>WBZP01001421.1_pt1 | contig 27175 bp, 21 predicted proteins | sample 5204301 | NCBI WGS metagenome assembly WBZP01 (sample SAMN12412401, study PRJNA552823) | activated sludge metagenome | isolation source: activated sludge from nitrification reactor of wastewater treatment plant... | place: USA: Pennsylvania | collected 2017 | reverse complement strand
CGAGCGGGTCCCAAGGAGCCGTCGATGCGGTCGTGGGCGCTGTGGTTCTGCCTCATCGGCTGCGGCGAGCACGCGACGAGCTCGCACGGGCCGTCGCTCGCTCTCTACCGCTCGTCGCACCCGGAGCTCGCGCTCGGCGGGTGCGCCGATCCCGCACCGGGCCGGGCCGAGGCCTTCGCCGCCCGGTTCGGGTTCGCCCACGCGTACGACGACGCGGCCGCGATGCTCGACGCCGAGCGGCCGGACGCCGTCGTGCAGATCGTGCCGGACACGCACTGCGCGGACGTGGCGAGCCTCGTCCTCGGGCGCGGCCTTCCGCTCCTCCTCGAGAAGCCGCCGGGCCGCACGGTGGCGGACGTCGACCGGATGCGGGCGGCGGCGCGGCGGCCGGACGGCTCGCTCGTGCCGCACCAGGTCGCCTTCAACCGCCGCCACGCCCCGCTCGTCCGCGCGCTCGCGGAGAGGATCGCGGCGCTCGGCGGACCGAGGGAACTGCAGCACCTGCGCTACGAGATGGTGCGCGTCGACCGCCGCGACCCCGACTTCTCGACGACCGCGATTCACGGCCTCGACGCCGTGCGCTACCTGACGGGCGCCGACTACGCGCGGGCCCGCGTCGCGTACCAGCCGCTGCCCGCGCTCGGCGAGGGCGTCGCGAACATCTTCGTCGACGCCACGATGACGACCGGCGCGAACGCGCACCTGTCCTTCTGCCCCGTCGCCGGCGCGGTCGTCGAGCGCGCGTGCGCGCACCTGCGGGACCACACGTTCTTCCTGGAGGTCCCGATGTGGGCCGGCTTCGACGCGCCGGGCCGGCTTCGGCACCTCGAGCGCGGCCGGCTCGTCGAGGAGGTGCGGGGCGAGGAGGCCGAGGCGTTCGTGCAGGGCGGCTTCGCCGCCGAGGTCGCGGCGTTCCTCGACGGGGTCCGCGCCGGGCGCACGCTCGGCCCCGACCTCGCGGAGTCGCGCCAGTCCCTGGAGCTCGCGGAGGTCCTGCGGGCGAGACGAGAGGAGTTCGCCGCGTGAGAAGAAGATCGCCCGTCATCCTCGGCCTCGTCGTGGCCGCGGCCGCCGCTCTCGCCGCCACGTCCGACGTCCCGAGCACGCGGAACGTGCGCCTCGACGCCTGGCGGATCGTCGGCCCCGGCGGCGGCGGCACGACGCGCCGCCCGGCGGTGAGCCCGCACGACCCGAAGGTCGCCCTCGTCGGTTGCGACATGACGGGCGCCTACCTGACGACGGACGGCGGCGGCTCGTGGCGCATGATCAACTTCGGCTCGGTGCCGAACGTCTTCGCGTTCGACCCGAAGGCGCCGTCCGTCCTCTACGCCGGGGCCGAGGCGATCTACCGCAGCGACGACGCGGGCAGGACCTGGCGCATGGTCCTGCCCGACCCGGCGAAGGGCACCGTCGAGAAGCCGATCGGCGACCACGGCGACCGCGTGATCTTCACGGACGATCCGGCGTTCCCCTCCGGCGCGAGCGTCACGGCCCACGCCATCGCGGTCGACGAGGACGACCCGACGCATGTCTTCGCCGCGCTCGGCACGGCGGACTCGCCGGTCCCGGGCTCGAAGGCCGCCGCCACTCGCCTCGTCGGCTCGACGGACGGCGGCCGCACGTGGACGAACCTCGGCGCGTTCTCCTCGGAGCGCATCTTCGCGCTGCGCTCGGACGGAGCCGGGAAGTCGATTCACGCCCTCGGCGAGGCGGGGACCTACGTCGCGGCGGACGGCCCGGCCTCGCTTCAGGCCTTCGCCGCGCCGGCCGGCGTGCGGTTCACCTCCGGCGGCCTCGGCCGCGATCCGCGCTCGGGCGTCGTCTTCGCGTATGCGACGGTCCCGGTGACCGGGACCGCGGGCGCCCTGAGCGGCGGGGTGCAGGTGTCCGACGACGGCGGCCGGACTTGGCACACCGCGAACGGCGGGCTCCTCGCGGCGGTGACGAAGGCCGGCGCGGGCGACGAGTGGGGCCCGGCCGAGGGCTCGCGGCCTTCGCTCGGACCGATCGCGGTGGCCGCGCACGCGCCGCTCGAGGCGTACGTGGGCCTCCGCGGCCTCGTGCTGCAGGCCGGCGGGAAGCCGGCGAACGGGATCGCCCGCACGGCGGACGGGGGGAAGACCTGGACGGTCGTCCACGCCGAGGCCGACCAGCCGTCGTCGAACCTCGCGGGCTCGTGGATCGAGCCGCGCGCGGCCGAGGACGGCCACTCCGTGTGGTTCGACGCGCCCTACGATCTCGCGGTGGCGCCGAACGACCCGCGCGTCGCCTACGCGACCGACCTCTTCCGCACCTACCGCACGATGGACGGCGGGAAGAGCTGGGCCCAGGTGAACTCGGAGAGCCGGGGCGAGGACCGTTGGGTGACCCGCGGGCTCGACGTCACGACGACCTACGGCGTGCAGTTCGACCCGCACGATCCGCGCCGGGTCTACATCCCCTACACCGACATCGGCCTCTTCCGCTCCGACGACGGGGGCGAGACGTGGACGGGCTCCTCGGCGGGCATCCCGAGGCTCTGGAGGAACACCACGTACTGGCTGGCGTTCGACCCCGAGGTGAAGGACCTCGTGTGGGGGGGCTTCAGCGGAACCCACGACCTGCCGCGTCCGAAGATGTGGCGGCGGACCGATCCGGCCCGCTTCCGCGGCGGCGTCGCGGTGTCGACGGACGGCGGGAAGCACTGGACGCCGTCGAGCGCGGGCATGGCCGAGTCCGCGATCACGCACGTCCTCATCGACCCGAAGAGCCCGAAGGGCTCGCGGACGCTCTACGCGACCGCGTTCGGCCGCGGCGTCTACAAGTCGACGGACGGCGGGAAGACGTGGGCGCTCCGCAACGAGGGCCTCGCTCCCGACCCGCGGAACCAGCCGTTCGCCTGGCGGCTGACGCTCTCGGGCGACGGCTCGCTCTACCTCGTCGTCGCGCGGCGCAGCGAGCGCGGGCGGATCGGCGACGCGGACGACGGCGCCCTCTATCGCTCGACGGACGGCGCGGCCCACTGGACGCGGGTGACGCTGCCCGCGGGTACGAACGGCCCGAACGGCCTGACCGTGGATCCGGAGGACCCGAAGCGTCTCTACCTCTCGGCGTGGGGCGTCACTCACCCGGAGGGCGACACCGGGGGAGGGATCTTCCTCTCGACGGACGGCGGCGCGTCGTGGCGGCCGGTGCTGCCGGAGAGCCCGCACGTCTACGACGTGACGCTCGATCCGCGCGATCCCGGGATCCTCTACGCCTGCGGGTTCGACCAGGCCGCCTTCCGCTCCACGGACCGCGGGCTCACCTGGACGCGGATCCGCGGCTACAACTTCAAGTGGGGCCAGCGCGTGGTGCCCGACCCGCGCGACGCCTCGAAGATCTACGTCACGACCTTCGGCGGCAGCGTGTGGCACGGGCCGGCCGCCGGCGACCCGACGTCGACCGAGGACGTGGTCCGATGAGCGCTCTCGCGCTCGCCGTCCTGCTGGCCGCGGGGCCGGCTGCGCCGCTCTCGAGGCTCGAGCAGCTCGTCGAGGCGAACGTCCTCGGCACGCACGCCTTCCAGGTCGGCCTCGCGCGAAAGGCGGCGAAGGGCGACGCCGCGTGCTGGGCCGCGCCGGCTCTCGACGACGCGCGACTCGCCGCGATCGAGGCCCACCAGGCGGCGCTGCTGAAGAGCGACCCCGCGGCGGTGCGCGCGTGGGCGGAGGGCCGGCCCTCGGCCTTCGACCCGAAGGCCGACCTCGAGCCGCTCCTCGCGACGCCGGTGACGCTCGCGGACGGCCTGCCGGTCACGGTGGTGACGCGGTGGCTCGAGGAGCGCGCGCACGAGCCGCGGGCGAAGGCCCGCGCGATCGCGAGCCTGCTGCAGACGAACCTCGAGGTCGAGCGCGACGGCGACCGGCTGCAGGAGCTGTTCGCGTTCTACGCCGGCCTCGGACTGCCGGTCTACGTCGGCCAGCTCGGCCTCGCGGGCACGGACGAGTCCTTCCTGGACGCGGGGCGGGTGCTCCAGGCCCGGTCCTGCGCCTCGCCGTTCGGCACCGCGGCCGCGGACTGGCAGATCGCGCTGCGGAAGAACTGGAACTGGGGCGAGAAGAACCTCGGCATCCGCGACGACGAGGTGCTCGCGGCCGAACTGCTGGAGGAACCGGACGTCGCGGCTCTCCTGCCGCGCATCCGGGCGCTGCCGCGGCAGCGCATCGCGGTCGTCGGGCACTCGTTCACGATGCAGCTCCACTGGTCGACACCCGGGTCCTTCGTGCCGGTGGTCACCGCGGTGTTCGCGCGAGAGAATCCCGGCGTGGAGGTCCGGCAGTTCCAGGGCGGCGGGCTCACGTCGACGCGAGCGCTCGCCCGCTTCCACGACGACGTCATCCGGTGGAAGCCGGACAAGGTGCTGCTCGTCGTGATGAACCGCACGAGCGAGGACCTCGCGGCGTTCGCGAGACTGGGGCGCGACTTCGCGGCGGCGGGCGCGGAGGTCGTGACGTTCGACGACGTCCACGACCCCGACGCGGCCGACCCGGCGACGGCCGGGAAGGACGTGAGCGTGGCCCGCGAGGCCGGCATGACGGTGATCGACGTCGGCAAGGTGCTCGCCGCGTCGCCCGACCGCTCGCGCTTCCTCTGCCTCGACGGGATCCACATGACCGAGCCGTACCACAGGCTCATGGCGAAGCAGTGGCTGGGCTGGCTCGTCGGCGCCCGCCCGGCCCGACTGGAGTGACGACGCGCATGCAGACACGGATCTTCGACACGAAGAAGGAGCTGGCGCAGGCGGCGGCCGCGGACGCCGCCGCCGCGCTCACGGGCGCGATCGCGGAGAAGGGCGAGGCGCGGGCGATCGCCGCGACCGGCGCCTCCCAGTTCGACTTCCTCGATGCGCTCGTCGCGACCCCCGGGATCGACTGGGGCCGCGTGGAGTTCTTCCACCTCGACGAGTACGTCGGCCTGCCGGACACCCACCCCGCGAGCTTCCGGCGCTACCTGCGGGAGCGGATCGTCGAGCGCGTCCGGCCGCGGGCGTTCCACTTCCTGAACGGCGACGCGGCCGACCCCGCCGCCGAGTGCCGCCGCGTGGGCGCGCTCCTCGCGGCCGCGGCCGTCGACGTGGCCTTCGTCGGCATCGGTGAGAACGGCCACCTCGCGTTCAACGACCCGCCGGCCGACTTCGAGACCGAGGAGCCGTACCTCGTCCTCGCCCTCGACGACGCGTGCCGCCGCCAGCAGCTCGGCGAGGGCTGGTTCCCGCGCTTCGTCGACGTCCCCGAGCGGGCCATCTCGATGTCGATCCGCCAGATCCTGAGGTCCCGCGAGATCCTCGCGGTCGTCCCCGACCTGAGGAAGGCCCCTGCCGTCCGCGACTGCCTCGAACTCACGGTGTCGCCCCTGCGGCCCGCGTCCGTCCTGCGGGAGCACCCGCGGACGACGCTCTACCTCGACCGCGACTCGTCGTCTCTCCTCGCTTCCGCGCCGCGCGCCTGACACAGGGAGGCACCCATGACCGCCCGCCGCCGCACGCTGTTCGCCGTCGTCGCCGCGCTCGCCCTCGCCGCGCCGACTCTCGCTCAGGTGAGCGTCCGCGAGGAGCCGATGGTCGTCCCGACCTGGGAGATCGGCCCGCCCGCGGTGCACCCGCTCTTCCCGGCGCCGCAGGGCCCGATCTACCCGTACACCCAGAACGACACGCTCACCGACCGCAAGGTCGATAGGACGTGGCAGGCGGTGACGCTCGAGAACGAGTACGTGAGGGTGCTGGTGCTGCCCGAGATCGGCGGGCGGGTCCACGGGGCGAAGGACAAGACGAACGGCTACACGTGGCTCTACTGGCAGCCGACGATCAAGCCGGGCCTCATCAGCATGACGGGGGCGTGGATCTCCGGCGGGATCGAGTGGAACTTCCCGCACGGCCACCGGCCCTCCGGCTTCATGCCCGTCGACCACCGGATCGTGAAGAACGCGGACGGCAGCGCGACGGTGTGGGTCGGCGAGACGGAGCCCGTCTACCGTATGCGCTGGGTGATCGGGCTCACCCTCTACCCCGGCCGCAGCTACCTGCGGTGCGACTACGTGTTCGTCAACCCGACCGACCACCGCAACCCCTTCCAGTTCTGGGCCACGGGCGCGACGCACGCGAACGAGACCGCGCAGGCCCAGTACCCGGGCGAGATCGTGACGGGCCACGGCAAGGAGGAGTTCTGGCACTGGCCGGTGCACGACGGGAAGGACCTGTCGTGGTGGAAGGACGTCGCGAACGCGAGCTCCTTCTTCGCGTGGCAGAGCCGGGACGACTGGTTCGGCACCTTCGACCACGGGAAGAACGCCGGCACCGTGCACGTGGCCGACCACCGCGTGATGCCGGGCAAGAAGCTGTGGACCTGGGGCTCGGGCCCGTCGGGCCGCATCTGGGAGGACGTCCTCACCGAGGGCGGCGGCGCGTACTACGAGCCGCAGGCGGGCGCCTTCAGCGACAACCAGCCCGACTACCACTGGATGGAGCCGGGGCAGGTGCGCGTGGCGCACGACTACTGGTTCCCGGTGCGCGACACGCGCGGCTTCCGCGGCGCGAACGAGGACTTCGCGGCGAACGTGGACGTGGCGAACGGGAAGGCCTTCGCCGGAGTGAACGCGACGGGCGCCTTCGACGGCGTCAAGGTCGCGCTCGTCGACACGCGGAGCGGGAAGACGCTCGTCGAGACGACGACGCGCGTGGCGCCCGACCGGCCGTTCACGGCGGAGGTCGCGGCCCCGGCCGGCCTCGCGGTCCACGACCTCGCCCTGCGCGTCACGGACGCGAAGGGCGTCGAGCGGCTCCTCGTCGCGCCGAAGAAGCCCGACGCCACGGCCGCGCTGCCCTGGCCGGCCGCGGCGCCGCCCGACCCGGCGAAGGCGACGGCCGACGAGCTCTTCGCCTGGGGCGAGTGGCTCGACCGCTTCGTCCGGCGGCCCGAGGCCCTCGCGTACTACCGCGAGGCGCTCCGCCGGGACGCAAAGGACGTGCGGGTGAACGTGGAGATGGGCGGGATCGCGCTCAAGGAGACGCGCTGGAAGGACGGGCTCGGCCACTTCGACACGGCGCTCGAGCGCGACGCGTCGAGCGCACGCGCGCACTTCGGCCGCGGCCAGGCGCTGGCCGCGCTCGGCCGGAGCGGCGATGCCGAGGAGGCCTTCGCGAAGGCCGCGCTCGGGGCCGACCTGCAGGCGCCGGCCGAGACGGCGCTCGCGCGGCTCGCCCTGCGACGCGGCGACACCCGGGCGGCGGTCGCTCACCTGGATGTGGCGGCGGCCCGCAACGGGCTCCTCGCCGACGTCCCGGCGCTGCGGGCCGTGGCGCTCCGCGCCGGGGGCGCGCCGGAGAAGGCGCTCGCCGCGGCCGACGAGGCGCTCGCCCTCGACCCGATGCACTTCGTGGCCGGCTACGAGAAGACGCTCGCGCTGCGGGCCCTCGGCCGCTCGGCCGACGAGTGGGAGGCGACGCGGCGCGCGTACATGCGCGACTCCGTCGAGAACGCGATCGAGCTGGCGTGCGCGTACGTCCAGGCGGGGCGGATGGCCGACGCCGACGCCGTGCTGGCCGCGGCGGCGACGCTCGAGACCGGGTCGCCCGAAGCGCCGGCCGCGTACCCGGCGCGGCGCACGAGCCCGATCGTCCACTACCTCCGCGGCTGGCTCGCGCAGCAGCGGGGGGACGGACCGGCGGCGGCGGCGGCTTTCGCCCGGGGCGGCCAGGGCTCGCTCGTCTACACGAACCCGCACCGCGTCGAGGAGCTCGAAGCACTCGAGGCCGCGGCGACGGCCGATCCGAAGGACGCGCACGCGCGGCACCTGCTGGGCAACGTGCTCTACGGCCTCGGGCGGAGGGACGACGGGCTCGCGCGCTGGAAGGAAGCGGTCGCGCTCGACCCGCAGCTCGCGCTCTCGTGGCGGAACGTCGCGTGGGCCGAGCGGCAGCTCCACCAGGACGACCGGGCCGCGGCCGAGGCCTACCGCCGCGCGTTCGCGATCGACCCTGGCGACGCGCGGGTGCTGCTCGAGCTCGACCAGACGGCGGAGCGGCTCCGCGTGCCCCCGGCCGAGCGCCGGGCGCTCCTCGACGCGCACCGGGCGACCGTCGAGAAGCGCGACGACCTCGCGTTGCGCTTCATCGACGTCACGCTGGCGGCCGGGGGCCCGGCCGACCTCGAGCCCGTCCGGCAGATGCTCCTGACCCGCCACTTCCACAGCTGGGAGGGCATGTACGGCATCCACCAGGCGTTCATGGACGTCCACCAGCGCCTCGGCGACCTCGCCCTCGCGAGGAAGGACCTCCCGGGCGCGCTCGCTCTCTACCAGAAGGCCTTCGAGTACCCCAAGAACCTCGAGGTCGCCCCCCGCACCCCCGACTTCCGCGCCCACCTCAACTGGAGCCTCGCGAACGCCTACCTCGCGAGCGGCCGGAAGGGCGAGGCGAAGGCCTATCTCGACAAGGTCCTCGCCGAGAAGTACGACCGCCCGGGCCTCGGCACCTACTACCAGGCGCTGGCCGAGAAGGCGCGCGGGCGGGGAGAGGCGGCGAGCGCCCTCCTCGGCACGCTCGAGGACCGCGCCCGCGCGATGACGGCCGGTCCCGACGACCGGCGCGGCCGCACGTCGACCGCGGGCTTCTATCTCCTCTCCCTGGCCCTCGAGGCGAAGGGCGACGCGGCGGGCGCGCGCGAGTCGATGGCGAAGGCGCTCGAGCGGGACGCCCAGCCGGCCCGCGCGGCGCTGACGATGGCGCAGGTGGAGTACGCCGGCGCCCACCAGTAGGAGGGGGCGGCGCACGAGCCGTGCTAGGGTGCCCGCCGGCGGGGGCGGAGGTGCGGGTGCGTCTCATCGAGCGTTCGCTGGACCGGGTCGGGGAGAAGACGTGGGAGCGCGTCGGCGTCGCGATGGGCCTCGTCGCCTGCGCCTCGATCGGCTCGCAGCTTCTCCACGAGGTGATGAGCCGGGAGCCGAGCACGCTCTCGTGGTGGTTCCTCGGCGGCTTCACGGCCGGCTACGCCTTCTGGTTCTTCTACGGCCTGCGCTTCCGGCGGCTCGCCATCTGGCTGCCGAACGCGATCGCGGTGACCCTGCAGGTCGCGCTCGCCCTGGTCGTGGCGGCCAAGGGGCGCTGAGGGCTCACTCCTCCTTCTTCAGCTCGCGCACGTCGCGCTCGAGGCCCGTCGGGAGGGCGAGCTCGGCGTACTGCTCCGGCCGGCGCGCCTGCATCCACAGCCGGCCGGTGGCCCGGTCGAGGAGAGACGCTTCGAGGTCGGCCACGACGACGTCGTCCCCCGCGCGGCCGGTCTCGGCGAGGATGCGGCCGTAGGGGTCGAGGATCATCGCGTTGCCGGTGCGGACCTCGTCGTCGTCGATGCCGACGCCGTTGCTGAAGACGAGGAAGAGGCCGTTGTCGTGGGCGCGGCTCGGGAGCCAGCGCAGGAGCCACCCCCGGCCCTTGTCCCCGCGCAGCTCGCGCTCGATCGCCGCGGGATTCGACGCGCGGGCGTCCCAGAGGCGCCGGTCGACGAGGCCCATGAGGTGCGGGTTGGTGGTGCGGCAGCCGCCGGTCTGGTGGGGCGCGAGGAGCACCTCGGCTCCGCGCAGCGCGGCGATGCGGACGTTCTCGACGATGTTGTTGTCGTAGCAGATGAGGATCGCCGCGCGGAAGCCGTGCGGCGTGTCGAAGACCGTGACCTCGTCGCCAGGCTCGATGGCCGGGTGCTCGAACGCCTGGATCTTGCGGTGCCGGGCGACGCTTCCGTCGGGCATCGCGAGGACGTACGTGTTGTGGAAGCGGTCGGGGCCGGCCGCTTCGAGGAGCCCGGCGCCGACGGAGACGCCGAGCCGCGCGGCGAGGCCCGCCAGCCGCTCGACGCTCGGGCCGCCCGGCACGGGCTCGGCCAGCGCGGCGAGGGCCACGACGTCGAGGCGCCGCAGGAACCAGTAGCCGGTGAGGCAGCACTCGGGGAAGAGGACGAGCTCGGCTCCGCGGGCGGCGGCTTCCGCGGCAAGGCGCTCGACGCGGCGGAGGTTCTCCTCCTTGTCGCCGCCGGCCGACTCCATCTGGACCGCCGCGACGCGGACGTCGCGCATCAGCGGCTCCCCGGGGTCGGGAGGAAGAGAAGGACGTGGCGTCGGGCCATCGAACCTCCAGGAGCGGCTCGGACCGGAACGCCCGAAACCGAAAGGAAAGACAAGCCAACGCCTTATAATCGCTTGCGATTCACCCGTCAACGGGGCCTGCCGGCGCGCGGCGCGGGCCGGCCGCCCGGGAGGAGGCTCGATGCACGCGATCACGTTCGCGGTCCTCGTCGCCGCGGCCGGGACGCCGCCGCCCGAGGCGTTCCGCGTCCTGCCGGGCGAGCCGCCGGCCGGCCGGCGGGTGACCGAGTACCTCCAGGCGCAGGTCGACCGCGCCCGCGCGCAGGACGACGCGCGGCGCGCGCGGTGGGCGGCGGTGCGGACCGAGGCCGACCTCGAGTCGCTCCGGCAGGAGGTGCGCGCGAAGGCGCTCGCCGCGATCGGCGGCCTGCCCCCCGCGCGGACGGAGCTCCGCGCGCGCGTCACGGGCGTCGTGCCGATGGACGGCTACCGGATCGAGAAGCTCGTGTTCGAGAGCCGGCCGGGGCTCTTCGTCACCGCGCTCCTCTACGTCCCCGACGCGCCGGCGGGGCCGAGGCCGGCCGTCCTCCTGCCCTGCGGCCACTCGCCCGTCGGCAAGTCGTTCGCCAACTACCAGCAGATCGGGGGCCGGCTCGCGAAGCGCGGCTACGTGGTCCTCTCGTGGGACCCGGTCGGCCAGGGCGAGCGCAGCCAGTTCTGGGACGCGGCGGCGAAGCGGAGCCGCTTCAACCTCGTCTGCGGCGAGCACGCGGTCCTCGGCAACCTCGCCGTGCTCGCCGGAACGAGCCTCGCGCGCTACGAGGTGTGGGACGGCATCCGCGCGGTCGACTACCTGCTCACGCGGCCCGAGGTCGACGCGCACCGGCTGTCGATCACGGGCACGAGCGGCGGCGGCTTCCAGTCGACCTGGATCGGAGCGCTCGACGAGCGGATCGGGGTCGTCGCGCCCTCGTGCTTCGTCACCTCTCTGCCGCTGCGGATGGCGAACCGGATCTTCGAGGACCCGGACACCGACCCCGAGCAGGACCCGCCCGGCCTCGTCGCGACGGGCGTCGACCACGCCGGCCTGCTGCTCCTCGCGTGGCCGCGCGCGATCCACGTCGCCGCGGCGATCCGCGACTTCGTGCCGATCGAGGGCGCGCGCCGCACGGTGGCGGAGCTGCGGGAGCTCTGCGAGAGGTTCGGCCGCGGCGACCGCGTCGGCTTCGCGGAGGGCGACCACCCGCACCGCTACTCCGACGAGAACCAGGCGAAGGCCTTCGACTTCCTCGACCGGATGAACGGCAACGGCCGGCACGAGGGCCTCGCGCCGGTGCGCACGCTGCCGCCGGAAGCGCTGCAGGTGACGGCAACGGGCCAGGTGCGCGCGGACCTCGGCGGCCGCTCGCTGGTCGAGGTGATCCGCGAGGACTTTCACGCCCGCTCACGCCCGGCGGACGACCTCGCCGCGCTCTACCGCGCGGCCCCCGGCGCGCCGGAAGGGCCAGTGACGTCGGAGCGCGTCGGGACGACGACGGCCGGCCGCGGAGCGATCGACCGCTGGCGCCTGCGCCGGAAGGGGCTGCCGACGGTGGCCCTCGTGCACGCGCGGCCCGCGGCCGGGGCTTCGGGTCGGCTCGTGCTGCTGCTGTCGCTCGCGGGCAAGGTCGGCCCGGCCGACTGGCCGGCGGTCGAGGCGCGGCTCGCGAAGGGCGACGCCGTGCTGTCGTTCGACCTGCCCGGCGTGGGGGAGGACCGCCTGCGCTACCGCGCGGTGTCGGTCGACGATCCCGCGATCGCGCCCGCGGACGAGGCCGAGGCCTACTTCGACCCGCTGTCCGGCGTCCTCGCGAACCACGCGTACAACGGCCTGCTCACCGGACGGCCGTACCTCTTCGAGGCGATCGACGCGGTGGCGGCGGCGGCGATGTTCGGCCGCGAGACGCTCGGGGCGAAGCGCCTCGCGGTGGCGGGAGTCGGCGACGCCACGCTGCTCGCGGGAGCCGCTGCGCGCGTGCTCGCCCTCGAGGCGGCCGCCGAGCCCGGGCCGCCGGCCTTCTCCTGGCGCGCCGCCGTCGAGAACGGACAGGAGCGCTGGCCGATCCAGTATCTCTTCCCGGGCGGAGCGGCCCTCGACGACGGTCGGGGCCGCTTGAAGTGACGCCGGCACGCTAGTCCCGACAAACAGCTCTATTCATTGGATTTCCAGCGGCTTCCCGCCGGACGAAGCTCCGACCTTGGGCGCCTGACATTGCTTTTTTCGGGAACTCTTCGTAGTCTGTAAACGTTGTTAACAGTGAGAACGACGGTCATCTGACGAGGGCGCCATGGGGATCACAGAGCGGCGGGAGCGGGAGAAAGAGGAGATCCGGCGGAAGATCCTCGACGCGGCCCGCGAGCTCTTCTCGACCGAGGGCTACGAGCGCGTCACGATGCGCAGGGTCGCCGACGCGATCGAGTACTCGGCGACCACCATCTACCACCACTTCGAGGACAAGGACGACCTCGTCCGGGCGCTGTGCCTCGCGGACTTCGACGAGCTGTTCGGCGCGATGCAGGGCGCGCCGCGGCCCGAGGACCCGGTCGAGGCGATCCGGCAGCTCGGCCGGGCCTACGTCGCCTTCGCCGTCCGCAACCCGAACCAGTACCGGTTCATGTTCATGACGCCGACGAAGAAGGAGGACGTGCAGGTCGAGAGCCCGGGCCAGCAGTCGTTCGCCCACCTCCTCGAGGCGGTGAAGCGCGCGGCCGCGGCCGGCCGGCTGCGCCCGATCGACCCGGTGCTCGCCGCCCAGATCCTGTGGATGAGCGTCCACGGGGCGGCGTCCGCCCTCATCACGCTGCCCGGGGAGTGCTGGCCGGAGCGGCCCGCGCCGGCCGACCTCGCCGACCAGGTGATGGACAACGCCCTCCGCGGGATCCTCGCCGACCGGGAAGGGGCCTGACGCCGTGGTCTCGCTCGCCCGGCGGAACCTCCTCCACGACCGCGTCCGCTTCGCGATCACCGTCGCGGGAGTCGCCTTCGCGGTCACGCTCGTCCTCGTGCAGGTGGGCCTCTTCCTCGGCCTCCTCGACAAGGCGACGGTCACGATCCGCCACGCGAACGCCGACCTCTGGGTGACGTCGCGCAACACGCCGAACGTCGACTTCGCCCACACGTTCCCCGAGACGGCGGCGCTGCGGGCCCGCGGCGTCGCCGGCGTCGAGCGGGCCGACAACCTGATCGTCGCCTTCATGAACGTGCAGCTCCCGACCGGCGCCGTCGAGAATGCGCTCGTCTACGCCCTCGACGACTTCGGCTACTGGCGCCTGCCGTGGAAGGTGGCGGAGGGCAGGGGGCCCGACGACCTGCGCCGCGGCTACTCGCTGCTCGTGGACCGCTCCGCCGCGCTGCGCTACGGGCCCTTCGCCGTGGGCGACTACCGCGAGGTCCAGGGCCGCCGCTTCCGCATCGTCGGCGCGACCGACGAGGCCACCTCGTTCACCACGACGCCGATCGCGTTCATGGACTACCGCAACGCGCAGGAGCTGCTGGAGCCGCTGCGAGGCAACACGACCTACGTGCTCGTGCGGACGGCGCCCGGCGCCGACGTCGCGGCGGTGCAGCGGGAGCTGAAGCGGCGGCTGCCCTACAACGACGTCTTCACCCGCGACGAGTGGGCGCGCCGCTCGCGCGACTACTGGGTGAAGTCGACCGGGCTCGGCATGAGCATGGGCGTGACCGTCTTCCTGGGCGTCCTCGTCGGCATCGTCATCGTCGCGCAGACACTCTACACCTCGGCCGTCGAGCACCTGAAGGAGTTCGGCACGGTGAAGGCCATCGGCGGCTCGAACCTCGACATCTACCGCATCCTGGCCGAGCAGGCCCTCGTCGCGGCCGTGGTGGGCTTCGCGGTGGGCGCGCTCCTCTCGTACGGCGCGCGGCCGCTCATGGCCGGGATCCACCTCGACGTGCTGCTCTCGCCGGCCTTCACCGCCGCGGTGTTCGTCGGCACCGTCGCGATGTGCCTCGGCGCCGCCCTCTTCAGCTTCCGGCGGGTGGCGGGCATCGACCCCGCCCTCGTCTTCCGGACGTGAGGTCTCCCATGGACGCGGCCGTTCTCGCCGTCTCGGGCGTCACGAAGGTGTTCGAGGAGGGCCGCCAGAGGGTGGATGTCCTCAAGGGGGTCTCGCTGCGGGTCGGTGCCGGCGAGGTGGTCGCGCTCGAGGGGCCGTCGGGCTCGGGGAAGACGACGCTCCTCTCGATCGTCGGCTGCATCCTCACGCCGAGCTCCGGCGAGGTGGAGGTCGCCGGGCGGCGGGTGGCCGCCCGCGACGAGGCCTCGCTGCGCGAGGTGCGGCGCCGCGCGATCGGCTTCGTGTTCCAGCAGTACAACCTCTTCCCCGCCCTCACCGCGCTCGAGAACGTGGAGTACTCGCTGAACGTGCGCGGGGTGCGCGGGCGCGAGGCGCGCGGCGAGGCCGAGCGCGTGCTCGAGCGCGTGGGCCTCGGCGATAGGCGGCACTTCCTCCCCCGCGACCTCTCGGGCGGCCAGAAGCAGCGCGTGGCGATCGCGCGCGCGCTGGCCGGCCGGCCCCCGGTCGTCCTGGCGGACGAGCCGACGGCGAACCTCGACAGCGCGGCGGGAACGCAGATCCTGGACCTCTTCCAGGAGCTCGCGAAGGCCGAGGGCCGCGGCCTGCTCGTGGTGACGCACGACCCGAAGGTGCGGCGGATCGCCGACCGCGTGGTGGGAATCGAGGACGGCCGGCTCACCGAGCCGCGGGCAGCCGCCGCCTGAGCGGGGCGAGGAGACGATGGTCATGACGAAGCGGACGATTCTGATCCTGGTGGTCGCGGGGACGACGCTCGCCGCGGCGACGGCCCGGCTGGCGCGGGTCGGCGGGCCTCCGGCGGACGGCGCGGTCGTCGACCCTCGCCCGCGCCCGGCGCCGGCGGAGGGCGTCGCGGCCGAGGGCCGGGTGGTGGCCTACCCCGGGGCCGAGGTGCAGGTCGGCGCCGAGCGGGCCGGGCGGCTCGTGCGGGTCCTCGTGGAGGAGGGCCAGGCCGTGCGGCGCGGACAGCTCCTCGCCGAGATCGACTCCGACGAGCTGCGGGCGGCCCTCGCCGAGGACCGCGCGCGCGTCGCCGAAGCGGAGGCCGAGACCCGCCTCGCCGAGGCCAACCTGGCGCGGCGCCGGCGGCTGGCGGACGAGCGGATCCTCGCCGCGAGCGACCTCGACGCGGCGAGCCGCGACGTCGAGACGAGCCGCGCCCGCGCCGAGACGGCCCGCGCGGCGGTCGCGCGCGACCTCGCCCTCCTCGCGAAGAGCCGCATCGCCGCCCCGATCGCCGGCACGGTGACGGCCCGCCGGGTCGACGCGGGCCAGATGGTGGAGGCGGGCGCCCACGCCTTCACCGTCGCCGACCTCTCGCGGCTCCGCATCGAGGGAGAGGCGCACGAGGCCGACGCCGGATCGATCGCCCTCGAGGCGCCGGTGACGATCGAGGCCGACGGCTATCCCGGGCGCTCCTGGAAGGGCCGCGTCGAGGAAATCCCCGACTCGGTCACTCTCCGCCGGCTCAAGCCGCAGGACCCGAGCCGGCCGACGGACGCCCGCGTCCTCGCGGTGAAGGTGGCCTTCGCGGAGCCGCTGCCGCTGAAGCTCGGCACGACGGTGGACCTGCGGATCGCGCGGGCGGCGCGTTGACGTGGCGGACGGCACGAAGCCCCGCCTCGCGACGCCGGCCGCCGGCTTCGGACGGGTCCCTCTCGCGGCGGCCCTGCCCTTTCTCTGGCGCCGCATGCGGGCGAGCGCCCGCCCGCGCCCCGGCGCCGCGGCCCGCGTCCGGTGCGCGCCGGAGGCGCTGCAGGCGAGCCCGGCCCTCACCTGGATCGGCCACGCGACCTTCTACGTGCGCCAGGACGACGTCGCGTTCCTCGTGGACCCCGTCTGGTCGGAGCGCGCGAGCCCGCTGAGGTTCGCGGGGCCGCGTCGCCTCGTCCCTCCCGCGGTCGCGCTCGACACGCTCCCGCGCGTGGACTTCGCGATCCTGTCCCACGACCACTACGACCACACGGACCTCCCGACCGTCCGCGCGCTCGCCCGCCGCGGGGTGCCGTTCGTCGTGCCGCTCGGCGTCGGCGAGCTCGTGCGCGGGGCCGGCGGGCGCGTCGCGGCGGAGCTCTCGTGGTGGGAGGAGGCCGAGGTGGCCGGCGCGACGGTGACGTGCGTCCCTGCGCGGCACTTCTCCGGCCGCTCGCTGACCGACCGGAACCGCCGCCTGTGGGCCGGGTTCGTCGTCAGCACGGGCTCCCGGCGGTTCTACCACGCGGGCGACACGGCCCTCTTCGACGGCTTCGCCGAGATCGGCCGGCGGCTCGCGCCGATCGACGTCGCGTGCCTCCCGATCGGAGCGTACCTCCCGCGCGAGATGATGGGACCGGTCCACCTCGACCCCGACGAGGCGGTCGAGGCGGCCCTCGCGGTCGGCGCGCGCCGCACCGTCGGGATGCACTTCGGGACCTTCGACCTCGCGGACGAGCCTCTCGACGAGCCGCCGGCCCGCTTCCTCGCCGCCGCGCGCCGGCGGGGCCTGGCCGGCGCGGGCGTCCTCGCGGTCGGCGAGACCTCGTCCTTCTGACGACCGCGCGGCGAGTGACGCAGAGCGTCAGCGAGCTGACGCAGCGCGCGTCGCGGGTTCGTTCGCCTTGCCTCTTTCGCCCCTCTCGCCCGCTTTACACTGACCCCCGGTTGCACACGCCTCGCACGAATCGACACAATCCACACCGTTCGTGATCTACGATCCGTGCTGCGCACCAGGAGGACTCATGAGAGGTAGAGGACGGTCGATCCGGCTGCTCGCGGCGGCGCTCACGTTCGCGGTCGCGGCTTCCCCGGCGCCGGTGTTCGCGTCGGGCTTCCAGCTCGTCGAGCAGAACGCCAGCGGCCTCGGCAACGCGTTTGCGGGCCAGGCCGCCGGCGTCAAGAACGCCAGCGCCATCTACTACAACCCGGCCGCCCTCACCCGCGTCGGCGGCTGGAACTTCGTGGCGTCGGTCGAGCCGATCGGCGTCAGCACGACGTTCGCCGACGCGGGCTCGACGGTGCCCTCGGCCGGCGCGTTCAAGTTCCCGGTGCCGCTCGGCACCGAGGGCGGCGACGCCGGCAAGTGGATACCGGTTCCGAACGGCTACCTCTCCGGCCAGGTGTCCGAGCGGATGTGGATCGGGGTGGGGGTGAACGCCCCGTTCGGCCTCGAGACCAACTGGCCCACCGACTGGATGGGACGCTTCCACGCGACGAAGTCGAAGGTCCAGGCGATCAACGTCAACCCCACGATCGCGGTCAAGGTTAGCGACGTCCTCTCGATCGGCGGCGGCGCGAGCTTCCAGCACCTGAAGGCCGACTTCAACCAGAGCGTCGCGTACGGCTCGCTCGCCTACGTGGGGACCGCGCAGGCGGTGGCGGGCTTCCCGGCCGCCGTCCAGGCGGCGGCCCTCGGCGCCGTCGTCGCCCAGCTCGGCCCGCAGGGCCGCGCCCTCGAGGGCCAGGGCCTCATCACCGGCGACTCGAACGCGTGGGGCTGGAACGCGGGCGCCCTCCTGCAGCTCGGCGAGCAGGCGCACGTCGGCGTCAGCTACCGCTCGAAGGTCCAGCACGACCTCACCGGCACGGTGGCCTTCGACGGCGCGCCGACGTTCAGCCTCCCCGGCGCGCTCGCGCCCATCGGGACCGGCCTCAACGCGAAGTTCGCGAGCGGCGACGTCAAGACGAGCATCGAGCTGCCCGACACCCTGTCGGTGGCCGCCGCCTGGGAAGGCGAGAAGGTCGAGGTCCTCGCCGACTGGACGCGCACCGGGTGGACGACGATCACGTCGCTCGACATCCTCCGCGCCGACGACACCGGCCTCAGCTCCGTCCCGCTCGAGTTCCAGGACACCTGGCGCGCCGGCCTCGGCGTGAACGTCAAGGTGAGCGACGCCTTCACCGTCCGCCTCGGGACCGCCTACGACAAGGCGCCCGTCCAGGACGAGTACCGCACCCCGCGGCTCCCCGACAACAACCGCGTGTGGGCGGCCGGCGGCTTCCAGTGGACGATCAGCAAGAAGGCGATCGTCGACGTCGGCTACGCGCACATCTTCGTGAAGGACGCGTCGAGCGACCTGCCGAACCAGGAGACCGCGACCTCCACGCCGGTCGGGGCGCTCGTCGGCACCTACAACGCCAAGGTCGACATCCTCGGCGCGCAGATCAGCCTCCACTTCTAGGCTGACGCGCCGCGTCAACGGCGCGCGTCCCGCTCCGGCGGGGCGCGCGCCGTCTTCTTTTGACTCGCGGCCGGGCGTCGGCCAGACTCCCGGGCCATGCCCGCCGAAAGCCGTCCGCCGGCCGTGTCGAACGAGGGCCTCGTGCGGGGCATCGGCCTCGCCGGGCTGACCGCGAGCGTCGTCAACAGCACCATCGGCGCGGGCATCTTCGTGCTGCCGGCCGCGGTGGCCGGGCGCATCGGCGCCGCCGCGCCGCTCGCCTTCCTCCTGTGCTTCCTGACGATGGCGCTCGTCGTCCTCTGCTTCGCCCTCGCCGGCAGCCGCGTCTCGCGAAGCGGCGGGACCTACGGCTACGTCGGGGAGGCGTTCGGCCGCTTCCCCGGCTTCCTCGCCGGCGTCCTCTACTGGCTCTCCGACGCGCTCGCCAACGCGGGCGTCGCGGCGGCCCTCGCCGCGTCGGCCGGCGTCCTCGTGCCGGCCTTCCGCTCGGGCCCGGCCCGCGCGGCCCTCATCGTCGCGGTCTTCGGCACGCTCGCCCTCGTGAACGTGCGCGGCGTGACGGCGGGCATCACGCTCGTGCAGGCGATGACGGCGGCGAAGCTGCTGCCCCTCGCCCTGCTCGTCGCGGCCGGGCTGCTCGCGGTGTCGCCCGCGAACCTCGCCTGGCCCGGGCTCCCGACGGCCGGGACGCTCGGAGGCACCGTCCTCCTCCTCATCTTCGCGTTCGTGGGCGTCGAGGTCGCGCTCTCGCCGAGCGGCGAGGTGCGCGACCCCGCGCGCACGGTACCGCGCGCGGTCCTCCTCGCGCTCGTCCTCACGACCCTTCTCTACGCGGCGCTGCAGCTCGTGGCCCAGGGCGTCCTCGGCGCGGGGCTCGCCGCCTTCCCCGACGCCCCGCTCGCCGCCGTCGCGGCGCGCCTCTTCGGCCGCGCCGGCGAGGCGCTGCTGATCGTCGGCGCCTCCGTCTCCATGTTCGGCTACCTGACCGGCAGCATCCTCGGCACGCCGCGGATCCTCTTCGCCTTCGGCCGCGACGGGATCCTGCCGGCGGCCTTCGGCTCGGTCCACCCGCGCTTCCGCACGCCCTGGATCGCGATCGGCGTCCACACGGCCTTCGTCGCGACCCTCGCGATCGCCGGGCGGTTCGAGAGGCTCGCCCTGATGTCGAACGTGGCCGTGCTCTCGCTCTACTTCCTCTGCGCGGTCGCCGCGCTCCGCCTGGTCGCGGCCGACGTGCGGCGCGAGGGCGAGCCGTTCCGGATCCCCGGCGAGCGGGTCGTGCCGGTGCTCGCCTGCGGGGCGATCGCGTGGGTCCTGTCGAGCGCGACGGCCGACGAGGTGCGGGTCACGGCCGCGGTCGTGGCCGTGGCCTCGGCGCTCTACGGCCTGAGGGCGCTGCGCCGGCGCCAGGCCTGAAACGGGGCCGCATCGGGAGGTGAGCATGGAGCGCAGGACGAAACATGCAGTCGCGGGCGCGGGGCTCCTCGCCGCCGCACTCGCCCTGGCGGCGGCCGCCGCGGCCGGACCGAACGAGGACGCGCTCGACGCGAAGGTGCGCGCGTTCCTCGAGAAGAGCCGCGGCTCCTGGCACGCCTGGAACGTGCCGGAGGAGGACGGGCGCGTCCTGCGCGACCTCGTGCTGAAGCGACGGCTCCGCCGCGCGCTCGAGATCGGGACCTCGACCGGCCACTCGTCCGTGTGGATCGCGTGGGCGCTCGCGAAGACCGGCGGGACGCTCACGACGCTCGAGATCGACCCCGGCCGCCACGAGACGGCGGTGCGGAACTTCCGCGAGGCCGGCCTCGACGGCCGCATCGACGCGCGGCTCGGGGACGCCCACGCGCTCGTCCGGGAGCTGCCCGGCCCCTTCGACTTCGTGTTCTCCGACGCCGACAAGGACTGGTACCTGCAGTACTTCAAGGACCTCGAGGGGAAGGTCGCCCCGGGCGGCTGCTTCGCCGCCCACAACGTGCTGCGCTCGGGCGGAAGCGGCGCGGCGGCGTTCCTCGACTACGTGAAGGCGCGGCCGGGCTGGGAGACGACCATCGAGACGGCGAGCGGCGAGGGGATCTCGATCAGCTGCCGGACGAGGTAGAGGGCCGTACGCCGGCTCAGTCGCCGAGGCGGAAGGTCGCCTTCACCTCGAAGACGTTGGTCGCGGGCGAGCCGAGCAGCTTGTCGAGGCTGCGGCCGACGTCCGCGTCCTGGGGATCCTCGGAGTTCTCCCGCGCCTGCGTCCACACGGCGTAGAGGGCCGAGCCCGGGCGCCACTCCCAGCGCAGCACGGTGTTCACCCGCAGCGACTTGAAGCTGAAGTCGGGGTCGGCGAACGCGACGGGCGTCGAGCCCGTTCCGGGAGTGGCGACGTACTCGCCCGTCGCCGGGTCCTGCTGGATCTCGTCCGGGCCGTACACGACGAAGTCGAAGCTCCGCGCGCGGGCGAGCTCCTTGAATCCCGAGTAGTCGGCCCGCGAGAGCAGCGGCTGCGCGTACATCTGCAGCGACAGCCGCGGCGAGAAGATCCACGACAGGCGCAGCGCGAGGGCGAGCTCGCGCTGGTCGAAGCCGGCGAAGACGTAGTGCCCGCCGAGGTCCGCGGCGAGCGCGGCGTCCGCCTGCGCGGCGACCCACTGCGCCACGCGGTGGGCCTGCATCACGGAGGGGCCCACCGACAGCGACATCGCGGAGCTCGGCCGCATCTCGAGGGCGGCCGTCGTCTCCCACTGCCACGAGCCCCACTCGTTGCGGAAGAGGTAGGCGTGGGCGCGCCCGACGACGGGCTTGCGGCCGTCGGTGCCGCCCCACAGGCCGCCGTTCCAGGACCGCGCCGTGGCCATCGACGGCCCGCCGCGCGTCTGCCGGTCGTCGAGGGCGCGCGAGCGGTACGAGCCGTCCAGGCCGAGGTCCCAGTAGTTGCGCAGGCGGAGGCGGGCGCCGAGGCTCACGGCGTCGGCCTGCTTGTCGCCGTCGAAGTTCCACGAGTACGACTTCGCCACGGTCAGCGCGCGGAAGCGGGTGAAGCCGTCCGGCTCCGGCTGCTGCAGCTGCACCGCGACGTGCCCGCCCCAGCGGTCGCTGCGGGGGTTGAAGCCGAGGTCGTTCGAGTCGAAGCCCGGGCTCGTCGCCCAGGTCGAGGCGTTCACGCGGACGGTGCCCGACTGCCGGTTCACGTCGACGCTGCCCGTCCAGCCGCCGAGCGACGTGCGCTCGGGGTCGAGCACGGCGCTCGGGCGGTCGGGCCGCTGGAAGTAGCGCGCGGACGAGAGCTGGAGCGCCTCGATCGCCTCGCGGCTTCCCCCGACCCGGCTCGCGGCCACCCGGCCGGCCACGACCCAGTCGCGCTCCTCGTCGAGATAGACGTAGCCGTCGAGGCCGGCGATCGTGGCCGACCGCGCGAGGGCCGCGGCGAGGGCGTCGTCCTCCACGTCGCGCGCGACCGAGGTGAGGAGCCCGCCGAAGCCGGCGCGCCCGCGGTCGCGGAAGGCGCGGGCGACGAAGTAGCTCGTGAGCGGCTCGACGTCGCGGCGGCCGCGGTCGCCGCCGGCCTGCCACACCGCCTCCTCGCGGCCGGTGAGGGCCTCGAGGACGCCGACGCTCCAGCCGTCGGCGGTCTTGCCGGTCAGCTTGGCCGCGCCGAGGATGGTGGTCGTCCGGGGCGCGTCGACCCAGGGCGCGTCGACCGAGTTCTGCGGCGCGCGGCCGATGCGGCGCGTGTAGAAGAGGTCGGGCTCGCTGCGGTTGTAGTAGTAGTAGTTGTTCGGCCCGTTGCGCCCGAAGCTGTCGAAGATCTGGGCCCCTTCCACGAAGAACGGCCTCCGCTCGGGGAAGAACGTCTCGAAGTCGGAGAGGTTCACCACCGCGGGGTCGACCTCGACCTGGCCGAAGTCGGGGTTCACGGTCGCGTCGAGGGCGAAGCCGGCGCCGATCTTGCGGCGCAGGTCGAGCCCCGCGCTGCCGCTCCAGGCGGTGCCGTCGTGGAACGGGTCGGCCGCGTCGCGCGGCGCGCTCTCGGCGCTGCCCGCGGCGTAGGGCACGAGGACGAGCGGCGTCCGCGGCTCGACGCCGCGGAGCCCCGTGAGGGTGGCCATGCGCGAGGCGAGCCCGCTCTCGCGCTTCGAGACGAGGGCGAGCCAGTCGCTCTCGTTCCTGCGCGCGATGAAGCGCAGCGCGTTGACGCCCCACGTCTGGTGGTCGCCCCTCATGAAGCGCAGCTCGGAGAACGGGATGCGCATCTCGACCGTCCACCCCTCGCCGTCGACGGTGACGGCGGAGTCCCACACGGCGTCCCACGACTCGTCCGTCCAGGTGTCGTTGAAGATGACCTGGTCGCGCTGGACGCCGGCCGCCGTGACCTCGAAGCGGACGCCGGTCAGGCGGTCGCGCCGGGGGTCGAGGAGGATCGCGAAGCGGTCGGCGTCGGAGGCGTCGTCGCGCCGCGACAGCCGGCGGCCGACGAGGTCCGCCTCGCGGTCGAACAGCCGCGCCCCCACGTAGAGGGCCCCGTCGTCGTAGAGGAGGCGGAGCTCGGTCTTCTCGCTGGCCGGCTGGCCCTCGTCCGGGTCACGCTGCAGGAAGCGCGTGTACGGCGGGGCCGCCTGCCACGCGGCCTCGTCGAGCCGGCCGTCGACCGCGACGGGGCCCGTCGCCCGGGTCACCTCGACCTCGGGCGCGGGCGTCGGCTCCGGCCGCGGCGAGGGCGCGCCGCTCGCGCCTCCCGCGGGAAGGAAGAAAAGGAGGGCGAGCGCGAGCCGGCGGGCGTCCATCGGAGCGACTAGATTAGCAGACCCCCGCGGGCCCGCGTTCAACGGCGTGAACGGCGCCGCCCGGCCGCGCCGGCGCCGGCACGATTCGGGAACCGCCCCCGGAAGCCGCGCGTAGTAGCAGGCGTACGAATCGGACTCGAAAGGGCTGCCGGGCTCGGCGGCGAGGGGCTTTTCCATGGCGAAGTCGAGCGGGAAGCGTGTGCGCCGTTGGATCTGGATCGGGGCGCTCGCCGTCGCGATCGCGGGCGGGCTCGCGGCGTTCCGGCCGAAGGGCAAGCCGGCCGGGGACGAGGGCGGCGTCCGGACGGCGAAGGCCGAGCTCGGCGACGTGCAGGTCCGCGTCACCGAGGTCGGCTCCGTCGAGCCGCTCGTCAAGGTCGACGTGAAGTCGGTCCTCTCCGGCAAGGTCGTCGAGCTGCTTGTGCGCGAGGGCGACCAGGTGAAGCGCGGCCAGGTGCTCGCCCGGGTCGAGCCGGACGTGAACCAGGCGCGGGACCTCGCCCAGGTGAAGAACGCCGTCCACGAGGCCGAGATCGCCCTCGGCGAGGCGAAGGCCACCCACGAGCGCAACCGGGGCCTCCTCGGGCAGGGCCTTCTCTCGGCCCAGGCCGGCCTCGAGAGCGAGACCCGCTTCCGCCAGGCGAAGGCGACCTACGACGCGGCGATGGACAAGTACCGCATCGTCCAGGAGAGCGGCGTGCCGATCACGGTCGCCGACGCCGGCATCACCCAGCGCCTGAACGTCGCCTCGCCGATGGACGGCGTCGTGATCCGCCGGCCGGTCGAGCTCGGCGACACGGTGATGTCGGGCGTCTCCTCGTTCAACGCGGGGACGGTCCTCATGACCGTGGCCGACGTCGACACCATGATCATCAAGGCCGGCATCAACGAGGTGGACATCGGCAAGATCCGCGTCGAGCAGCCGGTGAAGGTCTCGCTCGACGCGTACCCGAAGGTGAAGTTCGCCGGCACCATCCGCCGCATCGCCCCCGCCGCGCGCCTCGAGGAGAAGGTCAAGGTCTTCGACGTCGAGATCGCGATCGAAAGGCAGGGCGCGGAGCTGCGCACCGGGATGACGGCGAACGTCGACATCGTGGGCGAGAAGCGGGCGAAGGTCCTCACCGTCCCCGTCGAGGCGATCTTCAAGAAGGACGAGACCGAGGTCGTCTACGTCCGGCGCCCCCAGGCGCCGAAGAAGAAGGCGGAGTCGGGCGGGCTCGTCTCGAGCGTCCTCGCCGCGGGCCAGAAGGACGCCCCCGCCCCGAAGCTCGATCCCAAGGACGCCTGGAAGGAGAAGTTCGAGCTGCGGGAGATCGAGACCGGCCTCGCCAGCGTCGACAAGGTCGAGGTCGTGAAGGGCCTCGCGGCCGGGCTCGAGGTCGCGGTCGAGGACCCCACGCGCCCGAAGGAGAAGAAGGGCAATGAGTAGCGAGGCGGTCGCGGCTCCCGTCGCGGCGGCGGCGGCGCGGCCTTTCGAGCTCGCCGCGGCAGGCGCCCTCATCGCCATGCAGGGCGTGACGAAGACCTACGACGCGGGCGAGCTCGCCGTCCGGGCCCTGTGCGGCATCGACCTCGAGATCGAGCGGGGCCAGATGGTCGCGATCATCGGCCCCTCCGGGTCCGGCAAGTCGACCCTCATGCACATCCTCGGGTGCCTCGACGCGCCGAGCGAGGGGGCCTACCGCCTCGAGGGCCGGGACGTCTCGAAGCTGTCGAGCTTCCAGCTCGCCGCGGTGCGCAACCAGAAGGTCGGCTTCGTGTTCCAGACCTTCAACCTGCTGCCGAAGGCCTCCCTCCAGCGGAACGTCGAGCTGCCCCTCCTCTACGCCGGCGTCACCGGCGACGAGCGCAGGGAGCGCGCCCTCGCCGCGCTGCGGAAGGTCGGCCTCGTCGACCGGGCGAAGCACCGGCCGGCCGAGCTCTCCGGCGGGCAGCGCCAGCGCGCGGCGATCGCCCGCGCCATCGTCAACGAGCCCTCGCTCGTCCTCGCCGACGAGCCGACCGGCAACCTCGACACGAAGACCGGCCTCGAGATCCTCTCGATCTTCGACGCGATGCACGCGAAGGGCGAGACGATCGTCATCGTCACCCACGACCCCCGCATCGCCGAGCGCTGCGAGCGGGTCGTCCAGATCGTCGACGGCCGCATCGAGGACGACCGGAGCTAGCGGCCGTGGCCCGCGCCCGCGCGATCCGGCGGTACCTGATGTCCCTCTGGGACTCGGTGAAGGACGGCGTCGTCGACATCAACGCCCACCGCAGCCGCAGCCTCCTGCAGATGATCGGGATCGTGCTCGGGGTGGGCTCGGTCGTCGCGACGTTCGGCCTCATCGACGGCGGCCGCCGCAAGGGCCAGGAGTTCTGGGACGAGACGGGCGGCATCCGCAAGATGTTCATCCGCGAGCTCGACGCCCGCGAGATGAAGCAGAACGCCCAGGAGAGGAAGTCGAAGGGCCTCACCTACGACGACGCCCTCGCCCTGCGGCGGGAGGCGACGGCGCTCGAGCTCGTCGAGCCCACGATGGTGAGGAGCGAGATCGTGAAGGCGGCCGGCTACGAGAAGCGGCTCGAGATCTCGGGAGCCACCACGAGCTACCGCCCGATGTACGACTTCCACCCGGCCGAGGGCCGCTTCATCACCGGGGAGGACCTCGACCGCGCCTCGAAGGTCGTCGTCCTCGGTTCGACGCGGCGGGAGGAGATCTTCGGCGGGCGGCCCGCGATCGGCCAGGTCATCAACATCGGCGGCGACCGCTACACGGTCGTCGGGGTGATGCAGAAGAAGGAGTTCTACTGGAACTCCGCCAACCGCAACGCCCTCGAGTGGATGAACGAGATGGTCTTCGTCCCCGTCACCGCGGTCATCACCCGCATGGCCGGGGACCGCCAGAACCAGAAGGTCGCCTACATCAACGTGCAGGTGCGGGACGTGAAGGAGATGGAGAAGGCGACGGACGAGGTGAACACCATCCTGCGCCGGGCCCACGGCGGGGTCCAGGACTTCCAGGTCTTCAACCGCGCCGCCTTCATGGCCCAGCAGGAGCAGCAGGGCCGCATCTACGACATCACGTTCCTCACGTGCGGGACGATCTCGCTCCTCGTCGGCGGCATCGTGATCATGAACATCCTGCTCGCCTCGTTCAACGAGCGGGTCCGCGAGGTCGGCACGCGCAAGGCGCTCGGGGCGACCGGCCTCAACATCATGGCCCAGTTCCTCGTCGAGAGCGTCGTCGTCACGGTCTTCGGGGGGCTCCTCGGCCTCGCCCTCGGCGTCGGCTTCACGAAGGCGATGAGCGACCTCATCCAGCAGCCGGTCGTGATGACCCCCCGCATCATGCTCCTCGGCCTCGGCTTCGCCGTCTCGGTCGGCGTCTTCTTCGGCTTCTACCCCGCCGTGCGAGCGGCGCGGCTCAACCCCATCGAGGCGCTGAGGTACGAGTAACGTGCACGTCACCGAGGCCGTCCGCACCTCCGTCGCCGAGATCCTGAGCCACAAGCTGCGCTCGGCCCTCACCCTCGTCGGCATCGTGCTCGGCACGACCGCCCTCGTCGTGATGGTGTCGGTGATCGGCGGGCTCGCGGTGGCCGTGCAGGAGGGGCTCTCCGACCTCGGCTTCGACGGGGTCATCTTCGTGGTCCCGCAGGCGGCGCAGGACCGGGTCGAGAAGAAGAAGGAGGGCTACTCGCGGGGGCTCAGAGCGCGGACGGCCTCGTGATCGACGGCGGGCGCGACGTGATCCGGACGGCGGCGCCGGTGCTGGGCCTCGGCAACGAGACGGCGCGGGTCAACGGGCGGACGCTCAAGGTCTTCGTCGAGGGCGTGACGCCGGAGTGGGGCCGGATCCGCAACCGCGTGCCGGAGAAGGGGCGCTACCTCGTCCAGCCGGACGTCGACGCGCGGGCGACCGTCGCCCTCCTCGGGGAGAAGCTCGAGAAGGACGTGTTCGGCGACGAGGACGCCCTCGGCCGCGAGATCACGGTGCGGGGCGTGCGGTTCCGGATCGTCGGCGTCCTCAAGCACTTCGGCAACAACCAGGTCGGCGACGACGAGACGGAGCGGGACAACTC
>WBZP01001625.1_pt1 | contig 27185 bp, 24 predicted proteins | sample 5204301 | NCBI WGS metagenome assembly WBZP01 (sample SAMN12412401, study PRJNA552823) | activated sludge metagenome | isolation source: activated sludge from nitrification reactor of wastewater treatment plant... | place: USA: Pennsylvania | collected 2017 | reverse complement strand
GGATTCCTTCCAGCCACCCATCGGCAGGCCGGGAGAGAACACGTTGACCAAGGCGTCGTTGACGTTGACCGCGCCGACCTCGAGGCGGCGCGCGATCCGTTCGCCGCGATGCGGGTCGCCGGTCCACACGGTCGCCGAAAGCCCGTAATTGGAATCGTTGGCCAGCCGGACCGCCTCGTTCTCGTCGGCGACCTTGACGACCGGCAGCGTCGGCCCGAACGTCTCCTCACTCATACACGCCATCGACTGGTCGACGTCGGCCAGCACCGTCGGCGCGAAGAAGGTCCCGACGCCGGTGGGTTCACCACCGGTGAGCACCCGCGCACCCGCCGCGGTGGCGGCGTCGACGTGCCGGGCCACGATGTCGCGCTGGCCCTCGGTGGCCATGGCCCCGGTGTCGCCGTCGACACCCTGGCGCACCGAGCGGACCCGGTCGGCCAGCTTCGCGACGAACTCGTCGTAGACCGGGGCCTCCACGTACACCCGCTCCACCGACACGCAGACCTGACCGGAGTTGAACAGCCCGCCCCAGGCGATGCCGTTGGCAGCCCGGTCCAGGTCGGCATCGGCCAGCACGATCGCCGGGTCCTTGCCGCCGAGTTCGAGACCGAACGGGATCAGCCGCTGCGCGCACGCCACCGCGACCTTTCGGCCGGTGGCCGTCGACCCGGTGAACTGGACGAAGTCGGCCTGCTCAATGAGCGCCGCACCGGTGTCCCCGTAGCCGGTCGCGACGTCGAGCACCGGCGGGGCGCCGATCTCGGCCCAGCCGCGGACGAATTCGACGCCCGACAGCGGCGTCACCTCGGACGGCTTGAGCAGCACGGCCGCGCCGGCCGCCAGCGCGGGCGGTACATCCAGACCCGGCATGGCCAGCGGGAAGTTCCACGGCGTGATCACGCCGACCAGCGGGTACGGCCGGTAGGTGGTGGTGAAACGCTTGACCCGGTAGAGCGGGCTGTGCGCCTTGGGGTGCCGGTCGGCCAGGAACTCCTCGGCGTTGCTCGCCCAGTAGCTGATGTTGTCGCCGGTGGCGACGGGTTCCAGGCTGGCGTCACCGCGGGACTTACCGGTCTCGGAGATCAACACCTCGGTCAGATGATCGGCGTTGTCGAGTAGCCAGCCCTGGAATTCCAGCAACCAGCGTTTGCGGCCGCGCGGGCCCATGGCTTCCCATTCCGGTTGGGCGGCACGGAGTTTCGCCGCCTTGGCGGCGACGGCGTCGGCGCCCTCGACCGGTACCGACCCCGAAACGGACCCGTTGGCCGGATTGTGCACCGTGATCTCGGTGGTGGCGTTGGCTGAATGGACTGCGGTCATGCTTTCCGAGTTTTCCACCGGACGCGACGAATGACCAGAGGAGCGAGGCGCCGCCACGATAAGTGGTCCCCAATCCGTTGAGAAATCTTTAGGGCGTCCGCTACACCATGAACCTTGTTCGCCACCGCCTCCGAATGGGTGGCCCGCCTGGCCGAAGCCCATCACGCCGGGCGGCTACAGCAAGAACTCATCCGACTCGGGCGCTACCCGCTGATCGTCATCGACGAGGTCGGCTACATCCCGTTCGAACCCGAAGCGGCCAACCTGTTCTTCCAGCTGGTCTCCAGCTGCTACGAACGCGCCTCTCTGATCGTCACCTCGAACAAGCCGTTCGGCCGTTGGGGTGAGGTCTTCGGTGACGGCGTTGTCGCTGCGGCCATGATCGACCGCCTCGTGCACCACGCCGAAGTCATCGCCCTCAAAGGCGACTCCTACCGCATCAAAGACCGCGACCTCGGGAGAGTCCCGGGATCAACAACCGAAGAATGAACACCAAGGGGGGTCAACTTTCAACCGACGAAAGAGGGTCAATTTTCGGCCGCCGTTGACAGCGTGTTGGCGCAAGCCCAGAGGTCGACCTTGTATGCGATTCGCCGTCCGCATTGCGAGGCAGGTGAAAGATGTCTCACGCCATTCGACGGCGTTGTCGTATTGGGCGGCCGCTTCCAGATTGAATGTGCTGCGGGCGTGAGCTTTTCGCGTGTACCGATATTCCCGCCTGTTACAGCTGCGGTGCCGCGCGCGGAATCCTTTGATCGTCGTGTGAACGGCCGCCCAAAGGCCACCTACAACAAAGCAGTAGCATCATCTCCGCTTCGGAGCGCTACGCAAGTGAGAGCCGTCGCGCAGCCAGTACCGAGCCCACGCACCGATGACCAGGCCATAGCACACGTGGCCGACCACCGACATCGTCAGGAACTCGCCGTACTGTCTGATGATCAGAAACGAAGGGTAGAGCAGGGCCATCGCCGCTTCGAGGCCCATCGCCCACGCCACGCCGGTTATCGGATGTGGATGTTTGACGATCACGGTGTAAGCGGTCGCGAATCCGATGCCGTTCAGAACGAAGTGGTAGGTCAATCCGACCGCGTACAGCGCGGCTGTGGAGTGGTGTGGCCCGATGAAGAGTTCGCCGAAAAGTGGTATCGCCGCCCACGGTTTCAGCGACCACTGGGCCAGCGACACCAGGCCGAAGCGGGTGAGATCGTAGACAACCGTGGCGGCGAGGCCGCCGGTGACGCCGATGCGCACGCGCTTGGCGAGTTCCTCTCGGCGCTCCCGATCGAGCCGGTACCGGCCGACGAGCCACAGCGCAGCGCCGAGCGTGAGCAGGATCAGGACCAGGACGCGCATCGGCAACTTCGTCAGGGCCCAGGTAATCAACCCGAGGCCGCCGGCAAAAGGGAGCAACACCCAGTAACTGACCCGATTCCATCCGAACGCCGGTTGGGTGTATCGGGACGCCGTGATGCGCATCCGAGATCCGAGGCGTTTTTTGACCGTCACGATCGCGTTGCCACGAACCCATTGGTGTCCGCGGCCGCTGCGCCCCGGTTGTCCTGGCTGTGCTGGTGGTTCACCTTGATCTCTCCTTCAGCGCTCCCCGGAGTCTTCGTCCGCCGGGTGCCCTCCCGAAAGTAGACGCCGCCGTTTCGGTGGGGACCACCGCCGCTGTAGCACGGTTGGGCAGCATCGACGAAGCGGCGGCGACAACTGCGTCAGTCAGCCTTCAACACAGCCGGGATCGGTATGTCGTCGCGAGCCAACTCCCCGGGGAAACACGGCGATGACCCCTGGAGAGTGGGTGGATAGCCCTCACGAGCGGCGGTCACGACTTGGAGGCGATATCCGTCAGGGCCGTAGCCAAACTGGTTAGGCTTGCGGAAGCCATCACGCTCCGTCACGTACCAGCCCCAACTGCGCCATATACCGCCTGTTGCGGTGATTGTCTTGCGCAGATCGGTGCCGGGCGGAAACTTGAGGTCCCCGATCGTATTAAACCGTGTCGGCGGGTTGGGACCGCCCGGGTTGTCATCGCAAGAACTGTTATGCCCGGCGCCGACGTAGCGGGACGCGTCGAGCATCGTGCCGGGCGGCAATGCTTGCAGCGTTCGCTGCAAATAGCGCAAAAGCCTGTCCTGAGCCTGCTGCTGGGTTTCGGGAACAACGTCTTTCGGGTTCCAGCCGGGCGGAGGCGGTGGAAGTGACGTCATCGGCGAACCTCCCAAAACGATTGCACCCGAGCGTGTCGCGGCTCAGGGCGGCGACACGCTCGTCGTGTCGCGATTGTCGATGCGAGTACGAAAAACGTAGGGCAGGCTGTCTGTCTCAGCGATCGCGCAGTGGCTGGTCTCATTGGTGTCCGATCACGGCGGGGTGACGAGCTGCGGCTGGCCAGCGATTACGGCACCCATATTGGCCAAAGCCGGGTTGCCCGGATCCCAGTAGCTGCTGTGGGCGGCCTCGCTGAAACCCCATCGGGAGCTTGGCCCCGGGCTGGCAGCAAGTCGTGTGGCGCCGAAGCTGGGGCCCACCGGGTCAGTACCAAGGGTCAAGTTCACGGCGCGCTGGATCGGGTCATTGCGGGCGGTAATCGCATAGACGTGGGCGCCTTGGGCCAAATTGAGGTCACCCACGTGATCCGCTCGCATGCCGGGACTGCCCAAAGCTACGACGTTGTCGACGGCGAGGTGATGGCCGCCTGTACTTGCCGCACCGGTCACCGTTGTGCCGTAGCTATGAGCGACAACAGTGTTGATGGCCGGCCCCCCCGTATGCGAAGCGTGCATGCCGTCGACGAACAGATCCAACCGTTGCGCACCGTTTATCGCCGGCTCGGGTGACGCTGCCTGGGGCAGGTTCATCGGCCGGTCGTAACCTAGCCATACTGTGGCCGATACGTCGTCCAGTGTCAGGCTGGGATCGGCATTCAGCGTCGCGTTGAGCATATCCACCGCCCGCTGGCTGTTCGGTCCGACCGTCCTCAGGTCTTGACCAGTTCCCGGCACAAACACGGCGTTGCGGATGGCCGTATCCGGATCCCCGATGGAGATAGCCGCGTGCCCATGATCGTCAATCATGGCCAGATAGCGTGGTGCGCCGTCCTTCACCCCAAGGGCATCGGCGACCGCCTTGTACCCGCCGAGCTGCTCGACCGCTTCCGCCAACTGAGCCTCCCGTGCGCGCAGCTCGCTCAGCGGCGGGCCAATGGGATCCGAGATAGACTCCACACCAGCCAGGTCGACGAGCTCCCGCAGCTGATTGACCTTCGCCTGGGCCGATTCTGTCAACTCGGCAAGATGCAACCTGTTGTAGTGATCTTTGTCGGCCCACGGCATACCCGGGCGATTACCAATGTAGGGGTCCTCCTCATACAGCGAGTCTTTGTCCACAAGCAGCAGCCCCGTCCACTGACCATGGAACCGCTGCGGGTCTCCAACGGCAAAGGCATCATTCTCGGCGTCGTCGATTGCGGCCTCCAGGAGGGCACGGGAGGCCAACAGCCCAGGCAGCCCGAACGCAAGCAGCAAGCCAAGGGCCAATGCCGCGGCGGCGGCGATTCCGACCTTGACCGAATCCGAGCAGTCCGACAGACCGCTACAGTTGTCGGCTTGCGCGGGTGCGGCGGTGACCAACAGCATGCAACCCGCGGTAACCGACGTCACCACGGCCCGGCCCCCCGCGCGGAGGGCCCGCGGGTGGAGGGGCGGCATCGTCACACTCAGCCGCCCGGTCCCTGGGCCGGCACCCACTCCGCGCAGCCGTCCGGCGACGTCGCGGGCACTCACGTCGAGGTACCAGGTAGGTGCTGACCGCCGGCCGGTGGTCGACCGCGAGGCACTTGGGCATGCCGCCCGCCGCCGGCCGTTGCCGGCTGGAGGACGCCGGGCCCGTCTTTCGGACGCTGACCGCGGCGGTCAATCCAGCTGGGTAACCAGGGCGTTGGTTCCCGCGCGACCAAGATGACCGCAGACGCGAGGATCACGAGGCCGGCTGTCTCCGCGAAGGACATCAGATCGGGCGCGGAGGCCGCATATGCGGCCCCAACCCTCCATTTGCTGACCAGGTAGGCCACCACGAAAAGCAGCACGATCCGGATCGCGGCAGGAACCAGGTTCACGACGCGCGCGAAGCCCGGGATGCGTGGCAGCACCATGGTGCGCAGTATCAGCCCGACGGCCACGACCTGGAAGAAGATGATGCTTTGGCTGACGGTTGCCAGCACGCCGGCCGCGAGCAATGTGATCAGAAGGGCCTGACCGGCCACGGTCAGCGGCCAGGGCAGCTCGATTCGTTTCAGGGTGCCGCGCGGAAGCACTGGCATTGGGTGCCGCGGAAGGAGCAGCGTCGCGGTCCATCTGAGCACCGAGACGATGACGCCGACTGCGACTAGGGACCAGCCGAGACTTCGGAGCATGTTGAACGCAACGGTGTCGGGAGTCTGCGACGTGAAGGTCCAAAATGGTCGGATCGCGTACTGGGCGGCAAGCTGCCACTGAACGGCCAGCAGCGCGATGATCAACGTACTCAGAACGCCTTCGACGACGATCCGGGTCTTGCGATGCCGACACAACGGTCGCGAGATCAGGCCACGGCAGGCGGCGGCGACCGCCGGGACGATCACCGCGAGTTGCAGCAGCACCATCGCCACCACGATTACCGGCAAAATGGTGTGGGCGAACGAGTAAAAAATCCCGTGCCCGCTATCGCGAAGATACGTGTACGAATACGTCTGTCCGATGCGGGCGTGCGCCAAGCCTCTTCCTTGGTTGTCGTGCCAGAAGAACAGCAGCCCAATCAGGTAACCGACGGCGGCCCATACACCGAGACCGGCTCCCAGCGCACCGATCCCGAGCATGACCGGAGCTGGCCAGAAGTCGTAGGCCCATAAGGGGGAACTCTGCGACGTCGCCGCTACCATGCCCCCGACGAGCGACGCGGGCACCACAACCGCGCCCAGCAACGGAATTGAGGCCATCCAGTCGCCGTCCCGTAATAGCACCGACATAGACGGGCTGAGAGCCCCGACTCGGCAGGGAAACCGAAACCATACGGCCCTGGCGACAGATCGCAGGAAGACGGCAGGCCGTTGTGCACCCCCCGCTTCTGCGGCCACACTCGGCATTCGTGCACCAGTTCGTCGTTGGGACGGAACAGCGCAACTTTACCGCCGCCGCGTACACGCGGGACCTTTTGCCGAATCTGGACGGCGATGGTCAAGAACCGGCGCGACGCGGCAACCCTGGATTGGCGTTACGGTCCACGACCAGAAGCCGTCTATGGCGACAATGCCGGACTCTAGGGCCGCTCGTCGGAATTCGCATGCGGCCAAAAGGCGCGGTGATAGCTCAACCCAGAGCGTATGACCGCGCCGTCACCCGGTCTCGTGATGCCGGAAATCGTCAGGAATCCTGTAAGTTGTTCGAGGACAGTGGTATTCGAGTAGCTCCTTTTCAGGATCACGGGCAGAAATGCCATCGATTGCATGCGTGATAGTCGATGAAGTAGACGGCTTCGCGTGGGGTTGGCCAAAACCCCCCTATTCAACTAGCGCAGTGCTACAACTGCTTTCACCGCTGTAATCCGGAAGCGGGGGAATTCGGGATGACATTCGAACTCGGTCCGGTAAATCGCCGGTCCGTTGAGAAAGGAAGAAAAATGAAAGCACTGAGAACCATGCTGGCGCTGGCCGGCCTCGGCTCTGCTGTAGCGATATCTGGTTGTGGGGGTGGCGGTTCGACGCCTGCGGTGAACACGTCCTCGCAGTCCTACCAGATGGGCCTGGCAACCGGCACCGACGGTCAGGCCGCGACCGCTGCTTTCGGCGGGTTCGACATCACCAGCAATTCATACAAGAAGCTCTCACCTCAGGATGCTTGCGAGGGCCAGTGGAACATCGACAATGGCGCGGCACCCGATCTGAAGCTGTCCAAGACGGACTACATGGCGGGGTGCTTGTACGGAATCGCCCACAACGCCAACTCGACCAACGGGCCTGGCGCTACGGTGGTGCCCCCGTCGAAGAAGGGGCCCAACGGCGAGACGATCCCCAACGAACCGGGTTCATGACCGCTTGGTATCGAAAGTCCGTAGCCGCAATGACCATGACGGAAAGGTGGTCGTGGGTCGCCGTAGGGACACGATCGGCCTCGCGGCGGCGTGGGCCCTATCGCGCTTTCTCGGTCCGCAGTTCCTAGGGGCTGCCTGCCTTGCCTTCCCGTTATGGCGTTGGATACGGAGTCGAAGCTGAAATGAGCCCGACTATCTAATCGTTCGACTCCGCGTGCGGCTTGAGCGGCTGGCTAAAATCGATCCGGACTCGGTGCGGATTGGTGGCGGCAACCTGCACCGGCCATTCGTCCCCCTCGGCGGGGCGCGCCCACAGGAAAAACCTTCGCCGGACCGGAAGGTTGTACGGTTCGCGGCCAGGGACATGCACCCTTAGCTCCAGCAGATACCACGGAATGTCGTCGTCCGGGCCCTTCGACGGAGTCTCTTTCACCGGTACTGCCCGCGCAATGCCGGCCAGCGTCGGGCCGTGGATCTTTCGATGAAACCACGCGGGTACGACGATGTACTCGACGGCGTTCCAAACCATAAATGCCGCACCGCCGAGTAGAAGCAACACAAACTTGCTATGAGAGCGCACGAAGTCCCCGACCGTCGCCAGGTACGCGGGACTCATGAGCGCACGTTAACACCGCTTCGGCCGTGCCAAGCAGCAATCAGCCTGCGGTACGACCTGGGGTCCTACACCTGCAGTCTAGAGCCGATGATCACCGTGCGTTCCGGCGGCAGCCCGAAGTACGCCGCGGCGTCGCCGGTGATGTAGGACGTCGCGATGAAGAGCCGCTTGCGCCACGGTGCCATGGTCGGCCGGTCGCCGGTGACCAGTTCCAGCTTGGACAGGAAGTACGAGGCGTGGTCCAGGTCGATGGGCCCCTCACAGCTCTGCGGGTCGACCAGCCGCAGCGCGTGCGGCACATCCGGTCGCTCCATGTAACCGAACCGGGCTTGCACGTGGAAGATCCCGTCATCGCTGCGCCCCAGGTCGTCAACCGTAATCCGTTCGGCATCAACGACTCTGGGCACCGGCTCGGTTTCCAGGGACAGGATCACCACATGCCGGTGCAGCGCGTGGATGTGTTCGACGGCGGTCCGCATGGACAGGGGCGCGGTGTCCTTGCCGCGGTTCAGGAAGACCGCGGTGCCCGGGATGCGCACCAACGGCGGATCCCGATGGGCGAGTTCGTCGATGAATCCCGGCAGCGAGCCCTCGATCCTCTCCCGCTCCACGGTGACGATGCGCCGGCCCTTCTGCCAGGTCGTCATCACCGTGAAGGCGACGACGGCGATGAGCAGCGGCAGCCAGGCGCCGTGCACCAGTTTGGTCATGTTCGCCGCGAAGAACAGCAGGTCGATGCTCAACAGGACGCCCGCGCCGAGCAGCACCAGCCACAGCGGGGTGCGCCAGCGGGTCCGGGCCAGGTAGAAGAACAGCAGCGTGGTGATGGTGATGGTGCCGGTGACGGCCATCCCGAACGCATACGCCAGGGCGGCCGAGCTGCGGAACGCGAACACCAGGGTCAGCACGGACACCAGCAGCACACCGTTGATCCACGGCACGTAGATCTGCCCGATCGTCGACGCCGAGGTGTGCGCGATGCGCAGCCGCGGCAGATAGCCGAGTTGGGCGGCCGCCGAGGCGACCGAGAAGGCGCCGGTGATGACCGCCTGCGAGGCGATGACCGTCGCCGCCGTCGCCAGCAGCACCAACGGGATTCGCGCCCATTCGGGCGCCAGCAGGAAGAAGGGTGCGGTTACCAGCTTCTCGTCGCCGATCAGCAGCGCCCCCTGGCCGAAATAGCTCAGCGTGCACGCCGGCAGCACCAGCCCGAGCCAGCCGAGGGTGATGGCCCGTCGGCCGAAGTGGCCCATATCGGCGTACAACGCCTCGGCGCCGGTGACCGAGAGCACCACGGCGGCCAGCGCGAAGAACGCGATGTGGAAATGCGACGCCATGAAGCTCAGCGCGTGGGTCGGGGAGAGGGCGGCCAGGATCTGCGGATGCCGGACGATCCCCCAGATCCCGCACGCGCCGATGGCCGTGAACCACAGGATCATCACCGGCCCGAAAAACCGGCCCACCGCCGCCGTACCGTGCCGCTGAACGGCGAACAACACGACGATGATCACCGCGGTGATCGGCACGATCCAGTCGTGCAGGCCGGCGTTGACGACATTGAGGCCCTCGACCGCCGACAGCACCGAGATGGCCGGGGTGATCATGCTGTCACCGAAAAACAGTGCGGCACCGAATATCCCGAGCGCGGCGAGAAAGGCCGCGGTGCGACGGCTCACTCTGCGGGGCGCGCCGGCCCCCTGGCGCAGCATGGTGATCAGCGCCATGATGCCGCCCTCGCCGTTGTTGTCGGCGCGCATGACCAGCATGATGTACGTCAACGTCACGATCACCATGACCGACCAGAAGATCAGCGAGACGATGCCGAAGATGTGGTCGCGGGAGACGGGCACCGGATGGGGATCACCGGGGTTGAACACCGTCTGGATGGTGTAGATCGGGCTGGTGCCGATGTCGCCGAACACCACGCCGAGCGCGCCGACGATGATGGCCGGCTTCAGCGCCGCGGGGGAGTTCGATTGCACACCGTCATCCTTGCGCCCGGCCGTCCGTCAGGCCTCCGACTCGCCGACACGTTTACGGTACGTTGACGGCGTCTCGTCTGTCAGGGGCCGAGCAGGACGTCGATATGTAGCGGTGCGCCGAAGTCGATCAGCCAGAGTTGGTCGGCGCCGGTGGCGAAGATCCGCCCGAACGTGGAGTCCTGGGTGAACGCGTCGCCGCATCGATCACCGAAGAACACATAGGACTTGGCGTCGTTGCACAGCCTCGACATCCACACCAACCCGTCGAGCCCGGCGGCGTGGGCTGCTTTCGCCCACGCGACGGTGTCGGGATAGGTGTCGGCGGCGCTGGCAGTGACCTCGGCGGCGGTGACCTTTAGCTTTCGTAGCCCGAGACCATGCAGGACACCGACTTTGATCGGACGGGTCACCTCCAGCCGCGCCATTACCGCGCGCGCGTACTTGTCGTATGGGAGGGTGCCGCCGGCGACCGGGATGTCGTGGAAGAGCGTCTCGGCGACCGCGGCGTCCTCGGCCGCCGCCGCGTACATGATGGGAACGACGGGGGTGCCGAAGAAGGCGAATCTGGTGGGCGCTCCGGCACCGGGATTGAACGTCGTGGCGGTGCGGCCTTTGGCGGCGGAGAAGACCCGGTACAACTGGGCGCCAACGCCGAGCGTCGCGGTTTGCGGGGTGAACGGTTGCGGTGGGACCGGAGTCACCACTGCACCGTCCATGCCTGCCGGGCCACATCCACCACCCGATCGGGCTCGCCCGTCAGCAGGTCGACCGGGCGCAGTCCGCCGAGATAGGTGGTCGGTGCGCACAGCCACTGCACGACCCCGGTCTCCGACCAGTGCGCTTCGTCGGCGATTTCGCGCAGGATGCGGATCACCGGCAGCGGACGTCCGTCGGGACCGAACTGGAATCCCGGGAACAGCATCTGGTGCCCGCGGGTGATCGCCAGCAGCGCTCCCTCGTGGCGAGTCGCGGCGGCAAGATTGCGTGGAGCGGTGGACCTCGAGCCCAGCCGTCTGCCCGCCTCGGCGCTGGTGAACAGGCCGAACTCCGCATCGATGCGGTCGTAGAGGTTTCGCTCGGCCTGCACGGCGCGCGCCACCGCCGGTGCGGTGTACACCTGTACCGCATTCACCGCATCGCGGAGTGCCGTGGCGCTCTCCTTGATGAGTTGCGCCGCATCGACGAAGTGGTCATATGCAGCGGTCATCGGTCACCACCTCCCGCAAATAGTGCGATTCATGCATCCCAGGTTACCGCATGAATCGCATGCCCAAACGTCTCAGTCCTTGGCTCGTCGCCGATAGGCGGACGGCGTCTCCCCGCAGAACTGCGCGAACGCCCGGGTGAAGGAACTGATGCTGTCGAACCCGACGGCCACCGCGGTCTCCTGTACCGACTGCTCCGGAGCGGCCAGCAGCGCCATCGCACGCAGCATCCGCGCATGCAAAAAATACGTGCGCCAAGACAATCCGATCGACTCCTGGAACTGCCGGCGCAGCGTGCGTTCGGAGACCGCGACGGCGCGGCTGACGCTCTGCACCGTCGCCGAGTCGAGGTGTTCCTTGGTGAAGGCCATGGCTGCTGCCACGATCGGGTCGTCGGAGGTGGGCAGGCTCAGCGGGGCCTCGTGGTCGAGCGCCTCGGACACCAGGTTGCCCAGGGTGCGGAAGAACGCGTCGGAGACGTCATCGCCGTCGGCTCGGTCGATGGGCCAGCGCAGCGCGTAGATCATCATCTCCCGGATCAGGGGCGAGACCGCCAGGATGCGGGCGCGGTCGCCGGGGTTGGCGATCACCGTCGGGTCGAACATCACCGCGACCGTCTTGACGTCGGGGTTCATCACCGCCTGGTGTTCCAGGCCGGCGGGAATCCAGGCGGCCTGCTGGGGTGGCAGCAGGTAGTGCGCGGCGTCGGTCTCCACCTCGACGACGCCGTGCAGCGCGTACTCGATCTGGTGCACCTCGTGGAAATGCCAGCCGGTGATCAGGGCGTCGCCCTCGTAGAGGTAGCTGCCGCCGAGCGCGCGACCGCCCTTGCGCAGCGCGATGAGCGTTCTGGCCGATTCGGTCAAGTCCTTGTCCGAAAGTGCAGAGACGGTCATGGGGATCCAGGGTACAACTGAGGCATGAACGTCGACGACCTGATCCTGGTGAGCATCGATGACCACGTGGTGGAACCGCCCGACATGTTCCTCAACCATGTTCCGGCCAAGTACAAGCCGGAGGCGCCGATCGTCGTCACCGACGACAAGGGCGTCGACCAATGGATGTACCAGGGCCGCCCGCAGGGCGTGTCCGGCCTGAACGCCGTGGTGTCGTGGCCGGCCGAGGAGTGGGGCCGGGACCCCGCCGGGTTCGCCGAGATGCGTCCGGGCGTGTACGACGTGCACGAGCGGGTTCGCGACATGAACCGCAACGGCATCCTGGCCTCGATGTGCTTCCCGACGTTCACCGGGTTCTCCGCGCGGCACCTCAACATGACCCGCGAAGACGTCACCCTGGTGATGGTGTCGGCCTACAACGACTGGCACATCGACGAGTGGGCGGGTTCGTATCCCGACCGGTTCATCCCGATCGCCATCCTGCCGACCTGGACGCCCGAGGGGATGTGCGCCGAGATCCGCCGCGTCGCGGCCAAGGGCTGCCGCGCGGTCACCATGCCCGAACTGCCCCACCTGGAAGGCCTGCCCAGCTACCACGACGAGGACTACTGGGGCCCGGTGTTCCGAACCCTGTCCGAGGAGAACGTGGTGATGTGCCTGCACATCGGCACCGGCTTCGGCGCGATCAGCATGGCGCCCAACGCGCCGATCGACAACCTGATCATCCTGGCCACCCAGGTGTCGGCGATGTGCGCCCAGGACCTGCTGTGGGGCCCGGCGATGCGCAACTACCCGGACCTGAAGTTCGCGTTCTCCGAGGGCGGCATCGGCTGGATCCCGTTCTACCTGGATCGCTGCGACCGGCACTACACCAACCAGAAGTGGCTGCGCCGCGACTTCGGCGACAAGCTGCCGTCGGACGTGTTCCGCGACCATTCGCTGGCCTGCTACGTCACCGACAAGACGTCGCTGAAGCTGCGCCACGAGATCGGTATCGACATCATCGCCTGGGAGTGCGACTACCCGCACAGCGACTGCTTCTGGCCCGATGCCCCCGAGCAGGTGCTGGCCGAACTCAACGCCGCCGGAGCGTCGGACGCCGACATCGACAAGATCACCTGGTCCAATGCGTGCCGGTTCTTCAGCTGGGACCCGTTCGCCCGCACCCCGCGTTCGGACGCCAACGTGAAGGCGTTGCGCGCCAAGGGCGCCGACGTCGACGTGTCGATCCGGCCGCGCGCCGAATGGGCCCGGTTGTACAACCAGAAGCACCTCGCCCATTCCTGACCGATGCGCCCAGAGTTGACATGTTGACACGTTCTCCCAGGACGGGGTGCGAACAAGTCAACTCTCGGCGGTAGTTTGGCCCGATGCGTGTGCATCTGCAGGTCGACGGCGACCCCGCGAAGGTCTCCGACAGTGCCCGGGAGATCGTCGAGCTCGGGGCCGACGGGCTGTTCACCTTCGAGGGCCCGCACGACGTCTTCTTCCCGCTGGTGGTGGCGGCCCGCGAGACCGACCTGCAGCTGATGAGCAACGTCGCCATCGCCGGCCCGCGCAGCGCCGTGCACCTGGCACACGCGGCCTACGATCTGCAGGTCTACAGCGAGGGCCGGTTCCGTCTGGGGCTGGGCACCCAGATCCGCCCGCACATCGAGAAGCGCTACGGCAGCACCTGGGGCCGGCCCGCCGCCCGGATCGCCGAAACCGTGTTGGCCGTGCAGGCGGTGTTCGATGCGTGGGAAGGCAAGGCGCCGTTGAATTTTCGCGGCGAGTTCATGACCCACACGCTGATGCCGCCGAATTTCGACCCGGGGCCCAACCCCTACGGGCCGCCGCCGGTGGCACTGGGCGCGCTGGGACCGGTGATGACGCGCACCGCGGCCCAGGTCGCCGATGATCTGCTGGTGATGCCGTTCAACAGTGCCCGGCATTTCGTGAACAGGACCCTGCCGGCGGTCGGCGAGGGGTTGCAGCGCTCGGGGCGGCCGGCCGACGACCTCGGGCTGATCGTCGCCGCCATGGTCGCCGTCGGCCGTACCGAGGCGGATCTCGCAGCGGCGGTCGACGGCGTCGCGACATTGATCGCGTTCTACGGTTCCACCCCCGCATACCTGCCGGTCCTCGAAGAGGAGGGCTGGGCCGAACTGCAGCCGCGCCTGAACGCGCTGTCGAAGACCGGTGGCTACGCCGAGATGCGCGCACTGATCACCCCGGAGATGGTGCGCACCATCGGGGTGGCCGGGACACCGGAGGAGTGCGCGGCCGAGATCGGCCGCCGGTTCGGCGCCCATGCGCGGGAAATCTGTTGCTATTTCCCGGCTTACACACCCAGGGCCGAGGATGTGGCCGACCTCGTCGCGGCGCTGCAGCGGCTATGAGCCCCCTCACCGTGGAGGTGGCCGACGGCGTCGCCGTCCTCACCCTCAATCGTCCCGAGCGGCGCAACGCCTACACCGCCGAAATGGGGGAGTTGCTGAGCCGGGCCTACCGGGACTGCGATGATGACGACGCGGTGCGCGCCATCGTGCTCACCGGCGCGGGAACGGCGTTCTGCGCGGGCGCCGATTTCACCGGCGATCCGTTTGCGGCGCCGGGTGCCGGATTTACCGCATCGCCCATCGACCCCGCCGCCTTCGAGTTGCGCACCCCGGTGATCGCCGCGGTCAACGGGCACGCGATCGGCATCGGGCTGACCATCGCCCTGCAGGCCGATGTCCGGATCATGGCTGCGGACGCGAAATACGCGGTGGCCCAGGCACGTTTGGGCGTCGTCGGCGACTGTATGTCGCACTGGACGCTGCCGCACCTGGCGGGTGTTTCGGTGGCGGCCGAGCTGCTGCTGACCGGACGGACGTTCGACGGTGCCGAAGCGCTTGCGATGGGCCTGGCCAACTACGCGCTGCCGGCCGGGGAGGTGCTCGAGCGCGCGCGGAACATCGCTCGCGATATCGCCGTCAACGTCGCCCCGATGTCGGCGGCACTGAGTAAGCGCCTGCTGTGGGACACCGTTGTGCAGGGATACGGCCCACGACGGGTGGCCGAACTGGAGACCGAGGCGCATCTGCGGGTGATGGGTTCCGCCGAGGCCGCCGAAGGCGTCAAAGCATTCACCGAGAAGCGTGCGCCCCGCTGGAGCTAACCTCCGGCGATGGGCAGGTCCGGGCACCCGGTGATGTAGTCGATGTCCGGACTGACCCATTCATCCCACTGTTTGCGGCTCATGTTCTGGGTCAGCTTGGCGCAGAGATCCGTCGGACTCGAGACGGCGGGCCACACCCAGACCTCGTTGTCGGTGGTGGCTACCGCGACCTGCGTGCCGTCGTCACTGAACACCGCGTTGACGACCGCCTCCCGCGGACCGGTGATCGGGCGCCCGATGGCCGTACCCGTTACGGCGTCCCAGAGCCGGACCTCGCCATCCCTGCTACCCGTCGCCACCCGGTCGTTCTGCGAGCTGTACACCGCGGTGGTCACGGCGTCGGTGTGCCCAACAGCCGTGTGCTGCAGCGGTTCCTCGGCGGCGAAGTCCAAGAAGGCAACGGTGCCCTCCACCCCGCCCAGCACCATCGTCGTGTCGGAGCCGAACGCGCCGGTGAAGGCCACGCCCATGTCGTCCGAATACACCGGCTTGCCGGAGTCGTCGTCCCAGATCGTCAGATTGGCCCCACGGGTCGGATTGACCGTCAGGGACGCCACCCGCGTTCCATCACTGCCCAGGGCGACGGCCGTCGCCGTGCCTGCGGCGACTTCCGTGGATCGCAATACCCCGGTCACCGGTTGTCGCGTCTGGCTGTCCCAGATCTGCGCGCCGCCGTCCATGCTGCCGGTCGCGAAGCGCTTGCCCTGATCGTCGAGCGAGACGGCGACGACGGCGGTGTCGCCGATTCGGATGGGCTCGCCGTCGGGTTGGCCCGAGCGCGGATCCCAAATACGAACGGTGCCATCGTCTCCGGCGGAGATCAGGGTCTGCCCGTGCGGACTGGACATCAACCGGACCACGCCCTTGGTATGGCCGGCGACCGCCGGCCCCAGCGGCTCGTGGGTGACCCCATCCCACCGCCGCACCCCGCCACCGCTGTCACCGGTGATGATGACACCGTCGGGTCCGTATGCGACCGAGGTACCGGTCACGGTCCGCGCTGCGCCCACGTCGAGGATCCGTAGCGTGTGGTCGCTACCGCCGACGGCGAGCGACCTGCCGTCGGGACTGAATGCCAAACCCATCAACAACGCATCCGTTGCCGGTATCGGCGCCCCGACCGGACGGCGCGTGCCGACGTCCCACAACCGCACCGTATGGTCCAGCGAGCCTGAGGCGATCAGGGTGCCATCGGGGCTCACGGCCACCGCCGTGACTTCTGCCTCGTGTCCCGTGAGCGGAGCGCCGATCGGCATTCCCGTGACCGCATCCCACACCCGCACGGTCTTGTCGTGACTGCCGGAAACCAAGCGTGTCCCGTCCGGAGTGAACGCCAGGCTGACGACGTCATCGGTGTGTGCCTCGGTCAATGGTCCGACCGGCGTGGTCGACATCGTCGAGATGCGGACCGTCTTGCCCCGAGCTGTGGCCAACCGGTCGGAGCCGGGACTCAACGCGATCTTGTCGACGGGTTCGGGAAGACCGGCGGTTACTTCCCCGGTCTCGGCGTCGACGATCCGGAACCTGTCCCCGGCGATGAGTCCCAACTTGGTGTCATGGTTGCCGAAGGCCACCCACGACGGCACCTCGTCGAGGTTGAACATCTTGCCGACCTGCTGACCGGTACGCACATCCCAGCGGCGGATCGTCCGGTCGACAGAAGCCGAAACCAACTGTGTGCCATCGGAATTGAACGACACCACCGGCGTGTTGCCTTCAGGGCCGGTGAGCGGTTCGCCATGCGGTCGGCCGGTCGCGGCGTCCCACAACCGGATGGCGCCGCCCTCCGTCCCCGCCGCGATCAGCGTGCCGTCGGGGCTGTACGCCGGCTGATAGACGAATCCGTTCGAGTTGACGATCTTCTTCAGTGCGTGCTGCTGAACGACCGCGTCGTAGACGGCATCCCGATCGGGTTTGCCCGTCAATGCCGCGGCGATCACCAACTGCTGTAGGGCCCTGCTGTCACCGCCGGTACGCGAATCCGCCAGCATGGCCTGTGCTTCCGATACCAGGCGAACACCGGTGGCCTGGCGGAAGTTCTTGATCGCAACGGAGCGCTGCCAGAAGGCAACCCCGGCCAGCGCCAACGAGATCACCAGTGCGACGGCCACGGCCGAGAGCAACTTTCGGGTCCGGTTGCGTGACTCCCGTTGGCTGCGCAGGACGAATTCGGCATGGGCGGCCGTGGGCGCCGGGGTCTTTCCGGCCTGCCCGGCCAGCCAGGTCTCGGCGTCACGCAGTTCCTGGCCGCGCAGCAGAGCGCCGCGGTCGTGCCCGCCGCGCTGCCACCCCTCGGCGCGCTGCCCCCACTTGGTGTGACCGCGGACCCAGTCGACATCGGTGTCCAGGGCACGGATGAGTTCGTCGACGCTGGAATCGAAATCGTCGTCGAACAACCCCTCCTGGGGGATCCAACTGTGCGATGCCAGGGGTTCCGGCGGCGCATCGGTCAACCGGCGGTGGGCAATCGGGATGATGCGCTTGTTGCGCTCCAGCGCATAGTCCAATTCGCGACGGCAGTACTCGGATTCCAGTGCGCGAGGGCTCAGGACGAAGCAGAAGGCGTCACTGCCGCCGATACCGTCCCGGAGATCCTGCATGAACTCACTGGCCGGCGGGATGTCATCGAGATCGACCCAACAATCACGGTCACGGGCCTCGAGAGCTGCCGCAAGACGAGCCACGAACTCTTTGCTCTCTTTGCGCGAGTAGGAAAGAAATGCGTCGTTGGCCATGACACCCACCGAGTCCGGTCGTTGCGAGCTCCGCCGGGGGCAAAGCCTAGCAGTGGGAAATTCGCCGCGGAGGCCTTTGTGTGACGGCCGTTCGTCAGGCGCCCGCAAGTGTTGCCGCCTGCTGGTTGAATGCCCCCATCGCGACGTCGGTTTCTTCGGGGCTGAAGCCGGCGTCGCAGAAGACACCTCGGTACGGTCGTCAGGTGTGCCCAACCGGTACCGCTCGAAGACCGAGCGGCATTTGGGCACAAGCGCTTTCGCGTTCGGCGGATTCGGCGTTACGTACCGCCAGAAGTTGATGACGTGCATCGTCTGGGAGTCCGGTCCGGGGGTGACATCGCCGACGAGGGGGCGCATTCCGGTGGCACATGGTGGTCAGGCTTGGATTTCGCGGCCTACGCTAAGCCAGGCTCTGGTCAAGCCAGCTGCGCAGCGCATTGACCGGCGCCGCACCGGACTTGCGGGCCAGCACCCGCCCCTTGTCGACGAGGAGCAGTGTGGGCACCGCCTGGATCTGGAACTGCTGCGCCGTGCCGGGCGCGGTGTCGACGTCGATCTTGACCAGCTTCAGGGCGCCGGCCCGCTCGGTGGCCAGCTGCTCCAGGGCGGGGCTCACCTGTCGGCACGGGCCGCACCAGGTGGCCCATAGGTCGACCAACACCGGCACCGGTGAGGCCGCCACGACGTCGTGGTAATCGCCATCGCCGGCAGCGGCGATCCACGGCAGCCACTGCTTGCATTTCCCGCACCGGGGCTTGCCGGTGGCAGCGGCCGGGGTTCGATTGCGCTGTCCGCAGTGCGGGCACGTCACCGTCATGCCCGACAGCTTAAGCGGGGTGAATAGCGCCGTAAGCGGATCGGGCTACGATTTGCTGGTGAGTTCCGATGGCCGGCTGAATGTCGAACCTGCCTTGATGGCAGGTGCGTGTGAGTCCTTGTCGGGGGCGGCGGAACATTTGCTGGCGGAGTTGAAGTCCCTGGACGGGACGGTATCGGGGATGCTGTCGGCTTGGCAGGGCAATTCGGGCGGGGCTTACGGGCAGGCCTGGGGCCAGTGGCTGGCCGGTGCGCACGAGGTCGAACAGGCGTTGTCCACAATGGTGCGACTGCTCGCAGATGCGGGCCGGGCCTACGAGCACGGCGACCAGCGCTCGGCGGAAGGTCTGGGAGGACTGGGCAATGGCTGAGGCCTTCAGCGTCGATCCCGAAGCACTGTCGGATGCACTGGAACGGATGGACGGTTTCCAGCGGATGTCGGCCGCGTTGCTCGCCGAGATCGACAACGTCGTCAAGAACCTGCACGTGAGTTGGGACGGTGCCGGTGCCGCCGCGCATGCCCAGGCGCATCAGAAGTGGGCGCACGGCGCCGCGCAGATGGACCAGGCACTGCGCGCCCTGCACCAAAGCGGCACGGGGGCGCACCACAACTACAACCAGGCGGCAGCGACCAATCGCGGGATGTGGTCCTGACGTGAAGTGGTCATGGCACCGATAGCCGTCGACCCCACGGCGCTCTCCGGCGCCGGGGGCTCGGTGACGGCCGCCGGCGACGGACTGGCGTCAGCCCTGTCAACGCTGGCCGGATCGATCAGCGCCAACACCGGCTACGACGCCGCCGGGCTGGTCTTCGGGCGTCAATATGTCGCTGCGGCAGGCGAATTGCTCAAGGCGATCACGTCCGGCGCTAACGCCTGCCGCAATATCGGCTACGGCGTGCAGATGAGTGCGGTCAACTATTCACGCGCCGAGACGGCCTCCGACATCAGTGGGCGCAGTCAGGAGTTGCCCGCGCCGCCGTGTCCGGCCCCGATGTCGGCACCCGGTTCGCCGAGTAGCGGCGGGGCATCGGTTCCGCCGCCCTTACTGTGGTCGGTGCTTCAGCAGTTCGTCGGAAGTGCTTGGCCCGACGGCAATCCCGCCGAGTTGCGCGCCGCCGCCGCGGCGTGGCGCGCGATGGCTGGGCCGCTGAACAGCACCAGCGCCGAAGTGGCGGGCGCGCGCTCCGCGATCTCGGGGCAGCGCATCGACGAGGGTCCGGCGATGACCGCGCACATCGACGGCATCGGCACGGGCCTGACGAGTGTCGCGAACTCCTGCGCGGCGCTGGCCGCCTCGGTGGAGCAGTACGCCGCGCAGGTGGAGAATACCCAGCAGGCGATTCGCGGCCTGTGCGATCGGCTGGGCTCGATCGGCGGGATTGTCGGTACGTTCTTCGAGTTCGTCCACGGCCACGGCCTGGACGAAGTGCATCAGATTGCCGACGAGATCAAGACCGTGATCGCGTACCTGGGCTCGGAGACCGACGCGGCGCTGCAGTTGCTGGAGTCGGCCAAGCAAAGCGTGGACTCCTGGGTCCTGGGTCTGGAGAAGTCCGCGAACAAGGAGTTCGTGGACTTCTTCGGCGAGCCGGTGGGAACTGTGCTGTCGTCCCAGTTCAATCAGCTTGCTGACAGCACCGAAGGTGTATTCCGTTGGGGCACAGGGTTTGTGGAGGGTATCGCGGCGCTCGATCCGACTCGGTTTGCCTCGGATCCAGAGGGAGCGCGCCAGACCTGGGAGGGCCTGGGCCGGATGGGCGGCCTGGTCGCCAATCCTCTCCTGGCGGTGATCAGCGACCCGCACGGCAGCCTCGAAACGGCCAAGGGCCTGGTGCATGCCGAAGACTGGAGCAAGGAACGACCGATGCTCGGCGCCACCGAAGTGGGACTCGACGTCGCAAGCGCTGTGCTTCCGGTCAGCAAGGCGGGCGCTCTCGGGAAAGCCGGCGGTGCAACTCGTGCGCTTGAGGAGTCTGGGGAGGCCAACAGCTCTGTGCGTGCCGCTGGCCCGGCGGGCAGCGGCGCATCAGCGTTGAGCGATCTCACCAAGAAGGTCTCGGGTGCCACCGAGGAGCTGAACGAGCTTGCCAAGCAGCCGATCTCACCGGCAGCACCGGTCGGTGGCCGGCCGGTCTCACTGCCTGGCGATGCGGAACGCGGCGCGACGGGCACGATCCCGCAGGTCGAGCGTGGCGCCGGTAAGGCTCCCGAAACAAGCCCGCATCTCACGAGCACCGCCCAGCCGGCAACACACGAACCCGTGTCCACGGCGCCGACCGCTGCTGGAGGTACGGAAAAGCTAACGACCCCCGCGGCAGGGGGACACAACACGTTCAAGGTAGGGGATGCCGAACAGATCCCCACGGCCCATGGCATACCCGCCAACACCCCCAAGCCCGCCGAAACCATCACCGCGGCGGGCGACCAGGGCGTTACGGGTATCGCCAAAGACGCCATCGGCACACCCCACGGTATCGGCACCTCGACACATGGACCCCAGCCAACCGAACCATCCCCGGGTTGGAGCGCCGGCCACGAGAGTGGCCACGCGCCCGAACCACCGGCACACGCCGGACAACCGCACGGAGGAAACGCCCACCACAGCGGCGAAGACGCGTCAACCCACCACCGAGACAACGACGGTGCCCAACCGAGCAGCCACGATGGCACCCCCTGGGACAGTCCGGCCGGCGAGCACGCCGCGCATTCGCTGCCGGCGGACGACTCCGGCTACCGGATACTGCCCCGCGACTGCGACTTCCTGGATATCACTCCAGAGCAGGTCGAAGCCTGGGCGAACCGGCAGGCCCCGCTGGGCATGACACCGGCGCAGTTCAGTGAATTCCGCGACACACTGTTCGACGCCCTGCGGCGAGAGGGCTTCCATTCAGAAGATCTCGACGTCCGGCTGCAGGGTTCGTCGGCGCGCTTCTTCTCCGGTGAACACAAGTCGTTGCCACTGGCCTCGGACATCCTCGGCAATCCCGAAGCGAGCGCCCGGATGGAGAAGTGGTTCGGAGATGCCCCGGATCGCCCGTTGCGCAGACCTTTCGACTCCATGCATCGCCTCGGCCTCGAGGATGAACCGAGTGACTACGATCTTCAGATATCGTCTGACGCGATGACCGAGGCCTGCCGAAAGCAATGGGAGCTCGACGGTTCGCGCGGTGATTTCATCAACCCGAAGTACGGGTTCATCGACAAGGATACGTTCAGGGAAACGTTTCCGAGCCTGCGAGAGTGGGCCAGCCATTGGAAGGCGGAAACCGGCCGGCCCGTGGTGCCCGCACTGTTCCCGGGCGGGGGTCCTCCCGACACGTCAGCGGCCGGGGTTTCCTCGCATTTCCGTGAATCCGATTGGCGAATCCACCCCGAAGGAGGACAACGACGGTGATGCATCGTGCGCTCGTCATCGACATCGACGGCACCGTGGACCAGGCAGGCCTGGACCGACTACGCGCCCACCTGAACCTCACCAAGGAAGGACGACTGACCGACGACTGGGATCAGGCATTCGGCTACCGAAAGATCGAGCGTTCCACAGGACATTATTTGATGATCGATCTGTATCGGAATTTCGACGAGACGTGGAAGGTGTCGGTGTCCGACACCGACGAGCGCGACCCCCAGGACGCTGCCCTGGCAGCACTGCGAGCCGAACTGGTCGACGGGATCACCACCGCGGGATATCAGGCCACGGTGCGGGCCAAACCCAGCGGCGGCACTCGACCACCGAGTTGACGGATCGGCGACTCCACGCCGAACGGGAACAGGACGTACCTGCCCAAGCGAAAACCGTCTGCGTTCCATCGCTTCGAGAGTGGGCGGGCCGTTGGGAAGCGCAGACCGGCCGGCCGGTGATGCCCGCGCTGTTCCCGGGCGTGGGACCTCCCGACATGTCGGTGGCCGGTATCTCTTCGCATTTTCGTGAGTCAGACTGGCGAATTCATCCGGAAGGGAGAGGACGGCCGTGATGCATCTTGCCGTCGTCATCGACATCGACGGCACCGTGGACCAGGCGGGCCTGGACCGACTACGCGCCCACCTGAACCTCACCAAAACAGGGCGACTCACCGACGATTGGGACCAGACATTCGGCCGCCGAATGATCGAGCGAACAGAACAGCGGAGCAATACACAAAGATCTACTTGTTTCGTAATGACGATGGCTCGTGGGAGGTGTCGGTGTCCGATACCGACAAGCGTGATCCCAACGACCCCGAACTGACGTCCCTGCGAGACGAACTGGTCGACGGGATCATCGCCGCGGGATATCAGGCCACCGTGCGGGCCACACCCAGCTACGGCACTCGACCACCGAGTTGACGGATCGGCGACTCCACGCCGCAGGGAAGCGGTGGCGCTACACCCGGCAGCTCAACTCCATCGTGTCATCACCTTTGCCCGGGAAGTTCAGGCTGACGTAGCCGTTGGCGGGGTCGCGCACCCGATCCAGATACGGCTGGGTGTCGGCACGAGAGGTGTTGTCCGCAACCACAAGTGACCCCGCGACCAGTTTCGGTTCCAGCACGTCGAGCACCGGCAGGTACATCTCCTTCCAGCCGTCCATCAGCACCACCCCCACCGGGGCGGGGACGTCGCGCAGGGTCACCAGCGCGTCGCCCTCGAGCACGGTGACGACGTCGTCGAGCCCGAGTTCGGCGAATGTCGCGGTTGCGACGGCGATCTTCTTGGCGCTCAGTTCGGTGGTGTAGACGTGCCCGGTGCCGTTATCGCGCACGGCGGCGGCCAGGTGGATCGTCGAGATGCCGTATGACATCCCGAATTCCACCACGGTCTGCGGGCTGGCCGCGCGGATCAGCGAGTACATCAACGTGCCCGCGTCCCGAGAGATCGGCATGTAGATCTCGTCGGCGGCGTCCGCCCGCTGCTGCGCGGTGCCGTTCTCGAAGACGCCGCGGTCGATGTTCGACCACACACTGCGACCCTGTGCATCCGAGTCGGCGTACATCCGAGAGAGCGCGGCCGCGACGGGCCCATCGGTGAGTGTTGACGTCATCCCACCACGGTAGCGACGAAAGCTATGGCTGCGGTGTGTAATTCTCCGAGTTTTCCGCGGCCCGGTGCACCGCGTTGACGATGCCCTGATAGCCGGTGCACCGGCAGAAGTTCCCGGACAGGCCTTCCCGGATCTCGGTGTCGCTGGGCTGTGGATTGTCCCGCAGCAGCGCGGTGATCGACATGACGAAACCCGGTGTGCAGAAACCGCATTGCAGCCCGTGGCACTCCCGCATCGCGGCTTGCACGGGGGACAGCTCGCCGTCCTCGCCGGCCACGCCCTCGATCGTCTCGACCTCGGCGTCATGGGCCTGCACCGCGAACACCAGGCAACCGCGCACCGCCGCACCGTCGAGCAGCACGGTGCACGCCCCGCAGGCGCCGTGCTCACAGCCCAGGTGCGTCCCGGTCAAACCGCACTTCTCCCGCAGGAAGTCGGCCAAGGTCATCCGGGGTTCGACCACCGCCTCGACGTGCCGGCCGTTGACGGTCAGCTCGATCGGCAACTCATACATCGGAAGCCTCCTTCACGGCGTCGGCGAAGGCGCGGGCGACCATCGCCGCCCCCACCCGCTTGCGGTAGTGCGCCGAGCCCTGCTGATCGACCGGCACCTCGTCGAGCCCCGCCATCGCGAGCCGGCCGATCTCGTCGGCGTCCAATTCGGCGGCCGGCCGGCCGGTGATCTCGGCCTCCGCCGGGGTGGCCCGCAGCGGAGTGGATCCCAGGCCCAGCAGGCCGATGCCACACCGGCCGATCCTGTCGTCGTCGTCGAGCTGCAGTGCGACGGTGGCGCCGGCGATCGCGAAATCACCGTGCCGCCTGGCGAATTCATGGAAGCCGAACCCACTGCGGGGTCCCCGCACCGGGAAGCCCACCGCGGTCAGCACCTCACCGGGCGCCAGGGCGGTCTCCCACAGTCCGGTGAAGAACTCGGTTGCGGGGACGCGGCGGGTTCCGGTCGTCGACGTTGCCTCGATCTCGGCGTCCAGAGTCAGTGCCACGGTGGGGAATTCGCCGGCCGGATCGCCGTGGGCGACGGCGCCGCCGAGGGTGCCGCGGTTGCGGATCTGGAAATGCCCGATGTGCGGAGTCACCCGGGTCAGCAGCGGCACCGCGCGCGCGACATCGGCATCCCCGCCGACCGCGGCGTGCGTGGTGGCGGCCTTGATCCAGACGGTGTCGTCGCGCACGGCGATGCCCTTGAGTTCGTCGACCGCGGAGATGTCCACGAGGTTCTCGAAGTGGGTGATCCGCAGCGCCAGCAGCGCGGCCAGGCTCTGCCCGCCGGCCAGGATCTTGCCGTCCTCGCCGTGGTAGGCCAGCGTCTCGCAGGCCTCCGCCACCGTGTCGGGCCGGTGGTAGGCGAACGGCGCCGGCTTCACGGGCGCACCACGTGGGCGGCGCCGTCGGCCACCCGCTCGACCAGGATGTAGCGTGGCGCGCCGCCCCGGCGCCCGCCGAACAACCAGCCCAGCAGCAAGCCGACCAGCAGCCCGCCGGCCACCGGCGCGGCCCGCTTGGCCAGCGGCGCGGCCACCACCGACAGCAGATTGAGGTCAGCGCCTGCGGATTCGGCCGCCGGCTGCGGGCTGAAGGTTGCGGAGGCAGCGGAGGCGACACCCGGGCTCGGGGCCGTGGCGCCGTCGGCCCGCAGGTCGGCCTCGAGACGTTGGGCGAACTGACCGATCAGCTTGGCCGACACGTCGGCGAGCACACCGCGGCCGAACTGCGCGGCCTTACCGGAAACGGTCAGGTCGGTGGTGATCACACAACCCGTCTCCGTGCCCGCCTCCTTGAGCTCGCAGGTGATGAGGGCCGCGGCATTCCCCGCCCCGCGGGTCTCCTTGGCCGCGCCCCTGATGACGGCCCGGTGCGCCACGGCGTCCTTCTCCAGGAAGGTGCCGTCGCCCTGATAGGCCACCGAGATCGGGCCGACCTTGACCTTGACCTTGCCGGTGAAGTCGTCACCGTCGACGCTCAGCAGTTCCGCACCGGGGATGCAGGGGGCGATGCGCTGGACGTCGGTGAGCACCTCCCAGGCCTTGTCGATGGGCACGGGCACGCGAAACTCGTTGACCAACTCCACTATTGGGCTCCCTTACTCTGGGCGTCCTCGGCCTTCGCGATCAGTTCGACGATGTGCGCCGGGCTGGCCGGCAGGGTGGTGACGGTGACGCCGAGCGGCGCCAATGCGTCGTTGATGGCGTTGATGACCGCTGCGGTGGAGCCGATCGCCCCGCCCTCGCCGGCGCCCTTGTAGCCACCCACCCCCGGGCCGGGGATCTCGATGTGACCGAACTCGATGGGCGGCACCTCGGTGGCCGTCGGCAGCAGGTAGTCGACGAAGGTGGACGACAGCGGGTTGCCGTCGGCGTCGTAGGCCAGGTTCTCCAGCAGGGCGCCGCCGATGCCCTGCACGGTCCCACCGGCCACCTGCCCTTCGACCACGTTCGGGTTGATCATCGGGCCGACGTCCTCGCTGACGATGTAGCGGGTCAGCGTGACCTGCCCGGTGACGACGTCGACCTCGCAGGTGCAGGCGTGAGTTGCGTTGGCCCAGTGGATCATCGCCGTCATGGGGGAGGCGAACCGGGCGGTGGCCTCCAGCGCGGGGGACAGCCCCGGCGGCAGCATCGCCGGCTCGTAGTGCGCCCGGTAGGCGATGTCGGCGAAGCTGACTTCCTTCGACGGGTCTTCGCGGACAACGGCTTTCGAGCCGCCCAGCTCGATGGCGTCCTCGTCGACCTCGAGCCGGTGCGCTGCCATCGCGATGATCTGCTTGCGCAGGATGGTGCCCGCCTCGTTGACCGCGCCCGCCGTCATCGGCGCGCTGCGGCTGCCCTGCGTGCCGGCGCCGTACGGGGTGACCGCGGTATCGCCCTGGATGGTGGACACGTCGTCGATGTCGGCGCCCAGGGCGTCGGCCGTCAGTTGCACCACCGTCGTCTCGATGCTGTTGCCGCTCGACCCGCCGTTGACGTAGACGTTGATCTTGCCGGTGGGCTCCATCCGGATGGTGCAGCCCTCGGTGCCCAGGTGCCCGGTGGCCGCGCCGGTGGGCTCGATGTAGGCGGAGAATCCCAGCCCGAGATACCGCCCCTGCTCCAGCGCCTCGGCCTGCTCCTTGCGGAAGCCCTCGTGGTCGAGGATCTTGACGGCCTGCTCGAACGTGTCCGCCGGCGCGACATGGTCGTACGGCATGCCGTTGGGGTTGACGTACGGCATCTCGTCGCCGCGCAGGATGTTGCGGCGGCGCAGTTCCACCGGATCCATGTCCATCTGGCGGGCGGCGATGTCGAGCAGGATCTCCCGGCTCAGCGTCTCGTACTGCCACGGCCCGCGGTAGGCGGCCAGGCCCGCGGTGTTGGAGAACACGGTCTTG
>WBZP01001624.1_pt1 | contig 27186 bp, 27 predicted proteins | sample 5204301 | NCBI WGS metagenome assembly WBZP01 (sample SAMN12412401, study PRJNA552823) | activated sludge metagenome | isolation source: activated sludge from nitrification reactor of wastewater treatment plant... | place: USA: Pennsylvania | collected 2017 | reverse complement strand
CCATTGATCACGCTGTTGGGGTTGCCGTCCCTGGGCACCACCACCTGGCCGTGGATGTTGGTCGGGATCCCGCCCATCTGGTAGTGGATGGTCGGCACCACGGGGATTGGTTCCTTGGTGATGTCGACGTTGGCGAAGTTGTGGCCGATCTCGAACACACTGGGCAGGCGCTTGAGGATGGTGTCGCCACCCAGGTGCGTCATGTCCAGGTTGATGTAGTCCTTGTTGGGCCCGCAGCCGCGGCCTTCCTTGATTTCCTGGTCCATGCAGCGGCTGACGAAGTCGCGCGGCGCCAGGTCCTTCAGCGTGGGCGCATAACGTTCCATGAAGCGCTCGCCATTGCTGTTGCGCAGGATGGCACCTTCGCCGCGGCAGCCCTCGGTCAGCAGCACGCCGGCGTTGTGCACGCCGGTGGGGTGGAACTGCCAGAACTCCATGTCTTCCAGCGGAATGCCGGCGCGCGCCGCCATGCCCAGACCGTCGCCGGTGTTGATGAACGCATTGGTGCTGGCGGCAAAGATGCGGCCGGCACCGCCGGTGGCGAACAGCGTGGTCTTGGCCTCGAGGATGTGCACCTCGCCGGTTTCCATCTCCAGCGCGGTGACGCCCAGCACGTCGCCTTCGGCGTCGCGGATCAGGTCCAGCGCCATCCATTCGACGAAGAAGTTGGTGCGCGCCTTGACGTTTTGCTGGTACAGCGTGTGCAGCATCGCGTGGCCAGTGCGGTCGGCCGCGGCACAGGCGCGCTGCACGGGCTTCTCGCCGTAGTTGGCGGTGTGGCCGCCGAAGGGGCGCTGGTAGATGCTGCCGTCGGGGTTGCGGTCGAAGGGCATGCCCATGTGCTCGAGCTCGTAGACCACCTTGGGCGCTTCGCGGCACATGTATTCGATGGCGTCCTGGTCACCCAGCCAGTCCGACCCCTTGACGGTGTCGTAGAAGTGGTAGTGCCAGTTGTCTTCGGCCATGTTGCCCAGGCTGGCGCCGATGCCACCCTGGGCTGCCACGGTGTGGCTGCGCGTGGGAAAGACCTTGCTGAGCACGGCCACGTTGAGGCCGGCCAAGGCCAGTTGCAGCGAAGCGCGCATGCCGGAGCCACCGGCCCCGACGATGACCACATCGAACTTGCGGCGGGGCAGTTTTGCGAATGCCATGATCTTCAGATTCTCCAGAGCACCTGCACGGCCCAGCCCATGCACCCGACCAGCCACACGATGGTGGCCACCTGCAGCACCAGGCGCAGCGCCGCGGGCTTGATGTAGTCCATCCAGATGTCGCGCACGCCGACCCAGGCATGCCAGCCCAACGACACCAGCAGCACGAAGGTCAGCACCTTCATCCACTGCGGAGCGAAGATGCCTGCCCAGCTGTCGTAGCCCAGCGGGCCTTTGCTGAACAGCACCTGGACCAGCAGCACGATCGTGAACAGTGCCATCAGGCAGGCGGTGACGCGCTGGCTGAGCCAGTCGCGCATGCCGTAATGCGCACCGGTGACGACACGCCTGGATCCATAGTTGACCGACATGGGGCGACTCCTCAATACAGGCCGAAGAGCTTGGCGCCCAGGGCCACGGTGAGAACAACGCTGGCCGCCAGCGTGACCACGGCCGACGAGCGGCCCTGCTCCTTGGTGACGCTGTGCGTCATGTCCATCCACAGATGGCGCACGCCGGCGATGAAGTGGTGCAGGTAGGACCAGATCAGCGCCAGCGCCACCAGCCTGATCAGCCAGCCCGGCACCCAGCCGACGCCAGTGACAAAGGCGCCGGCGAAGCGCTCGAACGAGATCTCCGAGCTGAGGCTGGTGTCGAAGAACCAGACGATCAGCGGCAGCAGCCCAAACATCAACAGGCCGCTGACGCGATGCAGGATGCTGACCACGCCGGCCAGTGGCAGGCGGTATTTCACCGCGTCGACCAGGCTCATGGTGCCAGGCCTTTGTCTTGTCATCTCAGCCATCGTCTTGCTCTCTGGTAACGGGTGCGTGGATGGAGTTTATTGCACTGCGACAGGCTTACGCGGAACTGGGGCGCGCCCGTCGGGCATCGAAGCTCAGCTCAGGTCGTTGCGGTAGTGGTGGCCAAGCGTGTGGTACAGGCCGCGCCGCAGTTCAACCGGGCGGTCGCCATAGGTGAAGCTCAGGCGCTCCACCGATAGCAGCGGGGTGCCCGGCGCCACGGCCAGCAGAGATGCGTCCTCGTGCAGCGCGGCCACGGCGCGCAGCCGCTCCTCGGCGCGAATCATCTGCACCGCAAACTCGGCCTCGAAGAGCCGGTACATCGGCCCCCGCCAAGCCGCCAGCCGTTCGGCGGTCAACCCCTTGAAGAGTGCACCCGGCAGCCACAGATCGTCAAGCACGACCGGTCGCAGTACGTCGTCACTGCCGGCCAGCAGCAGGCGGCGCACCTGCACGGTGGGCTCGCCAGCCTTGAGGCTCAGCAGCCGGGCCACCTCGGCCGGCGCGCGCATGCGGCGGCAATCCAGCAGCCGCCGCTGCAGCGGCGAGGCGCCGCCGTCGTCGGGCATCAGGCGCAGGAAGCGGTACTGCGTGGCCTGCTCGGCGTGGGTGGCCACGAAGGTGCCTTTGCCCTGACGGCGCACCAGCAGGTTCTCCGCCGCCATCTCGTCGATGGCTTTTCGCACCGTACCCTGGCTGACCTGGAACAGCGTGGCGAGATCGATCTCGCTGGGGATGACCTGTCCGGGACCCCAATCGCCGGCCTGCAGTCGAGCCACCAGCAGCGCCTTGATCTGCTGGTACAGCGGGCTGAACGAGGGCGTGGCATCGGCGCCGGGCACGGCGCCTGATCGGGGCTCGGGCATGATGCGCCGATTGCAACACAGGCCGGGTTGGGATGTCCAGGAAACTATATCTTATATAAGACATAAGAGAAGATAAAACCTGACAACCGCCGTCAGCTTCGCGAAGCCCGCGCAGGGCTAAACTCGACAGTCAAGCCTACCGTCCATCGACCCAACAGGAGACCTCCCATGAGCAAGAAGCCCGTTCGCGTGGCCGTCACCGGTGCCGCCGGCCAGATCGGTTATGCGCTGCTGTTCCGTATCGCCAGCGGCGAGATGCTGGGCAAGGACCAGCCCGTCATCCTGCAATTGCTGGAAGTCCCGGTCGAAGGCCCGCAGAAGGCCCTCAGGGGCGTGATGATGGAACTCGAAGACTGTGCCTTCCCGCTGCTGGCCGGCATGGAAGCCCATGGTGACCCGATGACCGCCTTCAAGGACACCGACTACGCGCTGCTGGTCGGCTCCATGCCACGCAAGGCGGGCATGGAACGCGCCGAGCTCCTGTCGATCAACGGCAAGATCTTCATCGGCCAGGGCAAGGCGCTGGACGCCGTGGCCAGCCGCCAGGTCAAGGTGCTGGTGGTGGGCAACCCGGCCAACACCAATGCCTGGATCGCCATGAAGAGCGCCCCCGGCCTGCCGCGCGAAAACTTCACCGCGATGCTGCGCCTGGACCACAACCGCGCGCTCAGCCAGCTGGCAGCCAAGACCGGCAAGCCGGTGGCCAGCATCAAACAGCTGGCGGTATGGGGCAACCACAGCCCGACCATGTACGCCGACTACCGCTTCGCCACCATTGAAGGCGCTTCGGTCAAGGACATGATCAATGACCATGCCTGGAACAAGGACCAGTTCCTGCCCACGGTGGGCAAACGCGGTGCGGCCATCATCGAAGCGCGGGGCCTGTCCTCGGCGGCCAGCGCCGCCAATGCGGCCATCGACCACATGCGCGACTGGGCACTGGGCACCAGCGGCGGCTGGGTGACGATGGGCATCCCCAGCAATGGCGAATACGGCATTCCGAAGGACACGATGTTCGGCTACCCCGTCACCTGCGAAGGTGGCCGCTACAAGATCGTCGAAGGCCTGCCCATCGACGAGTTCAGCCAGGGCTGCATCGACAAGACGCTGGCCGAACTGGTCTCCGAGCAGGACGGTGTGAAGGGCCTGCTGTAGATACGCCGCCGCGCCTCGCCAGGGCCGACCCGTCAACGGGCCGGCCCTTTTTTTGATGGCCGGCACGGTGCCGCCCGAAGCGAATCCGCTTGAGCCGATTGGCCACACCCGTTACAACGCGTCGGCGGCATACTGCCGGCGACACCCTTGATCAACTCCTGAACAGACTGGATCCAAGATGAATCCGAACTTGGCACAGGACCCGCGCCCCTGCGCCCGCTGCGCTTGGCGCGGGATGGCCGCCTTCAGTCTGGCCTTGGCCACCGTCGGCGTCGTCGCGCAGCCGGCTGCACCAGCCGCCAAGCCGAAGCCGCCGGCCAAGGCCGCGGCCGCCGGTCCCGCCAAGAAGGGGCCCGTGGCGCCGCCCCCGTTGCCCGCCGCCCCCGGCGAGCAGATCGCCGCGGCCTCCATGACGCACTTCGGCACCTACCACTGCGACTTCTCGCAGACCGTGGACGTGGCGCTGAATGCGAAGAACGAGGGCTACATCGACGTGCGTTTCGGCAAGCAGGCCTGGATCATGAGACCCGTGCTGTCCAGCACCGGTGCGCTGCGGCTGGAAGACGTCAAGGGCCGCATGCTGATGCTGCAGATCGCCAACAAGTCGATGCTGATGGACACCCAGGTCGGGCGCCGCCTGGTGGACGAATGCCTGCATGAGAAGCAGCAGCAGTTCGTCAAGTCTGCGGAAGCCGCCGCCAAGGCCGCGACCGGCGCCAGCGCGCCGCAATGATGCACACCTGGGGCGTGCCGAAACGCTGGCTCTGTGGGCTGGCCATCGCCGCGCTGCTGCTTGGCCCGGCAGCGGCGCAGCAGCTCAGGCTGCGCATCCTGCAGACCACCGATCTGCACATGAACCTGCTCGGCTACGACTACTACCAGGACAAGCCGACCGAAGAATACGGCCTGGAGAGGGCCGCCAGCTTGATCCGGACGGCGCGGGCCCAGGTCCGCAACAGCCTTCTCTTCGACAACGGCGACCTGCTGCAGGGCAGCCCCTTGGGCGACTACGTGGCCCGCATTCGCCCACCGCAGCCCGACCAGGTGCACCCGGCGTTCAAGGTGATGAACGCGCTGGGCTACGACGCGGCCAACGTGGGCAACCACGAGTTCAACTACGGCCTGCCCTTCCTCAACCGGGCCTTGCTGGGCGCGGCCTTCCCCTACGTCAACGCCAACGTCGTCAAGGACGAGGGCAGGCCGGACCATCCGGCCGCCGCACCGGCCTTCCAGCGCTACGTGATGCTGGAGCGCGGCTTCGTCGACGAAGCCGGGCAGCCGCAACGGCTGAAAATCGCCGTCACCGGCTTCGTGCCGCCGCAGATCCTGCAGTGGGACCGGCAGCACCTGTTGGGCCGGGTCCACGTGCGCGACATTCCTCAGACGGCGCGCGAGCTCGTGCCACGCCTGAAGGCCGAAGGCGCCGATCTGGTGGTGCTGATCGCGCACTCCGGCTTCGAGCGCGGCGAGACCGTATTCTTTGCCGAGAACACCGTGGCCCGCCTGGCGGAAATACCCGGCGTCACGGCCATCCTGTTCGGCCATTCGCACGGCGAGTTCCCGGGCCGCTTCTTCAACAGCCACCCCAAGGTGGACCTGGCGCGAGGCACGATCAACGGCGTGCCCGCCACCATGCCCGGCTTCTGGGGCAACCACCTGGGCGTGATCGACCTGGTGCTGGAGCGGCGCGACGGCGCCTGGCAGGTGGCCGACAGCCGCGCCGAGATCCGCCCCGTCTACGACCGCGCGGCACGCAAGGCGCTGGTCGCGCCAGACCCGCAGGTCGCGTCGCTCATCCAGGCCGAACACGACGGCACGCTGGCCTACGTGCGCGCCACGGTGGCGACCACGGCCACGCCCATCCAGAGCTACTTCGCGCAGGTCGCCGACGACCCATCGGTGCAACTCGTCGCGCAGGCCCAGCTGGCTTATGCGCGGCGCGCCCTGGCCGGCACCGAACACGAAAAGCTGCCGCTGCTGTCGGCCGCCGCGCCCTTCAAGACCGGCGGCCGGGGCGGTGCCAGCTACTACACCGACATCCCGGCCGGCCCGATCGCCATGCGCAACGTGGCCGACCTGTACATCTACCCCAATACCGTGCAAGTGGTACGCATCAGCGGCGCCATGCTGCGCGAATGGCTGGAGATGAGCGCCGGTGCCTTCAACCGCATCGACCCGGCCGGCCCGCCCGAGCAGAACCTGATCAACCCGGTCTTCCCCAGCTTCAACTTCGACACGCTGGACGGCGTGAGCTACCGCATCGACCTGACGCAACCGGCGCGCTATGACCGCAACGGCAAGCTGGTGGCGCCGGACGCACGCCGCATCCGCGATCTTCGCCACAACGGCAAACCGGTGGTCGATGCGGCGCTGTTCGCGGTGGTGACCAACAACTACCGCGCCTCCGGTGGCGGCAGCTTTCCGGGGTTGGACGGCAGCAACATCATCCTGCAAGCGCCCGACGAGAACCGCGAGGCGCTGCTGCAGTTCCTGCAGGCCAGTGGCCGAGTCGACCCGGTGGCCGACGGCAACTGGAGCCTGCTGCCCGTGCCCGGCGTGCGACTGCTGTTTGCCAGCGGCGCCGGAGGTCGGGCCCACCTGGCCCGCTACCCGCAGATCCGCCTGGCCAAGGACAACGGCGACGGCAGCGCGCTGTACGAGATCAGTCCGTGAAACCACTGCCGGGCCTGCGCTCCCAGCGCGGCCTGATCCTCCTGAGCTCGCTGCTGCTGGCGGCCCTTTCGGTGGCCGCGGTGGCGGCGCTTGTGCTGGCCACGCTGGCGGTGTGGTACTGGCACGAGCTGCCTGCGCTGGACAAGGCCACGGCCTACCGGCCACGCCAGCACCTGCAGGTGCTGACCGCCGACGGCGCCGAGATCGCCCAGTTCGGCACCGAGCGGCGCATCTTCGTGCCCCTGGCGCAAACGCCCAAGCTGCTGCAGGACGCGGTGCTGGCGGTGGAGGACCACACCTTCTACCAGCACAACGGCATCAGCTTCAGGGGCATGGCGCGCGCGGCCTGGTCGCATGCCACCGGCGGCGTCGGGGGTGGCGCCAGCACCATCACGCAGCAGGTGTCGCGCACCTTCTTCCTCAGCACGCGCCGTACCGTGGAGCGCAAGATCAAGGAGGCGCTGATCGCCTGGCAGCTCGAGCGTGAACTGGGCAAGGACGTCATCCTCGAGCTGTACCTGAACCAGATCTATCTGGGCCAGCGTGCCTATGGCTACGGTGCGGCGGCGCAGGTCTACTTCGGCAAACCTCTGGCCCAGCTCAACCTGGCGGAAATATCCATGCTGGCCGGGCTGCAGCAGAACCCGATCTACGCCAACCCCATCGTCAACAGCGCGGCAGCCACCCGGCGCCAGCACTGGGTGCTGCAGCGCATGCTCGTCACCGGCGCCATCAACGAAGCGCAACAGGCCGAGGCGATGTCGACCAAACTGGTCTACCGCAAGCCCAGCTTCGTCGACGTGCCTGCCCAGCATGTCGCGGAAATGGCGCGCCGCGCCGTGGTGGAGCGGCTGGGCGAAAAGGCCTACACCGAAGGCGTGCGCGTCTTCACTTCGGTGCGCGCGCCGGAGCAGCGTGCCGCGCATGCCGCACTGCGCCGCGCCGTGATCGCGCACGAACGCAAGCAGGCCTGGAGCGGCCCGGAAGGCCAGGAGAGCCTGCCGAACGATGGGCAGGCCGCCGAGCAGGCCGCGGCGCTGGCCCTCAAGGACCTGCCCGACGACGAGGATCTGCGCCTGGCCATCGTGCTGACGGCCAGCCCCGCCGCGGTAACGGCCAAGCTGGCCAACGGGGAAAACGTCACCGTCAGGGGCGAAGCGCTACGCCGCCTGCAATCGGCGCTGAGCCCCAAGGCCGATCCGGCCCTGGCGATCCGGCGCGGCGCCATCGTGCGGCTGCAACTGGCGACGCGCGGCAAGACCGAGGAGTGGCAGATCGCGCAATGGCCCAAGGCCGATGCTGCGTTCGTTGCGCTGGATCCTGTGACCGGCCGCGTGCGCGCCCTGGTGGGCGGCTTCGACTTCAACCGCAACCAGTTCAACCGCGCCACCAGCGCGGCACGCCAGCCTGGATCCAGCTTCAAGCCCTTCCTGTACTCGGCCGCGCTGGAACACGGCCTGATGCCCGAGACCCGAGTCAACGATGCACCGCTGCTCAACCGCGACGGCAGCCAGCCCAGCTGGAACCCGCAGAACTCGGACGGCCAGTTCGATGGCGAGATCTCGATGCGCGAAGGCCTGGTGCGCAGCAAGAACCTGGTCAGCGTGCGGCTGTTGCAGCACATCGGTTTGACCCAGGCACACAACTGGATTGCCCGCTTCGGCCTGCCGATGGACAAGCAGCCTCGGGACCTGACGCTGGCGTTGGGCACCGGCAGTGTGACGCCGCTGCAATTGGCGCAGGCCTACGCCGTCTTTGCCAACGGCGGCCACCGCGTCGCGCCGGTGCTGATCGAACGCATCGTCGACGCGCAAGGCATGCTGCTGTTCGAGGCGCCGGCGGCACCGGCCCTGAACGACGACACGCGCGTGCTGCCGGCACGCAACGCATTCCTCATCAACACCCTCCTGTCCGACGTGACGCTGCGTGGCACCGCCGCCAAGGCCAAGGCCGCGCTGCGCCGCCCGGACCTGTACGGCAAGACCGGCACCACCAACGACGCGGTGGACGCCTGGTTCGCCGGCTTCGGCCCCCGCGCGGTGGCCGTGGCCTGGATGGGCTACGACGAGCCGCAGAGCCTGGGCGAACGCGAGACCGGCGGTGGCCTGGCGCTGCCGATCTGGATCGAGGCGATGACGCGCATGTTGAGCGGCGTGCCGGTACAGGCGCTGGTGCCGCCGGCCGGCGTGGTGTCCGTCGGCAACGACTGGCGTTATGCCGAGTACGCCGAAGGGGGTTTCGTGCCCGGTGTCGGCATCGACGAGGTCAAACCGGTGGCCGCAGCAGCATCCGCCGTCACCAGCCCCGCGGCCAGCGCACCGCTTGCCGGCACGCAGTGAAGCGGGCGGCCGGGTTGGCCGCGCACACGCTCAGCCCACTTCGGGTGTTATGCGCTGGGCGTAGTCGACCAGGGCCTGCAGAATCCCCTTCGCGCGCTCGTCGGCTCGCTCGGCAGCGGCCCTGGCCAGGGTGTCAACGCCCTGCTGGAAGGCGGCCAGCGTCAGCGAACCCCCTGCCCCTTCGTGCAGCCGAGCCACGCGGTGCTGCAACCAGCGCACCTGTTCATCGGCATTCAGGGTGTTGCCGAAGTTGCGCGCCCGGTAACGGAACAGCAGTTCCGCCAGCCGCGCGTCGTGGAAGCCCGGATGCCGGCTGGCCAGCTGGCCGGGCTGCAGGCCGCGCAGGCGCTGCAGCGTGCGACGGTCCTCGTTGCCAATGAAGCCACCGTACAAGTCCTCGTCGACGTCGGTTGCGGCAGCTGGCGCCGGGCGTGCGAAGACCACGGGCCACAGCCCGTCCAGCGCGGCGCCCAGCGCCAGCGCGTGCTGCGCGTTGACCAGCGCCGCCTCCACGTCCAGCCGCCAGCGTGCAGCGGCATCACCCAGCGTGCGCAGGTTGCCGATGACAATCGGCGACTTGTTGACGTGGATGGTCTTGATGGGCAATCGCTGCTCGCCCGCGGGCAGTTCGTCCTGGCGTGTGAACAGGCGCCGCTGCACCGTTGCCGCGTCCAGCCCGGCCAGTTGACGCGGGTCCTGCGCCAGGTCCCAGACGATGACCTCGTTCTTGTTGGCGGGGTGCGGGCCCAGCGGCCAGACGATGGCCAGGCAGCCACGCTCCACCGGGTAGCGGCCCGACAGATGCACGAAGGGCCGGGCCACGCCCATCTCGGCGGCCACGGCGTCCTTCTTGCGCAGCTTCAGGCAGAAGTCCCACAGCTTCGGCTGCATGCGCTTGACCAGGCGGGCCAGTGCAAGCGTGGCGCGCACGTCGCTCAGCGCGTCGTGCGCGGCTTCGTGGCCCAGGCCGTTGGCGGCCGTCAGGTCTTCCAGCCTGAATGACGGTCGACCGGCAAGTTCGCCTTCGCGGTAGGTCGGCCACTGGATGCCCGCGGGCCGCAGCGCCCAGGTGCAGCGCACCACGTCCATCAGGTCCCAGCGGCTGCAGCCGTTCTGCCACTCGCGCGCATAGGGGTCGATCAGGCAGCGCCAGAAGAGGTGCCGCGTGACCTCGTCGTCGAAGCGGATGCTGTTGTAGCCCACGCCGATGGTGCCGTCGCGCGCCAGCTCGCGTTCGATGGCGGCGGCGAAGGCATGCTCGGGCAGGCCATGCTGCATCGCATGCTGGGGCAGGATGCCGGTCAGCAGCACGCTTTCCGGGTCGGGCAGGTAGTCGGCGGCGGGCTGGCAGTGCCACATCACCGGCTCTTCGATCTCCTGCAGATCCAGGTCGGTGCGCACGCCGGCGAACTGCGCCGGCCGGTCACGCCGCGGCACGCGGCCGAAGGTTTCGTAGTCGTGCCAGAAGAGGGTGTTCGCGGGCATGCCGGCACGATAGCGCACAGGCGCGGCGCCACCTGCCCTCGGCTACGGCGGTGACGCCTGAAACGGCCTTCTGCTGGTGCATCAAGATGCGACCGCGGATCTCGGCCTGGTCTCCGGCGACGAGGATGTCGCAGGACATGGCAGGCCGTCGGTGCGCGGCACGCCGTTCTGACCGCGATGTGATGCGGCTGTGATGTTCGGTGAGGTTCGCGCGAGATGGGCTCGGCACAGTGCGGCCCTCGCCCACCTCCACACATCGCCAACATGACCAGCGCCTGCCACCTCGCCGCCTGCCTGCCCCTGAACCCCATGGCCCGACCCGTGAGCTGGGCCGAACTCGCAGCCCACCGAGGCTACCTGGTGCAGTTTGCGCGTCGCCGCTTGCTGGACCCGGCGCTGGCCGAAGACCTGGTGCACGATGTCTTCGAGGCGGTGGTCAGCGGCCGAGCCGAGTTTGGCGGCCGCTCGGCGCTGCGCACCTGGCTGGTGGGCATCCTCAAGCACAAGATCGTCGATCTGGTGCGCCAGCGTGTGGGCCATGACAGCCTGGACAGCCACGACGACGACGGCGAGCAGGGCCCCGTGCTGGTCTGCCCGCAGCCGCGCCCCGACGAGGTAGCCGAGCAGCGCCAGCATCTGGGCCGCACGCTGCAGCGCATCGCCCAGCTGCCCGAAACCCTGCGTCGCGTGGTGGAGTTGCGGTTGCTGCACGACGACAGCACCGAAGAGGTCTGCCGCAGCCTGGCGATCAGCGAACAGAACCTGTTTGTGCGGCTGCACCGGGCGCGCCGCCTGCTGGCTTCTTGAGCCGTGGCGGGCAGGCCAGCTACTTGCCTGCCGTCAAGGTGTCCAGCCCGGCCTTGGCCACCATTTCGTCCTGCGAGGCCTGCACGCCCGAGACACCGATGCCGCCGATGATCTTGCCGTCCACCACAATGGGCAGCCCGCCCTGCAGAGGCGTCACCTCGCGCAGGGCGAGCATGCGCAAGGCACTGCCGCCAGGCGCCAGGCCTTCTTCCAGCAGCCGCGTCGGCCGGCGCAAGCTCACCGCCGTGCGCGCCTTGCCGGTGGCGATCTCGACGCTGCCGTACTGCGCATCCAGGCGCTGCAGCATCACCAGGTGGCCGCCACTGTCGACGATGGAGATCACCACCTGCCAGTTGTTCTTGCGCGCCTCGGCCTCGGCCGCCACCATGGCCTTCTTGGCCTGCTCCAGCGTGATGGGCGCGCCATAGGCTGGCGGCGTCTGGGCCATGGCAGCCAGTGAGCAGGAGGCCAGGCCGGCCAGGGCCAGACTGCGCAGGGTCTTGAGGGTGGCTTGCATCTGTAGTTGCCTTTCGGTCGTGGATGGGTGGGGTGCTCAGGGGTTTCTCACGCTCAAGCCAGCCACTCAGGTACACAAGCCGTCCAGCGTGGCATGCGCGGCCAGGGCTGCCGAAGGCGTACTCCCTGACCCGGCTTGGGCGTGGGGCGCACTCTAATCGCCTGGGCCACGGCCCAGGCACGTGAACGGCTCGGGGCAGGTCCGGAGTTTCCCGGGGGTGGGTGAGCCGTTGCGACCTGGTGCAGCGCACCAGGTCCATCAGGTTCCAGCGGCTGCAGCCGATCTGCCACTCGCGTGCATAGGGGTCGCAGAGGGGTCGCATAGGGGTCGATCAGGCAGCGCCACTGCACCAGCTCTTCAAGCTCCTGCAGATCGTAGTCGGTGCGCACGCCGGCGAACTGCACCGGCCGGTAGCGCCGCCGCACACGGCCGAAGCGCTCGTGGTCGTGCCAGAAGACGGCGGTCGCGCGCACGCCGGCACGATAACGAAAGCCCTCGGATGCGCCGCGGGTCAGGGGTGCCAAACTGCGACCCACCGCAGCAGTCTGCGGACGAAGCTCGCGCCCGGCCTGTCGGCCTCACTCAATGCGGCCGATCTCGCGCAGGCAGCTGGGAATGCGCGCGGCAGGTGCGCAATGCGAACCAGCATCCGCATGGCTGGCACCGCCGTCGAGGCCCGGGCGCCATGGTGGTGTCGTCAGACGCGCGGCGCGGCGCAGGGGCGCTCTCACTCAGCGGATGGGGCGAGATCTGGACCGGACGCCAAGGGCGGGGTCCTCCGTTGCGACTTCTCGAACGCCAAGTGCCACTGGGATCTAGTGCCGAGCCGGCTGCAGCCGTCGATGGACCAGCAACAGACCCAAGCAGGCAAGTGCCAGGCTGCCGGGCTCGGGAACACGACCGGGCGGCAAGGGTTGGGTGGTGTAGTCAACTGTCACAGTTGCAGTCGAGCCGCTGAGCGAGAACGCCAAGGCCAGCCCCAAGTCGCCCGGACCCGAGACGAAGTTGCTGCCGTCCGCCGAAAGCACGCTGAAGTCACCGGCTTCAAGATCGTCTCCGAAGCCTGTCCAGATCCCCGAGCCGAACGCGACCGTCGCAGCGCCGGACCCAGCTACACCTGACAAACGCACCGTGATCCCTCCGCCGATCGTGTCGTACTGGAACATGGCCAAGTCGCCGCCGGCGATCGACCCGCTGAAGGCGGCAGTGTCGTCCCCGAAGCCGAGAATGTCGTTCTCGGCATAAAACAGAAATGTCGTGCCGTCCAGCCTCGTGCCGACTGCAGCCGTGAAGGTGAAGGTCGTCCTTGCAATGGTGCCAACCAACTCGGTTACCGCCGAGGTGGTCACGGTCCCGGTGGTCGCGCTGTTGCCGACCAGCCCACCACCCAGATCGGTTGGCGAGCCGAAGCCGCCCGCTGCACTGTTGCTCAGCACGGCCGTGGTACCTCCGGCGAAACGCAGCACGGGATCGATGGACCAAGTGGGAGTCGCACCGGCGCCGACATCGGTGTAGTCGAAGAAGCCTCCAAACGGAACCAGACCGTTGGCAGCCTCGCCACCATTGACCGAGACCGTGGTCGATGCGTTGCTGAGCACGATCGGCGCGGCCTGGGTGCCGAACGCCGTTACTGCAGCGATGACGGCGAGCGCTGACCGGCACAGCACCCCATTCCACTTGTGAGCTTGCATCATCCAAGATCTCCTGTTGTTGAGCGGCGCGAGACTGCTCGATTCTGGGCGCAGGACCTGTGCAGCGTCCATCCCACCCCCCGCAAGTCGGTGGCCATGATGACTGCTGGGTGACGACAGGTCGCCTCGCCGCGATGCTCCGCCGTACCCTGTCAGCGGGATCGTCGCGCGCAGGGGCCGCAGCCGGCCCTTGCAGCACCACGCGGCCACCTTCCATCACGTAGCCGTAGTCGGCCACCTTCAGCGCGGCTCGCACGTTTTGTTCGACCGGCAGGATGGCCTTGAAGTCGCGCGCGCCTGGCCCGAAGCGCTCGGTCATCGTGACCTTGCCGCCGACGGACTCGAAGGTCTTGATGAACTCGCCGGTGGCCGACGGGCCCCGGTCGTGCTTTTGCGGAACTGCCAGTTCGCGACCTTCAGGAAGCCCGGGTGCGAAGCCGTCTGCGCGACTTCGGTGGTCAGCAGCGGCACGGTGGCAGCAGCCAGCGAGCGGATCGAAATGGCTACCCAGAACCTCCGGGATGGCGATCGACGTTGAGAGCGGGGGTCCCGGTGCGCCGGCTTCCGCGACCTGCCGCACGCGGCGGCTCAGGACTTGCCGGGGCGGATGTGCAGCCGGCAACAGCCTTCGCGGCCGGGTTGCCAGGTATCGGACCGCAGCGTGAAGCCGGCCTTCTCGAAGGTGCCGTAGTCCACCACGCCACCGATGTCGCACAGGTTGGCCAGCGCCGCGCCTTCGTAGCCGGCTTCCATCCAGGCTTCCTTCAGCGGGCAGCGGTGGAACTGGATTTCCAGTTCCTGATCCGTGCACTGCACCACCTCGGGCGCGAACATGTGCTTGCCCTGCGGGATGAAGTTCAGGAAGGTCTCTTTGAGCCCTGTCAGGTCCGCCGGGGCATGCTGCGCGAAGGTCCCGGCGATGGCCTCACCGCGCCTGTAGATGGCACGCTTGCAGATCTCGCGCGCCTTGTCGGCGCCGAACTCGGTGGCCATTTCCTCGTACATGGCGGCGTAGACCAGGGCGCGGCTCTTCATGGCGCCGCGCAGTTGTTCGATCAGCTGCTGCTCGGTGTCGCTTGGCATGGGCGTGGCTCGGCTGTTGGCAGCGGCCAATATATCCTCGTTGCCGCCCAGCCCGCCGCCTTCGCTGTAGGCCAGCACGGCGGCGCCGGCGCTGCGGGTGATGCTGCTGAAGGCCGCCCAAAAGCACCGGCTACTGCACGAAGCGCCCGTCACGCCCGACCAGGGCCAGGTCGACAAAACTGCTGCCGGTGTGCTCGCCGGCGCGGTAACGCAGGCTCAGGCCCCCCAGGTCGGCTTCGAACCGCGCCAGCGTGCCCAGCAGCGCGGCGCGACTCAGCCTGGGGCCGGTGGCACGCAGCGCGGCCAGCAGTGCGGTGGCGGTGACGTAGCCCTCCAGCGCGCCATAGCTGTGGCTTGCCGTCGGCGCTGTCTGGCGCAACGCGGCCTGGAACCGCCGCACCAGCGGCGACTTGGCCACGCGCGGGTTGGGCATCACCTGGCTGAAAACCATGCCCTGGGCCAGCGGGCCCAAGGAAGCGGCCATCGTCGTCGATCCGGAATTGACGCCCCAGAACTGGATGCGCGAACCGGAGGCCCGGGCGCGCCGGATCAGGCGCTCGTAGATCGACACCGAGCCGTGGTTGAACACCAGGTCCGCCTTGCGTTGCGAGAGCGTGGCCACGGCCGCGTCCAGTTGGGTGTCGGTGATGTCGCCCTTGAAAGGCACGCCACCGACAAAGGTCATCTTGGTCTCGCCGGCCAACATCTCCACGTTGGCCAGGTGTTCGCGCCCCACGCCCGTATCGGCGTGCAACAGCGCCACGCGCTGCAGGCCCAGGCTCCTGCCATGGGCCATCAGTGCGCGGAATTCCTCGCGGTGTTCGGCCCGCACCGGAAACACCAGCGGCTGGTGTGGCCTGCGCAGCCCGGGCGCCCCGGCGATGGGACCGAAGAAGGGTACGCCGGCTTCGACGGCGACCTTCATCACCGCCGTGGACGGCCCCCCCTCGACCGAACCAAAGAGGATGAACATCCCTTCCTGCACCAGGCGCTGTGCGTTGGCCTCGGCCTTCGCGGCGTCAGCATCGTCGTCCAGCGTGTGCAGCACCAGCTTGCGGCCGGCCACTCCGCCGGAGCGATTGACTTCTTCGAACGCAGCCTTCATGCCGGCAAGCACATCCACTCCATAGCCGTTGCTGCCGCCTTGCAGCGAGATGCTCTGGCCGATCTGTACGCTGTCGGTGCCGACGCCAGGGTCTTCCGCCAGTGCCTGGATTGCCGGCAGAACCAGACCAAGGCCAGGCAGCAGATGCAGGAAGTGGCGACGGGTGTCCGATGGAGTGGGTGCGCTCTTCATTCGGTGGACATGCTAGCGCCGGGGCGACGCGCCGCATCCGGCCGAAGCGGGGTCAACAACATCCGGCCGCGCAATCTGCACGCGTCACAGCGCCTGGGCCAGCGTGTCCAGGCTGGCCCGGCACCAGGCCTGGTCATCGGGCGCCAGCGCTGCGAACGCCAGCTGCGCGTTGTGCAGGGCCTGTGCATGTCCGGCCACGTTGCCCGTGGAACGCTCGACGCGACCCAGCGCCTCCCAACCGAAAAAGGCTTCCAGCGGCACGTTGCCGTTGGCGCGCACGATCTCCAGGCAGTTCTGCGCATGTTGCCGGGCCTGCACCATGTCACCCGCCTCTTGCCAGCTGCGGGCCAGCCGGTACTCGGCGCGTTCGGTCTCCAGCCAGGTGCCGGCAATGGCCCAGTGGCGGCGTGCCAACTGGGCGGCGCGGATCATCAGGTCACGCTGCAGCTCGCATCGTGTGGGCAGCTCTTCCAGCGTGGCGGCGATGCCGTTGCCGACGATGGCCAAGGTGCGGTGGCTTGGGTCGGCAGCCGCAAGCTGGGCCCGTTCGGCCTGCGCCAGCGCAACATCCAGCAAGTCGCGGGCGCGGGGCGCGTCGCGGGCCGCCAGGTTGCTCGCGGCCAATGCGGTGACGCGGATGCGCTCGCTGGCATCGAAGCCCGCGGGCTGATCGACCTGCCCTGCCGCCAGGCGTAGACTGGCGATGTAGCGACGAATGGCCTGCTCGGCGTCGGCCTGTCCCACACAGACCGGCAGCGCACCTAGTTGCTGCAGGAAGCGCTGGCCTTCGTCCCAGCGGCCCAGGTGTTCGCCGTAGACGTGGTGGGCCAGGTGCGCCAGGCGTGAGACCTGGCTGGCTTCGGTAACCAGCGCCAGAGCGCTGGCATCGAGCCACCCGGCCACGGTGGGGGCGTTGACGGCGTGGTCGGTCCAGGCCTGTTCCATTAAGCGCTCGAAATCCATCGTTGGTCTCCTTCTTGAGGTGGCCTCACCTTAGCGGCCGCGTCGGATCCTGACCAGTGACAGCCGGTGACACGGCGCCCCGTTCGACCCGCACCAGCGCAGCCCTGGCGTGGCCCTGTTCCACTGGGAAGCCTACGGCCAGCCGCAACGCTTCCGTCGCCGCGGCATGCGCGGCGACGGTATCGCCCAGGGCCAGCCAGACCTCGGCGGCCAGGCGCTGGTTCAGGCTCTCCGCAATGCCCTGTTCTGCAAAGGCGGCCAGGCCACGGGTCAACAGGGTGCGCGCCTGTGCCTCCCGCCGGGACCAGGCTGCAGCCACCGCGTCCAGCAGATCGGCCAGCGCCAGGCCACGTCGCAAGTTGCTGCGCTGGGCGTGGTTCCGCGCACGGTTGTTGTGGATGCACAGGCTGGCCGCGTCGCGCTGCTCGAACGCCAGCAGGGCCAGCAGGCCATGCGCGATGGCATGGTTCATCGGCGTGCCGTCGCGCTCGAAGCAATCCAGCGCCAGCAGCAGGTGGCGGCGGCCAGCCTCGGGCTGCCCCGTCTCGGCAAGCGCGGCGCCAAGGTTGTTGTGTAGCGCGCCGAGCTGGCGCGGCGACAGCCACGGGGCCAGCGCCAGCGCCTCGTGCCAGGTGGCCCGTGCCGCATCGACCTCGCCACGCCAGAACTGCAGGTTGGCACGGCTGCCCAGGGCGTCGGCGCGCAGGGCCTGGTCGCCGCAGCGCAACGCCAGGTCCAGCGCCACCTGGTTGTGCCGGGTGGCTTCGACCAGCTTGTCCTGCCGCCAGCAGGCCACGCTGAGCTGGTGGTACAGCTGGCCCAGTACATGCACCGGCAGGTCCGGCACGGCCGCGGCACGGATCAGCTGTTCGGCCACATCCCATTCGCCCACCGGGCCCAGGCGGTCCAGCAGACGGCTGGCCGCCAGCGCCCGGCCGGCGCGGCGCTGGTCCTCGGGGCTGGCGAGTTGGGCCGCCGGCTCGTGCAGCAGCAGCTCGCTGACCGGGCGCCCCAGCACGCGGGCCAGCGCCTCGGCCCGCTCGGGCGTGATGGCCCGCACCTGGCCGTTGATCCAGCGCAAGACGGTACGCCGGTCAACGCCCAACTGCTCGGCCAGCCACCATTGGCGCAGCCCCAGTTCCGCCACGCGGTTGCGCAGGGCGGCGGCATTGATCTGCAGGGTGGGGCTGGTCACGGGGCGCCGGCTAAAATCGCCGATTGTTTTCCAAGAACCGGGCACCTCATGGCAGGTCATTCCAAATGGGCCAACATCCAGCACCGCAAGGGCCGGCAGGATGAAAAGCGCGGCAAGGCCTGGACTCGCGTGATCCGCGAGATCATGGTCGCGGCGCGTTTGGGCGGCGGCGACCCCACGGCCAACCCGCGCCTGCGGCTGGCCATCGAAAAGGCCAAGGCGGTGAACCTGCCGGTGGACACCGTCAAGCGCAACATCGACAAGGCCACCGGCAATCTTGAAGGCGTCAACTACGAGGAGATCCGCTACGAGGGCTATGGCATCGGCGGCGCGGCGATCATCGTGGACTGCATGACCGACAACCGGGTGCGCACGGTGGCCGAGGTGCGGCATGCCTTCAGCAAGTACGGCGGCAACCTGGGCACCGAAGGCAGCGTGGCCTTCCAGTTCAAGCACTGCGGGCTGCTGCTGTTTGCGCCCGGCACCAGCGAGGACAAGGTGATGGAAGTTGCGCTGGAAGCCGGTGCCGAGGACGTGATCAGCGGCGACGATGGCAGTCTGGAGGTGCTGACTGCACCGCCGGATTTTGAAGCCGTCAAGGCGGCGCTGGAAGCCGCCGGCCTCAAGCCCGAACTGGCCGAGGTGACGATGCGCGCCGAAAACACCGTCGAACTGGCCGGCGACGACGCCGAGCGCATGCAGAAGCTGCTGGACGTGATCGAAGACCTGGACGACGTCCAGGACGTTCATCACAACGCAAGCCTGTGATGACGGCCAGGGCGCACGCATGAAGGTCCTCGTCATCGGCGGCGGTGGTCGCGAACACGCCTTGGCCTGGAAGCTGGCGCAGTGCGAGCGGGTGCAGGGTGTGTTCGTGGCCCCCGGCAACGGTGGCACGGCGGCTGACCCGCGCCTGAAGAACCTGCCGCTCGCCGACCCGGCCCAACTGGCCGACTTCGCCAGCGCCGAGAAGATCGCGCTGACCGTGGTCGGCCCCGAGGCGCCATTGGCAGCCGGCGTGGTGGACCTGTTCCGCGCGCGCGGCCTGCGCATCTTCGGCCCGACCCAGACGGCGGCACGGCTGGAGAGCTCCAAGGCGCATGCCAAGAGCTTCATGCAGCGCCATGGCATCCCCACCGCGCGTCATGCCACCTTCACCGATGCCGCGGCGGCGCATGCCTATGTGGATGAGCAGGGTGCGCCCATCGTGATCAAGGCCGATGGCCTGGCCGCCGGCAAGGGCGTAGTGGTGGCGATGACACTCGCCGAGGCGCATGCCGCCATCGACGACATGCTGGGCACCAACACCCTGGGCGTGCTGCACAACGCCGACGGCGCGCGGGTGGTGATCGAGGAGTTCATGGCCGGCGAAGAGGCCAGCTTCATCGTGATGTGCGACGGCAAGAACGTGCTGACGCTGGCCACCAGCCAGGACCACAAGCGCATCGGCGACGGCGACACCGGCCCCAACACCGGCGGCATGGGCGCCTATTCGCCGGCCCCGGTGGTCACTCCCAACGTGCATGCCAAGGTGATGCAGGAGATCATCCAACCCACGGTGGCCGGGATGGCCAAGGACGGCACGCCGTTCACCGGCTTCCTGTACGCCGGCCTGATGATCGACGCCAAGGGCCAGCCGCGCACGGTGGAATTCAACTGCCGACTGGGGGACCCGGAAGCCCAGGTCATCCTGATGCGGCTCAAGAGCGATCTGTTCGAGCTCCTGATGCATGCCACCGATGGCACGCTGGACCGGGCCGAACCGCTGTGGGACCGCCGCATCGCGCTGGCCGTGGTGATGGCCGCGCACGGCTACCCGGCCGCGCCGCGCAGGGGCGACACGATCACCGGCCTGCCGGCGCCAGGCAGCCTGGCGGAAGACCTGCAGGTCTTCCATGCCGGCAGCGCGGCCATCGACGGCCGCACGCAGACCAGCGGAGGCCGCGTGCTGGCCGTCTGTGCGATGGGCGATTCGGTGCGCATCGCGCAGCACAAGGCGCTGGATCTGGTGCGCCAGATCCACTTCGATGGTGCCCAGTGGCGCAACGACATCGGTCACCGGGCCATCGTCCGCCACTGATCCTTCAACAAGCTGGTGTGCCGGCGCCGGCGCAGGAACCCATGATCGACATCGTTGCCGTCCGCCAGTACCTGCTCGGCCTGCAACAGGGCATCGTCGACGCCTTCGAAGCCGAGGACGGCCGGCCCTTCCGCAGCGACGGCTGGCAAAGGCCGCCGGGTGGCAAGCTCGACGGCGACGGCCTGTCGCAGCTGATCGAAGAAGGCCAGGTGCTGGAGCGCGGCGGCTGCAACTTCAGCCACGTAAAAGGCGCTTCGTTACCACCTTCGGCGACCCAGCACCGTGGCGAACTGGCCGGCGCGCCATTCGAGGCGCTGGGTGTCTCGCTGGTCATGCACCCGCGCAACCCCTATGCGCCCACCGCGCACATGAACGTGCGCCTGCTGGCGGCCTTTCCGGCCGGCCGGCAGCCGGTGTTTTGGTTCGGCGGCGGCATGGATCTGACGCCCTACTACCCGTTCGAGGAGGACGCACGCCACTTCCACCGCTGCTGCCGCGATGCCGTGGCGCCGCATGGGGCGGACCTCTACCCGCGTTTCAAGGCCTGGTGCGACGAGTACTTCTTCCTGAAACACCGCAACGAAGCGCGCGGCGTGGGTGGCATCTTCTACGACGACTTCACCGAAGGTGGCTTCGACCGCGGTTTTGCGCTGATGCAATCGGTTGGCAATGCTTTCGTGCCGGCCTACCGGCCCCTGGTGCACCGCCGCCGAGACGTGCCCTACGGTGAACGCGAACGCGACTTCCAGGCCTACCGGCGCGGGCGCTATGTCGAATTCAACCTGGTGTGGGACCGCGGCACGCACTTCGGCCTGCATGGCGGCGGCCGCACCGAGAGCATCCTGATGAGCCTGCCGCCCATCGTGAAGTGGCGCTACGACTGGCGGCCCGAGCCGGGTACGCCCGAGGCGCGGCTCTACACCGACTTCCTGCCACCGCGCGACTGGTTGGCCTGATGCTGGGTCTGAACGCACGACGCGTCGGTCTCTTCGGTGGCAGCTTCGACCCGGTGCACAGCGCCCATGTCGCGCTGGCCCAGGCCGCGCTGGACAAACTGCCGCTGGACGAGGTGCGCTGGATCCCCGCCGGCCAGCCCTGGCAGAAGCCGGGCGCCATGACGCCGGCCGCGCACCGCGTAGCCATGGTCGCGCTGGCCATCGCCAGCGAGCCGCGCTTCGTGCTGGAGCGCATCGAACTGCAGCGCAGCGGCCCCAGCTACACGCTGGACACCGTGCGTGCGCTGGCCCAGGCCGAGCCGGACCACGAGTGGGTGCTGATCATCGGCCAGGACCAGTACACGGCGCTGCACACCTGGCGCGACTGGCAGACCCTGCTGGGCCTGGTGGTGCTGGCGGTGGCCAATCGGCCCGGCCCGGTGCAGGCGCCACGCGCCGAGGTCCGCAAATTCCAACACCGCATGGTGCCGCTGCCGATGCTGGACATCTCGTCCACCGACATCCGCCTGCGCATTGCCCGCGGCCTGCCGATTGCGCATCTGGTGCCGCCCGAAGTGGCGCGCTATATTGAATTCCACGGCCTGTACAAGGCCAGCCCCAGGAGCTGAATGGACATCCGCAAGCTGCAACGCGCCATCGTCGATGGCCTCGAGGACGTGAAGGCCCAGCACATCGCCGTCTTCAACACCGAACACCTTTCGTCGATGTTCGAACGCGTGATCATCGCATCGGGCACCAGCAACCGGCAGACCAAGGCCCTGGCCGCCAGCGTTCGCGACAGCGTCAAGTCCAGGGGCTTGCCGGTGCTCAGCACCGAGGGCGAAGAGCACGGCGAGTGGATCATCGTGGACTGCGGTGCCGCAGTGGCCCACATCATGCAGCCGGCCATCCGCGAGTACTACCACCTCGAAGAGATCTGGGGCGGCAAGGCCGTGCGCATGAAGGTCGGCGCTACCGGTGGCAAGCTCGTGAAGGCCAGCGAGCCTGAAGTGGCGGCGAAGAAGCGGCCGGCCGGGCCCGCCACCAGGTCGCCGGGGCGCAAGGCCGGCCCGGCGCACGCCACTGCCAGGAAGGCCGCACCCCGCCCTGCGCGCAAGTCGGGGCGCTGACGCGGTGAAGCTGCTGGTGGTGGCGGTGGGCCAGCGCCAGCCTGCCTGGGCCGACCAGGCCTGGGCCGACTTCGCCAAGCGCTTCCCGCCAGAGATGCGGCTGGAACTCAAGGCCCTGAAGGCCGAACCGCGCCACGGCGGCAAGACCGCCGCCCAGTGCATGGCCGCCGAGGCCACGCGCCTGCAGGCCGCACTGCCCAAGGGGTCGCGCCGCATCGTGCTGGACCAACTGGGCAGCCGCCTGGACACCGGGCAACTGGCCCTATGCCTGCGCCGCTGGCGCGAGGACGGACGCGACGCCGCGCTGCTCATCGGCGGCCCCGACGGCCTGGACCCGACCCTCAAGGCCAGTGCCGACGAGACCCTGCGCCTGAGCGACCTGACCCTGCCGCACGCCCTGGCTCGCGTGCTGCTGGCCGAGGCGCTGTACCGTGCCTGGTCGCTGGGCGCTGGCCATCCCTATCACCGCGAGTGAGTGGCATGCGACGACCGGAATTCATCTACCTGGCCTCGGCCAGCCCGCGCCGCGCCCAGCTGCTGGACCAGCTGGGCGTGCCCCACCGCCCGCTGCTGCCGGGGCCGGACGAGGATGCCGAAGCGCTCGAAGTCGAGCGCCCCGGCGAGAGCCCGGCCGACTACGTCGGTCGCGTCACGCGCGCCAAGCTGCAGGCAGCGCGACTGCGCCTGCGCGTGCGCAGCCTGACCCCGGCGCCCATCCTGGTGGCCGACACCACGGTGGCGCTGGGGCGCCGCATCCTGGCCAAACCCAGCGATGGGCCGCAAGCGGCGGCGATGTTGCGCGCCTTGTCCGGCCGGACGCACCATGTCTACACGGCGGTGGCCGTGGGCCGGGCGCGGCGCACGGACCTGGCACTGAGCGATTCACGCGTCCAGGTGGCCCCGCTGGGCGAGGCCGACATCGCCGCCTACATCCGCAGCGGCGAACCCTTCGGCAAGGCCGGGGCCTACGCCATCCAGGGCCGGTTTGCGGCCTGGGTGCAGGCCATCCAGGGCAGCTACACCGGCATCATGGGCCTGCCCTTGTTCGAGACGGCCACGCTGCTGCAACGCGCGGGCCTTGCACGCCCCATCTGAAGCCCGCATCGGGTGATACTGCCAGGTGCCGCCCACCACCGGAGTCTCACGATGGCCACCACCCGGACACAGCTGGAAGCCTTTCTGGGCACCCGCCCAGCGGGCATCGCCAGGCCGCGCCAACCCGAAGAGCCCTTGCGGCTGCTCTTGCTGGCCGACCTGGGGGGCACCGCGCGGCCACCGCTGGCCCAGCGTCGGCTGCAGGCGGTGGACATCGACAGCTTCGACGACCTGTTTGCACGCATCCAGCCCGGCCTGAGCCTCGATCTGCAAGGGCAGGCCGTCGAGTGCCGCTTCACGTCCGTGGACGACTTCCATCCGGACGCATTGCTGCAGCGTCTGCCGCTGTTCGATGCGCTGCGCCAGGCCCGTGCCGACCTGGAAGATCCGGCGCAGCTGGTGCGCGTGGCCGCAGCACTGGGCCTGACGGCGGCCGCTGCACCGCCCGCTGCAGTGGCGCTGGATGCCGGCGACGACGTGCAACGGCTGCTGGGCCGACCCCTCAGCGCCCCGGCAGCGGCGGCCACAGGGCCACAGAACGTGCTGCAGGCCTGGCTGCGCGAGCACATCGCGCCACACGCGGTGCCCGATCTGAGCCGCGAACAAGGCGGCCTGCGCGCGGTGGTGGATGCCGCGCTCAGCGCGCAGATGCGCAGCCTGCTGCACCAACCGCCGTTGCAGGCCCTGGAAGCCGCCTGGCGTGGCATCGACCGCCTGGTGCGCGAGCTGGAGCTCGGCGAAACGCTGCAGCTGCAGGTGCTGGACATCACGCGTGCCGAAATCGACGCGGACATCGCGGCCCATCAGGCTGACTTGACGGGCAGCGCCTTGCACCGGCTGCTGGGTGCCCGGCCCTCACCCGATTCGCCGGGCCTGGGCCTGTGGGTGCTGGACCGGATCTTCGGCCCCGAACCGGCCGACATGTTGACCCTGGCCGGCCTGGGCGCGTTGGCCGCGCGGGCCGGTGCGCCGATGCTGGCCGCTGCACAGCCCACGTTGGCCGGCTGCCCCAGCCTGCAGGAGTTGAACGAGCCGCGTACCTGGCAGCCCGCCACCGCAGCCCATCTGGCGCACTGGCTGGCCTTGCGCACCAGCCCGATGGCGCACTGGATCGGCCTCGTCGTGCCGCGTGTACTGATGCGCCTGCCCTATGGTGCAGCCACCGAGGCGATCGGCGGCTTCGAATTCGAAGAAATGCCCACGCCCAGCCGCCACGCGGCCTACCTGTGGGGCGCCGGCTCGCTGGCCCTGGCGCTGCTGGCCGGCCGCGCCTTCCTGCAGGACGGGTGGGAGCTGGACCTGGACACCATGCGCACGCTGGAGGACCTGCCCAGCCACATCGTGACCGCAGACGGCCAGCGCGAGCAGCAGCCCTGCGCCGAAGTGCTGATCAGCGAGCAGGCGGCACAGGCCATCGCCCAGCGCGGACTCATGCCGCTGCTGAGCTGGCGCGACCGCCCGGCCGCCACGCTGCTGCGTTGGCAGTCCATTGCGCAGCCAGCGGCGCCGCTGCGCGGGCTGGGTGTGTGAGAGGTTGAGGGGCTTTCACCCATGCCTTCCAGGCACGGCCGAAATACTCTCAACCCCTGAGGGCATAGACTCGCGCATGTCCACCCAAGACATTTACATCAACTGGGCTCCGCAGGAGACGCGGGTGGCCGTGGTCGAAAACGGCGCCGTGCAGGAGCTGCACGTCGAGCGCACGCTGGAGCGTGGCCTGGTGGGCAACGTCTACCTCGGCAAAGTGGCGCGCGTGCTGCCGGGCATGCAAAGCGCGTTTGTCGACATCGGGCTGGAGCGCGCGGCCTTCCTGCACGTGGCCGACCTGCACTTCACGCCCGGCAACGGCCGCAGCACGGCGCCCGGGCTGGCCAAACCCGACGCGCCGCAGGTGCCCATCGAGCGCCAGGTCTTCGAAGGCCAGACGCTCACCGTGCAGGTCATCAAGGACGCCATCGGCACCAAGGGCGCGCGCCTGTCCACCCAGGTCAGCATCGCCGGACGCATGCTGGTCTTTCTGCCGCACGACAATCACATCGGAATCAGCCAGAAGATCGGCAGCCACGAACTGCGCGAGCAACTGCGCATGCGCATGCAGGCGCTGGTCGGCAAGCCCGAAGACGGCGGTGGCGGCGGCTTCATCCTGCGCACCAATGCCGAAGAAGCCACCGACGCCGAACTGGCCGACGACATCGCCTACCTGCGCCGCGCCTGGGCGCTGATCCGCGAGCGGGCCCAGAACAGGCCGCCGGGCACGCTGCTGCACCAGGACCTGAGCCTGGCCGAACGTGTGTTGCGCGATCTGGCCAACGACAGCACGCAGGGCATCCGCATCGACAGCCGGCTGCAGTGCGACGCGCTCAAGGCCTTCGGCGAGACCTTCATGCCCGGCACCGTGGCCAAGCTGGAGCTTTACCGCGGCGAGCGGCCCATCTTCGACCTGTTCGGCATCGAAGAGGAGGTCGGCCGTGCACTGGCACGGCGCGTGGACCTGAAGAGCGGCGGCTACCTGATCTTCGACCAGACCGAGGCGCTGACCACGGTGGACGTCAATACCGGCGGCTATGTCGGGGCGCGCAACTTCGAAGACACCATCTTCAAGACCAACCTGGAAGCCGCTGGCGCCATCGCGCGGCAGCTGCGGTTGCGCAACCTGGGCGGCATCATCATCGCCGACTTCATCGACATGGCGCGCGAAGACCACCAGCAGGCCGTGCTGGCCGAACTGCGCAAGCAACTCGCCCGCGACCGCGTGCGAACCACGGTGAGCGGCTTCACGCAACTGGGCCTGGTGGAAATGACGCGCAAGCGCACCCGCGAAAGCCTGTCCCACATGCTGTGCGAACCCTGCCCCACCTGCCAGGGAAAGGGCCAGGTCAAGACCGCGCGCAGCGTTTGTTACGACATCCTGCGCGAAATCCTGCGCGAGGCGCGCCAGTTCAACCCCAAGGAATTCCGTGTCGTGGCCAGCGCATCGGTGGTGGAAATGCTGCTGGACGAAGAGAGCACCCACCTGGCGGGGCTGAGCGAATTCATCGGCAAGCCGATCAGCCTGAGTGCGGAGCCGACGATGAATCCAGAGCAGTACGACATAGTGCTGATGTAGCGGTTCACGGGGTTTCACCCCGTCGCAGTTGCCACCCGCAAGCGCCTGATTTCCCAGGCATTTTCGGGTGGCAAGTTTTTTGGAGGCCCTTGAAGTCTCACCGAGTCCCACTCCAATCGGGTAGCTGGCTGGGTAGCTAGGCGGGTAGCCGCGATCCAGCCCACATCCGGACAACGGGGGTGCACATGGCACGGGACAAGGGCCACCTGACGGACCTGCAGCTCAGGCACTGGATCAAGGCCGGCCAGCCGCTGGCCAAGGCAGACGGCGACGGCCTCACATTCACGCTTTCGGCCGCTGGCATGGCCGGCTGGATCCTGCGCTACCGCCACGGCGGCCGGCGCCGCGAGCTGACCATCGGCCGCTACCCCGACATCGGCCTGGCCGAGGCGCGCGGCATCGCCACCCTCAAGCGCGCCGAGGTGCAGCAGGGCCGCAACCCGGCGGCCGAGAAGCTGCAAGGCCAAGGCCACCGCCGCGCGCGACTGGACGGTGCGTGACCTGGCCAAGGACTACCGTGCCAAGAAGCTGGTGAGCCTGGCGCACAGCACGCAGGTGAGCTGCGGCCGGCACCTGAAGCGCGTGGAGAAAAAGCTGGGCGCGCTGACCGTGCGCGAAATCGAGGCCAGCGACGTGTTGGCGTTGATCGAAGGCGCCGGCCTCACCTGGGGCGAATCGAACATGCTGCTCATCACCGCGTTCCCGCACGCCTGCGGCAAGCGGTGATCAACGCCTACCCGTGCCACGGCATCATGCTCTGTGCGCCGCTGGGTGAAAGCCCGCCGCGCCGCCAGCGCCTGATGCTGACGCGTGAG
>WBZP01001623.1_pt1 | contig 27188 bp, 25 predicted proteins | sample 5204301 | NCBI WGS metagenome assembly WBZP01 (sample SAMN12412401, study PRJNA552823) | activated sludge metagenome | isolation source: activated sludge from nitrification reactor of wastewater treatment plant... | place: USA: Pennsylvania | collected 2017 | reverse complement strand
TTGTTGGTGTTCATTACACCGAGAATCGTCGCTGAAGGTCTGGCCGTACGCTGAGTCACTCGAGGGAAGACTTGAAAGCCGGCAGCTGCCGGCTTTTTTGTGCCGTTTGTGGCTGTAGTGGCTGCGGTAGAATGAGGCTGTGGAAAAACAAAACGGCGCAGGAAACATCTACTTGGTTGGCCTGATGGGGGCGGGTAAGACGACCATCGGCCGGTCGTTGGCCAAGCGACTCGGTTTCGACTTTATCGACTCGGACCATGAGATTGAATTTCGTACTGGCGTCAGTATCCCGACCATCTTTGAAATCGAGGGAGAAGAGGGTTTTCGCAAGCGCGAAGCTCAGGTAATCGCCGAGCTTTCACGACTGAATGACTATGTGGTCGCTACGGGAGGCGGCGTGGTGTTGCGACCGGACAACCGGGCCAATCTGCGAACACATGGATTTGTCGTCTATCTCGACGTTCCGCCACCCACGCTTTGGGAGCGCACGTGCCACGATCGTAACCGACCGCTTCTGCAGGTGGAAAACCCCTTTCTCAAGCTGGAGGAACTCTATTCCCAACGCGATCCGCTCTACCGTGAAGTCGCCGATCTGGTTGTCGATGGTAGCCGGATTAATGCACAGGGCATTTTGCAACTGTTGATCCGTGAGATTGGTGAACGATGGAAACTCTGAATGTTGCATTAGGTGCGCGAGCCTACCCCATTCATGTCGGGCAAGGGATTCTTGAAAACAGCCAGTTGCTTATTCCCAGTCTACCTGCTCCCAGAGCAGCCATTGTCAGCAATTCGACCATTGCGCCGCTTTACCTCAAGCGTTTTTCGGATTCACTTCGTGACGCTGGGATTGACGTGGCGGAAATCGTTTTACCCGATGGCGAGCAGTACAAAAACTGGCAAACGCTCAATTCGATTTTCGATGTTCTTATGGCGCAGCGCTGTGAGCGTTCGACAACGCTGATCGGTCTAGGAGGTGGTGTTATCGGTGATATGACCGGCTTTGCGGCGGCCTGCTACCAGCGGGGCATGCCGTTCATCCAGGTTCCGACAACCCTACTCGCACAGGTCGATTCTTCAGTCGGAGGAAAAACGGCGATCAATCATCCCCTTGGCAAGAACATGATCGGTGCATTTTATCAACCTAAACTGGTATTGGCCGATACCGATCTCTTGAATACTTTACCCGATCGCGAACTGCAGGCCGGCCTGGCTGAAGTGATCAAATACGGATTGATCCGCGATCTGCCCTTCTTCTTATGGCTTGAAACGCATCTTGAGCGACTGTTGGAACGGGTGCCAGAAGCGCTGGAATATGCGATTTGCCGTTCATGCATGAACAAAGCTGAAGTCGTTGTTGCCGATGAGCACGAAAACGGTGAACGCGCCCTGCTAAATCTTGGTCACACCTTCGGACATGCGATCGAAGCCGGCATGGGCTACGGCGAATGGTTGCACGGGGAGGCAGTGGCCGCAGGAACGCTGATGGCGGCCGAGCTCTCTTGTCAGTTGGGCTGGATCAATGCGGACGACATCGAGCGGATCGAGCGGCTGTTCGAACGGGCCGGTTTGCCTGTCTGCGGACCGGCCATGGATACGGAACGCTACCTCGAGCTGATGAGACACGACAAGAAGGTCCAGGACGGAAGAATGCGGCTGGTGTTGTTCAAGCAGATTGGCCAGGCCTGCGTCAGCGACCTTGCGTCGCCGTCGGAAATTGCTCGAGCCATTGAGGCTCGCTCCACCCATGCCTGAACTCGCTCCGTATGCCGTATCGGAGGCGAATTCCCGGGGACGCCGGCATGAGGAAGGATCGCCGTCGCACCGGAACGAATTCCAGCGAGATCGAGATCGGATCGTCCATTCCACGGCCTTTAGACGACTCGAGTACAAGACGCAGGTCTTCGTCAATCACGAGGGAGATCTCTTTAGAACACGGCTGACCCACAGCCTGGAAGTCGCCCAGATTGCCAGAGGCGTGGCCCGTGCGCTGAAACTCAACGAAGACCTTGCGGAAGCGATATCGCTGGCCCACGATCTGGGGCACACGCCGTTCGGTCATGCCGGACAGGATGCGCTGAACGCGTGCATGAAGGATCATGGCGGTTTTGAGCATAATCTGCAAAGCCTTCGAATCGTTGATCGGCTTGAAGAGCGCTACGCCGCGTTCGATGGGCTCAATCTGTGTTTTGAAACACGCGAGGGCATCGTCAAACATTGTTCGTTGGAGAACGCACGAAGGCTTGGTGTGCTCGGCGAACGTTTCATCAACCATACGCAAGCTTCCCTGGAAGCACAGATTTGCAACCTCGCTGATGAAATTGCGTACAACAATCACGATCTTGACGATGGTTTGCGATCGGGCTTGATTTCGCTGGAGCAACTTGAAAGCGTCAGCTTATTTACCTTGCATGTGGGGAAAATTCGCGACCTGTATCCTGGACTTGGCGGTCGCCGTCTGGTCCATGAAACGATCCGCAACATGATCAATGCATTGGTGTGCGATCTGATCGAGACGACGGCACAGCGCATTGCCCGGGAGCAGACGAAAGATCTGGCTGAGGTCAGATCGAGTGGGCCGCTGGTTGCTTATTCGGGCGAACTACAGCGGGCACAACGAGAAATCAAGTTATTTCTGCGTAAACACCTCTATCAGCATTATCAGGTTTTACGCATGACGAGCAAGGCGCAGCGGATTGTCGCCGATCTTTTTTCGGCTTTCGTAAGCGACCTTCGTCTGTTACCACCTCAATATCAGAGGGACGATAGCCCTTCACAACATCGCCGGGTGGCCGACTACATTGCCGGGATGACAGATCGCTATGCCATCAAGGAGCACCGGCGCTTGTTTGCTGTGGGTGAAATCTGAGCAATCCCGGAATCGGGGTTGCGGTCAAGCGCCTACTCTGCGGGCCAGTCTTTGATATACGCCTTGAGCAGCTTGTTCTCGAAGTTCCGTTCTTCCAGGACTGCCTTGGCGACGTCGTGGAACGAGATGACGGCGGTCATGATATCGCCATCCATTACCGGGACATACCGGCTGTGCGTGTTGATCATCAGGCGGCGTAACTCATCAACGTCCATCGCCGGGTCGGTAGTCGGCGGATTGGTCTCCATGGCTTCACTGACCAGAATTTCCGCGATCGGTGGGGTCGGGCCTATACGCCGTTCGGTCTGGCGCTTGGCCAATACTTTGAGAACTTCACGAAAAGTCAGCATTCCCACCAGTTTTCCGTCATTCATCACAACAACCGAGCCGATATCGTTTTCGGCCATCATGATGACCGCTTCGGAGAGGAGCGAATCGGGATGTGTGGCAAACAGCGCAGGGTTCTTGACCTTAAGTACTTCCTTGACCTCCATGCTACCCCCTGAAAAAAAGCTCAAGACATGACAGGCTTGATCAGCTCATAAGCCGACAATACAACGGCACCCGATCACCAGGGTGCCGTCGCAATCAGCGATGCAACGGCGGCCGGTATAGTCAATCAGCCTTTAATACCACCAGGACCTCATCCAGCATCTTCTTGGCGTCGCCGAAGAGCATGCGGTTGTTTTCCTTATAAAATAGTGGGTTGTCTACACCGGCATAGCCAGAAGCCATACTGCGCTTCATCACAATGGAGGTTTTGGCCTTCCACGCTTCGAGCACCGGCATGCCGGCGATCGGGCTGTTCGGGTCGTCCTGCGCACCCGGATTTACAATATCGTTGGCGCCGATCACCATGGCAACATCGGTCTTCGGGAAGTCGTCATTCAACTCGTCCATTTCGAATACGATGTCGTACGGCACCTTGGCTTCGGCCAAAAGCACATTCATGTGACCCGGCATGCGGCCGGCGACCGGGTGGATTCCGAAACGTACGTTGATGCCTTTATTGCGCAGATACTGCGTGATTTCATTTACCGTGTGCTGAGCCTGTGCCACCGCCATTCCGTAACCCGGAATAATGATGATGTTCTTCGCATCGCGCAGCAGTTCGGCCGTTTCGACCGCGCTGATCGGCACCACTTCACCGGCAGGTTGCGACCCCGTGGGCGCCACGGTTCCGCTTGTCGTACCAAAGCCGCCGGCAATCACGCTGATAAAGCTGCGGTTCATCGCTTTGCACATGATGTATGAAAGGATCGCGCCGCTTGATCCCACCAAAGCACCCGTCACGATCAACAAATCGTTCGACAGCATGAAGCCGGTTGCCGCTGCCGCCCATCCGGAATAGCTGTTCAGCATCGACACCACCACCGGCATGTCGGCACCGCCGATGGCCATCACCATATGAATGCCGAACAGAAGAGCAATTGCGGTCATCACGAACAACGGCGTCATGCCGTCCGCGACTGTTTCGGTGTGCAGGAATTCGCGTCCGAAGTAAACGACGACCAGCAATCCGATCAGGTTGATCCAGTGGCGTGCCGGTAGCAGTAACGGGTTGCCGCCGATCTTCCCCGACAACTTGCCGAACGCAATGATCGATCCGGAGAACGTGATCGCGCCGATCAGGATACCGACGTAGATTTCGATTTCGTGGATCGCCTTTTCAGCGTGGCTCAGTCCGGCGGCAGCGGCCGGATCGATGTAGTTCGCGAATCCGACCAGCATTGCGGCCAGACCGACCAGACTGTGCATCAGTGCGACCAGTTCCGGCATTTGTGTCATTTGGACTTTGCGTGCCGCAAATACGCCAATGCCGGCGCCGACCACCATTGCCGCGATAATCCACGGCAGGCCGGCCATCGTCACGCGCGGGCCGAAAACCGTCGCCAGCACGGCGATGGTCATGCCGATCATGCCGTACAGGTTACCGCGCCGCGAACTCGCCGGGCTGGACAAGCCGCCGAGACTCAGAATAAACAGAATGGTAGCTCCGATATAGGAGACTGTTGCTAGACTTGCAGTCATGAGTCTTCTTCCTTATTTGCGGAACATCGCCAGCATGCGCTGGGTAACGGCGAATCCGCCGAACATGTTGATCGTGGTGAGCGCGATTCCGACCACCGCAAGCCAATGGATCCATTGATCCGGCACCATGCCAGGCGGCGCGATTTGAACCAGTGCGCCGATGGCGATAATGCTGGAAATTGCATTGGTGACGCTCATCAGCGGCGTATGCAGCGCAGGCGTAACGTTCCAAACCACCATGTAACCGACGAAGCACGCCAACACGAACACGGTGAAGTGCGGCAGGAAAGCTGCCGGGGCGTTGGCACCGACAAACCAGAAGATTGCCGCTGCCACGCCAAACGTGATTGCGGTGCTGCTACCTGACGCTGGGGCGTTGTCGCCACCATGCCCGTGACCGCCTTTTTTGGCGGCCGGCACGGCCGCGGCCGGCTTGGCGGCCGGCGCTGCCGCAACCTTGGGTGCCGGAGGCGGCCAGGTCACTTCGCCGTTCTTGATGACGGTCAGGCCACGGATGGCCTCGTCTTCCATGTTGACGTCGATGATGCCGTCCTTGGTCTTGCACAGCTCCTCGGAGAGTCGGAACAGATTGGTTCCGTACAGCGTCGACGACTGTTTGGCCAGGCGCGAGGTCAGGTCGGTGTAACCGACGATGGTCACGCCGTGCTTCACCACTGCCTGACCGGGCTCGGTCAGCTCGCAGTTGCCGCCACGTTCGGCCGCCAGGTCGACGATGACGCTACCCGGCTTCATGCTCTTCACCATCTCGGCGGTAATCAGCTTGGGTGCGGGCTTGCCGGGAATCAGCGCGGTGGTAATGATGATGTCCACCTCTCTGGCCTGCTTGGCGTACATCTCGCGCTGGGCCTGCTGGAAGCCCTCGCTCATCACCTTGGCGTAGCCGCCGCCGCCGGAACCTTCTTCCTCATAATCAACTTTGACGAATTCGCCGCCCATCGACACGACCTGATCGGCCACTTCGGAACGGGTGTCGTTGGCCCGCACGATGGCGCCCAGGCTGACGGCGGTGCCGATCGCCGCGAGGCCGGCCACGCCGGCGCCGGCGATAAAGACCTTGGCTGGCGGAACCTTGCCCGCGGCCGTGATCTGGCCGGCGAAGAAGCGGCCGAAGGCGTTGGCAGCCTCTATAACGGAGCGGTAGCCGGTGATGCCGGCCATGGAAGTCAGTGCGTCCATTTTCTGGGCGCGGCTCAGCATGCGCGGCAGCGAGTCGATGGCCAGTACGGTGACCTTCTTGGCGGCGAGTTGCTTCATCAAATCCGGGTTCTGGGCTGGCCAGATGAAGCTGATCAATGTCTGTCCTTCATGCATCAAGCCGACTTCATCCGTGCTCGGTTCGCGAACCTTGAACACGATATCGGATGCAGCCCACAGCTTGGCAGCGCCTTCTATGATTTCTGCGCCCGCAGATCGATAAACGTCGTCACTGAAATTCGCTTCATTGCCGGCGCCGGATTCAACGGCGATCTTGAAACCCAGCTTGATCAATTTTTCGACCACTTCGGGAACGGTCGCGACGCGCTTTTCACCCGCAAAGACCTCACGTGGTATTCCGATAGTCAGTGGCATTCAGTTCTCCATAACTCGTTTCGTAAAAATAAAAAACAGATGGCAGTGCATGAAATCCATGCAAGCCCATCCTCGCCCAGTCGTGAACCTGTAATTATCCGTTGTTAACACCCATGAAACGCATGCGGTCATCAAGCTCGATCGATGCTGTGCTGCGATTGACTCTGGCTGTCGGCAACTGCCCGGATCTTCCCCCTTGGAAAGTGTCGTTAAAGCCGGAGGCGTACTCTACCACGAGGGTGGCAATGAAAAAAGTACAGTCTTGAACACAAAATTTGTTGTGTGGCGGGCGGCTTCGACCATTTTGTCAGCGGGAAGTTGCCAAAAATCTGTCGAAAAGCGAAATTCGATCACTGCCTGAAGCCTTGACTGAAAACATGCAAACAGAATGAGTAGCTCCCTTTCAACTTCAATTCATCAGGTTGGGAACAAAAGCTTGAGGTTTCTTCGCTACACCGATTCCGCTAAACTCACCAGCGTAAGGACTTCGATTTCATAACAGTGGGTGAGATACGCCCAAAATACTAAATCAGGGAAGATTGGCAGATGGATCATAAGTCATCGGTAATTGAATACTATCGGAGCAATTTCGGAAAGGATGCGCTGGCTTCAGTTGTTGTGTTCCTTGTAGCCTTACCACTGTGCATGGGAATCTCCATCGCATCCGGGGTGCCGCCGACCGCTGGTTTGATCACCGGCATAATAGGGGGCATCGTCGTGGGCCTGCTTGCGGGGTCGCCCCTGCAGGTGAGTGGCCCAGCAGCTGGTCTGACGGTGTTGGTGTGGCAAATTGTTCAGCAATATGGTTTGCCGATGCTGGGTTTGATCGTTCTGTTGGCCGGGTTGATGCAACTCGCAGCAGGTCTCCTGAAGCTTGGGCAGTGGTTTCGCGCGGTTTCTCCTGCCGTGATTCATGGAATGCTAGCCGGTATCGGTGTGTTGATCTTTTCCTCGCAATTTCATGTGATGCTTGATGGCAAACCGATCGGCGCTGGAGTCCAAAATCTGCTCGGGATTCCCGGCGCATTGACCTATACGCTATCCGCTGGCGGCGCAGCTCTCAAAGCCTTCGGCATTGGCATACTGACGATTGCGGTCATTGCCCTATGGACGAACTTCGCTCCGAAAAAACTCAAGGCATTGCCAGCACCTTTGGTCGCCATCGTTACCGCCGTGCTGACCGCAGCATTGCTGCATTTGAAAATCAAGTACATACCGGATTTGTTGAAGAACCCGGACGACATCAACAACATCTTGTCGGTTATTCAGTATCCAACCCTGGAAAGCCTTAAACATGTTACTGATAGTGGCGTGTTGGTCGCGGCGGCTTCGGTGGCTTTCATCGCCAGCGCAGAAACGCTGCTGTGCGCCAGTGCGGTGGATCAAATGCACCAGGGGCCGCGCACAAAGTATGACAAAGAACTAGCTGCGCAGGGGATTGGCAATGCCCTATGCGGCCTGCTTGGCGTACTCCCCATGACTGGCGTCATTGTGCGATCGAGCGCCAATGTTGACGCTGGCGGGCAAACGCGCAGCTCAGCTATTCTGCATGGAGTATGGTTGTTGTTATTTGTTGCGGTACTTCCTTTCACGTTGGCCTACATTCCGGTAGCAAGTTTGGCTGGGCTGTTGGTGTTTACCGGGTACAAGCTGGCCTATCCCAAGGTCGTGCCAAAACTGCTACATTTCGGTAAGACCGAAGCGGCAATCTACTTTTCCACCATCGTCGTCATTGTTTCGACCGATTTGCTCAAAGGGGTGTTGTTTGGCCTGTTACTGTCATTGATCAAACTGCTGTATGTCTTCTCTCATCTCGAAATCAGATGGGATGAAGACTTCATCAGCAATCGACTGAATCTTTATCTAAAGGGGTCGGCGACCTTGATACGCCTGCCTTTGCTAGCTGCTGAACTGGAGCGTATTCGCCCTGGATCGGAAGTGCACATACATTTTGAAGATCTGGACTACATTGACCATGCCTGTCTCGACCTCCTCACCAATTGGGAGAAGCAGCATGAGGCCACCGGAGGTGGTCTGGTGATCGAGTGGGAAGAGTTGTCTTTGAAATACCATCAGCGCAGGACTGGAGCACAGGAGGCAGTCGCTTGACTTGATCGGATTGTCAACCAAATGTGCGGTCAGTTCATAGTCCGCCCGGCTGATGAAGTACGGATTGTGAAGATCGAGTGCGGACTTCAAACACTATGGCTTTAAATGATCCACTCCAGTCGGAGAACTTTTCACTACGACAGCAACTGGAAACACTGCTGCACGAAGCGCGGCAGAACGAAGACAAAATGCGTCGGTTTGATCAACTCGAACGCAAACTTATCGCCGCGAGTTCTCTGTTGGAATTGGTACGTTTGCTCCTCTCCGAATACAAGCTGGCATTTGGGATTGATCATGTCACCCTCGCTTTGGTCGACAAGGATTATGAGGCCACGCGAATCCTCGAATGCGCGCATGGCATTGATTCAGACTTCAGTGGCCTGACACTGCTCCAATCTTCCGTCCCGCTAGAAATACTGTATGGAAACGCGCGCCGTCCTTGTCTTGGTGTCTATGAGGCACAACAGCATCAGACCTTGTTCAATGATGCGCATGCCAGCATTTCTTCTGTCGCTCTGCTACCGCTTACGCGCCAGGGCGAACTAATCGGCAGCCTCAACTTTGGCAGCACCAATCCCGATCGATATATCACCGGATGGGGGACAGACTTCCTTGAACGACTGGCCGAAGTCGTTGCCATCTGCCTGGAAAGCGCGCTGGCGCAAGAACGGTTGAAACTGATCGGACTGACCGATGTGCTCACCGGCGTGCAGAACCGCCGTTACTTTGAACACCGTTGTCATGTGGAGATCAGCCAGGCACGCCGATACAAGCATCCCCTGGCCTGCATGTTCCTCGATATCGACAAGTTCAAGCGAATCAATGACAGCTACGGACATCAGTCGGGGGATGAAGTGTTGAAAAGCGTGGCGCTGGCCATTCAATCCCAATTGAGATCGGGCGATACGATAGCTCGCTATGGCGGCGAGGAATTCGTCGTGTTGTTACCCCAGGCCGAATTGCATCATGCTCAGCAAATTGCCGAACGGATTCGCTGCAGCATTGCCGAGAAGAGTCTGCAGGCGCTTGGTGGGCAAACGATCAAGCTGACCATATCCATTGGACTGTCCATGCTGCCCGTCGAGGATCTGGTTGGCGAGGATAAACAGTTGGCCGAACGGCTGGTCGCCTCCGCCGACAAAGCGCTTTACGAGGCCAAGCACAGGGGCCGAAACCAGGTTGTCTGCGCTTGCAGTCAGCCTTCTGGCCAGGCAAAGCTGACGCCTTGGGGTCGAATTCATGGACTGTTTTCCTCATGATCATGGCATCCCCGCTGGAAGTTCCGCGATCAGCCACAAAATACGAGCCCTAAAGAATGCCTCTGGTTATCGAGCAGGCGTTCAATCCATGGGTTGGAAGCTCAGATGTCGGGTGATGTCAAGAAAGTGAGCGGCGCCTTGCTGGGCGAAATTCCATCAGGGGTGTGGGTGCTGGGCATGGTCAGTCTGCTGATGGATATTTCATCGGAAATGATACACAGTCTGTTGCCTTTGTTCATGGTTACAACCCTGGGAGTGAGTGCTTTCACGGTGGGTTTGATCGAAGGACTGGCCGAATCCACGGCGCTGATCGTGAAGATATTTTCGGGTGCCTTGAGCGATTACCTCGGCAAACGAAAAGGCCTGGCCGTGTTCGGTTACGCGCTGGGTGCGCTGACCAAACCCTTGTTTGCCGTCGCGGCGTCGGCCGGTATTGTGCTGACTGCCCGACTGATCGATCGTGTGGGCAAAGGCATGCGCGGCGCGCCGCGCGATGCATTGGTCGCCGACATTACGCCGGTACATTTGCGAGGGGCAGCCTACGGCTTGCGCCAATCCCTTGACACCGTTGGCGCCTTCCTCGGACCGTTGCTGGCGGTTGGACTCATGCTGCTGTGGGCTGACGATTTCCGTGCCGTGTTCTGGGTCGCCGTCATCCCAGGGTTGATGGCCGTTGCCTTGCTCGTCTTTGGTTTGCGCGAGCCTGAACAATATCAAAATGTGAAACGATCCAACCCGATTCGCCGTGAAAACCTCGTGCGCCTCGGTTTGCGGTACTGGTGGGTGGTGGGGATTGGCGCCGTATTTACGCTGGCGCGCTTCAGTGAAGCATTTCTGGTGTTGCGAGCTCAGCAAGGGGGCATCCCCGTGGCGCTGGTGCCGTTGGTGATGGTGGCCATGAATATCATCTATGCCCTCACGGCATACCCTTTCGGCAAACTTTCCGATGGCATGAGTCACATCAAGCTGCTGTCGATCGGTCTGGTGGTGCTGATCTGCGCCGACCTGGTGCTTGCCCTGAACGACCATTGGAGTGTCGTGCTTGCCGGCGTGGCCCTGTGGGGAATCCATATGGGCATCACGCAGGGTTTGCTGGCCACGATGGTCGCGAACACGGTTCCCGCAGATCTACGTGGCACGGCTTTCGGATTCTTCAATCTGGTGAGCGGATTGGCCATGCTCCTGGCCAGTGTACTCGCCGGCCTGCTGTGGGACCGTTACGGCGCTACCGCCACATTTCATGCGGGTGCGGTTTTTTGCATCATCGCACTGGCAGGGCTGATGCGTCCGCCGAGCCCACCTCCGACGGGCACGGATGAGAACTAAACTCGGACAGCAGACTCAGATCCATGTTTTCTTCAACCGCATCGGCCAGGCGGTCAATGTCCTTCTCGCGGCGCTGCTGCGGATCGAAGGCGAACGTCGGTTGGTAACCCGCCCAGTTCAGCAACGCGGAAAGCGCCTCAGGAACATCAAACAGGCCGTGGCAGTAGGTGGCTAGAATCTGACCGTCATCGGACAGCGCACCATCCGGCTTGCCGTTCAGCTGAGCAGCGGGGTTCGCCAGTGCGGCCCCCTGCGTTACTCCCATGTGTATCTTGTACCCGGCGATGCTGGCCGTACCGGATAGCGTCAATATTCCGCTTACATTCTCCAGCGTCTTTTCCGCTGCCAGCGTCGTTTCATAGTCGAGCCAGCCGAGGCCGCTGACACTGCACGGTTTGCCTTCCAGACCCAGCGGGTCGTGCAAAGACTGACCAAGCATCTGCAAACCGCCGCAGATCCCGATCACTTTCCCGCCATAACGCAGATGACGGCTAATGGCTTCTTCCCAACCCTGTGCCCGTAACCAGGCCAAATCGGCCTGCACGGCCTTTGAGCCGGGCAGAACGATGAGATCGCACGGTGGCGGCCTGTCGTTGGGGCCAATAAAACGAAAGTCGACTTCCGGGTGGAAACGCAAGGGATCGAGATCGTTGTGATTCGAAATGCGTGGATAGGCCGGCACGGTAACGCGCAATTTCGCCGCCCTCTCGTCCTTGTCTTCGACGCCTCGCGGCAGCGCATCCTCGGCGTCGAGGTAGAGTCCGTGCAGAAAAGGCAACACCCCCAGTACCGGCTTTCCGGTGCGCTCTTCGAGCCAACGCAGGCCGGATTCGAGCAGGCTGATGTCGCCGCGAAAGCGATTGATCACAAAACCCTTCACCCGCGCCTGTTCCGACGCTGAAAGCAGGTCGAGCGTGCCCACCAGATGGGCAAAAACACCGCCACGATCTATATCGGCAATCAAGATCACCGGGCAATCGACGGCTTCGGCGAAGCCCATGTTGGCAATATCCCGTTCGCGTAAATTGATTTCGGCAGGGCTGCCCGCGCCTTCAACGAGCACGCACTCGTACTGTGCGCACAGGCGGCCGTACGATTCGAGCACCGCCTTCATGGCAAGCGGTTTGTACTCATGGTAATCGCGGGCATCAAGATCGGTCAGCGCCTTGCCGTGGATGATCACCTGCGCGCGCTTATCCGTGGCCGGCTTCAGGAGTACCGGGTTGAAGTCGATGTGTGCTTCGAGTCCCGCTGCCAGCGCCTGCAATGCTTGTGCCCGGCCGATTTCACCCCCGTCGACAGTTACCGCCGAATTGAGCGCCATATTCTGTGGCTTGAACGGCGCAACGCGCACGCCACGGCGGTGAAGTATGCGGCACAACGCAGCGACCAGCGTGGTTTTGCCGGAATCGGAGGTGCATCCCTGGACCATCAGGGTGGGGGCGTTTGATTTCATGTCAGGTGCAGGAGAGGGAAAGTTTTCATCGTGATATCCAGTTATCGTCGCCGTGATTTTGTCACGCCCAACCCGTACCGATCCCGCATTGCGGCCTCAGCGTTACGCTTTGCGTGGGTTATCGATGACACGGGCGCCTTGGTGCGACGGGCGCAGCCTTCCAAACACGATCTCCGAAACTGGCTGTGCTACAACTCCATCGTATCGGCAAAGGCCAGAGCCTGCATTTGCGCCCGATTGAACTGATCAGCCGACAAGCCGAGCATTCCCACCTGTTCGGCGAGCGCTTTCCCGTCTTCGCCTTCACTCAAGATTGCTAAATCGAGGAAGGGGCCGTACACGCCACCATTGCCGAGCAGGGCATCACAGATCGACTCGGGCAGGCTCATGGATTCCAGCACCTTGTCCATACTGACTCCCAGTAATGCATCGAGCATCGAGAAAGCGCCGGTGATGAACAGATTGTCGTATTCCTGCCGATCGACCAAGCCTTGCGATAGCACTTCCATCAGTCTCGCACGCGTCAGCGCCGTATGCATCAGCGCCGGTGCCATCGGATCCTTGCTCGCCGTGGCCAGCAATAGCGACAGCCATTTGTTGAGTTTGTCGTAGCCCAGTATCGTTACGGCATGGCGGAATGACTGAACCTCGCAGGACAAGCCAAAGCCGGCGGAATTGATATAGCGCAGAAGCTTGTAGGAAAGCGCCACATCGTGTTTAAGCGCCGCTTCGATTTCCTTGACATCAGCATTCTTGCGCACCAGATTCAGTACGCGAACGATTTGTGCCTGCCCCGCGTTGAGGGCTTTGGCCGGTGCTCTTGTCGGGTATTTGAAAAACCAGCTGGCGGCGGCATTGACCCCGGCATCCAGGCACGCCTGAAAAGCTTGCCCGTCCCGAACGTTGATGGCCACGCCGATGCCGTAGGGTTGCGTTTGTGCCGCCAGGCTCTTGAGTTGAGGCGGTGAAAAGCGCTGAGCGTCGAAAGCGATAAAGCGGAAGGGGATGTTGGAGGTCAGCGCGGTCTTTGCCTGCGTGTCGAAAACTAGGCAGAGCGAAGGCTGCGCTGCCTGCAAGGCGGCAACAAGGACTGCCGCGTCTGGCGCGACAAAAGAGGCCGATTCAACCTCGATCGTCGCATTTTCCGGCATCGGCCACTCCAGCATTGCTGCATCGCAGGGTATGTTGCCGCAACTGACAAAAATCAGCTTTTCACCCAATGGCCAGAACTCCGATAGTGCGTTAAGGAGACTGACCGCGTCTTTGGTTGTTGCCCCGTCGTCGAAATGAAGCGTCAGGCGCGTGGCGATGATCTTGCTCTGGCGATTGACCAGAGGTTGTCGGGTCACATAGATATCGGGCATGGCGATCAACCTGCAATATTGAACGGATTTCCAGCGGAAGCTGGTGCGACAGAGTCCTCGTCATTGGCATATTCGAAGGAATCGGCAAAAAACTCGTTTTCCGGCAGTCTGCATTTTCCGACAAAATCACGGCGCGCTGCAGCCACCATTTCCGGCGAACCACAAACATACACCTGATGACCCGAAAGATCAGGAAAATCCTGCATGGCGGCCGCATGGACGAAACCGATGCGCCCACACCATTTCTCGCACTGAGAGGTGTCGGATAAAACCGGAACGAAGTGGATGCTTGAGTTCTCCAGCGCCCACTGTTCGGGCACTGGCTTCAGGTAGAGGTCGGCGCGTTCCCGACCACCCCAGTAAATCGTCATCGGTCGATGCGGCTTTTGAGCGATAGCATGTTCGACGATCGCTTTGATCGGCGCGAAGCCGGTTCCGCCGGCAATCAGCAAGATGGGTTTCGACGAGTCCTCGCGCAGAAAAAAACTGCCGTGCGGCCCGCTGAAGCGCAGAATGTCACGCTCTTTCAGGGTGTTGAATACATGTTCGGTAAACTGCCCACCGGGCACGCGTCGGACATGCAGTTGCAGAAAGTCATCGTTGTGTGGCGCGTTGGCTAGTGAAAACGCGCGTCGTCGGCCGCCCTTGAGGAGAATCTCGATGTATTGTCCGGCCAAAAACTGAAGTCGGTCATTGGTCGGCAGTTTGAGTTCAATGATCATGACATCGGGTGCTGCCCGCGTAAGTTTTTGCACCCGCGCCGGCAGGGTTCTTACCGGGATTTGTTGCGCCGAACGGACTTCCCGGCTCTCGATGGTCAGGTCGCTTCGTGCCTTGGCACAACAAAAGAGGGCAAATCCTGCATTTCGATCGGCTTCGTTCAGTGTGCTTGTCGGGGCCTTGCCATGGTCGATCTTGCCGCTGACCACTTTACCGCGGCAAGTTCCGCAAACGCCGTCGCGACAACCATAAGGCAACAGCAGCCCCTGTCGCAGAGCCGCTGCCAGTATGGTTTCGTCAGTCTCAGCGCAAAATTCGTGCGGTATGCCTCGATCCGGCGAAACACGGACTAAAAACCCCATCGGACCTCCCTGAAAGTATGAATCCGGTAAAATGACGCTGTGCAAAACCTTCTGATCGTCGGCTGCGGTGATGTGGCGCGCCGCACCTTGCCACGCCTTCTCGGACACTATCGGGTTTACGCCCTTTTGCGCGATTTGGATCAGTTCGCCTTCTGGCGCGAACGTGGGGTTCGACCGATCCATGCCGATCTGGATTGTGCCTCGAGTCTACAGCGCATCAGTGGATTGGCCGACATCGTACTGCATTTTGCGCCGCCCACCGAACGCGGCACCGTGGATGTACGCATGCGCCGACTGCTCGCGGCCTTGGTGCGGGGAAAAAGACTACCACAGCGACTCATTTACATTAGTACCAGCGGTGTTTATGGCGACTGTGGCGGTGAGATGATCGACGAAACACGTCGCCCACGGCCCACATCCGAACGCGCCATGCGCCGCATTGATGCCGAACGCCAATTGCGCCGTTTTGGTCGACGAAACGGCGTGCGCGTTTGTATCCTGCGTGCCCCCGGGATCTATGCAGCCGAGCGTCTGCCCTTGGAGCGACTGAAAAGGGGGGTATTGGCGCTACGCCCAGAAGACGACGTGTTCACCAATCACATCCACGCCGACGACCTGGCAATGCTCAGTTGCGCGGCGCTGCGTTACGGCCTTGCCAATCGCAGCTACAACGCGACCGACGATTCGTCGATGATGATGGGAGAATATTTCGATCTGGTCGCCGACCGCTTTGGCCTGTCGCGGCCGCCACGCGTATCGCGTAGCGAGGCGCAGCAACGGTTGTCGGCGCTTCAATTGTCGTTCATGGGTGAATCGCGACGGATCGAAAACAGGCGTATCAAAAAGGAACTCCGGGCAAAATTGCGCTATCCGTTGGTAGCGGATGGCGTGAATGCCGCATGGCAGGAAGGGTCTGGGTGATGGATTATCTCGTCGTTAAAACACTGCATATCGTGTTGGTTATCAGCTGGTTTGCCGGGCTGTTTTACCTGCCGCGTATTTTCGTCAATCTGGCCATGGTGCCTCCAGATAGCAGGGCTGAGTACGACCGGCTGCTGCTGATGGCGGGAAAGCTCTACCGCTTCATGACACCGATCGGCTACCTGTCCATCGCGCTTGGCCTCTGGCTGTGGCTCGGCTTTGATCAGTCCGGTGGCTGGCTGCATGTCAAGACCTTGCTGGTGGTCGGCCTGGTGGCCTATAACCGGTTCTGTCGAAAGCTATTGCACGATTTTCAGAACGGTCGCAACACTTTCAGCCATGTCTGGTTTCGCTGGTTCAACGAATTACCCGTCCTGACCTTGCTCGCTATTGTTTTCCTTGTCACGTTTAAACCCTTCTAGGAATTGCCTTTTGGAAAATTTTTTTGCCAGTTGTCCGCGTGGTCTGGAACCCTTGCTGGTGGAAGATTTGTCCGCGGCTGGCGTTGCCCATGCGAAGCAAATTCCCGGTGGTGTGCACTTTAGCGCCGATTGGCCGGCTTGCTACTCGGCCAACCTGCACTCCCGCATCGCCACCCGCATACTCTGGCAAGTCTCACGCGGGCCTTACCTCAAGGAAGATGACATCTACCGCCAGGCGCTCGCCGTGCCGTGGCCGACCTGGTTTGACGCGGGGCAGACGATCCGCGTCGATATCACCGCGCTTAAATGCCCCCTCAGAAGCCTTGAATTCATCACTCTGCGGATCAAAGACGCCCTCTGCGACCGCTTTCGCGCGGATGTCGGCAAACGCCCGAGTGTCGACACGCGCGAGCCGGAAGTGCGTATCCATGGTTTTCTAAACGCTAGTGAATGCACGCTTTACATCGATACCTCGGGTGCTCCCCTTTACCAGCGAGGTTTGCGGCAAAAGACGGTCGAGGCGCCGCTAAAGGAGAATGTGGCCGCCGGCATTCTGCGTTTTTCGGGCTGGCAACCCGGTATCCCCCTGCTCGACCCGATGTGCGGCAGTGGAACCTTTCTTCTCGAAGCAGCGCAGATGGCGCTCAACATTGCGCCGGGCGCCGGCCGCGACTTTGGTTTTCAGCGCTTGAAGAACTTCAGGCTTCTGGAATGGAAAAGATTGCTCGACACGGCAATGGATGCCGAGAAACCCGCCGCCAGCGCGCAGATTTACGGCAGCGACATATCCCCGGTCGCCGTGCGCGCCGCGCTCGCCAATCTCGATCGCGCCGGATTGCTGCCGGCGGTTACACTGCGTTCAGGCGATCTGTTGGAAATCGACGCCCCGGCGGTGGCCGGCATACTGGTTACCAATCCGCCGTATGGCGAACGCTTGTCGGAACAGGACGAACTCGCTGACTTGTACCCGCATCTTGGCAGCGCACTCAAGCGGAAATTTGCCGGATGGAATTGTTATCTGTTGTCCGCCGATATGCGGATGCCCAAGCTGATGCGTCTGACGCCGAGCAAGAAAACACCGCTCTATAACGGCGCACTCGAATGCCGATTGTTTGAATTCAAAATGGTGGCGGGAAGCAATCGACGTTGATGGCTAGGCTCGCCTTGCGCTTCTTTCGGGTATCGGCGGAAGGCAGCATAGATATCGACTGATTACCTGTTTGTGCCGAAAGTCGGATTACTCTGCATTTTAGTACCGTGTAACAGGTAGGTTTCTGGTTCATTTGGTATGGTAGGCGAGTAAAAAAGGAAAATAATCATCGACGTCAATGCAATTTTATTGCACATGTGGAATAATGCCGCACTTGTTGTAAATTCAAAAAAGGGTGGGAGGCAATATCTTGAGAATGCTTAATTTCCCTGACCGGCGTGCCGGTCTTTCATTTTTTGCCGCTCGTTTACTGATCGGCTTGATTGCAGGACTGGTCCCCTCGCTTTCACGGGCAGAGTACGCTTTGAATCTTCCCGCCCCGGCTTCAGACTTGGCCCAATCCATTTACGATCTGCATACCTTGATCCTCTGGATATGCTTGGCCATTCTATTGGTTGTTTTTGTCCCGATGGCCATCGCACTTCTTAAGCACCGCAAGTCCGCGGGGTATCAGGCGGCAAAATTTCACGACAATCTGCTCGTTGAAATCATCTGGACCATCATACCTATTTTGATTCTCTTCTTTATGGCCCGACCGGCAGCGAGCCTGGTCGTGTCGATGAAGGACACCACGAAGGAAGATCTAACCATCAAGGTAACCGGCTATCAGTGGAAATGGGAGTACGAATACCTGGGCGACAATATCCGCTTCATGAGCAACACGTCGACGCCGAAAGAGCAAATCGAAGGTTCGCAGCCGAAAGGAGAGAATTACCTTCTTGAAGTCGACCGCCCCTTGGTTGTTCCGGCCGGCAAGAAAGTTCGTCTGGTGATGACCTCCAGCGATGTGATTCACGCCTGGTGGGTTCCCGCCTTCGGCGTCAAGCAAGACGCCATTCCAGGTTTCATTCGGGACACGTGGTTCAAAGTCGATAAACCAGGTACTTACCGCGGTCAGTGCGCTGAATTGTGCGGCGTCGGCCATGGATTCATGCCGGTCGTCGTTGAGGTGGTCCCCCCCGAGCAGTTTGCCAACTGGAAGAAAGAGCAGATTGCCATGTCGGCAACAGCGGCAGCCAATGCCAACAAGACTTACGCGATGACCGAGTTGAAGGCGCTGGGTGAAAAGGTTTACTCCGCCAACTGCGCGGCGTGTCATCAGCCCGATGGTGCTGGTCTTCCCGGTGCTTTCCCGGGGCTTAACGGATCAAAGATCGTCAGTGGCGACAAATCGGGCCATATCGATATTGTGGTCAATGGCAAGCCTGCAACGGCCATGGCTTCCTTTGGCAAGCAACTGTCGGATCTTGATATCGCTGCCGTCGTTACGTACGAGCGCAATAGCTGGAACAACAAGACAGGTGACGTAGTGCAGCCGGCTGACATTGCAGCCCGTCGCAAGTAAGAAGGAGTTCGGAATGAATACCACAACAATCAACGGCGCCGCTGCTCACCACGACCATGACCATGACCATGCCCCGGCCGGCATCATGCGCTGGTTGACTAGTACCAACCACAAGGATATTGGCACTCTGTACTTGTGGTTCAGCCTGTTCATGTTCTTTTTCGCCGGTGCGCTGGCCATGGTGATTCGTGCCGAGCTATTCCAGCCTGGCCTGCAATTGGTCCAACCCAACGTTTTCAACCAACTGACGACCATGCATGGCTTGATCATGATATTCGGAGCCATCATGCCGGCGCTTGTTGGTTTCGCCAACTGGCAAGTGCCGCTGATGATCGGCGCATCGGACATGGCTTTTCCCCGCCTGAACAACTGGAGTTTCTGGCTGTTGCCGGCGGCGGGCACCCTGCTTATCGCTTCATTCTTTGTGCCGGGCGGTGCCATCGCCGGCGGCTGGACAATGTACCCGCCACTCTTTATGCAGGGCGGCATAGCATATGATATGTCCATACTTGCCGTTCATATTCTTGGCATATCCTCGATCATGGGGGCGATCAACATTATCACCACCATTTTGAACATGCGTGCTCCCGGCATGACGCTGATGAAGATGCCTCTGTTTGTCTGGACTTGGTTGATTACGGCCTACCTGCTGGTTGCCGTAATGCCGGTCCTGGCCTGCGCGATCACCATGTTGCTTACCGACCGTCATTTCGGCACCCATTTCTTCGATGCCGCCGGCGGTGGTGACCCGATCATGTTCCAGCATATTTTCTGGTTCTTCGGCCACCCCGAGGTGTACATCATGATTCTGCCGTCCTTCGGTATTGTCTCGACGGTGATTCCAACCTTCGCACGCAAGCCATTGTTCGGTTATGTCTCGATGGTTTATGCCGTAGCCTCAATCGCATTTCTGTCCTTTATCGTCTGGGCGCACCACATGTTTACAACCGGCATGCCGGTCGCCGGGCAGCTCTTCTTCATGTATGCCACCATGCTGATTGCGATACCGACCGGCATCAAGGTCTTCAACTGGGTCGCAACCTTATGGCGGGGCTCGATCAGTTTCGAAACGCCGATGCTGTTTTCTCTCGCGTTCGTGTTCCTGTTTACCATCGGCGGTTTCAGTGGATTGGTGTTGGCGCTGGTGCCGGTGGATATTCAACTGCAGGACACCTACTATGTGGTTGCCCACTTTCACTACGTCCTGTTCTCCGGTTCGGCGATGAGCATCATGGCTGGCGTGTACTACTGGCTGCCGAAATGGACCGGGCATATGTACGACGAAAAGCTCGGCAAACTGCATTTCTGGCTGACCACCATTGCTTTCAACGTTACTTTCTTCCCAATGCATTTTCTTGGCTTGGCCGGAATGCCGCGGCGGATTCCCGACTATTCGCTCCAGTTCACCGACTTCAACAAGATTGCCAGCTTGGGCGGCTTTCTCCTCGGCGCAAGTCAGTTGTTGTTCCTGTATGTCGTGATCAAGTGCGTGCGCGGAGGCGAACCAGCTGGAAACCGGCCTTGGGATGGGGCTGACTCGCTTGAGTGGACGCAGACCTCACCACCGCCCTACCACTCGTTTGTCACCCCGCCTTTAGTGAAGTAGACCATTCGAAGGAAAACAGAAATGCAAGCTCACTCTGACAGCAACGTCTACTACGTACCCCCGCCTTCAATCTGGCCGCTGGTCGGCTCGGTTGCTCTGCTTACGCTGGCTACCGGCTTTGTGCTTGTAATGAACAAGATCGCTGCTGGCCCTTATGTCATGACCCTCGGGATGGGTATTCTGCTGGTCATGTTGTTCGGCTGGTTTGGCACGGTCATCAAGGAAAGCCTGGCAGGGAAGTACTCCAAGCAGGTCGATAGTTCGTTCCGCTGGGGAATGGTGTGGTTTATTTTTTCGGAAGTCATGTTTTTCGCAGGGTTTTTCGGCGCGCTGTACTACGCCAGGAACCTCGCCGTGCCATGGCTTGCCGATACACAGCTTCTGTGGCCGGGTTTCAGCGCGGCCTGGCCCACTGCGGGTCCTGGTCTAAAAACTGTAATCGACCCTGTAAATGCTTGGGGCATTCCCGCTTTAAACACCCTGATCCTTCTGTCTTCAGGAGCAACGGTCACCTGGGCGCATTGGGGTCTTCAGAAGGGCAACCAGCGCCAGCTCAAGCTTGGCCTGGCGATGACAGTTGCCTTGGGAATCTTGTTTATCGGGTTTCAGATACATGAGTATGCCGAGGCGGCATTCAGTATCCGTGATGGCATTTACGGCGCCACCTTTTACATGCTGACGGGTTTTCATGGCTTCCACGTCATGATGGGAACCGTCATGCTTATCGTCATTTTGTTTCGCTCATTGGCCGGGCACTTCACCCTTGAGCATCATTTCGCGTTCGAGGCGGTCGCCTGGTATTGGCATTTCGTCGATGTGATCTGGTTGCTACTGTTTGTTTTTGTCTATTGGTTATAGGCATTCCGTCAGACACTGTCGCTCCAAATTCCCTTCGTTCAAATTGCGTTGCTATGCCCTCTATCAACGAGTCAATCGTCTCACAGGAGAAGTTAATTGAGGATGCATGATAGTTTTATGATCGTCCTCAGTGCCCTTTTTGTGGTGGTGTTTGCGATCATGATCCATTCGATGGTCAAACATCGCCGGGCTACCGGCAATCCAGCGGCCAAATTTTCCGGGCCGACCGGTACGGTGCAGTGGTTATGGGCGCTCGTGCCGTTTGGTATCCTCGCCTTTGTTAACATCACTTTGATCAGCGTTCCCAAGGAACGCATCTCAACCAATACTCCTCAGAAGACCATTGCCATCGCTCCAAATCTGAACCCGGATCTGTCTGTGTCGGTCCAAAACGCTTTGGCGATGGCTACGGCTGGCGACAACGATAAATCGCTTTCCACGAACGCGCATTGAAGCCCCCGATGACCGTAATGAATAATGCCTCGCAGGAGGAACGCCATCGCCGAAGCGCCGACAATCGGCGTTTAGGTTGGAGCATTGCTGCAGTCGCGCTAGCCATTTTTCTCATTGTGCTATTCTTAAAAAGCTGAAACGATGCCTGTATCCGTCAGCACTCCAGTGCCCGTGCCAAGTCATCGTAAGCTGGTCAAGAAACTTATAGCGGTCGTTGCGCTGTCATTTGCTTTTGGTTTTGCAATGGTGCCGCTGTACGATGCGTTCTGTTATGTCACGGGGCTCAACGGAAAAACAGCAGGCGGCGCTCAAACGGGCATCTTTGGTCTTGGCGGTCTCCGCAGCAGAGCAGCCAAGACGCCCCCCTCCAGTATCGATATGAGTCGTGTGGTGACGGTCGAATTTACCGGCACAGTCATGCCCGGCCTGCCGTGGGAAATGGTTCCGTTAACCCCAAGCTTGGACTTGCATCCGGGCGAACTGCACCAGGCTAAATTTCGTGTGCAAAATCTGTCCGACAAGACGATCGTAGGTCAGGCCATCCCCAGTATTACGCCCGGATTGGCTGCGCAGCATTTTGAGAAGATTGATTGTTTCTGTTTTGCGCAGCAGACCCTTGCGCCTGGAGAAACCAAGGAATTGCCGCTGACTTTTATTGTCAAGCCAGAAGTTGACAAGGACATCCGAACGATCACCCTTGCTTATGCATTTTTCAATGTTGATGACACGAAATCAGTGAATAAAGATCAGGTTTCGCGCTGACGCTGAGTTCGATGCTCCTTGAGGCGTGCTTCAATACCTGCTTGTTAGCCGGCGCACGATTCCAACGTGGCAGTAAAATTTCCAAGCTTTTCTTGTTCTACCGATCAGCGATCAGCCGGGTATCAAGCCAAACTTATAACCCAACATCAGAAGTACGAAGACAGCGATCGAAAGGCTGATACGCAGGGTCAGCGCTTTCACCGTTCGGTCGCCAGTGCCGTGATCACGGGAAAGAAAAAAGAGGCCGGAAAACAGGCTGCCGATCACGCCAATCAACAAGATAAGGATGATGAGCTTGAACATTGCCGACTCCAGTAAGGCGAGTGAGAATTATGCGCGCACAACGGATGAAGTGGCAACATCTCTAACTTCGTTTGCGCCCAAGGCCAGTGAGTCTGTGCGACGTTTTCAGCCTCGCCTGCTGCCCACTCTGGCGGCCGCCCTTCTTTTGCCACTTCTTATTGCTGCCGGTAACTGGCAGTGGAACAAAGCGTCCGCGAAACGTGCGCTTCAACAGCAGCTTGATTCACGCGGTGCCGAATCGGCGGTTCAGATTTCGACTACGCTGGCCGATCCCCAAGCACTACGTTACCGAAGGATCGTCGCGCAAGGTTACTACGAGCCACAGTACCAGGTATTGATCGATAACCGTACACTCCACGAAAAGGCGGGATTTCATGTGGTCACCCCGCTTCGGATCGAAGGCAGTGAACTGCGCTTGCTGGTAAATCGAGGCTGGATTCCGGCGAATGCAGAACATCGTGAAGTACCGCAGGTGAAAACTCCCACCGGAAAGGTTGAAATAGCCGGCACGGCAGTCGTTCCCGGGGCCTATTTTTTTACACTAGGCACTGACCATTCCAGCAGAACGACCGATTGGCAAAGCGTCTGGCAAAATCTTGATCTGCATCGCTATGTTAACTCCGCACCGTTCCCGATTCAGCCGATCGTCATTGAACTCGATGCGCAAAGTTCTGCTGGCGGATTCGCTCGCGAATGGCGCCGCCCCGATGAGCGGCTCCTGTCGCATCTTAGTTACGCTTTCCAGTGGTGGGGGATGGCCGCGACCACCGTAGTACTTTGGCTTGTTTTAAATTTTCGTAAAGTAAGGTGATTTGTAATGACTGTGGCCGTACCTTCAGAAAAGTCCAAACGTAATACGCTGTTGTTGCTGGCCGGCGTTTTTTTTCTTCCCTTCGTGATCGGGACCGGGCTCTTCTGGGTGGATTGGCGTCCTGAAAAATACAGCAACCATGGAGAGCTGCTTCAGCCGGCACGTCCGTTGCCGGATACCGGTCTCAGTCGTGCCGACGGACAACCATTACCGACTTCGGCTATTCGCGGCAAGTGGTTGCTCGTGCTGCCGGCCACGGGAATGTGCGACCACAGCTGTGAAAGCAGCCTGCAAATGATGGGGCAGGTTTATATCGCACTGAACAAGGAACAAAACCGTCTGCAACGTGTCTTCATCACTTATGAAGGGATAACGACAGACAATAAGGCAGCGTTAACGGCATTGCAACTGAAATTCCCGGATATCGTCGTTGCTGCGGTAAGTGCCAATGAAAAGGGAAAAGTCTGGCACGACGCACTGGGTGGTGGCGGCCAAGACATGTTCATCGTCGACTCCCTGGGTAACGTCATGATGCGTTACGCTGATCCCGTCGACATGCGCGGTGTTCTCAAGGATCTTGAGCGTCTGCTGAAGTATTCCTGGATTCGTTAACGTTCTGGAGGTTTTGCATGCCCGCAACTTTGAGAGATCAGGCAAACAGTCCGCGCACGGTTGGGCAACGCCTTGCTGATTTCTTCGATCTATGCAAGCCGCGCGTGAATACCCTGATTGTCTTCACCGCGATGATTGGCATGTTCCTGGCCTCGCCCGGTTTTCCGCCGCTCATGAGTTTCATCGCCGCGTCCGTTGGCATTGCACTCGTCGCTGGAGCTGCGGCCGCAATCAACTGCCTCGTTGAAAGAACGGTTGACGCGATGATGGCGCGGACTCGCTGGCGCGCCACGGCAAGCGGAAAAGCGCCGGTAGCAGAAACTTTGGCTCTGGCCACACTGGTTGGCAGCGCTGGTCTCTGGCTGCTTTACGCCATGGTCAATCCACTGACCATGTGGTTAACGCTCGCCACTTTTCTGGGTTACGCGGTGATCTACACCATCGTCCTCAAACCGGCGACGCCGATGAATATCGTGATCGGCGGTGCTTCCGGCGCCATGCCCCCTTTGCTCGGCTGGACTGCCATGACCGGAAACGTCGCGCCCGAAGCCTTGGTCTTATTCCTGATCATTTTCATCTGGACCCCACCACACTTCTGGGCACTGGCCTGTTACCGGCGTGAAGACTATGTCAAAGCCGGTCTGCCCATGCTGCCGGTCACGCATGGGGTTGCCTTTACCTGCCAGCACAGCTTTCTTTATGTCGTCATGCTTACCGGCGCTACGGTGCTACCCTACACGCTCGGCATGAGCGGGCCGTGGTATCTTGCGGCTGTGCTGCTGCTCGACGCCGTCTTTCTTGGCTACACATTCACCCTCTGGCGTAACTACAGTGATGCTCTGGCCAGGCGAACTTTTCGCTGGTCGATCATCTACCTGACCTTACTCTTCGCGGCACTGCTGGCCGATCATTTTGTTCGGTAGCTTGCCAGTGTCACTAAACCCGCCGTTCAAAGGCGTTCAGGTTAAGCGGATAACGCGGCCAGAAGTTTGTCGTGTATTCCTCCGAAATCCCCATTACTCATCACCACAATCTGGTCATCAGGCCGAGCAGCAGCAACAATACCTCGTATCAGCTCATTCAAGTCGTCGCAGACAAGAGCCTTGTCGCTCAAGGGCGCCAGGGCCTCTGCGGCATCCCAGCCCAGTCGGGCCGAGTAGCAGAAGACGAGGTCGGCCTCGCTTAGACTCGCAGGCAGTTGCGCTTTCATGACTCCGAGTTTCATGGTATTCGAGCGGGGTTCAAGAACAGCCAGAATGCGCGGCGCATTCACCCCGCTGCCGACTTTCCGTCGCAGCCCGCTCAATGTTGTTGCGATGGCCGTGGGGTGGTGAGCAAAATCATCCAGGACATGAATGCCGCGAACAGTTCCGAGCAACTCCAAACGGCGCTTGGCATTCTTGAATTGCGACAAGGCATCAAGTCCTTTGTCGAATGGAACACCAACGTGACGTGCCGCTAGCAGCGCGGATACCGCGTTGGCGCGGTTGTGATCGCCAATGAGATTCCAGTTCGTACTGCCAACAGCCTCGTTACCACGCATCAGGCAAATCAAACCGGTAGCATCGTTTCCTTCGACGCGCCAGCCGTTGGTTTGGTTGAAGCGCTCGACCGGCGTCCAGCACCCACGACTCAGGACACGTTCGAGACTCCTTTCCTCGCCATTGCAAACGATCAGGCCGTTACTCGGCAAAGTGCGCACAAAATGATGAAATTGCGTCTCGATGGCGGCAAGATCAGCGAAAATGTCAGCATGATCGAATTCGAGATTATTCAATATCGCGGTCCGTGGGCGGTAATGAATAAATTTTGAGCGCTTATCGCAAAATGCTGTGTCGTACTCGTCTGCTTCAATGACAAAAAATGGAGAATCAATTTGTTTCCCCGAAATTCGCGCTGAAACGCCAAAATTCATCGGCACGCCACCGATCAAAAACCCCGGACTCAAGCCGGCGTATTCGAGGATCCAGGCCAGCATCGACGACGTCGTTGTTTTTCCATGCGTCCCAGCGACAGCAAGCACCCAGCGGCCTTGCAGCACGTTGTCGGCTAGCCATTGCGGACCGGATACATAGGGCAAGCTGCGGTCCAGTATTTCCTCAAGCAGCGGATTGCCACGCGAAATGGCATTGCCCACAATAAAACAATCCGGTTTCAAAGCGATCTGCTCAATCCCATAATCTTCAATCAGCTCAATGCCAGACGCTTCAAGTTGTGTACTCATCGGCGGGTAGACGCCGGTATCGCAGCCAGTGACGCGATGACCTGAGGCGCGAGCCAACTGGGCAATTCCCCCCATGAAGGTGCCGCAGATGCCAAGAATGTGAATATGCATGAAAAGAATCCAAGTAAAATTGAACGGTTATTAATCCGTGCGAAGGAACCTGGCGAATTGTACGCTGGCGTGGAGGTGCAATCGAGTCGGGTCCACAGTCATCGGTGCCCGCTATTCTTGAGCGTAGAGCCTGAATTCGAGCAGGGCAGCGCGATGGGATGAACCGTTCAAAGTGACCACAGCGATCGATAACATGAACCGACACGTTGATTATCCGCGCGCCGCAAAACAGCGTAAACGCATCGCCAGTGCTGCGGCCCGATTGGTCGCCGAGAATGGAATCAGTGACTTCGCCGTGGCCAAGCGCAAGGCAGCAAAAAGTCTTGGCCTGCCGGAAACAACCCCGCTTCCGGAGAATGCGGCAATTGAATCCGAACTAAGCGTCTATCGCGCTTTATTTCAGCCCGATGAACAATCCGAGCAAATCGACTACCTTCGTCACAAAGCCAAAGAAATCATGCTGATCT
>WBZP01000140.1_pt2 | contig 27202 bp, 27 predicted proteins | sample 5204301 | NCBI WGS metagenome assembly WBZP01 (sample SAMN12412401, study PRJNA552823) | activated sludge metagenome | isolation source: activated sludge from nitrification reactor of wastewater treatment plant... | place: USA: Pennsylvania | collected 2017 | reverse complement strand
ATCGCCAGCAGGCTGAAGAGCTCGTCCAGTCCGGGCGGGACCGAGAGCTCTTCGGCGCTGATCCGGTCGACGCCGCGTGCGATCAGCATCTCGCCGAGCCAGTCCTGGACGGCCGACCAGTTGCGCACCATCTCGGCTCGTGCCGAGACCTCCTGCGCCCAGAGGTTGCCGGAGACCGGCCGCGGCTCCGGGCCGAGCGCGCAGCCGAGCGAATCCGAGAGGCTGTGGGCAGGGTCCGTCGAGAGGATGATCGTCCGCCGGCCGGCGGCGGCGCAACGCAGCGCGGTCGCGGCGGCGACAGATGTCTTGCCGACGCCGCCCTTGCCGGTGTAGAGAATCGTCCGCGGGGTCACGAACCGCCCAGGTTACGTCAGGAGCGCGAGCCGGGCACGCGCAGCGTGCGTCGCGCCGAAGCGCGATTGCCCGCGAGGTCGGTGGCGGTCACCGAGACCGTGAGCGCCCCGGGCTTCGTGCGCACGGCGATCGCGTGCCGACCGCCGCTGAGGAGGCCCGACCGGGTCGCGAGCGTGCGCCGTCCCTGCCGCACGACGGCCGAGACACCGGAGATCTTCGAGAGGCGAATCACCACGCGGTCGCGACGGGCGGTCACGGTGATCTTCGGCGGCGTGCGCAGGTAGCTCTCGAACCGCTCGTGCTCCCTGCAATACGGCGAGGGGCTGGCCCGCCCGGCATACGCCGACCGTTCCGGCGCGGCCGGTGCCGAGGGGTCGGCGCCGCCGCTGCCTGGGTCGGCTTGGATCTGCGCTGCGTTCGCCGCGGCCTTGTCGCGATCCTCGGTCAGCCGCTGGCAGAGTCCGCCGACGAACTGGGTCAGCAGCTTGTGGTACTCGAGGTTCGACTCCGCACCCGGCCGCGAACCACGCCACTCGTAGCGCGTCCATGCACCGGTGTCGTAGCGCGAAAGCTCGGTCCGCAGTCGCTTCTCGCCGCTTGCGAACAGTCGCCAGGCGGGATCGTCGTCGGCGAGCCGCGCGAAGTCACGTAGGCCGTTGAGCGTCTGCACGAAACCGTTGGCGATCCGCTGATCGCGCGCGAACGAGTACTGGAGGTAGTGGGCGCCCTCACCGGCGCTGACGCGTACGCCCTTCGGCGGCGGCGTGCGGAAGATGCCGAGCGCCGAGCGCGCGTCGGCGAAGAACGTCGGCTCGGACAGCCTCAGGGCACCGCGCGCGAACGCCGTCAGGCCGGTCGCCTGCGCGAGGCCGCTGACCCACGGTGGGCGCCCGCCGCCGAACTGGAAGAGGTACTCGAACGCGATCCCGCCGGCGCGCTCGGCGGCGAGCAGCCGGGCTTCGGTCAGGAGCTGCTCGAGCTCGTCGTCCTTGCCGCCGAACGACCACAGCGCGTTCGCGCGGCCGAAGGTGCCGAGCCACTGGATCTGGAGACCCTGGCCGCCGTAGTACTGCCAGACAATCTGGCTGTCGCGGAAGCGTGTCCGGCCGCCCACTCTGAGAGACGGGGTGGGCGGGGATCGCTTCCACCAGTCGCGGTTGCGGACGACGGTCAGCATCACCGCGGGGACGCGGCTCGCAGAGAAGAGCCCGGCTGCGGCGATCGCGCGGGTGTTGGCGAGCACGGCGCGGAGTTCGCCGCCGCGCCAGCTGCGGATCGCCTTCGCGGTGCGGACCGCGCTCGACCAGTCGCGCTTGTAGCCGGCGGCGATCTCGCGGTCGAGCGCGCCACGCTTCGCGAGCCGGTCGAGCGCCTGCGGGACCGTCGGTCCGGAAGCCGCTCGCGCGGGCGCGGCCGCGACGACCGGTGGGGGAGACCCGAGCTGGTCGATCGCCGGCAGCGCCGGGTCGTCGACTGTCACCGCGCGCGTGCCATCGGGGTCGGCGACGACGATCGGAGCTGCTCCGGCGCCGGCCACCGGCATCAGCAGGAACAAAGCGCAGAGCAGCGCCAGCGATCGCACTGTTCGGCCGAAACCCATCGGGTGCAGGGTAAACACAACAGACGCTCAACGGTCGAGGTTCTGTTGCGGGCTACGCTGGCCGCGTGAGATCTGCTCGGCGCCCCTGGATCGGCGTGCTCGCCGCCTGCGTGATCGCCGTCGCCGCGGTGCTGGTCGTCCGCGGCTGTGGAGACGACTCGGGCCGCGAAGCGGCAGCGGCGCAGCTCGAGAAGACCTTCGGCCCGGGGCACCCGATCGAGTCGGGCCGCCTCGGTCTGACGCTGCTGGTCACCGGCAGCGGCGCCGGGCTCGGTTCGCTCGACGTCACCGCGACGGGCCCCTTCAACACGAGCCGCAGAGGCGAACTGCCGCGTTTCGCGCTCGAGCTGAACACCGGCGGCGGGACCGCGGCGACAGCCGGTGTCATCTCGACCGGAGAGCGCGGGTACGTGACGATCGGCGATCAGGCATTCCGGATGACCGATGCGAACTACCGCGAGCTGAAGCGCAGCTTCTCGGCGTCGCAGAAGCGCGACCAGAAGGCCCGCGAGAGCGCCCCCGGTTTCGACGCGCTCGGGATCCGTCCGTCCCGCTGGCTGACCGATGCGACGACGCTCTCCGATGCCGACGTCGCCGGCACGCCGACGCGGCGGGTCAGCGGGCCGCTCGACGTCGGCGCGCTGCTCGACGACATCGACACGTTGCTCGGACGCGCCGGCTCGCTCGGCCAGGCCGCAAGCGCCGCGAAGCTCCCCGACGGCCTCGACGCCAAGACGCGCGCTGCGATCGAGCGATCGGTGCGCACGGCGACAGTCACGGTCGACGCCGGGGCAGAGGACGACACGCTGAGGCGGATCGCGCTGCGCTTGATACTCGACGTCGATCCCGCCGACCGTGCGGCGATCGACGGCCTCGAGAAGCTCGATGTCGATCTCGACCTGACGATCTCGGACCTCGGCAAGGTCGAGGCGATCGCTGCTCCGAAGAACGCGCAGCCGATCAGCGCGTTGACCACGGCGCTGGCCGAGATCGCCAAGACCCCGCGCAGCGGCGGGAACACGACGACCACGCCGCAATCGACCCAGGATCGCTACACGCAGTGCCTGGCGGCCGCCGGCGACGACGTGGCCGAGATCCAGAAGTGCGCGCCGCTGCTCGAGCGGTGAACGAACCACGTCCCCGTCCACCGCGGCGCGCGCCGTAGGGTGTCACCGATGCTCGCCTTCCTCCGCTCGAGCTCGGGCTGGCCCTATCTGCTGGTTCCGTTCATCCCGCTCGCAGTCGTGCTCGAGCTGGCGTCGGCCGACCCGGTCGCGGTCTTCTTCGTCTCGGCGGCGGGCGTGATCCCGACCGCGGCGCTGATGGGGCAGGCGACAGAGCACCTCGCGGCCCGGTCGGGGCCCGGCGTCGGCGGCCTACTCAACGTGACGTTCGGCAACGCGCCGGAGATCATCATCGCGCTGTTTGCGCTGAACGCCGGGCTGCACGAGGTCGTCAAGGCGTCGCTCGTGGGCTCGATCCTCGGCAACGTGCTGCTGGTCCTCGGAGCAGCGATGCTCGTCGGTGGCGCGCGCCGCGAGCGCCAGTACTTCGACCGCACCGCGGCGAGCGCGCAGTCGTCGATGCTGCTGCTCGCCGCCGCAGCACTGATCATGCCGGCGGTCTGGGAGCTGATCGAGGGTCGCGGGCTGCCGAGCCCGGGAGCCGAGCGGATCAACTACGAGCCGACCGTCGAGAACCTCTCGCTCGCGGTCGCGGTCGTCCTGATCGTCGTCTACCTCGCCGGACTGGTGTTCTCGCTGAAGACGCACCGAGATCTCTTCAACCCGATCCCGGACGAGGAGGAGGAGGCGATGCACGGCGAGACCTGGACGGTCCGCCGGTCGGTCACGATGCTCGCGATCGCCGGTGTTGCGGTCGGCGTGATGTCGGAGATCCTCGTCGGCTCGATCTCCGAGGCGGCCGAGGGCATCGGACTGAGCGAGTTCTTCGTCGGCGTGATCGTCGTCGCGATCGTCGGTAACGCCGCCGAGCACTGGGTCGCGGTGCTCGTCGCGGCCAAGGACAAGATGGATCTCGCGGTCAACATCGCGATCGGGTCGAGCGCGCAGATCGCGCTGTTCGCCGCGCCGGTGCTCGTGATCGCCTCCTACTTCATCGGCCCGCACCCGATGGCGCTCGTCTTCAACGGCTTCGAGCTCGCGGGGATCGTGCTCGCGATCCTGGTCGCAGGGCACGTCACCAACGAGGGCGAGTCGACCTGGTTCGAGGGTCTCCAGCTGCTCGCCGTCTACGTGGTGATCGCGCTCGGGTTCTACTTCGCATGAGCCCGTTGGCCGTCGTCGAGGGCGCGGCGCCGCTGGCGATCCTGATCGCGATCGTCATCGCGCTGCTGCTCGTCGACCTGATGGTCTTCGCGCGCGGCCGCCAGCCGGACTTCGCCGAGTCGGTCCGCTGGTCGATCGGCTGGTTCGTGCTCAGCCTGCTCGTCGCGATCCCGATGTTCTGGCTCGATGGCCGCGAGGCGGCGGTCGAGTACACGACCGTCTACCTGATCGAGCGCACGCTCTCGCTCGACAACCTCTTCGTCTTCCTGCTGCTGTTCGGCTACTTCGCCGTTCCGGTCGCGGACCGGACGCGGCTCCTGTTCTGGGGCATCGTCCTCGCGCTGATCCTGCGTGGCGTCGCGATAGTCGCCGGCGTCGAGCTGCTCGATCGCTTCCACTGGCTGATCTACATCCTCGGCGTGATGCTGATCGTGCTCGCCTGGCGGATGCTGCGCACCGACGAGTCGCACTCGACGCCCGGCGACAGCGTCGTCGTGCGCACGCTCGAGCGGGTGCTTCCCGTCACCGAGGAGCAGGAGAACGGACGGCTTTTCCTGCGCCGGGGCGGCACCCTGATGGCGACGCCGGCGCTGCTCGCGCTCGTCGCGATGGGGATGGCGGACGTCGCGTTCGCGATCGACTCGATCCCGGCCGCGTTTGCGATCACCGACGACTCGTTCGTGATCTGGGCGGCGAACGCGTTCGCGCTGATGGGCCTGCGAGCGTTGTTCGTGCTCGTCGAGGGGCTGATCGAGCGCTTTCGCTACATGGACGAGACGCTCGCGGTCGTGCTTGCGCTCGTCGGCGTCAAGCTGCTGATCGAGCACTGGGTCAAGGTCTCGCCGGCTGCGAGCCTCGGGATCGTGCTGCTCGCGTTCGCGGTCGGGATCGGCGCGTCGATGCGGGCCGAACGGCGCGACCGCTGAGGCAATCCTCAGTCTTCGTCTTCCTCGGGGTGCGAGACGTCAAAGCCGTCGAAGTCGTCGGCCTCCTCGTCGGCCTCCATGAAGCCCTCGTCGGTCGCCGAGTGGCGCGTCTGGAACTTCTCGAGCAACTCGTCGCGGACGTGCTCCTCGACGGGCGACTCGTCGGAGACGAGCACCCATTCAGCGCCCTCGAACTCCTCCATGTTGAAGATCTCGTTGTCGAGGTCGGGCGAGTCGTCGACGACGAGCAGCACCTCGGTCTGAGGGTTGAAGTACGTCCCCGGCCGGTTGACCAGGTCGTCGAGCTCGTAGCGGCGCATCGCCATGGACGAGGTTCTACCGCAACGCGGTAGGCCGCGTCACGCCGGAAACGTGCCATGTGAGTTTGTTCCCCTATGCGTAACAAACCCACATGGCACGCGCCGTTCAGGCGCAGACCTTGAAGGTCGCGCGGATCGACTTCGTCGGCGACTTGCCCCGGCGTACCTTGATGTACGCCCGCGCGCGCACCGTCTGGGTCGATCCGCGCGGTGCGGTGATGGTGACGGTCAGCGTCTGGGCGAACGGCGCCTTCTTGTCGATCTTCACACGCTTGGACCCGATGTAGAAGTCGGTCCGCCGCACCTTGACGAAGAGGTTGCCCTTGCGCTTCTTGCGCGTCCAGCCGAGCTTGACCTTGAACGTGGCGCCTGGGTTGACGCACTCCTTCGGCACGCCGCTGAGCGTGTAGCTCGCCGACTTGTCGCTGACGGTCTTCTTCGTCGTCGTGCCGCCGTAGATGCCGCCGGTGATCGGGGTGGTCGGAGTTGGAGCCGGAGCCGGTGACGGGTCCGCGCCCGGGGCTGTCGTCAAGTCACTGGCCCTGATCGAGGTGCCCTCGCGCCAGACCGCCCAGCCGTCGCCGGCGTCGTTCGGTGAGACCGCGAGTCCGGAGTAGATGCTGTCGGAGAGGTTGAAGGTGCGCTGAGCGAATGTCGCGCCGCCGTCGGTCGTCACCGCGACGCGCGCCCGCGCGGGAGAGCCGTTGAGCCGGTACGCGGCCGCGACGGTGCCGCCGGGGCTGGCGCCGATCGCCGGCATGTAGCCGGTCTCGGTCTCGAGATCCCGCGGCGGATCGAAGCCGGCACCATTGAACTTCCTGATGACGACGTTCGGCCCGGCACCGCTGAGCATGAACGGGCGTCCGGTGCGGCTGCCGCCGAACGCCATGTCGCCGGACTTGCCGACGAGCGCCGGCGCCGAACTCCAGCTAGGCGTCAGCGACGGGTCGGCGCTCGGCGTCAGACTCCAGGAGTAGGCGTCGCCCAGGTTCTGGGCGACCGCGACCAGTCCGCCGGCGCCGTCGTTGGCGACGTGGAAGTCGTAGACGAGCGCGGAGATCGAGCCGGTCTGCAGGTCTGCACGGGCGGTCCCGGTGCTCTCGCTGCCGTCGAGTTTGACGCTCGCTACGTACCGTCCCGGGTTCCACACCGGCGTCGTGATCTCGCCCGCTCCGGGGCCGAAGACCGGCTGCTCGACGTTCGTCCCCGAGCCGTTGTCGTAGATCTTCGCGCCTCCGTTCCAGGTCGCGCCGTTGTCGGTCGACTTGAACAGCCACTTCGTGTTCGGCACGTAGCGGTGAAGGAATATGTAGAGCGTTCCGTCGGTGTCGCGCAGGAGCTTCGGGTCGCCGACTGCGTTCGCCGGGGCCGCCGGCAGCTGCCAGATCGTCTGTGGGGAGCAGGTCTGGGTGCCTGCGGCGACCGAGCAGAACTTGATCGTGTAGTCGTCCTCGGCCCACACGAACCTGCCGGCGCCGGTGACGGGGTCGGTGAGCACGTCGGGCACCGAGCCCGTGCCGAGCGGGAACGAGGTTCCGGCTTGGGCGGCGGGAGCGGCCGCGGCGGCGGCGATCAGTGTGAGGAGCGCGGTGCGACGGAGCATGGGTGCAGCATCCCACACGCGGCAGGGCACGTCAGCTGCCGCGCAGCAGCCGCGCGACTTCGGCCTCGACGTCGAGCGGCTCCTTGCCGGCTCTTTGTCGCCGTTCGTTGCGTGCGGTGACGACCGAGCGGACCTCGGCCTCGAGCTCGGGGCCGTCGGGCTGGGGAGCATCGCCGCCGGAGTCGAGCCGCGACATCTCCGCGTCGACATCGAGCGGTTCGAGGCCCTTGGCGATCCGGCGGGCGTTGCGCGCCTCGAGCATCGAACGCAGGTCGGCGTCGCGCTCGGCCGGCGTCTCGGCAGGTGCCGGCCCGGTGACGCTCTTGCCGTGCTCCATCGACCACTGGCCGCGGCCGACGCTGTCCCAGGCGTCGCCGGTCCCGGTCCAGTTCCAGAGCGCTGCACCGATCCAGATCAGGAACAACAGCACGATCACGAGCAGAGCGAAGTCGGCCACGGTGACAGTCTCGCGGCCCGTCCGGTTGCCGGGGGCGATACCCTCCCCGGAGGCTCGTTGACTGACGAGTCAATCGACACCCGCGGGGCGCCGCAGACCGGGCCCCGGACCCCTTCCAAGGAGCACTGAGGACCGCATGGTCGACTTCACGCTTACCGACGAGCAGCAGTCGCTGAAAGACCTCGCGCACGACTTCGCCGAGAACGAGATCCGCCCCGTTGCCTGGGAGTACGACGAGAGCGCCAAGTGGCCGCTCGAGGTCTTCCAGAAGGCGCACGAGGTCGGGCTCATGAACACCCACGTGCCGGAGGAGTACGGCGGCCCCGGGCTCAGCTACCTCGAGGGCTGCTTGATCGAGGAGGAGACCTCCTGGGGTTGCTCCGGGATCGCGACCTCGCTCGGCGCGAACGGCCTTGCCAGCGCGCCGGTGATCCTCGCCGGCTCCGAGGAGGTCAAGAAGCAGTACCTCGGGATGCTGACCGAGGAGCTGAAGTTCGCCTCCTTCTGCCTGACCGAGCCCGGCGCCGGGTCCGACGTCGCCTCGATGCGCACGCGCGCCGAGAAGAAGGGCGACAAGTACGTCCTCAACGGCTCGAAGTGCTTCATCACCAACGGCGAGCACGCCTCCTGGTACACGGTCTACGCCAAGACCGACCCCGAGAAGGGCAACAAGGGCATCTCCGCCTTCGTCGTGCCGCGTGACGACACCGTCACGATCGACAAGAAGGAGGACAAGATGGGTCAGCGTGCCTCGAACACGGTGACCGTCACCTTCAACGACACCGAGGTTCCGGCCGAGAACATCCTCGGCGAGGAGAACGGCGGCTGGAAGGTCGCGATGATGACCCTCGATCGCACCCGCCCCGGTGTCGCCGCGATGGCGACCGGCATCGCCCAGGCCGCGTTCGACTTCGCCAAGGCCTACTCGATCGAGCGCCAGCAGTTCGGCGTGCCGATCGCGATGCACCAGGCGATCTCGTTCATGATCGCCGACATGGCGACCAAGGTGCACCTCGCGCGGCTCGCGACCTGGAACTCGGCCGTCCTGCTCGACCAGGGCAAGCGCAACACGCTCGAGTCCTCGCACGCCAAGCGCTTCGCCGCCGACTCCTGCATGGAGATCACGACCGACGCGGTGCAGGTGCACGGCGGCTACGGCTTCATCAAGGAGTACAAGGTCGAGAAGCTGATGCGGGACGCGAAGATCATGCAGCTCTACGAGGGCACTTCGCAGATCCAGCGGCTCGTGATCGCCAGGGAGACGCTCCTACCTCGCCAGTAGCGAGAGTTCGGTGGAGCCGAACTCGCAACGTCCCGCGCCGCTTGCGGCGCGGGACGCCGAGACGTTGTTGCCGCGGGCTTAGGGGGCAGTGGTCTCGGCCGGGGCAGCGCCAGTGGCACCGCAACAACGTCTCGACGCCGCCACTCGCGGCTTGGGCGGGCGATGGTGGTGCGCCGTGCGTGCGGTGGCCGGACGGCGGTTGCTAGTCGGCGAGGATCGCTTCGATCTGGCCGAGGGCTTGGACCATGCCTTCTTCCATGCCCATTTGCAGGACCTTCTGTAGGTCCTCGGCCGTTGCGTGACGGCTTTCGATCGCCATCGTGGTGACGCCGCCGGCCTCTGAGATTGTCACCGTCATGCTGCCTGTCGGCATGTCGTTGTTCGGGGCGCCGGTCTCGTCTGCGAAGTAGTCGTCGACCACGAGCCGGTTCGGGGCGTTGACCTCGACGACATTCCAGCCGCCGTGGAACTGCTCGCCCTCGGGGCTGGTCATGAAGTAGCTGGCAACTCCGCCGGGCCGCAGCTCGAGCGTGGTGAACGTCGCGGGGTAGCCCGGAGGTCCCCACCAGCGCTCGAGCTGGCGCGGGTCCTCCCACAGCTGCCAGATGCGCTCGGCGGACGCGTTGAACTGCGATTCGATCACCATCGTCTTCGCGGCTATGTCCTTGCGGACGTCTGTCACGGTCACTGTCTCAGTCGCCTCCTTCGAGGATCTCGTTCATTCGGTCGATGCGGCCGCGCCAGAGCTCTTCGAGCTCCTCCAGCAGCATGCGGGCGGTGCGGATCTGCTCTGGCCTGCTGATCACGATCTGCTCGCGACCTCGGCGCTCCTTGCGCACCAGCCCGGCTCGCTCCAGTACCGCGACGTGCTTCTGGGTCGCGGTGACGCTGATCGGGTAGTTGCGGGCCAGTGCCGAGACCGAGTGCTCGCCGCGGGCCGCCCGGCGCACGATGTCGCGTCGCGTCGGGTCGGCGAGGGCCTGGAGTGCGCGTTCGGCGATGGCACGATCTGCAACCATTAGGTTGTAGATTAGCCTGGCGTCCCCGCGGCGTCAAGGCGCAGGCCGCGCTAGGTTCTCGCGCCATGTTCGTCTTTGAGGTCGGGGTTGTCGGTGTTGGGGGGCGGGCGGAGGCAGCTGCCTCCGCAGTCGCTGCTGCCGGGGTGCCGGTGCGGAGGGCCGTCGGAGAGCTCGGTGCCGCCGACTTCGTCGTCGTATCCGGGGTCTCCGGGCTCGATCAGGCCGCGGAGTTGCTGCAGGAACTCGACGAGGCGTGTCCGGGGCACGCGATCTTCGCGATCGACTCGTGCGAGCTCCCGTTGACCGAGCTGGCCGAGGCGACGCTGCGGCCCGAGCGTGTGATCGGGTTCCATCTCGGCGACGAGGGCTCGCAGCTCGTCGAGGTCGCGCCGTCCGAGCACAGCGAGCGCGAGCCGATCGGGGTCGCGGTGACGTTCGCCCAGGCGATCAAACGCCAGCCGGTCGTCTGCGCCGAGTCGCCGGGTTTGGTCGTGACGCGGATCCTCGATGACGCCAAGGAGATCCCGGCCGGGGATGACGCGACGCTGGTAGCAGCGCTCGGTGTGCTCGAGGAGGGCTTGGCGACCCACCGTGACATCGACGTGGCGATGGCCCGGGGCGCAGGGATCGCCCCGCCGCCGCTGATGGCCGCCGATGCCGAGGGCCTCGACGTCGTCCTCGGACGGCTCGGCGACGACGCGCCGACGATTCTCCGCCGGCTCGTCGCCCAAGGCCGCACCGGCAAGGATGCCGGCCAGGGCTTCTATCCGTACCCGCGTCCGGACGCCGAGGACGAGGCGGTCGTCGCGCTGGAGACCCGCGAGGATGTCGCGATCGCCTGGCTCCGCAACGGCGCGATGAACTCGGTCTCGCCGCAGCTCGTCGCCGACCTGGGATCCGCGCTCGATCGCGCCGAGGCAGCCGGAGTGCGCGCGCTCGTGGTTGCCTCGGCGAATCCGTTCCTGTTCAGCGCCGGCGCCGACCTCAAAGCGTTCAAGACGCTCGACGAGGCGGCCGGCCGAAGATTCGTCGAGGACACACACGCGCTCTTCCGCCGGCTCGGCGAAGGCCCGTTGCTCACGGTCGCTGCCGTCAACGGTCTCGCCTTCGGCGGCGGCAACGAACTCGTGATGTCGTGTGACCTGCGAATCGCGGCAGAGTCGGCGCTCTTCGGGCAACCGGAGATAAAGCTCGGCCTGATCCCGGGCTTCGGCGGCACGCAGCGGCTGCCACGGCTCGTCGGCGCGAGCACGGCGCTCGAGTTGAACCTGATCGGCGACCCGATCCTCGCCGAGCAGGCTTACGACGACGGGCTCGTCACCCGTCTCGTTCCCGACCACGAGCTGTTCGACGCGGCGCTCGCCTGGGCGCGCAAGCTTGCGGAGCAGGCGCCGGTGGCGGCAGCTCGGATTCGGTCGGTCAGCGACGACGCGGATCTCGACGCCGGCCTCACGGCGGAGATCGGCGCCTTCGGCGAGATCCTCGTCTCGGAGGACGGACGCGAAGGCGTCAGCGCCTTCTTCGAGAAGCGCGCGCCGTCATGGAAGGGCCGTTAGCTACGGATCGACCGGCTCGAGGTCGCGCGTCGCGGGCCCTTCGAGAACGGTGCCGTCGACCGCGAAGCGGCTCGCGTGGCACGGGCAGTCCCACGAACGCTCCGCATCGTTGAACCGCAGCTCGCAGCCGAGGTGGGTGCAGGCCGGCGAGACGAGCGTCAGCTCGCCGGACTCGTCGCGGTAGCCCGCCGCGAACCGTGCTCCGTGGCGGACGATCGCGCCCTCTCCGGGGCGCAGGCTGGCGGCGGTCCGCGGCGGGATCCGTGAGCGTGCACGGTCGGTCGTCAGCCGCATCCCGATCGTCGCGTTCTCCTTGATGAGCGAACTCGCGCCGCGACGAAGCTGGGTGCCGAGCGAACCGAACGCCTGCTGCCAGGGGTGGGTCTCGCCGCTCAGCGCCGCTGAGATCACGTGCGCCGCGGCAGTCCCGTTCGTCATGCCCCACTTCCGCAGGCCGGTGACGGTCCAGATGCGGCCGTCTCCGAACGGCACCTCGCCGGCGTACGGCAGGCCGTCGGAGGCAGTCGGATCCTGCGCGGACCAGCGGCCGACGACCGGCGCTCCGGGGAAGTGCCGACCGGCCCAGGCCGTGAGCTCCTCGTAGCGGCCCGTCGTGTCGCTCCGGCCCGTGTGGTGACCGGCGCCGCCGACGAGCACGAGCTCGCGTCCGTCGCCGAGCGGTGCGGTTCGCAGTGACCGGCTCGGCTGCTCGTCGGCGTAGAGCATTCCCTCGGGTAGCTTCGGGGATCCGGCATCGACCGCGACGCCGACCACGTACGAGCGCTCGACCTTCAGCCGTGCGAAGAACAGTCCCCGGTCGAGCAGCGGGTAATGGGTTGCAAGGACGACCTGATCGGCCCGTAGACGGCCACCGGCCGTCTCGACCACGCAGCCGTCACCGGAGCTGTCGACACCGAGCACGCGAGCGTCCTCGGTGACGGTGCCGCCGGCCGCGACGAACGCGTCGGTCAGGGCAAGGACGTAGCGACGGGGATGGAATTGCGCCTGTCCGGGGAGGGTGATTCCCGCGGCCGCGCCGAACGGCAACGCGAGCGACCAGTCCTCCTCGACATCGAGCCCGGCGGTCCGGGCCGCCCCGAGCTCCTGCTCGATCAGCTCCCGGCGATCGGGCTGGGTCACGTACGTGACCGCCGGCCGGTCCTCCCAGTCGCACGCGATCTCCTCCTCGGAGACCAGTTGCCGCATCCACGAGAGTGCACCGCTGTTCGCTCGCGCGTACGCGGCGGCGACGTCCGGGCCGTGAGAGCGTGTCAGCTCGCTGTAGACGGTCGCCTGGAGAGCCGAGACCTTCGCCGTCGTCGCGCCGGTCGTCCCCGCGCCGATGCGTCCCGCGTCGATCAGCGCGGTCGTCGCCCCGGATCGCTGGAGCAGGAGGGCGGTGGTCGCTCCGACGATGCCGCCGCCGACGACCGCCACATCGACGGTCTCGGGCAGCGAACGGCCGTACGCAGGAGCGTCGGCGGTGGTTGTCAGCCAGTACGAGCCACCTGCACCGCAGGTCACGGTCGTCGGCGGGTGCCCGGCCGGCTTCGGCGAACTCAGCGGCATGCGGGATCGATGCCCGCCGCCGGCCTCGGTCAAACCCGGGGGCCTGAGCGCTCAGTCGGACTTGCGTGTCGACGACTTGACGTCGATGGCGTACTTCGAGGGCGAGGTCAGGACCTCGGGGTTGTCGATCTTGCTGATCCGGTCGATCAGCTTGATCCACTGCTTGGGCTTCAGCACCCGTGCGACCTTGCGGCCCTGCTTCGAGTTCGGGTCGAACTCGGGGTTGAAGCCGACGTGGATGTGGTCGTCGTGATCGGGCAGCGACAGGGTGTTGTCGGCGCCGTCGAAGGTCATCAGCGAGATGATCTGAGCCGGCTTCATCGTCCCCTGCAGCGTCAGCAGTCGCCGGATCGTGATGTCCGTGATCGAGCCCGAGCCCTGGTGGCCGATGATCGGGATGCCGTTGACGGCGGCGATGTCGGTCGCGTTGCCCGACGAGTGGTGGGAGACGTTGCCGCCCTTGGTGTAGTAGCCGTGGCCGCAGGTCAGCGAGCTGACGGTCGGGCGCAGGCCGGAGGCGGCGAGGAACTCCAAGGTCGCAAGCACGCGCCTGTCGGTGATGCCCGCGCGGATGTCCTTGCGGCCGCACTCGTAGATCTCGATCCGCGGGTTCGAGAGAACCTGGCGCTGGAGCGACTGCTTGCTCATCAGCAGGATCTGACCGATCGTCGGCGACTTGGAGTCGGGGCCGAAGAACGGGTTCTTGCCGGCGGCGCGGTAGATCGCGGTCGACTCGAGCAGCTTCCAGCCGTCGAGGATCGGCTTCGGGTCGATCCGCGGGGCGTCGTCGCCGGTCGGGCGGATCTCAAAGGTCAGGTGGGGCGCGGCGTTGTCCTCGGGCTGGCCGATCAGGCCGAGCACGGTGCCGGCGGGCACCTTCGCGCCCTCGCGGAAGCGGCGGACGACGACGTCCTTCGGCTTGATCCCGAGGACCTTGGCGTAGCCGGCGATGTCGTCGATCGACGACGGCACCGGGCCGGTGTCGTCTGAGCCGGTCGCGGCGGACTGGGCGACCGCCGGCCGCCCGGGGTTCGCGAAGACCCGCTGCTTGGTGACGAGTTCGACCGGAGCCGGCTCCTCGGCGCTCTCGGCGGGCGCTGCCTCGGTCTGGCTGCCGGCGGTCGCTGCCGTCTCCGGCTTCGGGTCCTTCGGCAGCTCGAGCTCCTTGCGGACCTGCTCACGCGAGACCGGCTCGGGCTTGACGATGCCGTAGCCCTCGGCGACCGATCCGAGGTGCCCGTACGTGTAGGTGTTGCCGTACACGTCCCGGATCTGGACGAACTTGCCGAGCCGCTCGGACTCGCCGACGTTGACGACCTTCGCGTCCTGCGTCGCGACGACGGGGGACCCGGCCTTCGCGTAGATGTTGATCCCGCGGCGCTCGGAGTCGGACTCGACCGGGATCGCCGCGTTCTTGCCCTTGGCGATCTTGCGCTTGTACTCCTTCTCGGAGAGGTCGTCGGCGTAGATCGCCTTCGCGTCGACGGGGAAGCGGCCCTGGGTCAGGCCGGTCAGAGAGCCGATCAGGTCGGACGGCAGGCCGCCGATCAGGCGGGCGCGCATCAGGACCGAGTCGACGTACCAGTCGGCGTGGTTGTAGGCCCAGATCGCCTTGCGGATGTCCTTGTCGGCGTCGGCCGCCTTGAGATAGCGCGCAGCCGAGAAGATCGCGTCGACCGGGTTGTACGGATCCTTCTTGCCGTCGCCGTTGGCGTCGGTGCCGTACTGGTCCCACGTCGAGGGCATGAACTGCATCCAGCCGAGCGCGCCGGCTGAGGAGACGTTGAGGTTGCGGCCATAGTTCGTCTCGATCTCGTTGATCGCGGCGAGGACCTCCCAGCGGATGCCGTACTCGATGCCGGCGGCCTGGTAGATCGGCAGCAGGAACGGCGGGATCCGGAAGCTATCGATGAAGAAGTTCGGGACACCGATCGGCGCCGCGCCCGGCAGCGCCTCGGTGTAGGTCGGGTTGGCGAGCGTCGGAGCGCCACCATCGGTGCGGATCGCGCCGCGCTCGGCATCGCGCTCGCGCTCCTTGTCGGTGCCGCCCGACGCTGGGTCGCTGTCGCGGCTGTCGCCGCGGACGGACTTGCCGGTCGTGCTCTGGCGCGAACCGCCGCCCGGAAGGGCCGACGGCGCGCCTGCGTCAGGAGTGGTCGGTGTCGTCGCTACGCCCGGCGTCTCGACGGTCGGGGTGACCTGTGGGGCCGGGGTCTCGGTCTGCGGAGCGGTCTCGGTCGCGGCCGGCTGCTCGGCGGTCGACGTCTCCGTTGTAGCGGCGGGCGGCGGCTCCTCGGCGGTCGAGGTCTGCTGCGGCGGTGTGATCTCGTTCGCGTCCTGCACCTCGCCCTGGACCGGGAGGGCGATCTGATCGACGGGGGTCTCGGCCGGCGCGTCGACCTGGACCGTCACGGTCTGGCCGTTGACCAGCGTGACGGTGATCGTGCGGAGCTGCGCGGTGGCGGGGAACACGGCAGCGCCGAATCCGGCCGTGAAGGCCCCCGCAGATACCAAGCCGATCAGCAGTTTGCGCTTGTTCATTTGCGACTAAGCGCCGTGGACCCCCGCGGCTCCCCGGAACGCGCTCGGACAGTACCAGGAAATGGAGAGTTTCGGGTGGGGAATGGGCGAGACATTGCGGAAGGCGCAGGCGGGCGCCGACATGGGTTCGCGCGCAGGTATGGCCATACAGTCGGACGGCCCCCGGCGGGACTTGAAGGAAAGGATCCTGCCCTCGGCGGTCGTCGGACGTGTTACGTGATTGTTGTACTCGGCCGGCTCGTCCGGAGCGGAGGGCGGACCGCTTCGCGCCTTCCCAGGTAACTTGTGCACATGGCCAAAGGTGACGGCATCAAGGACAAGATCCAGAAACAGGGCGAAGAGGCTCTCGGCAAGGTCGCGAAGGACGTGCTCGAGAACCCGGTCGTGACCGGCGCGATCGGCCAGGTCTTCACTGCCCGGGAGCGGGCGGGGGCCGCGCAGGAGATGGCGATGGGCGCGCTCAACCTGCCGACCGCTGCCGACATCGAGCGTCTCACCCGCAGGGTTCGTTCCGTAGGCCAGCGGCTGGAGGGCATCGAGGATGCGCTCGACCGTCTCGACGAGCGCCTCGCGCGAATCGATGCCGGCGTCGCCAAGGCCGCCGAGGCGACCGCGAAGCCGGCGGCTGCGAAGCCCAAGCGGTCTGCGCCCAAGAAGGGCTGAGCGCCTCAGTCGCCGAGGGCCGAGGCGGCCGCCCGGCCCGCAGCTGTCGCCGCCGTCGCGATCTCCTCGTGCCCGAGCGCCCCGGCGGCCGAGCCGCTGACCACGAGCAGCGCACCGAGACGGATTCCGGCACGAGCCGCGACCTCTGCCAGCGCGGCCGTCTCGAGGTCCCAGACGCCGGACGGGCCGGGTGTGTCGTGCGGTCCGATCGACGCAACGTCCGATGTTGTGTCCGCAAGCGTGCCGAGCCGCTCGACCAGTAGCGGGTCGAGCGCCCAGTTCCCGGACGGTGCCGAGGCGGAACTCGCCGCAACAGTCGACCCGAGGTCGAGGTCGAGGCTGGTGACCCGGCACGTACCGATCCGGACCGCTGACGTGACCCCGAGTTCGATCAGCTCCGCGAGCACCAGAGCGGCAGATCCTGCGCCGACCCCCGTGCTCTGGATCGAGAGCGGTTCGGCACCGCCGGCGCCGCTCCCCGAATAGCCCCAGAGCCCACGGTGGTGGTTTGCCATCAGGCGATCGCTCCCGAGCAGGTCGGTGGCGAGCGCGAGAGCGACGCCGGGATCGTCGGGCAGTACAGCCCGCGCCGCGACCGGCGCCGTCGGCACGAGCATCGCGGGGTGACCGGGCACGGCGCGGAAGGATATGGTGGCGCCATGGCCAAGAAGAACAAGAAGGGCGGCGCCGCGATCCCCGACCAGATTCGCGCCGCTGTCGAAGACGCGCTCGCTTCCGGCGTCGTGCGTGATCGCGCTCAGGAGTTCGCCGACGAGCTCGCGAGCGCCGCTGCACGGGTCCGAGTTTTGTTCGAGGACTCGGTCGATGCGGCCCGGTCCGGGATCGAAGCGACCGAGAGCGTGCTCCGCGAGCAGCTCGAGTCGCTCGAGAAGCGGATCGAGGTGCTCGAGAAGGCAGGGCTGTCGGCGAAGGTTCCGACCACCGCGCGCCGCGCTCCGGCTGCCAAGCCCGCGCCCGCCGCGAAGCCTGCGCCGTCCGCAAGCACCGGCGAGGCGGCGAAGGCTGCATCGCCAGCGTCTTCCGCGAAGCGGAAGCCTGCGGCGAAGAAACCGGCTGCGCGATCGACCGCTGCCAAGAAGCCGGCGGCGAAGAAGCCGGCGGCGAAGAAGCCGGCCGCGCGATCGACCGCGGCAAAGAAGCCGGCCGCGCGATCGACGGCTCGGAAGCCCGCCGGCGGCTCCTAGCCGGATCCGGGGCAGGCGATGCGCGAGCGCAGCATCGCCACCGTCGCGGCTGACCTCGGCGTCTCCGGCTCGACGCTTCGGCGTTGGGTCGGCGCCGGGCTCATCGCGACCGATGACCACGGTTGTCCCACCGATCTGGGCGTCGCCCAGGGTCGTGTGGTCGCGCGGCTCCGCGCCCGCGGCTACTCGCTGCGGGCGATCATCGAGGCGCACGAGCGCGGGACCCTCGCATCGAGTGCGCTCGTCGCGCTCGAGGAGGAGGGCCGGCGCCGCAGCGTCCGCCAAGCGGCTCGCGACGCCGGACTGAGCCCGCGCTTCGCGCGCAAGGCGCTCGTCCAGGTCGGGATGCTCGCGCAGGCCGACGAGATCGGACCGGTCGAGCAGGAGCTGCTCGGCCACGTGGCGGCGCTGCTCGAGGCCGGCCTGCCCGAATCGGTCGTGCTCCAGCTCGCTCGCGTGTACGCCCAATCGATGCGCCAGATCGCAGACGCGGAGGTGCGTCTGATGCACCACCAGGTGCACGAGCCGATGATGGACGCCGGGATGGGCCCCGGCGCGATCGCCGAGGCGATGGGCCGGATGGTCGACGTCGCGCTGCCGCTCTCGACGCCGATCCTCGAGTCGATCCACCGCCGCTATCTGCGCGAGTTCTCCGACCAGGACCTCGTCGGTCACATGGAGGACATGCTCGGCGCAGACCGGCAGGGGCCCGACGGGGCCGACGACCTGACTCGCGTCCGGGTAGCGATCGCATTCGCCGACCTCGCGGGCTTCACCCAGATGACAGACGAGCTCGGCGACGCCCGGGCGATCGACACGCTCGAACGGTTCATGGACGCCGTCGTCGAGTCGCTGCCCGATGACGCGCGTTTCGTCAAGACGATCGGCGACGAGGCGATGATCGTCAGCCCCGACGTCGTCGGCCTCCTGCGCTGGGCCGTCACCTTCCAGGACGGCGCGAACGACCGCAAGCTGCCGGCGCGCATCGGCGTGCACTGCGGCGAGGCGCTCTTCTACCAGGGCGACTACTACGGGCGAGCGGTCAATCTCGCGTCGAGGCTCGTCGCCCGTGCGTCCGAGGACGAGGTCGTCGTCACCGACGACGTCGCCGACCTCAAGCCGTCTGGGGTCGAGTTCGAGCGGCTCGGCGAGATCCGCCTCCGCGGCTTCTCGAAGCCGACCGGGATCCTGCTCGCCTCGGCCGGCCCGCGATGAGCGATCTTCGCAGCCGCGTCGCCGGCGCCGGGGTCTTCAGCGGCGAGCGCGCCGTCGTCGTGTTGCTCTCCGGTGGCCGCGACTCGGTCGCCCTGCTCGCGATCGCGTGCGACCTCCTCGGTCCCGAGCTGGTGTCCGCGCTCCACTGCAACTACGGGCTCCGCGGTGACGACTCCGACGCCGACGAAGCCGCCTGCGCGTCGCTCTGCGCCACGCTCGGGGTGCCGCTGGCCGTCGAGCGACCCGAGCGCCCGGATGCGTCCGGGAACCTCCACGCCTGGGCCCGTGACGCCAGGTACAAGGCGGGCGAGCGCGCATGTGCCGCGGCAGACGCGCTGCTGGCCGTCGGCCATACCGCCACCGACCAGGCCGAGACGATCCTCTACCGGCTCGCCACGTCACCCGGTCGCCGCGCTCTGCTCGGAATGCCGGTCCGGAGCGGCAGGGTCGTGCGCCCGCTGCTGGCCGCCGGCGCCACGCGCGACGAGACGGCGGCCTGGTGCGACTCCCACGGGCTGCCCTGGCGCGAGGACGCCTCGAACGACGACGACCTGTTTGCGCGCGCCCGCGTGCGCAACGGTCTCGTGCCCGCGCTGCGGGCCGTCGACGCGCGTGCCGAGCAGGCCGTGCTGCAAACCGCCGAGCTGCTGCGCGAGGAGACCGAGGCGCTCGATGCCGTCGTCGCGGAGGTCGTGGGCGCCGGCGGCGGCGTTCCGATCGATCTGCTGGCGGCGACGGCACCCGGCATCGGCCGGCTCGTGCTCCGCCGCCTCGCGGAGGACGCGAGCGGTCGTCTGTGTCCTAGAGCCGGCCGCCGGCTCGAGGACGTGCTCGCGCTCGGCGAAGGCGCGCTCGACGTCGGCGACGGCGTCCGGATCGTCGTCTCCGCGGGAACGGTCAGCGCCGAGCCGACGCCGGTGCTGCCTGGTAGCTTGCCGCCCGCATGGCGGCGGACCTGATCGGCGAGACCCTCGTCTCCGAAGACGACCTGCGGCGCCGGGTATCCGAGCTCGGAGCGGAGATCAGCGCCGACTACGCCGACCGCAACCTGCTGCTCGTCTGCGTCCTCAAGGGCGCGGTGCTGTTCCTGTCGGACCTGATGCGCGCGATCGAGGTGCCGTGCGAGGTCGACTTCATGGCGGTGTCGAGCTATGGGTCCGCGACCGACTCCTCAGGCGTCGTACGGATCATCAAGGACCTCGACCGGGCGATCGAAGGGCGCCACGTCTTGATCGTCGAGGACATCGTCGACTCCGGCCTGACGCTTCAGTACCTGCTCAGGAACCTCGGTGCGCGCGACCCGGCCTCGCTCGAGGTCTGCGCACTGCTGACGAAGCCCGAGCGCAGGCGCGTCGACCTGCTTCCACGCTACGTCGGATTCGAGATCCCCGACACGTTCGCGATCGGTTACGGGCTCGATCACGGCGAGGCGCTGCGGAACCTTCCGTACGTGGCCTCGCTCAAGCGCTGAGAACCGGCCGGATCCCGCCGGTCCGCTGGTACCCTCGACCGCGGCGTGAACAGGTTCTTCAAGAACGCAATCGTCCCGATCATGCTGGTCATGCTGCTCGCGTTGCTCGCGACGCAGCTGATTGCGGGCGGCTCGGGCCGCGACGACTCGAAGGGCTACTCGACCTTCATCCAGCAGCTGCAGGCCGGCGAGCTGAAGGAGGTTCAGCTCCGGACTAAGGACAACGTCGTCGAGATCACGCCGAAGCCCGAGGGCAGCGACAAGAGCGCCGCGAAGAAGTGGGAGACCGGCTTCAACCCCGAGAGTGCAGGCAAGCTCGAGGACAAGCTCAGCGCCGCCGTTGAAGCCGGCAAGCTCGACAGCTTCAACATTCAGCCGCGCAAGTCGAACGCGTGGCTCAGCGTCCTCTCGCTGCTGCTGCCGGTGTTCCTGATCATCCTCTTCTGGATGTTCATGATGAACCAGATGCAAGGCGGTGGATCGAAGGTCATGTCCTTCGGCAAGTCCCGCGCCAAGCGTCTGGCAGTCGACGCGCCGAAGATCACCTTCCGTGACGTCGCCGGGGCCGACGAGGCCGTCGAGGAGCTGCACGAGATCAAGGAGTTCCTCGAGAACCCGAAGAAGTTTCAGGCGCTCGGGGCTCGGATCCCGAAGGGTGTCCTGCTCTACGGGCCTCCCGGCACCGGCAAGACGCTGCTCGCACGCGCGGTCGCGGGCGAGGCCGGCGTGCCGTTCTTCTCGATCTCCGGCTCGGACTTCGTCGAGATGTTCGTCGGCGTCGGCGCCTCGCGTGTCCGCGACCTGTTCGAGCAGGCCAAGCAGAACTCACCTTGCATCATCTTCATGGACGAGATCGACGCCGTCGGCCGTCACCGCGGCGCCGGCCTCGGCGGCGGCAACGACGAGCGCGAGCAGACGCTCAACCAGCTGCTCGTCGAGATGGACGGCTTCGAGGCCAAGGACAACATCATCATGATCGCGGCCACCAACCGGCCTGACATCCTCGACCCGGCGCTGCTGCGCCCCGGCCGCTTCGACCGCCAGATCACCGTCGACCGCCCTGACCGCAAGGGGCGCGAGAAGATCCTCGAGGTCCACACGCGCGGCAAGCCGCTCGCGAAGAAGATCAACCTCGACGACCTCGCCGGCCAGACGCCCGGCTTCACCGGCGCCGACCTCGCGAACCTGATCAACGAGGCTGCCCTGCTCGCCGCCCGCAGCGGCAAGAAGGAGATCGGCCAGCACGAGCTCGAAGAGGGCATCATGCGCGTCGTCGCCGGCCCGGAGAAGAAGACCCGCGTGATGGGCGAGAAGGAGCGGCTCGTCACCGCCTACCACGAGATGGGCCACGCGATCGTCGGCCACTACGTCGAGAACGGCGACCCGGTCCACAAGATCTCGATCATCGGCCGCGGCCGCGCGCTCGGGTACACGATCTCGATGCCGGCCGAGGACAAGTTCCTGACGACCCGCTCCGAGCTCACCGACCAGATGGCGATGACGCTCGGTGGCCGCGCCGCCGAGGAGATCGTCTTCGGCGAGATCACCACCGGCGCCTCCAACGACCTCGAGAAGGTCACCGCGACCGCCAAGCAGATGGTGATGCGTTTCGGCATGTCCGAGAAGCTCGGTCCGCGTGTATTCGGCCACGATCACGGCCAGCCGTTCCTCGGCCGCGAGTTCTCCTCCGAGCCCGACTACTCAGACGACATCGCCAAGGAGATCGACTCCGAGATCCGCCGGATCGTCGAAGGCGCTCACCAGCGCGCGAAGGAGCTCCTGACCGAGCACCGCGAGTCGCTCAACCGGACCTCTGAGCTGCTGCTCAAGTACGAGACGATCGAGGCCGAGCAGTTCGTCGCGCTGCTCGAGGGGAAGTCCGAGGAAGACGTCTTCGGAGCTCCGGAGCCTGCAGCAACGGGTGACGGAGACAGTGGGTCCGAGGCGCCAGTCTCACCCGAACGGCCCGCGCCGCGGCCGTTGCCGCGGCCTGGTCTCGACACGGCCTGAGCGCTGGTGGTTTCGGTGGGGTCGTGAGTACCCCGCTCACTCAACCTCGCTGCGCTCGAGAACCGTTCGCGGGGTACTCACGACCCAACCGTCTCGGAACGCCGGGTCTTCTTCCCGGCCACTGCTAGCGTCGCTTCGGTGGCTGGCTTCGAGCTGATGGGCGTGCTGAATGTGACGCCGGATTCGTTCTCGGATGGGGGCGCTTGGCTGGATGCTGACGCTGCGGTTGCGCATGGCTTGGCGATGGCTGAGGCGGGCGCGACGATCGTGGATGTTGGCGGTGAGTCGACGCGGCCGGGGGCTGAGGCGGTGGGGGAAGCTGAGGAGTTGCGGCGGGTCGTGCCGGTCGTCGAGGCGCTTGCTCGTGCTGGTGGTCCGACGGTTTCGATCGACACGACGAAGCTGGCGGTTGCCGAGCAGGCGGTGGCGGCGGGGGCGGGGTACGTCAACGATGTGTCGGCGTTCCGTTCGTCGCCGGAGATCGCCGACCTCGTCGCCGGTACGGGTGTGCGCTGCTGCCTGATGCACATGCGCGGCGAACCGCGGACGATGCAAAACGATCCGGTCTACGACGACGTCGTCGACGAGGTCAAAGCGTTTCTCTCTGAGCGCGTCGAGTTCGCCGTTTCGCGTGGGATCGACCCGTTGCTGATCGACGTCGATCCGGGGATCGGGTTCGGCAAGACGGCGGCGCACAGCGCCGAGCTGCTGCGGCGGCTCGACGAGATCGCGGCGCTCGGGTTCCGCGTGCTCGTCGGGGTCTCGCGGAAGTCGTTCATCGGCTCGATCGGTGGCGCGGCCGACGCCGGCGATCGGCTGCCGGGAACGATCGCCGCGAACGTGCTCGCGTACGCCAAGGGCGCTCGTGCCTTCCGCGTCCACGACGTCGCCGAGCACGTCCAGGCGCTGCGCATTGCCGCTACGGTCACGCGCGATGGCTGACGACGACGATCGCTTCGACGAGGACGACGACATCGCGACCGAGGTGATGGTCGAGGTCCGCGGGCTCTCGCTCTACACGCACCACGGCGTCGGCGAGGCCGAGCGCGAGGTCGGGCAGCGGATCATCGTCGACCTGCGGATCGAGGCCGGCGACTGCGATGCGACCGTGACCGACATGGTCGAGGACACGATCGACTACGCCGACGTCTGCACGACCGTCGCGCTCGTTGCCCAGCAGCGCTCGTACCGGACGCTCGAGCGGCTCTGCTCGGCGGTCGCCGATCGGCTGCTCGACCAGTACCGGGCCGAGGCCGTGTGGGTGAGGATTGTCAAGCCGGAGCCGCCGATCCCGCTGCCCGTCGAGGAGGTCGGCGTCGAGCTCTGGCGGCAGCGCGGTCTCGGTCCCGAAGAGGACTAGGCCTGGATCTGGATCACGGCCTCGGGCAGGTGGTCGACCTGGAGGGTCGTGTGCTCGATCGCGAAGCGTTCGTGCAGCAGGCGCTCGAGATCGAGCCTGATCCGGTGACAGTCCTCGTGGCCGGCGACGATCACGTGCGCTGCCAGCGCGGCGCGGTCGGTCGACAGCTCCCACACATGAAGGTCGTGGACCTCGACGACGGGCGGCAGGCCGGCCATGGCGAGCCCGATCTGCTCGACGTCGACTCCGCGCGGCGCCGCCTCCAGCAGTACGCGGCCCGACTCGCGCACGAGCCCCCAGCCCGAGTGGAGCATGATCGCCGCAACGATCAGGGCGGCGATGCCGTCGGCCTCGAGCCAGCCGGTGGTGACCATCACGAGCCCGGCGATGGCGGTCGCTATGAACGCGAACAGGTCGGTCAGGATGTGCTGGTAGGCGCCCTCGATATTGAGCGAGCGCCGGTTGGCACGTGCCAGCACCGAGGTCGCGGCTAGGTTCACGGCGATCCCGACGAGCGCCACGATCAGCACCAGCGAGCCTGTCACCTCGGGCGGGTCGAGCACGTGTCGGATGCCCTGGACGGTGAAGAAGACGCCGAGCAGGAGCAGAGTGACGCCGTTGACGAGCGCCGACAGGATCTCGGCACGTCGCAGGCCGAACGTGAACGAGCCGCGCGCCGGCCGCTCGGCGAGGCGGATCGCGGCGATCGCCAACGCGATCGCCGCGGCATCCGTGAGCATGTGTCCGGCGTCGGAGAACAGCGCGAGCGACCGGGCGACGACGGCGACAGCGACCTCGACGAGCAGGAACGCGACCAGCAGCCCGAGCGCCAGCGCGAGCTTGCCGCGGTCGGCGTCGGCCGCGACACCGTGGTGGTGATGATGGTGCCCGTGATCGTGTGCGTGGCCGCTCACGGCCCGCAGGCTAGAGCTCGCGGGTGTCAGCCCGCGACCGGCTCTGCCGCTGCGGCACCGCCGGCGGTCGGTATCCAGCTCGCCGGCAGCGAGCCGGCCGGCGCTTCGGCCTCCATCGGCGCCAGCCAGCGTCGCGCATGCGCCTCGGCCGGCCGGCCGGTGATCAGGGGGCGGAGGTCGGCGAAGGCGAGCAGTAGCCGCGTCGTCGGTGCGATCTGCAGGTCGGCGGCGTTGGGTGCGTCACCGTTCAGCACGCCGGCCGCGATCAGCGCGTCGACGTGGTCGAGCAGCGCAGGCAGCTCGGCGATCGTGGCCTCCGCGCGCTCGTCCGACGTGGCGTTGAGCCTGCGCTCGAGCGCGACGATCGGCGGAGCGATCGCGCGGATCACGGGCAGCGGGAGCTTCGGCATCGTCGAGCCGGCTTGGAACGCATGCAGCACCTCCGGCCGGCCGGAGAGCGCCGGCCAGAGGATCGACCTCGGCACCGACTGGTAGGTCTCGTCGCCCCAACGCTCGGCCTCCTCGATCTCGGCGCCGCCGTAGAGCGCCGGCTCGGCGCTGCGCTCCTCGAGCGCGTGAAGGATCGCGCGCGATCCCTGGACGCGCTCACCGTCCTCGAAGCGGATCGCCGGCACCGTCCGGCCTTTGAATCCGAGTCGCATCAGGAGCTGCCCACCGGGCAGCAGTTCGATCCGTCGGAACGGCACTCCCTTGAGATGGAGCGCCTGCTCGACCGTCACGCAGGGGTGAGAGCCGTTGATCACGAAGAGGGTCGTCCGCATCGTCCGAGACTAACGGTGCGATGATGCGCGGTCCATGCTGCTCGTCGTCGACGTTGGCAATACGCAGACGCACTTCGGAACCTTCCGCGGTGAAGAGCTGGTCGAGCACTGGCGCTTCGCGACCGTCCGCACATCGACCGCCGATGAGCTCGGTGCCGCCCTGCGCAACCTGCTCGAGCTTCGCGGCGTCGGACTCGCCGACCTGTCTGCATCGATCGTGTCCTCGACGGTGCCGCAGCTCGAGCCGGAGTGGGTTGCCGTCGGCGAGCGCTATCTGGGGCACCGGATGCTCGCCGTCGGTCCCGGGCTCAGGACCGGTATGCAGATCCGGATCGACAACCCGCGCGAACTCGGAGCCGACCGGATCGTCAACGCCGTCGCCGCTCACGATCAGCTCGGAGGGCCCTGCGTCGCCGTCGACTTCGGGACTGCGACGACATTCGACGTCGTCAACGCAGCCGGCGAGTACGAGGGCGGCGTGATCATGCCAGGGATGGAGATCTCGCTCGACGCGCTGACGAGCCGCGGCGCCAAGCTCCCGCGTCTCGAGCTCACCGCGCCGAAGCAGACGATCGGCAAGGGCACGGTCGACGCGATCCGGGCCGGGATGATCTTCGGTTACGCCGCGGCGATCGACGGCGTTGTCGCGAGGATCCGCGGCGAACTCGGCGACCCGCAGGTGCCGAGCATCGCGACCGGAGGTCTTGCGTCAACCGTCGTGCCGCACACCGAGCAGATCGACGGGCTCGACGATCTGCTGACACTCAAGGGGCTGAAGCTGCTCCACGAGCGGAACGCCTGAGCCGGACGTCCTGACCGCCGAGCGGGAGCGCGGCGAGCGCGCCCGACAGGCGCCGCCCGTCCGGAAGCGTGAGGCCGAAGTCGAGTTCGAGCAGCGGAATCAGGGCGAAGCGGCGCTCGAGCAGGCGAGGGTGAGGGACGGTCAGCCGCTCGTCGTCGACGACGACGGCACCGAGCAGGGCGATGTCGAGGTCGAGCGCTCGCGGGCCGTCCTTGACGTAGGCGGCTGCCGACGGATCGGTCTCGCGGCCGGCGGCCGACTCGATCTGCTTGAGCGCCTCGAGCAGGGCGAGTGGCTCTAGCGCGGTCTCAAACGTCGCCGCCGCGTTGATGAACGGCGGCTGATCGGCGACCGCACCGACCGGCGTCGTCTCGTAGTAGGAGGAGACGCCGGTGACCTCGATGCCCCGGGAGGGCAGTGACGCGAGCGCCTTGTCGAGTTGCGCGGGCGGGTCCCCGAGGTTGGAGCCGAGGAGCAGGTGGCCGTGGAGCACAGAGGGGAGTTCTACCCTGGCGCCGTGGCCCAGGCACCGCTCACCGAACCGATAGAGATCGGTGGCGTCCGCTTTCAGAACCGTGTCCTGCTCGCGCCGCTCGCCGGCATCGGCAACTGGTTCGTGCGGCTCCAGGCTTCGCGTCACGGGGCCGGCGGGGCGTTCAGCGAGATGGTCTCGAGCTTCGCGATCCACTACGGCAACGAGAAGACGCTGACCGAGCTGCTGCGCGTCCACCCCGACGAGGGGCCGCTCGCCTTGCAGCTCTTCGGACAGGATCCCGACGTCATGCGGAGCGCAGCGGCGTACGTTGCCGAGCACGTGCCGCAGGTCGACATCATCGACCTGAACATGGGTTGCCCGGTCCCGAAGGTCTGCAAGACCGGCGCCGGCGCGGCGATGCTGAAGGACCCGGACACCGCGGTCGCGGTCGCGCGGGCGGCACGCGAAGGCTCCGGGAGGCCGGTGACAGTCAAGCTCCGCTCGGGCTCGGCTCCCGGCGACACGACCTCCGGCTTCGATCTTGCCCACCGGCTCGTCGATGAAGCCGGAGTGTCGGCGATCACCTTCCACCCGCGATCGGCCAAGGTCCACCACAAGGGCGTGCCCGACTACGACCTCGCAGCACGGCTCGTCGAGTCGCTGCCGGCGCCGGTGATCCTCACCGGCGGCCTGCAGGACGCCGACTCGGTCCGCCGGGCCTACGAACACACCGGTGCGGCGGCCGTGATGCTCGCTCGCGGGTCGCTCGGCAACCCGTGGCTTTTCGAGC
>WBZP01001621.1_pt1 | contig 27212 bp, 18 predicted proteins | sample 5204301 | NCBI WGS metagenome assembly WBZP01 (sample SAMN12412401, study PRJNA552823) | activated sludge metagenome | isolation source: activated sludge from nitrification reactor of wastewater treatment plant... | place: USA: Pennsylvania | collected 2017 | reverse complement strand
TCGATGGTCGCTCGGATCTCTATTCACTGGGCGTCATGATGTTTGAAATGCTCAGCGGTCGGCTCCCGTTTCAGGGTGAAACGGGAAAGCAGATCGCGATGGCGCGTCATCTGGAGGATCCTCCTGATCTCGGTACGCTCTGTCCGGAACTGCCACCGGAAGCTACTGTAGTGGTGTCTCGCTGTCTCCAGCGACGACCAGAAGAGCGCTTTGCCAGCGCAGAGGAGCTACGGCGTGCCCTGCTTAGCGTCCCCCTTTCGGTGGATCAACAGAGCTGTCGTGCAGTTCGCAGTCAGGGTTTTGATCTGGATGCCACGCTGATCTTGCCAGCCGAAAACAGACTGCGCGTGGTTGCGGTGTCTCTGCTGCAAAATCACGGCGACCCAGCGCAAGCGTACATCGCGCAGGGGCTCACCGATTCCTTGACCGATGCGATATCTTCCCTGCGGGATGCGCGAGTCATCAGCAGTGCCGTTTTGGCCAAACAGTCTGACCACGGTGATCCGCTCTCCGCAGCGAAAGCGGCGGGAGCGCATGCCCTGGTCAGTGGAGCCATTCGCATGCAAGGACACAACCTGCTCGCGGTGCTGCGCATGGTGTCTGTCGAAGGGGAGTTTCAGCTCTGGACGCACAAATGGGAGATCCCGTTTGGCGAAGCCATCGGACTCTGCCAGCAGGCCGCACGCGCCATTGCGACCGCCCTGACCACCGACGTGTCTGCACAACTTCAGGACACAACACTGGATCCAGAAACACTCGATCTGTATCTACGTGCACGGCATCTGTACACGGGTACAGATCCTTCCTACTTTAGGCGCAGCGTCGATCTCTTGGAACAAGCCCTAGCACGGCAGCCCAACAGTCCCTTGCTGCTCGCCGGGTATGCCAAGGCAGCAGCGCGCTCCTGGTTTTGGGGTCATGAAGAAGATCGCGTCAAGGCCATACATGCTGCGGAACGGGCCGTTCAAGCTGCCCCTCATCAGGGTACTCCGTATGCGGCGCAGGCGGCGGTACTGTACGGAAGCGGTGACCTACCGGGAGCAGTACGAGCACTGAAGAAGGCACTGACGCTCTCTCCACAATTGGCCGATGCACACGATCTGCTTGGGCGAATCCTATCGGAATGCGGACCCCTGTCAGACTCGGTGGCCCATCTGGAAACGGCACTGCGCATTGACCCGATGCTACCGCGTGCATGGCTCGACATCGTGCGGGTGTTTGCGCTGACCGGTGTCTGGAAACAGGTGGAAGCGATCCTGGCCCGTGAGGTCAACGACCCCCGGCTGGTACCGATGTGGTGGATGATGGCTGGCAGGATGGCGGTGTGGCGACAGGATCCGCAGTGGGCCAAACATCTGCTGACGATGCCAAGCGATGAGTCGACGGGCTGTAAGCGGGGAAAGCGACTCCTGCTGCGCCTGACGGATCCGGAGGGCAGTGGTCGATTTACTCAGGAGGAGCTGCGCCTCTTCTACCAAGCCTCACCGAACAGCAATTCACGACGACGGACCGTCCTGCATCAAGGACAAGCCGAGGTTCACTGCCTGGATGGGCACTTTGCAGATGCACTACACGCCATTCAGGAAAGTCTAGACGACGGACTGACCGATCAGATGTGGATTGACCACTGTCCACTGCTAAAGCCCCTGCGTTCGGAGCCGGAATTTCAGAAACTGAGAAAGGAAGTCGTTCGTCGCGCTGAGCTCATCCGTGCCGCTCGGGGGACCACGTCACTAGATAAAGACTCCTGCTAGGTTTGCGTGACAGCAGGGCTCTACAGTGATTCTACAAATGTAGTAAGGGCTGCGCGCTCTACGGCCGGTAGCGCGATTCCAAAGGGATGACCAAGCACCGGACCGGGACCATGCTTTCCCTCGCGATAGGAGTCCAGGAACCGTTCTGGATCAAGTACCGCCCGCACACTGGACAGCGCGCCTTGATGGAAAAACTGCTGCCGTGTGCGGGCACCGAGCAGCGAAGGCGTACGATAATGGCCAGTACCACGCTCTGTGCTCAGCCCGAGGGCTGGGTCCGTGACGATGGTGGACAGCGCCACGGGCTCTCCGGAGTAGTGGGGAGGCAGATGACAGCGTGCGCAGTGTTGCGCAAACAGGGTTTCGCCCGCACCTTTTCCCAATCCAGGCGAGGACTGGATCGAAGCGAGATCCCACACATAGACCGCCAGTCCGAGCGCCACCTCGATGGGAGGACGCACCCCTTCCTGGTAGGTGGTGATGAGCAGCGTTTCGATGCGAAGAGCGAGCGCGAACAAATCGTTGCGCAAGGTTGCATCATGATGAAGGAAGCGCTGAGAAGAGACGATCCGCAGATCAGGAATCGCCGCCGGATTGTCAACACCGTCGGGACTGGTGTCCAATCGACCCATCCCCCAGCGCAGCGGTGGACCCTCAATCTGACCGCTGGCATCCGCTCCGAGTTTGCCCAGATCGAGCGATGCATTGGCGGCCCCGGCAGCAATTCCGCTCCGATCCTCTGGAGCCGCATGACAGGTCGCGCAGGTGGTTGCTAGCCTCTGGGAGCCATCCGGAAGCGATACCTCTAGGAGTCCACCAAGTTGTTCCTCTCCCGTCGGTATAGCGCCAGTCCAAAGTCCATAATCACGAGCCACAGAAGTCTCTGTGCGTACCCGGTCAAATCCGGAAACAAGTTGTGCGGGATAATGGAAAAATGCACGCCGTCCGATCGACCATAGAGCGGCACGTAGTGCACTCTCTTCGGCGTCGTCCTCACCAGGGAGCGGGAGACTCGGTTCGAGTGATGCCTCACGAGCACCGGCAGAACCATCCGCCAAAATGACCGCCGTCAGCGGCGCAAACACCGGCAGTCGCAGCCAACCGCCCTCGCTGGTCAGCCCATAGTGAGAGAGGCGCAGCCGGGCATACTCATTGTCTTGCGAAAACAACGCGCTCTGTAGCCGCTCGCGACGAGAATCCGGTGATTGTAGGAATCGGCGCAGCGGCAAAGTGGGCTCTGCGCACCCACTGCCTACGCACAACATCAGCACCGCAACCCAGCCACCCCGCATCGCTAGCCAGCACACAGGGAGCTGCTGCACTGCCAGATCCCCGCCGCTGGATTGTACGCACAGTAGCCAGGGAGTCCACCGTCGGTGGCACACTCTGCATCATCGACACAGGTGTCACGGCTGGTATGACAGTAGTAGGCGACCACGCCGCTGTAGCTTCCGCAGGAACCGAATGAGGGAGAGCACGCGCCCCCCGTTCCACAATCTGCATCGGTGCGACAGTTGCCTTCGCTTAGACAGTGGTTGGTAGCCAAGCTGGCCGACGTAGCTGAGGCTCTGCATTCACAGACTTTGCCACCGCACACGCTGTCATCAAAACAGGTATCGTAGGAACAGATGGTACCGATTCGGCTCGGCACACAGCGACCATTTTGGCCTTTGCTGCTGTCCTTGCAGTCCGCGTCACTCGTGCACTGACTCATGCCGCCACCGCCCATCGTCACCCCCGCAGGACGAGTCATCGAACAGGTAACAGGACTTGCTCGATGATTGAGCGCGGGATGAGGAGGCTTGGTCGGAATCTCTGGCGTACAGCCCAGCGAAAAACAAGCAACCGAAATGAATGAAAGCAACCAGGGTGTTCGGGTTTGTGAAGTCATGCGCCCATGATACACGAAGGATTGATGACATTGTGCGAGCTTCCAGCGCTGATTTTCCCCAGCTTTCCTCCACCCTGCGAAGGAAACCATCACTCGCTTATCACCGAGGCCATTGGTGCTTGTTGCCGTCGGAAATTCATGTAATAATGTTCTGGCTTTCCTCTATCGAAAGGAATCCCAATGTCTCTTATGAAGCACTCTGGTTCTTTCGCTCTTTGTGCCGCACTCTGTATCGCTAGTGGCTGCAACGGAGTCTCTACCTCCGCCGACGGTGGAACTCCCTCCGAAAGTGAGGTCGCCTGCAAGTTGAGCTACAGCGGGTTCAATAGCAGTCCGAAAGTGAACGCCACCAGCACCTGGGCCTGGACCTGCACCCCAACCACTCGGCTCATGACCGGCAATGGCATTCCTGATCACAGCGTGGTCGGAGGAAACTTCGCCACGCCGATTTCGGCACAGAGTCTCTCTGTCACCTTCCCGAAAGCCCCGGCAATCACCTCCCAAAGCGGAACCGCACTGGTTCGTAAGCCGTATGGTTACGCGTTCAATTCAGTCAAATTCGATCCAGACACCGATGGAACTTGTGCCAGTACGGCGACCTCGACCGCACCCGGTGGCGGCTGCGTGGCCGTCATGGGCAGAGATCCTTGGAACCTGGAAGCACTCGGTGGTGCCTTCGCGTTCGGTGCCGATGAAAACAACGCGCACGTGCAACCAAACGGACAGTATCACTACCATGGGATGCCGGAAGGAACGCTGGCCAAGACCGGAAAGTCCGTCACGTTGGTTGGTTTTGCGATGGACGGATTCCCGGTGTACGCCCGTTATGGGTACACCACTGCAACCGATGCCAGCTCTGCCATCAAAGTGATCACCCCAAGCTACCGCAAGAAAGCAACGCCGGATGCGGGCCGTCCTTCGACGACGACGTTTCCAATGGGAACCTTTACCCAGGACTATGAATACGCGGCTGGATCGGGAGACCTAGATGAGTGCAACGGTCGAACCGGAGTCACTCCAGACTTCCCAAACGGAACCTACCACTACTACATCACCGATACGTTCCCGTTCATCCAGCGCTGTCTGAAGGGCACGCCGCTGCAATAGCCGACGGCCTCCTCGCCATGATTGCTTAGTAGCTCTTCATTTTGTCGCAGGTCAGGTTCGTGCCGGGGGTGGTTCCTAGGAGCTGCACGTAGCGCTGATAGAAGCCGATGCGATCGGTCACTTGGGCGGGGGTCGGCTGGTTGCATTCAATCCCACCGTTGATGATGTTCACCGTGAGGCCAAAGCCAGCGACGCGGCCCGCCGTCACATCGGTAGCGGTCGGAACATAGCGTCCGGTCATCACATCATGACACGAGGGCTTGGGACTCTGCGGTGTCATCCAGAACCACAGCGCGGTCTTGAACGCCAGCGCCGCATCCATTGCCACAAGCTCAGGAGAACTCAGCAGATCGATTCCTAACGCTTTGCCCGCCTGTCCGTAGTTGTAGTTCCAGGAAATCTGGATCGGACCACGACCGAAGTACTTCTTGCCCGGCTTGCAGGGCCAGTCCACGCTCGGAGAGCAGTAGTCGGGCAGCGTCTTCGGATCGACCGTGGCACCTTCATTGATCCAGCACAGGCCCCAGGAATACGGACCATCAGGTGCGGTGGCCCAGCCACCCGTGGTTTCGTGCGAGATGTTGGCCAAGAACGCAGCGACCTCGCGCCGCCGATCGTCCACGGTACCCTGCCCTGCAAAGTCCGGATAGAGCTGCGCCGCGCTAACAAACGCTTGATAGGTATAAAAAGAACCCTGACACGGAGCCGTGCCGCGATGTAGGAATATCTGCTCGAAGATGGCCTGGGTGATGAGCGATGTGACCTGGCTCTGCGAGCTGCCGCCATCATCACCACCACTGACCATTCCACCGTCGGTCAGGCTGGGGTCGCTTGGGGGTCCGCCCCCCGGACTCGCCCCCTGACAGCCCAGGTCGCACAGGCCAGCACACAACAAGACGCCCCACACAGCATTACGGATCGACATCGGCTTCCCTCCCCATTGGTCCGAGTACGTAGGCACTCGCCCCAAGTGTAAAGGAAGCGCGACCTATGTAAAGGAAGCACTACGTGCGATCAGAGCTTCTTCCCGCCCGCAGCCAGCCCGTCCAGATAGGGACCAAAGCCCTGCAGCGCCGTTCGCTGCATATACAGCATCATCCCGCGAGTTCCGCCAAGCTCTGTGCCACCGCCAGCCCGACCCGGACCGCCATGCAGAAGGTGCGGCATCACCGTCCCCGGAGGCACAAACGTTCCGGCAACCTTCTCACTCCCAATACAGATCCGACCATGGTACGGGGCGAGCCCCAGCACGGTGTCCATGAGAAACGTTTTGTCGTCGCTATACACGCTTGCGACCAGACCCCCTTCACCGCGTGCGGCGAGCGCTATCACCTGATCCGAATCGCTGTACGGAATCACGGTCGCCACCGGTCCGAAGACCTCATGCTCATGCACCGCGTGGAGTGACTCACCCTCCGCAGCGACCAGCAGGGTCGGCATCACGAAGTACCCCTTGGTGGGATCGGTGCCATGCAGTTCCAGCTTGTCTGGACCCCCAAACACGATCTTGGCCTCGGCCGACAGCTTGCGAATCCCAGCCAGTGCATCGGCTTTCTGCTGCGCGGTCGAAAGCGGTCCAATGGTCACATCATCAAGATTGGGTGCCCCCACCTTGTGCTGACTGAGCCGGTCGATGAGATCCGCCACCACTGCATCCACTTGATCTTCTTTGACGAAGATGCGGCGAATCGCGGTGCACTTCTGTCCGGCCTTTTGGGTCAGCTCCTTGACCACGCAGCTTAGGAACAGATCGTAGGTTGGGTTCCCGGACTCGAGATCGGGACCACAGATGGCGAGGTTCAGACTATCGGCCTCGATGTTGACCGGCACGCCCTTTTCTAGGACTCGCCGATGGCCACGCAGCTTGGCGGCAGTATCCGACGAACCGGTAAAGGCCACGACATCTTGCCCAGTCAGGTGATCAAACAGATCGCCTACGCTGCCGCAGATAAACTGCGCGGCACCTTCGGGAAGAGCACCACTCCCGAGCATCACCTCGAACATCCGATGGGCGAGCAGCGCCGTCGAGGTCGCCGGCTTGGCTATAAACGGCATCCCCGCAGCAATCGCGGTCGCGGCCTTTTCAGCGAGTCCCCAGGCTGGAAAGTTGAAGGCGTTGATGTGAACCGCCACCCCGACCTTGGGAGTCAGGACATGCTGACCCGACAATCGCGAGGAACGGCCGAGTGCAATCGCCTCGCCATCGACCAGGTAGCGCGCATCCCCGAGCGACTTGCACAGCTCGGCATAGTACGCAAAGGTCGCCGAAGCACCATCGACATCGAACTTCGCATCGGAGCGAGTGTTGCCCGCGTTCAAAATTCCCAGGAGCAGCAGCTCATCGCGATGGGCGACGATCGCATCGGCCAGCTTCTTACAGATCAGGCCTCGTTCGGTAAACGTCAGCCGACGCAGCGCCGGACCACCGAACTCGCGACCCCAGCGCAGCGCACCGGCCATGTCGAGTCCGTCGGTACACGCTTCGGCGATAGGTTCCTCGGTGGTGGCATTGTGCAGCACCGCCGCTTTGCCATGCCCCTTGACCCAGGCCCCCTTCAAAAAGCTCGTTAGCGTCTTCATCGTCTTCCCGTTCAACAATTAGTGTGGATTCTGGATGCGGATGACGTAGGTCAACCGAGCGAGGTTCTTTAGCACGTTGGGTACCCGCTTAAACAGATTGATCGAAGGAGGCCGTTTTTCGACGATGTGCACCGGGATTTCCTCGACGCGCTTGCCTTCACGCTGGGCCCGGATCACAAACTCCGAGGCAAACAGATCCTTGTCGACCACGCAGTGCGAGAGCGTATCGAGCAGCCGATCGCGCCGAAACGCCTTGAGCCCGTGGGTATCGGTACCGCGAAAATCGAGCAGAACCCGCAGCATGCCGTTGATGGTCTGGGTCGCCGCCCGCCGCAACAGAGGCCGCTTGTCGTGCGCGCCGCTCATCGCTTTTGAGCCGACCACCATATCGGCTTCGCCACTTTTCAACAGGCGCAGGGCTCGCTCGTAAAAATCGACATCACAGAGGTCGATTTCGTCACACATGACGTAGGTACCACGCGCCCTTTCGATTCCGGACTTCATCGCCGCGCCGTAGTTGGGTCGCCCGAGAGAGTCGATGCGAACTTGCGGATAGCGCGTCGCCAGCTCTTGGCCAAGCTGCACGGTCGCATCCGACGAGCCATTTTCGCTCAGCAGGATTTCGTAGCTGCCCAGCTCAGGGGTGGTGGCCTGCGCAGTCTGCAAGCGATCGATCAAGTCAACAACGGCAGAATGCAGGATTCCCTCTTCGTTGTAGATGGGAATGACAATCGACACGAGCGGCGGCTGATCTGAGAAAGGCATCTTACTTCTTCTTCACTTCACTCGAACGGGAGGCGAGCTGCGCGGCGATTTCGCGACCGAGCATCAGACAGTCCTCCATCGAGTTATAGGTCCAAGAGCCGTAGCGCCCACGCGGATAGATGCCGTGGCTTTCCAAGAACGGCACCAGGCCCGCGAGCGCCGGATAATAATTGTCGTCGAAAACCACGTAGGCGTATTCGATCTCGCGCAGGTCGGCAAACAGCATATCGTCCTTGCTGTTCAAGATTCCCGCAGCGACGAGCGCATCCAGCACCTCGGGCACGAGTCGGTCGACATCAATCGGCCCACGATCCGACAGTTCAACGTAGAACGAACCGCAGCCCGCTGGTGCCATCGAGGGGACCGCGTTTGAATACACCCCGACCCGGTAGAACGGATATTTCTCCTCGGGAACGTACAGCCAGTGATAGTCCGAGCGCGGCGGAACTTTGGTCGCCACGTTGAGGTACCGAACCGGCGTGCAGCGCAGCCGATCCACCCAAGGGCGCAGCGATTCGGGCAGATCGATGATCCGCCGACACAGCTCGGGCAAGGGCAGCGTCGCCACCATCGCCGAAAACTGGTGCCGCTCGCCCCCGATCGTCGCAGTGTGGGTCGCCAGTTCGATCTGTTCCAGCGCGGCCCCGCGATGCAGTCGATCCTGCGGTAGCCGCTCGACGATGCGATGGACCAGCGTCTCGATCCCACCTTCGCGGGGATACAAAAAGTGCGCGTTATAGCCAAGCTCTGGTGGCGTATCACCGACGGCACCACGCACGACGTCGGCCAGCTTGGGAATCGGCACAAACCGCGAGCACCATTCTGCGGTAATCTCCGACGGATCGACGCCCCACAGCTTGCGGTTATACGGCAGCATGAAGTGCTGCGAGATCCCTTTGCCAAAGCGCTTTTCGCAAAAATCAGCAAAGTTCTGCGCGGGCTGCTGTGAGCGAGGATCGCTGTGTGAATCGATAAAGCCGAGCAGACACTCGCTGATGACCGATGGAGGCAAGCCAAATAGGTTCGCCTGAAACGGATATCGGGTCAGCGCCCCACTCGAAAAGATCCGCGCCTTGCGAGCTACTTTGGTCAGCGCATGGCCAGGCCGGTCATCGGGAAAAAGCTCACCGACGAGCGACATGATCCCTGGATCGCGCAGGTGCAGCCAGTGCCCGGTCTTATCGAAGTAAAACCCATCTCGACACTCCGTGCGAGCGTGGCCACCGGGACGGGTATCTTTTTCGTAAAGCCGCCACTGCACCGACGCCGGTAGATGAAGAGCCGTCGAGAGCCCCGTAAGCCCACCACCCACAATCAGCACCGCGTCGTCCATGTCTCTTCGGCTAGTACCATGGCGAGGGCTTGCTCGGCAACGGAAACGACACCGACTCATCGGAGCTTCCGCCAGTCTGCGTCGTGGACTCAATCCGAGCTTTCCGCTTGCGCTTGTTTTGCTGCTTGCACGCAATCTCTCGCATCATAAGAAGCATGGCCGCTGATTCTGGATCGCCCGCTTCATCGCAGTCACCTGACGCGCCACAATCGGTTCCCAACGAGAGCTTAACCCATCGCTGGAGTCGGCGATTTGTCACAATTCCGCTGGTCTTTTTTAGCACCCTACTGATTGTCTGTGCGCTGCCGCTCCTGCTGGTCGTCACCCTGATCGGTGATTTGCTTCGCTGGCGGCTCGTCTTCACCAGAGGGTTACTGTTTTTTGTGACCGTTCTGTGCCTAGAGTCTCTGGCCCTCTGCGGTGTGACGCTGCTGTGGCTGATGAACCTCTTTTTGCGCGATGCAAGGTGGTTCGAGCAGGGCAATCGACTGGCGCAGACGCTGTGGACCGCCGGTCTGTATCGCGCCGGAGAGCGACTGTTTTCCATGACCACGCACATCGAAGGCACCAGGCCTCCCAATCACTCGGATGCCCCACCGCTGCTGGTATTTGTTCGCCACAGCAGCACCGCTGATACCGTACTTCCGGTCTTGATTCTGGCACCACTCGGTTACCGCGTTCGCTACGTCTTGAAGCGCGAACTGCTGCTCGATCCGTGTCTGGATATCGTAGGGCAGAGACTGCGCAATTACTTCGTGGCCCGGGGCGGAAAGGAGACCGAACAAGACCTTCGCGGCGTCGAGCAGCTCGCTACAGATCTGAAGCCTCAAGATGCGCTGGTGATCTATCCGGAAGGTACACGGTTTACAGTAGGAAAGCGTCAGCGAATCCTGAAGCGACTTCGTGAAAGCGGTCCAGCGGATGCTCTCGCGCTGGCAGAGTCCTTGCAACACACCCTGCCTCCCCTTCAGCGCGGACCCCTGCGCCTGTTGGAACAGAATCGTGGTGCCGATCTGCTGCTCATCGGACACTCCGGACTCGAGCCGGCTGGCTCGCTCACCGAGATGCTGCAAGGTCAGCTCATCGGTCAGAAGGTCCGCGTCCGACTCGAACACATTCCTTTTGCCAGCCTGCCCATAGACCCCCTCGCCCAGCGTCAGTTCCTGGCTGACAAATGGAAGGCCATCGATGCCTTCATCGCGGAATCACGTCGCCCGATCGAGTAGTGTCACCCCGAGCAGTCCGTTCCAGCGCAGACTTGTTACTTCCTGATTCCGTCCGCCGTACTGTTCGTGGTACTCGACGCATTCCCATGCCTGTACGTTTTGAACTCGAAGTGACTGACCCGACCGGAGCGCGTGCCGGTTTTTTGCACACCCGTCGCGGGGTCGTGCAGACTCCGGTGTTTATGCCGGTAGCCACTCATGCCGAAATTCGAGGCATGCACTCTTCGGAGGTCTGGGAAACCGGGGCTCGAATCCTGCTTTCCAACACCTATCACCTGATGCTAAGGCCCGGTGCGGAGGTGTTCCGCAGGCTCAAAGGCATCCACTCGATGATGCAGTGGGATGGGCTGGTGCTAACGGACTCGGGTGGCTTTCAGATTTTCTCGTTGCCTGATCAGCGTCAAATCACCGAGCAGGGCGCGTTATTTCGCAGCTTTCATGACAACAGCCGTCAGCTCCTCAGTCCAGAGATCAGCATCTCGATGCAGCAGAACATCGGCTCGGACATCATGATGGTGCTCGATGTCTGTATCGACTCCACCACCGATGAAGTGGGCACCCGTGAAGCGATGGAACGCACCCACCGCTGGGCGGTACGGAGTCTGTCTGCACGCGATGCAGTGCCGACCGGCCAAGCGCTGTTTGGCATCGTGCAAGGGGGAATTTTCCCGGCGCTGCGTCAGGAAAGTGCGAAGTTCCTCACCGAACTCCCATTCGAGGGATTTGCCGTCGGTGGACTCGCAGTTGGTGAAGGCCGCGAGATCCGCAACGAGATTTGCGAGCTATCGACACGACTCCTTCCGGAAAACAAGCCGCGCTATCTGATGGGAGTGGGAACACCAAACGATCTGCTCGACTGCGTGCGCCGAGGAGTCGATATGTTCGACTGTATCTTGCCAACCAAGATGGCGCAGCAGGGCTATGCGTACACCTTCCAAGGACTCCTACGCACCACCCGATCCGTATTCCAGGTCGACGAACGACCGCTCGATCCGACCTGCTCGTGCTTTACGTGTACCCGCTACTCCCGTGGCTATCTGCATCATTTGCTGCGAGGCTCCCATGCACTGGGAGCGCGACTCCTCGCCATCCACAACGTCACGCACTACCAAGTCCTGATGAGCCGCATGCGACAAGCGATTCACAGCGGTACGTTTGATGCCCTGTATCGCGAGCTGTCCCCCGTTCTGGCCCGCACCGAAAAGGGACAGAGCTGATGCGTGATGGCGACTTCGAGCTGGTTACGTTGCGTGGTGGGAGCCGCGCTGTGCGTCACACCGGACACGGCGAAGTCATGCACCCGGCCGGGGGACCATGGCTGGAAGCCAATCGTCTGTATGTCGAGCAGCCGCAGCTTGCCGCACGCCTTCAGCAATCCGGAAGTCGTGCCATCCGGATCTTCGATGTCGGACTCGGCGCGGCCACCAACGCGGTGGCGGCCCTGACCTGCGCGGAGCAATCGACTGTAGGTTCTATCGAAATCCATAGCTTTGAGATCGACCTGGCCCCCCTCCGACTGGCGCTTGCTGACCCCGAAGGCTTTCCCTTTTTGACCCCATTTCACGACGCTACGCTGGCACTCATGGAACACGGCGAGTGGTCCAAGCCTAACGTCCGCTGGATCTTACATCGCGGAGATTTCCAATCGTGTCTGCCGCAGGCCCCCGATCAGGTCGATCTGATTTTCTTTGATCCGTTTTCACCGCAGCACAATGCGTCGCTATGGACTCCCACCACGTTTGCGGCACTCCGTGAGCACTGTCGTAGCGACGGAGCGGGCGCACTCCTTTACACGTACAGCGCGGCGACTCCGATGCGGGTTTCCCTGCTGCTTGGTGGTTTCTATGTCGGGGCTGGAGTTTCGACCGGAACCAAACAAGAAACAACGATCGGTGCGACGGTGAAGTCATCGTTGGCCGCGCCGCTGGGACCACGCTGGCTGGCCCGATGGGAACGTTCCAGCGCCCGTGCGCCGATCGGCGAAGCAGTGCTGACTCCGGCACATGAAACCGCGTTGCGCGGACATCCGCAGTTCACACACGCAGACCTCGCCTGACGTTTGTTTCGAATTATTTTTTTTGGCAATCGGCTCTTGACAGGGCCTCTCCAAAAAAATCACGTTGCGTCGGAACCACAACCCCGCAACTGCTTTTTAAAGAGGTCCGCCGTGATCACCCATTCTCTAGGCCGTAGCCTGCTGTTCCCCGTATTCGGTCTTTTGGCTTGTACTTCCGCAGAGCCCGACACCACCCCATCGGATGCAGCGCTCACTCCCGACTTAACGGTACTGCCCGATCTTTCGCCGTCGCCCCCTGACCTTACGCCAGCCCGCTGTGAGCTCCCGTACGATGTGCGGGCGATCGACAAAGTCTCTACTGGCGTGGTCACCATCATGGCGTCTCCCGCCGACCCTGCGGTGTATAACGCCGAGGTCGATGCCACCGCAGGTGGTTCGATGAAGTACGGCGAAAATCCGTTTGTCTATCTCGATTTGATCGGTCGAAAAAAGGTCGAGATCAGCGACGTTCAATCGGAAACCAGCAGTGGCTGGGATCTCGCCCTCAAGCGCTGGCAGATCAAGCTCAACAGCGGAGACTCTGGACCGGGCGGAGTCAAGGTGTCACGAGTGCCAGGGAAGACGCTCGGCGAGGTGACGATGGCCCCCGCCGGAACCTACGAAGCGGACTCCTATTTCGATGCCAAGTGCGTGTTCCAGTCCGATCCGATAGGGGGTCTCGGCACCGCACTCAGCGACTGGTACGACTACGAAAGTGGCACGAGCCGCATCATTCCCAAAAAGGAAGTCCTGGTGCTCAAGCGGCGTGATGGTCAAGGCCACATCAAGGTTCAAATCACCAGCTATTACAAAGGAACCACCAGCGCCAACTACAGCCTAAGCTGGAGCTATCTGCCATGAAACGAGGGGCGGTGCTCCTACTCGGACTCTGTTTTGCATGCGGAGGCGAAGCCGAGCCGGAGCTCTTCGATCGAGTCTCAGTGCTGCAACAGCAGATCCGTCCCACCGACGGTGCGGGCTGGAACGGAAACGGCTTTGGCATTCCGGCCCAAGTCTACGATCCACCCGGTGGACACTTCCGCGTCTACTACGTCACGACAGGCGAAAACGCTGTCGATCTCACGGACATCGCTCCCAAAGATGGCGTTCCGGACTTCGTGGCACAAGTGGGAAGTGCTGCGGAAGACACCTATCAAAGTACGGTGGTACAGCGCGGATTCCGCCCGCCGCTCGATGACAGTGTGTATCACGATCGACCGGACTTCGGTGGCGATGGCCGCTTTGACATTTATCTGCGCTGGGCCGGCAAAGGTAGCGATGGATACCGGGTCACCGAGGCTTGCACCGACGGAAGTGATGGCAAAAGTCCTGGCCGCTGCGCGGGCTACTTTGTGATGAATCCCAGCTACAAAGGAAGCTCGTATCCGAGCGAACTCGAAGGCATTCGCGTCCTCACCAGCCATGAGCTGTTCCATAGCATCCAAGATGCCTATGGTATGGGTCAGTGGCGAACGTTCAGCGAAGGCAGCGCGGTCTGGAATGAACTTCAGGTATTTCCAGATAGCCCGGGCACCTGGAAGGACTACCTCGGATTTCTGCCCGCACTGTTTCGGGAACCAGAGCGTCCGTTCGATAAGAGCATGGGCTCTGGACCGGCAGCCTCCTATGCGTATGGAACGGCGGCGTTTATCGAGTATCTGTCCGAGCGTTTCGGACCTTTGCTGATTCGCCAAATCTGGGAGGGTTGCGAGCAGCCACCAGCATCGGAAGTTCCGCTGTTTTTGGATGTCATCGATGCCGAGCTAAAGAAGCGACACCGCAGCTCACTTCAATCAGCGTGGACTGAGTTTACCCGCTGGAACCTCCTCACCGCCGAACGTGCCACTCCTGATCGCGGCTACCGACGCGCCAGCGAGTATCCCAGCGTACGTTTTGAGCCCGAACGAACCGAGATCGATCAAACCACCACGGTCGAGGTCAACGGACTGTCTGCACGCTACCTGAAACTGCGCCCTTCCCTGTCCGTTCCGACTCCGGTTCGCATCACCGTAAGCGATCCAGCCAGCGAGACAGCGACGGCAGCCGCAGTCATTTTCACGGCCAGTGGCAGAACCTCGGACCTCACCGAGATCCAGCAAGGCACGACCCTCACCCTCTCCCCTGGTGATTCGCTGCTGGTGGTCATCACTGGCGCTGTCCGAGGTGCCCGGGCCCGCATGGTCCAGGTAAACAGCCAGGCCGTCCCGCCAGTCGTAGATCCAGAGTCACCGGATCTACACCCGAAGGGCTGTGGATTTGCGGCCCAGCAAGTCCCGGTAGGTCCACTGGGAGCTCTCGGTGTACTGCTGCTCCTCGGTGTGGCGGCTCAACGACGACGAAGATGATTCTGTGATTGTACTCTCTGCCCCCGCCGTGATACAGCGCGCAGGTGGTCCCCTGGAGGAGTCTGCTGGTGAAAAATCACACGTTCCGATGGGTTCTCCTTGCTGCAGTGATGGTCCAAAGTGGCGCGGCGCTCGCCAAGCCACCAGCGGGCGGGGTGTTCTGTCAGAAATACCCAACCGCGCAAGAGTGCAGCGGGCGTCAACCATCCTGCACGTACTGTCACATTGCGCCTCCCCAGCGCAACGCGTACGGCACCGCGCTATCGCAACAGCTCGCGGTGGGAATGCCACGTCCGCTCTCGGATGCGGACTTCGCGGCGGCACTGCCGAGCGCACTCGCTGCCATCGAAGGACAGGACGCCGATGGCGATGGCACGTCCAATCTGGTCGAGATCCAACAAGGAACGCTGCCCGGGGATCCCAACAGCAAGCCGAGCGTTTCGGCCTGCCAAGGAAAAGACAACCCGCAGTATTCCGTCTGTCATTACGATCTACGTTACGCGTACAAAAAACTGCTGCTCGACTTCTGCGGAGCGTCTCCATCCTTCGCCCAAGTCAGCGCGTTGATGGCACGGCCAAGTGATGCCGATCGCCAGGCGTTCCTCGACACCGAGATCGACCGCTGCACCCAGACAGAGTTCTGGAGAGGCAAAAACGGTCAGCTCTGGAAGTTGGCACATCCGAAAGTCCGTCCGGTCGGTTCGCTCAAGGATGGCGAAGACAAAGGCGGGGTTCCGCTCGCCGACTACTACGATGACTACGCACTGTTTGCGTACACCCAAACCGACGATCACGATGCGCGAGAAGTCCTGACGGCCGACTACTTTGTGAAGCGCGATACGAACCCCACCCGCTATAGCAAAGTCACGAGTCTTTCATCGCAAAAGGTTGATCAAGCCCATCGCGCAGGCAACATGACCTCTGCGTGGTCGCTGACCTATTTTGTGATGTTCACCGCGCTGCCTCGGAATGCGGCGTCGCAGATGTATCGCTCGTACCTAGGATTCGACATCGCCAAACAGGAAGGCCTGTATAGCGTCGCTGGAGAGCCGCAGGACTACGATGCCAAGGGAGTCACGCAGAAGGAATGCGCGGCCTGTCACGCGACGCTGGATCCGCTCACCTATCCCTTCCGCAACTACAACGGAATTTCGTCTCCCAGATACTCGGTCCAGTACATTCCCAACCGACTCGAGACGTTCTTTCGAGATGCCGCGCCCCGTATCACCCAGACTCCCGAGCGCGGGGTGATCTTCGGACAACCGGTAAACGATCTTCGCGAGTGGGCACGGGTTGCTGCGGACAGCGATGCTTTTGCGATCTCGACGACGACGGATTACTGGAAGCTACTCATCGGCCATGCGCCGCGACCGGATGAAAACGCCGAGTTTGTCGCAACCTGGAAGCGCTTTCGGACGAGCCACCAGTATCGCGTACAGAAACTGCTCCATGACATCGTGAAGACGGAGGCCTACGGTGCGCCGTAACAAACTGCTCTCAATCGCCGTACTATGTTTGGCCTGTCATGGTGGTACCGAGGTACCCCCCAATCCCGATCCTGTGGAGCCTCCCAGTGGTCCCGTGGCGCGTTCTGCCCGAGGAAACCTGCGCTTCAAAGGTCCAGAGCGGATCAACGCCGACTTTGCGGCGGCTCTCGATCTGCGTGCAGAGTCAGTCTGTACCGAGCTGGGCCTGTATCCGTGTACCTCTGTGGTCCACAACGTAGCACTCGGCGGAGTCGATCCCTACGGACCGGGACTGTATGAGTCTTCGGGCGTTACGGCCAGCACCACTCCCCTGGTGATCGATCGAATTGCGTGGGCGGCCTGTACGCTCCGCGTCACTACCGATCTGGGAACTCCGGCTGCGGCGGCGATCTTCAAAGACATTCCGCAAGTTGGCAAAAAGCTAGCCAATCCCGACGGTGCCGAGGTACGTGGGCTGATCACGTTGCTCACCCAAAGAGCGCTGCTGCGCAACCCCTATCGCAATGAGGTAGAGCGCTACATCGAGCTTGCCAAAGCCATCGAAACCACCGGCAATGCCGAGCCCGCGAAATCCTGGATGCAGTCGGTCTGTTTCGCGATCCTTTCCTCTACAGAGTCGATCTTTTACTAAAGGGAGCCATCCAATGTCGCTACGAGGAAATGGACGACTGAATCGTCGAGAAGCGTTGCAGGCGCTGGGTTTGGCGGCGGCCGGTTCGACGGTGCTTGGTTCCTTTCTGGCCGGTTGTCGGCAGTCCCTGGAAACGCCAGAGTCGATCGAGCGAATCGGCATGCGCCGTGATCCGCTCAGCGGCAAGCCAAAGTTCCTGATCGTGGTGGCTGCTGCGGGTGGTGCGAGCATCGTGGATAGCTTCCTGGCAGTACGCGAATCGGAAGCCAAAGCGAACGCGGCGCGACTAAACACCTTCCCAGACTCGGCGGTGCAGTCTGTGGCAGGAAGTCCATTCCGTGCCGTCCGCTTCATGGGCTCCAAGCTGGGCAGCATTCCGATTTCGGTGAGTACCGACCAGCTCGCGTTTGTACAAAAGTACGCGGACGATATGCTCGTGGCAACCTCGCTGGGAACCTCTGTGAACCACTCTGTGGCGCAGAAGCGAGCGATCACCGGCAATGCGGCCTGGCGAGGTCGGACCCTGCAAGAGTGCGTCGCATTAGAGTGGGGTCAAGGCATGCCGCTGCCCAACGTCAACATGGCGATGGGAGGTTATGGCGAACGGGGAACCGATGGCTCGCTGCCAGCCTCGGTATATGCAGAGACCGTGACCAATCCTGCGCTGTGGCCCCTCGGTCTGGATGGCTCACGCGGGGTACTGGGAGCGCCGCCTGCCGATGTGATTGGCCTGGCCCGAAAAGCCCGCAATGACCTGGATACGCAGTCGGTGTTCGGCCAGACGTTTGCGGACTCTGAAGCGCTCAAACGTTGGCAGGCCCAGCGGGATGTTGGAGCCGGACTTGAAGCGCAAGATCTCATCACGCGGCTGAATGTCCTTCCCGATATGCCACCGCAGATTCCGCTCACCCAATATGGGCTCGCCTCCTCTCCTGATGGTGCACGGGTGCGCGCAGTCCTGCCGGACTTCTTCAACGATCCGTTCCAAGGTCAAGCAGCGCTCGCGTTCCTGCTCATCAAGTACAGAGTGTCCGCAGCGATTACGATTGGCCCTGACTTCAACGTCAAGCTCGGGGGTACGTCGGGAATCCTCAATCCTCCGCTGGCGTTCGACTTTAGCCACAACGATCACCGCAGCGGTCAGGCGTTTATGTGGGCACGGATCATGTCCACCGTCGACAAACTGATCTCTCTGCTCAAGTCCGAGCCCTTTGATGCCGCCACCGGAGAGAGCCTCTGGGATCGCACCATGATCTATGTCGCCACAGACTTCGGACGAACTCGCAATCGTCCCGATGGCGCGATGAGCTTTGGCAGCGGCCACGATCTCAACAACGGATTCCTGATGCTATCACCGATGGTGAAGGGCAACACCATCTTGGGCGGAGTCGATCCACTGACCACGCTCACCTACGGCTTTGATGCTCGTACCGGTGCGGCCCAGCCCGGAAAGCTACTCACCAATGAGCCGGACATTTTCTCGGGTGTACTCACCGCGATGGGTGCAAACCTGAGCGGAAGTGGACTCCCTGACGCCAGCGCGTTCAAGAGCTAATACAGAGGATTTCCTTGCCTGTGCGGTACCTAACCACCCTCCTGAAGACCGTCCTAGTTCCTTCCCTACTCTGTGCACTCACTGCCACCGCAGCGCCGACGCTGGAATCTCCCAAGTCAGGTGCCGACAAGCCGATCATTCCCGGTGAACTCCATACCGACGAAGAGATCACTCGGGCACTGCGTGAGCACTACACCAAGCACGAGTTTCGCATTGCGATGCGAGATGGCGTCCGTCTGTTCACCCATGTTTACGTTCCCAAAGATCGCTCACAGACCTATCCGATTCTGCTGATGCGAACCCCATATGGGATTGGGCCGTACGGAGTCGACAATTACCCCTCCACTCGCGAGCCCCGCTGGATCCGCACCTTCTCACCGGCTCCGTCTCTGATCAGCCATGGGATGATCTTTGCGTTCCAAGACGTGCGCGGCAAGATGATGTCCGAAGGGGCCTTCACAGACGTCACGCCCTACCTGCCGAGCAAGCGAAGCAAGAGCGATGTCGATCAGTCGAGCGACGCCTACGACACCATTGACTGGTTGGTCAAAAACGTTCCTGGCAACAATGGAAAATTAGGCATCTGGGGGAATTCATATCCAGGCTTTTATGCCACCCAGGCTGCGATCGATGCGCATCCGGCCCTCAAGGCAGTGTCCCCTCAGATGCCGGTGACAGAGTGGTTTCTCGGCGATGACTTCCACCACAATGGAGCGCTGTTTCTCGCCGACGCCTTTTTGTTCTATGCAAACTTTGGCAAAGCCCGGCCAAAGCCGACCGCCAAAGGACGCTGGGACTTCGAGCACGATACGGGCGACATCTACGATTACTTTCTGCACCTTGGGCCTCTGTTCGATGCGGACACCCGCGTCGTAGGAGAATCGCTGCCGTTCTGGAAAGCCTGCGTCGAACATCAGTCTCGCGATGAATATTGGAAAGCGCGTGATCCTCGGCCCCATCTGCGCAACATCCGTCCGGCCGTGATGACGGTCGGTGGTCTGTATGATGCAGAGGACTTGTTTGGTGCCCTCGAAACCTACCGCGCCATTGAAAAGCAGAGTCCTGCCACCACCAGCACGCTCGTGCTCGGTCCCTGGAAGCACGGTGGACAGTACCGCAGCGACGGAGACGGACTGGGAGATCTGTCGTTTGGGGCCAAGACCTCGCGCTACTACCAAGACCACATTCTGGCTCCGTTTTTCTTGCAGCATCTCAAGGGAATCAAGAGCGAAGCACCAGCCGAAGCGTGGGTGTTCGAGACCGGTTCCAATGAGTGGCATCGCTATGGAACGTGGCCCCCTGCGGTCAAACAGACCACGTTCTACTTCTCTGCCCAGGGTCGGCTGTCGAATGAGTCTGGGAAAGAGACTCCGCTCGCCATGGATAGCTATGTAAGTGACCCGAGCAAGCCGGTTCCGTACCGCGAGCGTCTGTCTGCGCAGCGCGAACCAGAATACATGGTGGAAGATCAGCGTTTCGCCTCGCGTCGACCCGATGTCCTGGTGTACGACGCGCCGCCGCTGGAGAGCGACACCACGGTGGCGGGCCCGATCGAAGTGGATTTGTGGGTAGCCACCACGGGTAGCGATGCCGACTTTGTGGTCAAGCTGATCGATGTGTTCCCAGAGAACGCAGCGGACCCAGAGCCCAATCCACGCGGCGTTCGGATGGGTGGCTATCAAGCGCTGGTCCGTGGAGAGGTGATGCGAAGTCGATTCCGGAACAGCTTTGAACAGCCAGAACCGATGACTCCCAACCAGCCAACCCGCGTGCGGTTCAAGCTGCCGGATGTCAATCACACCTTCCGGGTGGGACACCGCATCATGGTTCAGGTGCAGAGCTCGTGGTTCCCACTGGTCGATCGCAACCCGCAAAAGTTTGTCGACATTTACCGGGCCAACCCGAGCGACTTCCAGGTCGCAACCCACAAGCTGTACCGAGGGGGAGACAAGCGTTCCTCGATTACGCTGCCACTGCTCACGGGCCGCTCGACCCCCTAACAAGTGAAGTCGCCGCCGTAGGCTAGTTCGGGCCGAGTCTGCGGACTCTCTCTTCTAGCACCTTGAGCTTGTCGACAATCGGTGCACCACCACCGAGGAATCGCTTTTTCATCTGCTCGATTCGATTGAGCAGACGGACGCCGCGTTGGTGCTGTAGTTCCTCAATCTCTGAAACCACCGCAGCCAGCTCTCCGCCCAGTCCTTCGCCTCGACGCTTGCGCGCATGATCGGTCATCGCGCCGAGCAGCGATTGACGCATCAGCTCACCGACTCGCTCCACAGAATAGAACTTCTTCATGTAGGAGCGGGTATCGACCCGCCGTGGATGCCGGAGCAGTTGCGCCATCATTCGAGCCAGCTCTTCCGGGTTGTCCTGCGGACACAGGTTCAGCGGCTCTTCATGGCCACGATCAACCGCCAGCCGATTGAAGTCGCGCATTCCTTCCAGATCCGAGCAGAGCACCGGAATGTTAGAGGAAAGCGCCTCCAAAATCGCCACCGGCATGCCTTCGAGCCGCGATGGAACCACGTACAGGGCATACTCAGGAAGATGCGGCGCAGCCTCGGGAACAGGTCCACGTAGCTCCGCTCTCTGGAGGCCCACTGCGACCTTTTGTAGCTTGTCGAAATCCTCCCCCAGTCCATAACAGCGCAGTGAATATTCAGGAAGCTTGTCTTGGACTCTTTCCCAGCCTGCCAGCAGAACGTCGACTCCCTTGGCCCAATAGTACGTGGTCAAACAGCCCACCGCATGACCGGGATTCGGACTACCTTGCAAGTCTGGGAATCGCTCGACATCGAGCATCAGCGGCACCACTGCACAGGGCCGACGAAACGTCTCGATCACATGGTCTGCCAGAAACGGTGAGTGGGTTATTAGGCGAGTCGGAACACTCTTATCGCAGTCCGCAGTGTCGGTTCGATGCACATACTCCACCGAAGCAATGCCACTGCGCCGAATCGCCGACACCGCCCATGGAGGGGGCCAGTGATAGAGCACCACATCAAAGCCGCGCAGCTTGCTGATAAGATCCAGCTCGCCGGTCACGTACTCATAGGTGAACGGCGGATTGTCGGTCTTTGCGCCCCCGGCCACAAACACCGGCGCATCAAACAGAAGCTGCTGAAGTCGGATCTGGGTCTCGACTCCGCCGTGCACCGCATTCTTGGTAACGATTGCAACCTTCATCGAAGCTCCGCACCGTAATGGTTCATAGCCAAAAGAGCGCCTCTTCACTACGACCCGCTTCCGCAGGAATCCAGCCGAAGTGCGACAGCAAAGCCAACCACCGCTTCCGCCAACGCGTCACATCAAAGTGCTGGGCAGATTGGCGGGCCGCGAGCTGAAGTCGAGTCCGCTCCGCACTGTGTTCAATCAGGTAGTTGATCGCCCCAGAGATTGACTCTGGATTCGGGCTCACTAGCAGTCCGTTGCTGCCAGACTGGATGATGTCCGACAATCCACCGATATGCGTCGCCACCGTAGCGCAGCCAGAGGCCAGGCTCTCGATGCAAGACAGACTGGTGCCCTCGCAGGCAATGGTTGGGATCACACAGATGTCTGCGGAACGATAGTAGTCCGGCATCTGTTCAAAGCTCGCCTTCAGAAACTGGAGCCGGGAATCCTGCTGCGCCAGCGCTTCGATGATTCGATTGTCCGGTCCGTCCCCTTCGCCAATCCACAGAATGCGACAGCGGTGCGGAATCCGCGACAAGATATCGCCCAGGATGCGGCTACCACGGTTGACATGACTGCGGCGCGGAAACAGAATGGTCAGATCCTCTGCTGAGCGCTGAGGAGTCGGCCACTCCACCTGCGGATGAAAGAGTTCGGTATCCGCAAAGTTGGGCAGATAGACCATCTTCGTGGCGAGTTCGGGCCACAGCGCACGCACCACGTTGATCGAGTTGGTATCGACACTCACCACCAAGCCGGGCTGCGCAAAGCAACGATGCAGGTGACGGAACCAGTCCTCACTACGGATTCCGAGTCCTTCATAGTTGCGATGGTCAAACCAGATGCCGTGACACAGGAGCAGCGCATCACGGCGCATTCGATGGGCAGAGGCGTACTCCGGTAAATTGTAGATCACTCCGTCATAGGAGTGACTGATATCGAAAAAGTTCTCAGAGATTCCGTAGTCAAACTCCGAAAAACGCTGATGGGAAGGTAGCCCAATCACCTTGAATCCCGCACACTCTCCTTGAAACGGCTGATGGGCCCCTTGATAGATGGTCACCGTGCAGCCAGACTCCCGCAACAATCCCGCAAGGGTCAGGCAGACGCGCTCGCCTCCACCATAAGTCGGGGCATGAGATTTCCAGTCCAGCACCTGATTGGTGAGCAGTGCCACCGATTTGACGGGCTGGCCCCGTCTCCCCATCTTTGCGTTCGGAACACAGTCCGTTGCAACCAGTCGCCGCAGCAAATCGGAAGGATGAGGTCGGGCGGGCCTCCTGGCCTTGCTAACAGGATTCCTACGCTCCGCCAGAGAGGTCTGGACATCGTCCACATAAGCCGAAAACCGAGAATAGAACCGATGCCGACCCTCTTCCCCGCCGAGGAGAAAGTCGTCTTTCAATGAAGAGAGCCCGTTTCGCAGAGCATCAGGAAGAGACATCGCTGCGGCTGCGTGTACCGTAATTTAAGGAACAAAGTCAAGGCCCGCCCGGCCCGTTGACAGTCGTCGCGTGGTTGCGATATACGAGCCGTAATGCAACCGCTTACCTGCATTTACTGTGGCTCCTCGAACTTCTCCCACGCCTATCAACGCGCTGATGGAAGAGCCATTGTCGGTTGCCAGGACTGCGGGCTCCTCTTCATTTCGGACATCCCCGATAACATCGCAGAGCTGTATGGCACCGACTACTTTCACAAGACAGAGTCCGCTTCTGGCAACGGCTACGCCAACTATGATGGACTCGATCCGATAGCCTTTCGCTGGCAGCTTGCGCTGTCGCGACTATTTTCCGGACACACTGCGGATTGTGCGAAGACGATCCTTGATCTCGGCTGCGCCACCGGCCACTTCCTGAAGATGGCTGGCGCTGCTGGATTTCACTGTGCAGGCGTCGAGATCAGTCCGAGTGCAGCAGAGTCCGTCCGCCAGCAGGGATTCCCGGTGCTGGTATCGTCGTTTGAGTCTGCAAATCCAGCACCGGTTGACCTTGTTACGGCCTGGGATTTTATCGAACACGTGGTTGATCTTCGTACAACCTTTGAAAAAGTACGGAGCACTCTACTCGATGGCGGAGTGTTCCTGTTTGCAACCCCAGATGGGGGATCAGCGCGTGCCCAGGAGCATGGTGAAAAGTGGATCTGCCTAAATAGCTCTTTTGAGCATATTACATATCTCACTATCCCATTTTTGGAAAGAGCGCTCCGCGAAACCTTCGGTTGCGAACCACTACTGCTCAGCTTCGACGTTGGCGAGTTCTGGACCAGCATCATCGGTATAGTCCGTGTGGGAGGTTTGACCGAACAAGATCGGCGCATCGGACAGCTACTGCGCAGCCAAGGCCAACCGTCGAGCGATGAAGAGATCACCAAGTTCGGCAGTGAACTTGGCTTTTTCTACGCCACGTTCATGCAGCTCGCGGCTCTGTCGCGGCTGATCGAACGAGCCGACGGGCTACTCCCTCCAGCGACGGTTTCAGCCCTGCATGGCGGACTCCTGTACTTGTCTGATCAGTTCCCAGAGTCCATCCCATTGCTACGCCAAGGTCTTTCCGCAGAGCCACTGTGTGCTGCTTGGCTTGCCACTGCAAACGCGCATACCCTCACCCTACGCGAGCAGCACTATCAGTCCCAGATCGAACAGCAGAACCGCAGTGCCGAAGACCAAATTGCCCGGCTCCGCAACGAGATCAATCAGCTTCGCGAAGTCAACGATCAGATCATCCATTCGGTGACGTGGAAGGTAGGACGCAAGATCACGCAGCCGATTGAGAGTGTTCCGCACAGTCGCGCCGTCCTTTCCGGACTTCAGCGATTCCGCGAGCGAGGCCCGCTTGGCTCTCTGCAAGCCGCTCACAGCTATGTCCAAGCCATCACGGATTCCAGCAGCGCCAACCAGAGCAAAGCCCAGCGACTCGCAACCGCGAGCCTGAAAGTGACCGAATACGTTACCGAGCATGTACTCCCTGGCCGACTTCCCAACCTAGTGCCCGCCTTCCTACAGGACAAGCTGCCACTTCTGCGAAGCAAACAGAGCCAAGAGCCGGCCTCCGCTGGATTGGGTCCACCCAGCGAGATCCCGCCTCGCGATACGGTGACGCACACCAGTACCAGTCCGCGAAATTCCCAGACCGCATCGGCTGTGCCCGCCTCTGTTTTGCCCAGCGATCCGGCGCTCGTTCGCCATCAGGGACTGCCACTGGTGAGCGTGATTCTGCCGGTCTACAATCAAACCGATCTGCTGCGTTCCTCGGTTCTCAGCGTACTATCCCAAAGCTATCCCCATCTTGAGCTGATCATAGTGGATGATGGCTCACGCGAAGACGTTGCGGCATCGCTCGAAGGCCTTCTCGATCTGCCCTCTGTGCATCTGTTCCGTCAGGTCAATCAGAAACTACCACGGGCTCTGAGCAACGCGTTTCAGTTTGCCAAGGGAGAGCTGCTCACCTGGACCTCTGCGGACAACTTGATGCATCCGCATGCCATCGCCCGACTGGCGGAGTCTCTGTTCCGTCATCCTGAGGCGGTGCTGGCCTATGCCGACGTTGACATTATTGATGACAATGGCAAACCAATCACCGATGGCTCCTATCGTGAACTGAACGTCGACCCGATCGCTCCTGAAGTGGTGCGACTGTGTCGCAGTGATGTTCCGCTCTCCGCAGAGCGCGACAACTATATAAACGCCTGCTTCCTGTATCGTCGGAACGCAGCGGCTGCCATGGGCCATGTCTATTCTGACTCCTTGCGCGGTGCAGAAGACTATGACTTCTGGCTACGTCTGCGTCGCTGCGGTCGACTTCTGCATATTGGGAATCGTGAGCCACTGTATTCCTATCGAGTACATCAACGATCCATGAGTCACGATCTGCTGACCCAGGAACGCAACGAGCATTATGCACGGGTCTCTCTGCTCATCGATCTGGAGGAACAACGACGCAGCTTTGCCCGTCAGCGCTGGGACGTGGTGCTCGATCCCGCCCTGCCCTACCGCACCCGCACCACGCTACAAGAACAGCTTCAACAACTGCCCGTCAACCTGGCCGTACCCGGTGCACAGGATGCGGGCAGTGGACGCAAGAACCTCTCGATCGTTCCAGAGGATGCCCAGCCCGCGCAGAGTCGCTCGTGGCAGGTCTTTGCACGGGTACTCCCGGATTCCTATGAACTGGTCTGCCGACCCTCACCGAGCGCGGTCCAGTCAGGTGTAGAACGTCCTCCGCAGCGCGAGCGCGTCATGCCCCTGCTACGCGGCTGCACGAGCAGTTCACTCCTTATGAAGGCCCGCGACGTTCAGCACTCGGCCCGAGCGCTGCCACCCGCAGTTGCGGGTCGCCCGGTGTTCGCGATTTCGGTACCGCTGCAGCGAATCGGCAGCGGCATCGACCGCCTGCGTCAGATCATCACGGCCAATCCCTGGGCCTACTTCTTGTTCGTCAGCGTTGCCAGTCCCAGTGAGATGCTCCGGCTAGAAGGACTGTCGAATGCAGGTTTCGTGGAAAAGTTCTTGCTCGACTCTTCCTATGAAGTTTATGGAATGGTGAACTGGACGCTCGTTCCGCCCTGTGAACCGCCGCTGTCTCAAGGAGAGTATCTGCAACAGCTCGCGGATTCTTATTCGACGGGACATCCGCTCATTTTGAGCAGTGGCCAGCCATTGGTCATGGCCCCCTATCAGCTCTGTCTTGGGGATGATCCATCCTTGTCACTGTCTTTTGCGAAGCAGCTCCGCCGCGATATGATGCAGTTGGAAGTCCTCAATTCCTATCTGGAGGAATGGCAGCCCGAACGATGCCTGGCCAACCTGCTGCGGCATGCCAATACCTTCGCACAGGACTTTGCGGTACCGCAGCCCAATACCGGAATCACACCGCCCCCGTACGCGGAACCACAGCCGGTGCAAGTGATCAGCGCAGGAATGCAGCCGCTCCGTAACGTGATGCTGGTGGATTCGCTCGATGTGGGAGGGCTGGAGGAAGTCGTCGCGTTCCTGGTCCGCAACCTCCACCAACATGGGGTCCGGACAGCAGTGGCTTGCTTCCAGCGCGGTGGACAGGTGGCAGACAAGCTACGCGCCGAAGGACACGACATTGTGCTGGCAGAAGGAAACGAACAAAGACTTCACAGCCAGCTTCAACAGCTCGATCCACAGATCATCAATTCGCACTACGCCAGCTTGCCCGCGCTGCTTGCTGCCGAGAGACTGAGCAGACCAATCGTTGAGACGATTCACAACACCTATGTCTGGCTAAGCCCAGAGCAGTGGAAGATCGAAGCAGAGCGGAGCCGCCGTTTTGCCAAAGGT
>WBZP01001620.1_pt1 | contig 27214 bp, 24 predicted proteins | sample 5204301 | NCBI WGS metagenome assembly WBZP01 (sample SAMN12412401, study PRJNA552823) | activated sludge metagenome | isolation source: activated sludge from nitrification reactor of wastewater treatment plant... | place: USA: Pennsylvania | collected 2017 | reverse complement strand
CCGCCACGGACAGCCGCACCAACATCGCGCCCGCCGACCGCACCGCATGGTTCTCCGCGTACGGAGCGTTCATCACGCACTACGCCGAGATTGCGCAGCGTCTGGGTGTGGAGGAATTCTCGGTGGCGTGGTTGAGAGTGATCCAGGCCGTTCGAGACAGGTATGACGGCATCGTGTTGTACGCCGCCGGCCGCGAATGGACCCGGGTGCCGTTCTGGGATGCGCTCGACATGATCGGCCTTGACGCCTACGTCCCGCTGAGCGCGACGGCCACCACCGATGTGGCGGCGCTGCAGCAGGCCATGGAACCCTATCTTGAAATCATGGCGGCGCTGTCGGCGCGATACGGCCTGCCGGTCGTGTTCACCGAAGCCGGCTACACCAGCCAGACGGGAACCACGACGAATCCCGCCAGTTGGCTGATCAGCACGGTGGTGAACCAGGCCGAACAGGCCGCGGCGTATCAGGTGTTGCTGTCAAAGTTCTCCGATCAGCCGTGGTGGGGCGGCGTGTTCTGGTGGGTCTGGATCACGCCGCCGGACACCGAGACCGAACCCCGGACTTCTCGCCTCAGGGCAAGGCAGCCGAAGACGTGGTTCGGCAATGGTGGACGTGAACGTCTAAAGCGTTGTGCCGGTTGCTATTACGTATTGTTGGAATAGGGCGGCGGGAATCGAGTTGCCGGTGGTGATCTGGTTGAGCACCGCGACGGTGGGTCGTGCGGTGCGTTCCAGCGTCACCGGATCCCACGAGTACAGACCGAACTTCTCCCCGTAGCCGAGGATCCACTCCAGATTGTCGAGCAGTGACCAGCTGATGTAGCCGCGGATGTCGATGCCGTCGCCGATGGCTTTGTTGACGACGGCGAGGTGGCGAACCAGGTATGACGCGCGCTGGCTGTCGGAAGCGTCGGCCAGCCCGTTCTCGGTGATCCACAACGGGATCCCGTAGGAGGCGGCGATGTCGATCATGTCCCGCATGCCGCCGGGCTTGATCACGGTCGGCGCGTCGCTGCACTCCTCGGCCGGGCAGCCACCGAGGAGCACATTGAGCAGATTGGAGAACTGCGGATAGCCGGTGAGGACGGGCATCGAGCCGAACGGCGAACCGCCCCAACCGATCACGCTGCCCTGACCGTAGTAGTTGACGCCGAAGAAGTCGGCCTTGCCGGCCAGCTCCGGATGGATCTCATCGGGTTCGATGACGCCGTCGAAGTCCGCGTCGACCTCGCCCTTGATCACCGCGTCGGGGAACCAGGTGTTGAAGAAGTCACTGAACCGTGCTGCCGCCTGCTGGTCGATCACGCTGGTGGCATTCGCGGCGCGCCAGTCGAACATACTCAGTGCCGCACCGACATTCGCGTCATCATCGAACCAGTGGATGATGTCGTAGGAGGCCGAGTAGGCCGCCGCCTGGTTCAGCAGTCCCTTGGCCATCAGGTCGGGCCGGAACACCCCGGAGGGAAAGCCGGTGCCGAACGGGACGCCGTAGTAGGCCGGGATCATCGAGTTCATCGGCTCGTTTAGCACGATCCAGTCGGTCACCTGGTTGCCGTACTTCCAGGCGAGATAGGCCGCGTATTTCTCGAACTCGGCCACCGTCGAATGGGACACCCAGCCGCCCTCCTGCTCCGGGGTGCCGCCGAATATCTCCTCGAGCCGTGCCTTGCTCGGGTCGTGCACCCACATTGGCAGGGTGAAGTGGTTGATGGTCACCATCGGGTCCAGGCCGTACGCGTGCAGCGTCGCCAGCACGTCGGCGTAGTGCGCCACCGCATCCTGATCGGCAAGTGAGTCGAGCTGCTGCAGTACCTGCTCGGTAATACCACCCGAGATATCGACTGCTGCAGTCGAATTCGGGAAGATCCGGCTCCACTCGATACCCATCCGGAAGGTGTCGGCACCGACCTCGTCGGCGGCCAGCCGCGCGTCACCCGCATACGTCAGGTAGGTGCCGGGTCCGGTTTCGGGCAGCGCGTCACTGTGCCAACCGAGCAGCAGTTTGTTTAGCGGGTCGTGCAGCCACTGCCACCAGTCGGAGTTCACGTCCAGCGGTGCGTCGCCGCCCATCTCGGATTGGAACCCCGATGTCGCCACGCCCCAGTGGAATCCGTCGGGAAAGACCAGATCGGTCAGATCGCCGGTGCCGGTGAAGTTGATCGTCACCGTGACTGTCGGCGACGTTCGGGGCAGGAAGTCCGACAGCAGGGAGCCCAGGACGGGAACGCCCCGGAGGAAATTGACCGGGATCTCCCACAGGCTGTCCAGACCGTGCAGCCGGAACCCGTCGCTGATCTCGACGGTGAACCGGTCCGAGCCGCCCAGCGCGGAGAAGTCGACCACGGGGGTGTAGGTGAACGTGCCGGTGGCCTGGTCGATGGTGACCCGGCCGAGGGCGGGTCCGCGGCCGAGGATGGTGTAGGTCAGCGGGTCGCCGTCGGCGTCGACCGCACCGAACGATCCGACCGCCTGATCGTCGGTCCGGCTCGTGACGACCGGGGCGGCGACGGGGTGGCTGTTGAGGAAGAAGCTGTCGAACTCCCGGCGCACGAACGCCAGGACCGCCCACAGGCCCGTCGCGAGGCCCGGGGTGTCGTCGTCGACCACCGGCGCGGCCAGCGGACCGAGCAGTCGCGACACCGCGGCGGTGGCAACGGTTTCGGTGACCGGATCATCCGGAACCGGATCGGCGGCGGGCTCGGCGATATCGGCGGCGACCATCTCGTCGATGGCGGCGCTCCCCTCGGCGAGCGTGGGGTCGGCGGCCATCCCGGCTCGTGCGGTGTCCTCTGGCGCCGAATCGGACTGTGGTACAACATCGTTCGTGACATCGCGCGTCGGCGTGACTACTTCGGTGGTTCTCGGGGCCGCGGTGAGGTTCGCCGGGCGCGAGTTCGGCACGGTCGGTTCGGTGGCCTCGGCAGCTGTGGTGGGCTCCGGCGAATCCTGCGCGACGTCTGTGGAGTCGGTGGTGGCAGCGGCCGCATCCGTGCCCTTGTCGGTGCCGGTGCCGGTGCCGGTGTCGGTGTCCGGTGTCGCCGGGGCGGTGGCCTCGGGCTCCGCCGTGGAGCCGGAGGTGTCCGGAGTGTCGGCGGGCCCGGTGGGCTCGGCTCCGGTCGATTGCGATGCCGTGCCGGAAGCGTTCGTTGTGTTGTCGGCGGTATCCGTCGAGTCGGCCCAGACCGGTGGCGCCCATCCCGTCAACACGGCCGCGCCGAGGCCCACCGCCACGGCGAATCGGCCCATCTGCGTCGCTGCCCGCACAGTCGCCCCCATCCAGGTTTCCTCGGGATGCTACTGAGCCGATGCGCGCCGCGGGGGTGTTTGCCGGCGCGTGTCCACGGGACCGGGGGAACTACGGAGACGCATGTGACCAACGGTGCGGTGTGGGTTGGCGGCGAGCGATCAGGACGGAAAGTTGACGTCCTTGGTGACGGGTCATGTTGGCAGACGCACCCCGGCTTCGGTTCCGTTCTGCGCAACCTCGTTATGGTGGGCGGCGTGACACAGTGGTCGCCGAGTCGGCTCGGCAATCTGACGGGCAAGCGGATCGTCGTCACCGGCGCGACCAACGGTGTCGGACTGGGAACGACGCAGGCGCTGGTCAACGCCGGCGCCCACGTCGTCATGGCGGTCCGAAACACCGATCTGGGTGCGCAGCGGGCGCGCGAGGTCGGCGGCTCCACCGAGATCGTCAAGCTCGACCTGGCCGACCAGTCGTCGGTGCGGGACTTCCCGGGCCTGCTCGACGGCGACGTCGACATCCTGATCAACAACGCCGGGGCGCTCACCGAACACCGCACCGAGACTGTGGACGGATTCGAAGCCACGATCGGCACGAACCTGCTCGGCCCGTTCGCCCTGACCAATCTGCTCTACGGCCGGGTGCGTTCGCAGATCATCAACGTCGGCTCCGACGCGCACAAGTCGGCCACCCTGAGGATCGACGATCCGCATCTGCGCACCCACAAGTGGACGGCCATGGGCGCATACGCGCGCTCGAAGCTCGCGGTGATGCTGTGGGGTCTGGACCTCGACCGGCGGCTGCGCGCGGCCGGTGCGGCGGTGGTGACCCAGCTGACGCACCCGGGCTGGGTGGCCTCCAACCTGTCGCACGTGTCGGATTCGCGGCTGATGTCGTTGGCGCACCGCGTCGTCAAAGGCGTTGCCGATCGACTGGGCAACGACATCCACCAGGGGGCCGCTCCGACCCTGTACTGCATCAGCGAACCGATCCCGCCCGGCAGTTATGTCGGCGTCAGCGGCCGTTTCGGGCTGACCGGCAGGCCGGTGCTCATCGGCCGTTCCGAGGTCGCGTGCGACTACGAGATGGCCGCCCGGCTGGTCGAGTTCGCCGAGAAGGAAACCGGCACAACGCTTCCGGTCTGACGATCTGATGCCGAGACCGACGAGATGGTTGACCCCACTCGGCCTTTCTCGCCCGAACGTACGTTTCGGCGAGAAAGGGGGGCTCAGATCATGTCGTTGCGGGTCAGCCAGCGCATCACCGGCCAGCCGATGAAGACCGGCAGCCAGCAGGTCAGCACCCGGTAGAGCAGCACCGAGGGAACGGCGACCGCGGCAGGCACCCCGAAGGCCGCCAGGCCGCCGATCAGGGCGGCTTCCACCGCGCCGACGCCGCCGGGGGTGGGGGCAGCCGACGCCAGCGTGCCGCCGATCATGGTGACGACGGTGACGGTGACGAAGGAGGTGTCGCCGCCGAACGCCTCGACGCTGGACCACAGCGCCAGGGCTGCGCCGAGAGTTGTTGCCGCACAACCCAACACGATGAGCCCCAGCCGCCTCGGCTCCCGGGCGACATCGGCCAGGTCCTTCAGCACCTCGTGCAGCTTGGGCCGAAGCGAGGTGCCCAGCCAACGCCTGAGCCTGGGCACGAAGAGGAACACCCCGAGGGCGCCCAACAGCACCCCGCCGATCAGGTACAGGATCGTCGCCGACGGCACGAAGTGCGACAGATCCGCCGACGCGCCGGCCAGCGTGGTGAACAGGATCAGCAGCAGCACGTGGACGATCACCTGCACGCTCTGCTGCAGGGCGACGGCCGTGGTGGCCCGGACCGCACCGAGCCCGCCCTTCTGCAGGAACCGGGTGCTCAACGCCAGACCCCCGACGCCGGCCGGGGTGGTGGTGGCGGCGAAGGTGTTGGCGAACTGCATGATCGTCAGGTTGCGGAAGCGGACCTGGCCGTCGGCGCATGCCCACAGCGCCGCGGCCGCGCCGACGTAGGTGAGCATCGACACCGTCAGGCCCAGCAGGGCCCACCACCAGTTCGCGGTGCGCAGCTCGGTGAAGAACACGGGCACCGTGCTGATGAACGGGTACGCCACGTAGACCAACGCCACCAGCAGCACTAGCTGGATGATCTGGCTGCGGGTGAACCGGGTGATGGTTTCGGCCTGGATCTGGTCGGCGCCGGTCTGCTTTTTCACCTCGTCGCGGATCGATGCCAGGACCGCCCCGGTGTCGGTCAGCTCGTTGCGAATCCGTTTGGGCACAGCCGATTTCGTCAAGCGGCGGGATGCGGTCAGCACGGTGTCGCGGCCGAACACGCCGATGGCGGCGCGCACCGCGGATTCGGGGCGGTACAGCCGCGACGTGGTGACAAGAAGCTGTGCGACATCGGCCTGCAACTGGACGTCGGTCGCCCCGTACTCGGCGTACCCGAACCCGCCGAACAGGACGTCGCCGTCGTCGACGGTGATCGAGCGGGCCCGCAGGTCGCCGTGGGAGATGCCGTTGTGGTGCAGCACCCCCAGTGCCTGCCAGACCTGGGCGACGGGGACGCGGTCGGCGCACTCGTCGACGGGCAGCCCCCGTGGCGGCGTGTGCGCGTACATCGTCCAGCCGCGGTCGAGTGACGACACCGACAGCGTCGAGGTGTTGGCCAGGTTCAGATCGCCGATCGCGACCGACATCAGACCGCGATGCTCGACGGCGCGGCGCACCGAAAGCTGAAGCGGGGCGGTTTCGCTGGCCCGGAGCCGGAGTTTGCGCCAGAACTGGCGCACCGCTCCGCCGCTGCGCTGGTTGGGTCCGAACAGGTCGACCGTGGCGGTCCGGGCCGGGTCGTCGTCGACGGCCGCCGTCCGGGCGGACAGCACCAGCGGGCCGCCACCGGCGGGCCGGACCACTCTCAGCGCAGCGACCGGGAAGCCCCGCCGGTTCAGCGCGCGCACGGCGCCGTCGAGCGGGACTTCGAGCGCCGGTGTGCCCACGACCCACACCACCAGCGCGCCGACGAACCAGCCGACGGCCAGGCCCAGCAACGCCCGCGCCGGCACGACGGCGCTGACCACCAGGTGAATGGGCACGAACGCGAGCAGCAGCGCCCACCACCATCGGCGCCAATTCGACGGCAGCCACGGACCCGAGACTGTCAGCACGGCGGCGAGCAGCGCGATCCAGCGTGGGTCGTCGAGGAACTGGCCCAGGACGGTGTGCAGGCGCTCGTCGAGGTCGAAATGCCAGCGCGGTGCGGCGATACCGGTCTCGTTGACGGACAGGGCCAGCACGCTGATGACCGCGGCCGCCGCGTACGCCAGCAGCATCCGCCACTGGCGTGCGGCCAGCAACCCGATCAGGATCGCGAACGGCAGGGCCAGGATGGCGATGCCGTATGCCAGGTACACCAGATTCGACTGGGTAGGAGTCAGCACGCCGACGATGTCCGAGATCGACCTCTCCAGCGCCTCCCAGTCGTTGCGGGTGATCAGGGAGCTGGTGATGACCGCCGCCAGGAAGACCCCGGCGGCGGTCAGGCGCAGGATGTCGTTGGTCCGCCTGGTCAGCGGCTGCAGCAGGCTGCCCGAAACGGCGACATCCCGCCCGTCGACTCGCATGCGCCGGGAATCCTCCGGATCGGTTCGCCGGCCGGCGGCTGCGGCCGATTCGCAGACAAAGATATCGTCCGCCCCCCGGCCGCTCCGTGATCCTCCGGCGTGCCGGAGAAAGTCATACGAGTGGGCTCCGGGAACAGTCCGACATTGCTCATCGTTTCGCAGGCCGGTTCCTGGGGTCGCTTCGTCCTGCCGGGCCGCATACCCTCCGCCGATTGGTCACAAACTCGACGCGGTTCGGCGACAGCTCGGTCCGTTCCGGGTTTGGACTCGCCGGCCGGTGGGAATCATGGAGACCGACAGACTTGGTCCAGAGAGGCCCGGTCCCTGGACAAGGGGCCGGGTCTTTCGATTTGCCGCTCCGACCGGCTCGGCGGGGCCGTCGGGTAGCTTGCCTCCCGTGGGAGAACTCGACAACACCATCGCCGTCATCACCGGAGCCGCGCGCGGGCAGGGCCGCAGCCACGCCGTCGCGCTGGCCGAACAGGGTGCCGACATCATCGGCGTCGACATGTGCGCCGACGTCGAGGCGATCCCCTACCCGCTGGCCACGAGGGAAGACCTCGACGAGACCGGGCGACTGGTCGCGGCGACGGGGCGGCGGATGGTGCCGGTGGTGGCCGACGTCCGCAACCTCGCGCAGCTGGAGGCCGGCGTGGCCGGCGCGGTCGCCGAGGTCGGCGACATCGACATCGTCGTGGCCAACGCCGGGGTGGTGGCGATCGGCAATCGGGACCCGCACGCCGAGGATGTCTACACCGCCATCGTCGAGACGAATCTCAACGGCGTGTGGCACACCCTGCTGGCGACCGTGCCGTCGATGATCCGCAACGGCCGCGGCGGTTCGATCGTCCTGGTGAGTTCCTCGCAGGGCCTGACGGGACGCGGCGGTGATGGCAGCGCGGCGATGTTCGGCTATGCGGCGGCCAAGCACGGGGTCGTCGGGCTGATGCGTTCGGCGGCGAGTGCCTACGGGCCACACCGGATCCGGGTGAACTCGGTGCATCCCGGGGGCGTCGCCACACCGATGATCCTCAACGAGTTCGTGGCCGCGAAGATGATGGAGAGCCCCAACCCGAGCGTGCTGTCGCAGGCGCTGATCCCGGACGCCCCGATCATCGACCCGAAAGAGGTCACCGAGGCCGTGCTGTGGCTGGTCGGGCCGCGCAGCCGGTTCGTGACCGGGGTGACGTTGCCGGTGGACGCCGGGCACGTCGCCACCTGACGGCGACCTCATTCGCCGAGTGTGCGTGTTGGTCCCTGACACGCCGGGCGGTGGCGGACTTCTGCGTACGTTCGCGCCGCATCAGCAACCCGTTCCGGCTAGTCACGCCCCGCCGGGGCGAACATCTCCGTCGGCGTGCCGCGTCCCCGGAGCACCTCTGAACCCGTTGGCTCCCAACGGTTCCGCTCGTCCGGATCGGCGCCGGAGAGTGCCGCCGCCGAGCACAGCACCCGGCCGGGCTCCTGCTTTGCGCGGTCGGCCAGGCGGGCCGCCTCGTTGACGGCGTCCCCGATCACGGTGTATTCGAACCGGTTCTCGGCTCCGACGAATCCCGCGAACACCGCGCCGGCCGTGACGCCGATGCCGAAGTCCAGGTTGCTGCGCAGTCGCATCCGGTCGGCCAGGTCCCGTGCGGTGGACAGCGCGTCGGAGTCGGCGGTCGCGCTGGCCAGCGGGGCGCCGAACACCGCCAGCGCGGCGTCGCCCTGGAACTTGTTGACGAATCCGCCGTGCTCGTCGACTGCGTCGACCACCGCGTGGAAAAAGGTGTTGAGCAGCTGCGCGACCTCCTGCGGCGGAAGGTTGGCGGCCAGCTGAGTCGACCCCGCGAGGTCGATGAACATCACCGCCACGTCCCGTTCGACGCCGTGGATCGACTCGTCCTGGTCGACTAGAAGCTGCACCACGTCGTCTCCGACGTTGCGTCCGAACAGGTCACGCAGCCGCTCCCGCTCGCGCAGTCCGAGCACCATGCGGTTGAATCCGGTTTGCAGCCGCCCGATTTCGGAACGCTCGTAGACGGACACCGTGTGGTCCAGGGCGCCGCGGCCGACGTCGGCCATCGCCTCGACCACCTCGCGGACCGGGTCGGAGATCGACTGCGACACCAGGATCATCGCGCGCAGTCCCCACGCCACGGCGACGGCCATCAGCAGCAGGATCGGCAGCTCGAGTGATGCCGAGCGGTCGATGAGCCAGCCGTTGGCCCGCGCCAGGATCAGACTGGCGACACCCACGCTGGGCAGTGCGCTGATCAGTACCCAGACGCTCAGCAGCCGGGCCATCACCGATGGCGCGGTGTCGCGGATGACGCCGCCGGGCATTCCGGCGGGCAGGGCCGCGGCCGTTATCGGTCGCAGCGTGCGCACCGTCAGCAGCAGCGCCGTCAGGATGGCGGCGGTCGCGCCGAAGAACAGCGGGGGGAGGATCATCAAGCCGACGGGACCGGCGGTGCCACGGTTGGCCACCAACACCGGGACGGCGCTGACGATCCAGATCGCGCCGAGCAGCATGGTCTGGCGGCGTGGGACGGCGAGCGCGGCCCGGCGCTGAGCGGCCGTCGGTTCCCGACCCGCGGCATACCACCGCAACGTCGGCAGGAAGATCCAGGCGCTGCCGACCGCGACGGCGAGAACCGCGGAGACCGTCATGACCGTGACGACCACGGCACTGCTTCCGGCGAACATGGCGTTGATGGCGCCGCGGGTCTCGTGTCCCAGTGCGACCATCACGAGAAGCACCTCGGTCGCGGCCATGGCGTGTGCGAGCGTGACGCCGGCGACGTACCGCGTCAGCGGCCGGCGGAACTCAGCTGGAAATCGGTTCACCCACCCGAACCCCAGGGCCGGGACGTTCCCTCAGCGCGGTGCGGTCGCGCGGGCCGCAACGGGTCCAGGGCATCGCCGCTCACCAGGAGAGAATAGCTTTCGTCCCCGCTGCCGGCGGGTGTGACATCGGCGCTACTGCTCGACGGTCACCCCTGCGGCGTCCTCGATCGGCCGGACGACGGCGGTGAAGTCCGCCTCGGGCCCCAGTGCGGCACCGCGATCATCGCCAGGTTGAGCGTGCTGCGGGTCTTGCACGGCAGGCCGTCGCGGCCCCACACCGCGCCCCGGCAGTATTCGGTCAGCAGATCCTGCAGTGGCCGGCTGAAGTCGTCGGCGTTGCGCTCGGCGCCGGCCACGTAGTCCTCGCCGAGCGCGGCGGCCCGCACCTCGCGGCCCCTGTCGTAGGTTTCCCGGTCCATGTCTTCTCCTTCGGCTCCCCGGTTGCAGAAGTCGGCGCGGTGATTGAGTTCAGTCCAGGAACAGGTCGAGGATCGGATTCTCGCCGCCGCCGTAGCGGGACAGGTCGGTCACCCCGGCGGCGGTCAGCACGTCGGCGTCGATGAGGCACTGCCCGGTGATCTCGCGGGCCGGCCGGCCCACGATCGCGACCGCGGCGTCGGCCATGATCTCCGGGCTGCGCGAACGCGAGGCGAGTTCGTCACCGTCGGCGAGGTTTTCGACGGCGGCGGTGGCGATGTAGGTCTGCGGCCACAGGCAGTTGAACGCGATGCCGGCGTCCCGGAACTCCTCGGCCCAGCCCAGCGATAGCAGCGACATGCCGTACTTGGACAGCGTGTATTCGGGGTGGACGCCCAGCCAGTACGGATTCAGGTTCACCGGCGGTGCGATGGTCAGGACGTGGGGATTGGCCGACTCGCGCAGGGGCGGCAGGCAGGCCTTGGTCAACAGGAACGTGCCGCGGATGTTGATGTCTGCCATCAGGTCGAACTTCTTGGCCGACAGCGCCTCGGTGGGTTCGGTCGCGATGGCGCTGGCGTTGTTGACGCAGATGTCCACGCCACCGAACCGTTCGACGGCGGTGTCGACGGCCCGCGCGACGTCTTCCTCCCGGCGGACATCACCGACCACCGCTGCGGCCTTGCCGCCGGCGGACTCGATTTCCTCGGCGGCGGTGAACACCGTGCCCTTCAGTTTCGGATGGGGTTCGGCGGTCTTCGCGAGCAGCACGACGTTGGCGCCGTGGCGGGCGGCGCCGAGTGCGATCGCCAGGCCGATGCCGCGGCTGGCGCCGGAGACGACGAGGGTGCGGTCGGCAAGTGCGTGAGCGGTGTCGGACATCTCTCTCCATAGGTCATTTTCACCAGGCGGTATTGGCATTCTCATTTTTTGCAAGTACGTTATCCGGTGATGGCTACCATGGACAACACAGCTCGGACGTCCTCGGGTATCCCGCTGGACGCGGTCTACGGGCCGGGGGACGTGGCCGGTGACCCGCCCGCCCCCGGGGAGTTCCCGTTCACCCGCGGGAACTTCGCCACGGGTTACCGGGGCCGGCTCTGGACCTTCCGGCAGTACTCCGGGTTCGGCACCGCCGAGGAATCCAACGCCCGGTACCGCTATCTGCTCGACCAGGGCGGCACCGGTCTGTCGGTCGCCCTGGACCTGCCGACGCAGTGCGGATACGACTCCGACGATGCCGAATACGGCGAAGAGGTCGGCCGCGTCGGGGTGGCCGTCGACACCCTGGCCGACGCCGAGATCCTCTTCGACGGCATCCCGCTGGACAAGATCAGCACCAGCTTCACCATCAACGGAACCGCGGCGATCCTGCTGGCGTTCTATGTGGCCGCCGCCGAAAAGGCCGGGGTGCCAAGGGAGAAGCTCACCGGCACCATCCAGAACGACATCCTGAAGGAATACGCGTCGCGCGGAACCTGGATCTGGCCGCCGGAGCCGTCGCTGCGGCTGATCGCCGACACCATCGAGTTCTGTGCGGCCGAGGTGCCGCGCTTCAACGCGATCTCGGTGGCCGGCGCGCACTTCCGGGACGCCGGCGCCAACGCCGTCCAGGAGATGGCCTTCACCCTGGCCGACGGCGTGACCTACTGCGACACCGTCGTCGAACGCGGCCGGATGACCATCGACCAGTTCGCGCCGCAGATCTCCTTCTTCTTCTACACCCATGGTGACTTCTTCGAGGAAATCGCGAAATACCGTGCGGGACGGCGCCGTTGGGCCACCATCGTGCGCGAGCGCTGGGGTGCGAAGTCCGACAAGGCCGCGATGTTCCGGTTCGGTTGTGTGTCCGGCGGCGCATCGCTGTACGCGCCGCAGGCGCAGAACAACCTGGTCCGGGTGGCGTACGAGGCGATGGCGTCGGTGCTCGGCGGTGTGCAGTCGATGTTCACCGCGGCCTGGGACGAGCCCTTCGCGCTGCCCAGCGAGGAGTCGGCCACCCTGGCGCTGCGCACCCAGCAGATCCTGGCCTACGAGACCGGCGTGACGCGGGTCGCCGATCCGCTGGGCGGGTCGTACTTCGTCGAGGCGCTCACCGACGCCACCGAGGAACGCATCGTCGAGATCATGGCCGACCTTGAGAACCACGGCGGCATGGTGCGCTGCATCGAGGACGGCTACCTGCAGGGGCTGATCGCCGACGAGGCCTACAAGATCCATCAGGAGGTGGAGTCGGGGGAGCGGCCCGTCGTCGGGGTCAACAAGTTCGTCTCCGACGAGGCGCCGCCGGACATCGCGACCTACGAACTCGACGCCGAGGGCCGCGAGACGCAGCTCAAACGGCTGGCCAAGGTGAAGTCCGAGCGCGACTCCGCCGATGCCGCAGCCAAACTCGCCGCGCTGTCGCGCGCGGCGGAAGGCACCGACAACCTGATGCACGCCCTGATCGACTGTGCCAACGCCTACTGCACCGTCGGGGAGATGGTGACGGCGCTGAAGAACGTCTGGGGCGAATTCCAACAACCGGTGGTGTTCTAGATGACTGCTACACCTGCCAGCCCGGCCCGTGTGCTGGTGGCCAAGCCCGGCCTGGACGGCCACGATCGCGGCGCCAAGATCGTCGCCCGCACCCTGCGCGACGCCGGCTTCGAGGTGATCTACACCGGCATCCGGCAACGCATCGAGGACATCGTGTCCATCGCCTTGCAGGAAGACGTCGCTGTGGTGGGGCTTTCGATCCTGTCCGGTGCGCACGTGGCACTGACCCAGCGCACCGTGGACGCGCTGCGCGCCGCCGACGCCGGTGACATCGCCGTCGTCGTGGGCGGCACCATCCCGCAGGGCGATGTGCAGAAGGTGCTCGACGCCGGTGCCGTGGCGGTTTTCCCGACGGGCACCCCGCTCGATGTGCTGGTGACCGAGGTCCGCAAGATCACCGATGGGGCCGCGCTGTGAGATTGGGCGTGATGATCGGGGCCGACCGCGGCGACATGGCCCGCAAGATCGGCAAGTTCCTGGCCGACATCGAATGGGCCGAGTCGGCCGGCCTGGACACCGCGTGGATGCCGCAGGTGCCCGACGACTTCGACGTGCTGACCATGGTGTCGCTGATGGGCGGGCGCAGCACCCGGATCGAACTGGGCACCGCGGTGGTGCCGTTGCAGGCTCAGCATCCCATTGCCCTTGCCCGCCAGGCCCTTTCGGTGCACGCCGGCACCGGTGGCCGCCTGGCCCTGGGGGTCGGGCCGTCGCACCACTGGATCGTTCGCGACATGCTGGGCCTGCCGTACGAGAAGCCAGCCGCCTACACCCGCGACTACCTGCAGGTGCTCGACGCGGCCATCGCCGGTCCCGGCCCGGTCGACGTCGAGAACGACACCTTCACCGTGCACAACCCGACCGTGCTCGGCGCCGAGCCGCGCATGCCGGTGCTGGTGGCCGCGCTCGGCCCGGTGATGCTGCAGATCGCCGGCGAGATGGCCGACGGCACCGTGCTGTGGATGGCCGACGAACGCGCCATCGGAGACCACATCGCACCGCGCATCACCAAGGCGGCCGACAATGCCGGACGGCCCGCACCGCGGATCGTCGCCGGGATCCCGGTGTGCCTGTGCGCCAACTCGGAGATCGAGGCCGCCAAGGAGCGGGCCAACCGCATCCTGGCCGAGGCGGAGACGTCGCCGAACTACCAGAAGCTGCTGGACCGCGGCGACGCCCGCAACGTCGGGGACCTGTGCGCGGCCGGTGACGAGGACGAGATCCTGCGCCAGTTCCGTCGTTACGCCGACGCGGGCGTCACCGACCTGTCGGTCCGATTGCTGCCCATCGGGGACACCCGCGACGAGTTGGTGGCCTCGAAGCACCGCACGCGCGAGGTCATTGCGGAGCTCGCCCGAGCCGTGCGATGAGCGCTTGCGCGAAGAGCCGATGACACAGCTGAGTGGCCCTCTGGCAGGGATCAAGGTTCTCGAGGTCGGCACCATGCTCGCCGGACCGTACGCCACCATGATGCTGGCCGATCTCGGCGCCGAGGTCACGAAAATAGAACCACCGACCGGGGATATCTCGCGGCAGGTCTCCGACAGCTACTTCGCGAGCCTCAATCGCGGCAAGCGAAGTGTGTGCCTGGAACTCGGCACCGACGAGGGTCAGCGCCGCCTGGGCGAGCTCGTCGCGGAATCCCATGCGCTGCTGGTGAATCTGAAACCGTCGGCGATCCAAAACCTGGGACTGACGTATGCGGCCCTGCGCAAGCACAACGACAAGATCGTCTGCGTCGCACTGACGGGTTTCGGGCTCTATGGCGGCGACGATCCGGCGTTCGACTACGTCGTGCAGGCCGCCACCGGGATCGCCGCCCTCACCGGTGATCCCGACGGTCCGCCCACGCTGCCCGGCTACTCGTCGGCCGACAACTCCACTGGCCTGACCGCAGCGCTGGGCTTGCTGGCGCAGATCGTGTCCGGCCGCGGCGGGCAGGTCGACGTCTGCCTGCGCGACGTGCTGCTGTCCCAGCTGAACTACCACGCTGCGGCGTACCTGAACGACGGTGTGCAACCGCAGCGCCGGCCCTTCGGTGCGCATTCGTTCTACGTTCCCGCGCAACTGTTTCCGACGGCCGACGGCTATCTGGCGCTGTTCATCACCCACGACGGGTTCTGGCGGTCGTTCGCGATCGAGGCCGGGCTGATGGCCGGCGAGCGGGTGCCGTTCCAGACCATGGCCGAGCGTGCGGCCCGCCGCGATGAGGTGCTCGCCAATGTCTCGCGGGCGTTGGCCACCGACACCGCGGTCGGTTGGGAAGCCCGTCTCAAACCGCTCGGCATTCCGGCGGCCGCGGTGCGCACGCTGCCCGAGGCGCTCGATGCCCTGCCCGAGGTCGTTGTATCGGCGGGGGAGTACCGCCTCGTCGGCAGCAGCATCCGGGTCGACGGCTACACGCCCGACTACCGCCCACCTCCAGCACTTGGCGAGCATGACGCCGAAACGGACGAACGGGCGCGAAAGTCCGAGTAGATCGCGCCGGAACGTCGATCTCGGCATCGGCTTGCAGGAAGCGCGACACCTGCCTCAGCAGTCGTAGTCGACGACCACCGAGCAGTCCGGGACGCCCTGACAGGTGAGCACATAGCCCTCGTCGACCTCGTCGTCGTCCAGCGCGTCGTTGACCCGCATGGTGGCGGTGCCCTCGGTCAGCTTGGCCATGCACGTGCCGCAGTTGCCGGCCTCGCAGGAGAACGGCGGGGCCATCCCGGCGCGGCGGGCGGAGTCGAGGATCGTCTCACCCGGCTGCGCGGCGATGGTGGCCGTCTTTCCGTCCAACAGGATCGTCACCTGTGCCCGGTCGCCGGCAGTCGCCGTGGCGGTGTCACTGGCCGCGGGTGTCGTCATGGACCAAACCTCTCGAATGCTCGGGCTTCCGGGTGTTCCACCCGCAGTGGTACGGGTATTCTACCCCAACGAGAATGCAATTCTCGCCGCACGATAGTATCCTCTCGATTCTTACATCCGGTCGCGGTGCCCGCGCGCAACGACCTCGCCGAGGAGGACCAGTGCCCGACCCGGTCGTACTCGCTTTCGAGGACCGGTCTTACCGGCGTTCGGAGCTGGACGCCGAGGTCAACGGGCTCGCCGCCGCTCTGGAACGCTCCGGGGTGCGGCCCGGCGACCGGGTTGCGCTGATGTCGTCGAACCGGCCGGAATTCGTCGTCGCGCTGTATGCGATCTGGCGGGCGGGTGCCGCCGTGGTGCTGCTGAGTTCGTCGTGGAAACGCGCCGAGGTCGAGCACGCCCTGTCGCTCACGCGCCCGAGCTACGCCGTCGGAGATCAGCCGCTGCTGGCCGAGCTGATGCCCATGCGCAGCCTCGACGAACCGATCCCGCCGCACGCCGAACCGGTCGGGCGGGAGCCCGCACCCGACAGTGACGCGGTCTTCGTCTTCAGCTCGGGCACCACCGGGATGCCGAAAGCGGTGCGGCACACGCACGCCTCGTTCGCCGCGGCGGTCAGACATTGGGGAGAGGCGCTGCACCTCGGCCCGAGCGACCGGCTGCAGATCGCCACGCCGCCGTCGCACATCCTCGGTCTGCTCAACATCGCCACCGTCCTCGACCGGGGCGGCTTCCTGCGACTGCACCGGCGCTTCGACATCGACACCCTGCTGCGGCACATGGAATCCGACCGCATCACCGTCGAAATGGCCGTCGCGCCCATCGCGCTGGCGATCGCCTCCCATCCGGCCCTTGAGTCCTTCGACCTCTCGTCGCTGCGCTACATCATGTGGTGCGCCACCCCCGTGACACCCAGCGTCGCCGAGACCGTCACCCGCCGCACCGGGGTGCCCTGGGTCACGGCCTACGGCGCCAGCGAACTGCCGGTCTTGGCGTGCAACGACCTCGTGGAGGCCAGGCTGGACACCGTCGGCCGGCCGCCCGCGGGGGTGCGCCTGCGGGTGGTGTCGCTGGACACCGGCGAGCCGCTGCCAGCCGGGGAAGCGGGAGAGATTCAGGCGCAATCGGATTCGGTGATGGCCGAATACCTGCCCGCCTCGGACACCGCGGACGCGTTCGACGACGGGTGGTACCGCACCGGAGACGTCGGCCAGCTCGACGAGGACGGCTACCTGCGGATCACCGACCGGGCCAAGGAGATGATCAAGGTCCGCGGTTTCCAGGTGGCCCCTGCCGAGATCGAGGGCGTGTTGCTCGGCCATCCCGCAGTGGCCGACTGCGCGGTCTTCGGCATTCCGGATGCCGTCGACGGTGAGGCGGTGGTGGCCGCCGTGGCCACCCGTTCCGACGTGGCGGCAACCGAACTCGTTGCACTAGTGGGTGATTCGCTGGCCCGCTACAAACGTCCGCGGGACATTGTTTTCGTCGAGGAGATACCGCGCCTGCCCTCGGGCAAGGTGCTGCGCCGGGTACTGAAGGAGCGCCATGGATGTACGTCTGACCACTGAACAACAACAGCTGCGCGACGCGGCGGCCGGTCTGGCCGATGATCTGGGGCCCGGCTCCGTCGCGGCCCTTGAGGACGACTCGCGGATCGCCAGACTCGACAAACAGCTGGCCGCTACCGGATTCAAATCGTTGCGCTCGGACGGGGCATCCGGGGTCGAGGTCGCGATCGTGGCCGAGGAGTTCGGCCGGGGTCTGATCGACTCGCCCTTCCTGGGCCCGGTGCTCGCCGACGAACTAGGACGCCATCTCGGCGCCGACACGTCCGACGCCACCATCGCGGTGAACGACGAAGCAGTCGACGCCCGCGGCGCCGCGCGGGCATTTCTGTTGCAGGACAACACCGTAACGACGACCGCACTCGGCGATGTGCGGCCGTCGGCCGATCTGACCCGGACGCGCACGGCGCTGGCCGGTGCGCCCGGCGCGCTCGGTGAGATCGGCGCCGACGCGGCCGACCGGTGGCGGGCTCTGGCACTGGTGATCACCACCGCCGACCTGGTGGGTGTCAGCCGCGGCACCCTCGACCTGGCCGTCGAGTACGCGAAAATCCGTGAGCAGTACGGACATACGATCGGCTCCTACCAGGCGGTCGCACATCTGCTCGCGGAGGCGCTGACGCTCAGCGAGGGGTCGGTGAGCATCCTGCGGCACGCCGCCTGGGCCGTCGACGAACTGGAGCCGGCCGAGGCCATCGGCGCCGCGCAGGTGGCCAAGGTCTACTGTGCGCGCGCCGCCCGAACCGTGTGCGAGACCTCGATCCAGGTGCACGGCGGCATCGGCAACACCTGGGAATGCCTGGCTCATGTGTATCTGCGGCGTGCCCTCACCTCGACCGAACTGTGGCCTGTCAAGTTGGAGGAGATCGATCTTGGACTTTCGTGACTCGCCGCAGGAAGCGGCGTTCCGCACGCGGCTGCGCGACTGGCTTTCCGTGCACGCCAAGGAGTTTCCGACATCCGGCGACGAGTACTGGGCCAAGGCCGGCGACTGGCACCGCGCCCTGTACGAGGGCGGCTTCTTCGGCCTGTCCTGGCCCACGGAGTACGGCGGTCAGGAACTGGCGCCGGTCTACGACGTGATCCTCGACGAGGAGCTGGCCCGGGCCGGCGCGCCACCGCGCCCGAGCCTGGGCTACCTCGTCGTCGGGCTCGGTCACCACGGCAGCAAGGAGATCCAGCAACGGTTCCTGCCCGGCATGATCAACGGCACCGAACGCTGGTGCCAGGGCTTCTCCGAACCCGGTGCCGGATCCGACCTCGCGTCACTGACCACCACCGCCGTCCGCGACGGCGACAATTGGATCATCAACGGCCACAAGATCTGGACCAGCTACTCCGACGTCGCCGACTGGTGTCTGGTGCTGGCCCGCACCGACCCGGAAGCCAAGCGGCACAAGGGGATCTCGGCCTTCATCTGCTCCATGCACCAGCCGGGCATCGAGCAGCGCCCGCTGCAGATGATCAGCGGCATCACCAAGGAATTCGGCCAGGTGAGCTTCGACAACGCCGTCGTGCCGGCCGAGAACATGGTCGGCGGGCCCGGCGAGGGCTGGCCGCTGGCGATGACGGTCGTCGGCCATGAGCGCGAACCGTCCACGCTGGGTTTCGCCGCCCGGTACGGAAAACTGGTGCGACAGATGGCCAAGGGGCGGACCCCCGGCGACAGTCTTTCCAGGGATCTGGCCTGGGCGGCGGTCGAGGTCGAGATGCTCACCCACCATGTGCGTCGGCGGCTGTCCGAGCAACTCGACGGCATCACCCACAACTCCAACGGGTCGATCGACAAACTGTTGATGACGTGGGTCGACCAGTCCGTCGGGCACGCCGCACTCGACGTCGCCGGCACCACCGACCCCGAACTGCTCAGCGCCTACATGTACAGCAGGTCGCAGAGCGTCATGGGCGGCACGTCGCAGATCCAGAAGAACATTATCGCGTCACGAATTTTAGGGCTGGGAGTGCGATGAGCGCTCGCGCGAAGAGCGAAGGGAACAGCATGTACGGAATGCCAGCAGAAATCGACGTACAGGCTGACGGCGCACTGCGCGTCATCACGCTCAACCGGCCGGATGCGCTCAACGCGGTCAACGACCCCCTGCACTGCGGTCTGGCCCGGTTGTGGGACGAACTCAGCGAGGACCAGGGCGCGCGGGCGGCGGTGCTCACCGGTGCGGGCCGCGCGTTCTCGGCCGGCGGCGACTTCAACTATCTCGACGAGATCCGCCGCGACGACGCGTTGCGCGCCAAGACGATCAAGCATGGCCGCGATCTCGTCATCGGAATGATCCGGTGCCGCATCCCGGTGGTCGCGGCCGTCAACGGACCGGCCGTCGGGCTCGGCTGCAGCCTGGCCGCCCTGTCGGACATCGTGTACATGGCCGAGACCGCGCACTTCGCCGACCCGCACGTGTCCGTCGGGCTGGTGGCCGCCGACGGCGGGCCGCTGGTGTGGCCCATGCAGATCAGTTTCCTGCAGGCCAAGGAGTTCGCGTTGACGGGGCAGAAGATCAGCGCGCAGCGCGCGCTCGAGCTCGGGCTGGCCAACCACGTGGTCGAACATCCGGTCGCCGAGGCCATCGCCTGCGCCAAGAAGATCCTGAAACTGCCGCAGCAGGCCGTCGAGAGCACCAAACGGCTGATGAACATGCAACTCGAACGCGCGGTCCTGCAGTCGCTGGACTATGCCAACCTGTCGGAGTTCGTGTCGTTCGGCACCGCGGACTTCAACAAGATCGTCGATGGCCTGATCGCCAAGAAGTAACTGGGCCCGTGACCCGAATCAGCACCGACATAAGCGAACTGGTCGCCGCCGCGCGCGGGGGGTCGGCGCGCGCGGCCGGGCGGCTGCTGAGCCTGGTCGAGAGCGCCCGCCGCGACGAGGTCCTGTCGGTCATTGAGCCCACCCCGATCCAGGTGATCGGGGTGACCGGACCACCGGGGGCCGGTAAGTCGACGACGGTGGCCGTACTGGTCGGCGCCTACCGCGCGCGGGGCCTGCGGGTCGCGGTGCTGGCGGTGGATCCGTCCTCGCCCTACAGCGGCGGCGCGCTGCTCGGCGATCGGATCCGGATGGCGGCCCACATCAACGATCCCGATGTGCTGATCCGCTCAGTCGCCGCGCGCGGGCACCTCGGTGGGCTGGCGGCGGCCGTGCCGGCGGCGATCCGGCTGTTGGCCGCGCTGGCCTATGACGTGATCGTGCTGGAGACCGTCGGCGTCGGTCAGTCCGAGATCGAGATCGGGGCCGTCGCCGACCCGACGATCCTCATTCTCAATCCCGGTGCCGGGGATGCGATCCAGGCGGCCAAGGCGGGGCTCCTCGAGGTCGCCGACCTCGTCGTGGTCAACAAGGCCGATCGCGACGGTGCTGATCAGACCGTGCGCGATCTGCGTGCGGAGACCCACGCGCCGATTCTCAAACTGGTTGCGGCGCAAGGCGAAGGGCTCGACGAGCTGGTCGAGGCGATCGACGCGCACCGACGGGCCGACACACCCGAACGGCGGTCGGCCCGGGCTCGGGCGCAGATCCTGTCGCTGGCGCAGAGCCGGCTGCAGCAGCATCCGGGTCTGGATGCGCTGGCCGCGGCCGTGGCCGCCGGCGACAGCGACGCCTATACGGCGGCGGATCGGCTGTTGGCGCCCGGTTGAGCCGGGATTGGCCGGGACTCATTTCCGGAGCCGGATCAGGGACTCCTGTGCGTAGGAGGCAACCAGCGTGCCGTCCTCGGTGAGGACGTCACCGCGACCGAACGCCCGGCCGTGCGCCAGTAGCGGGCTGTGCTGACGCAGCAGCAACCAGCTGTCGGTGCGCAACGGCCGGTGGAACCACACGGTGTGCGACGTGACCGCCGACGCGTACGCCGTCTGGGCGCCGCGCTGGCTGAGCCCCTCGAGCGGCCGCAGCGCGGTCCCGATCAGCGTGAGGTCGGTGGCGTAGGCGACCAGTACGGGCCCCAGCTCGGGATCGACCTCGGGTGTGCGCATCCACATCTCGTAGTCCGGCGGGCCGGCGGCCTCGTCGTCCAGGCCGCCGAGGGTACGGATCTCCCACGGGATCATGCCGATGTCGGCACGGTGCTCGGCCCCGAGCAGCGCGGGCACCCCGGCGACGTCCTGGCGGTCGGGGCCCTCCTCCGCGGCGTGCATCGACACCGATGCGGCGGCCACCAGCCCGGACGACTGGGTGGCGGTGACGGCGAGGGTCGCGAAGGTACGGCCCTCGTGCTGGCGGGCGACCTCGATGCGCAGCGGTTCCTCGGCGCGCCCCTCCCTGGCGAACAGCGTGTGCAGGGACTTCACCGATTTGTCGGGGCAGCTGGCCCGGGCGGCGGTGACGAACTGGCCGAGGATCTGCCCGCCGAAGACGCGGTGATATTCCAGCTGCTGGTTGGAGCCCTCGAACACGGCGAGTGCGCCGTCGCCGCCCGACGGACGCAGCCGCAGGCACCGGAGCAGATCGCTCCACAGGTCGGCCATCTGGCGACTGAAGGGAAGTTCTAGCCGGAGGAGAACGAGGTTCTGCGGGGTGTGGGGCTAGCTGGCGGCGAAACCGTGCGCGCAGAAACCCCAGACTTCCTCGGCTGTGATCGGATGCACAGTCTCGTCGTCGGGCGGCGCGCTCGACTGCGCCGTGAACATCACCGTCTGCATCGTCATCGCGGCGATGCGCCTGGGGTTCACCTCCGGGCGCAGTGCGCCGGCCTCACCGGCATCTTCCATCAGTTCGGTGAACAACGCGATCAGTGGGGCGTGTGCAACCCGGACCTCGGTGGGATGGGAGATGAGCAACTGCGGTGCGAAGTCGGTGAACAGTGGCCGCTTGGCGGTGGGATCGGGCCGAGAAAGCTCGAACAGCAACTCAATTGCCACTTTCAGGCGATCCAGCGGATCGGACTGTCCGGCGGTGGCCGCACGGATCTGGTCGGCCGCCCGGCTGAGCGCGTCTTCGAACAGCGCCAGCAGCAACTCGTGCTTGCCGTCGAACTGGAGGTAGAAACTGCGCAGCGACTGCCGCGATCGGTCCACGACCTCCTGCACCGTGAAGTCGGTGCTGCCCTTCTCGGTGATGATCGCCTGGGCGGCGTCCAGGAAGCGCTGCACACGTTGCGCGGCGCGCAACTTGGCGGTCTTGATGGACCGCTCGACGGCTCGCTGTTTCCAGGCGGGCTCTTCGCTGGGGCTGCTCACCGGGACCCGAATCCGCGGGTCAGTGGCAGGGTGTCGCGATTGGACATGGAAGAACTGTACCGGAGAACGGAAAGGCATTGGGCCTCTACGTCCCGCGGAATGGCACCTTTTTGAGATTCTTACTTCCTCTGATCGAGAATGCTATTCTCCAAGGGCGGCATTAGGGGTGCGCTCATGCCGATGGAGCCCCTCGGGCCTTCGGTGGCCCCCACAGACCGTTAACGACGTCCCGCCGACGTCCCACGATGCATACGAGGTGACTGGATGCTGCTGGAGCTGGACTCCGATCAACGGTTGTGGCGGGATACCGCGCGCGATGTGCTGGCCAAGCAGTGTCCGGCGCCGTTCGTGCGCAGCATCGCCGAGGATCGCACCGGTTCGGTCGACACCACGCCGCTGTGGCGCAGTTGGATCGCGCAGGGCTGGACCGAACTCACCGAGCCCTCGGAGGCCGTCGAACTCGGCATCCTGATCGAGGAACTGGGCCGTGCGACGGACCCGACCCCGCTGTTGGCGACCCTGACGCAGTTCACGCCGCTGGTGCCGGGCCACGCCGACCCCGGCCGCAGCGGCGCGGCGGTCTACGACGGAATCACCGCGGCCCGCTCCGGCGAAGGCTGGGTGCTCGACGGCACGGCCCGTCACGTGCTCGACGGCGATCGCGCCGAGCGGTTGGCCGTCGTCACTCCCGCGGGCGTGTTTCTCGTTGACGCCGAACAGGTTTCGGCCCGGCGGGTCCCGGTGTTCGATCCGGTGTTGCACGTCGCCGAGGTGACCGTCGACGCGCTGCAGGTCGGCCACGACGCCCTGGTGGGCGGCACCGACGTGCCGCGGGCCCGCGACATCGCCCTCACCGGTATGGCGCTGACGATGGTCGGCGCGTGCCAGCGGGTGCTGGACCTGGTGCTCGAGCACGTCCGGGACCGCCAGCAGTTCGGCGTGGCCATCGGCTCGTTCCAGGCCGTGCAGCACAAGGCCGCCGATATGCACGTCGCCATCGAGCGGGCCCGCGCGCTGTCCTACTTCGCGGCGCTGACCATCGCCGACGACGATCCGCGCCGGCGGCTGGCGTCGGCGATGGCCAAGGCCGCGGCCGGCGAGTGCCAGTCGCTGGTGTTCAAACACGGTGTTCAGCTGTTCGGCGCCATGGGATTCACCTGGGAGAACGACGTGCAGTTCGCCCTCAAGCGGGCCAAGGCCGGCGAGCTGATGCTCGGTGGGGCCGCCGAACACCGGGCCCTCATCACCGACGCCACGCTGGCCGGGCGGGCCCCCGCGGTTGGAACGGCGTAGTGCAGCTCACGTTCGATGCCGACGTCGAAGCGTTCCGCGACGAGTTCATCGCCTTCCTCGACGAGCACCTGCCCGACGAGGCGGTGACGGCGCAGCGCTCCTGCTCCACGGCCGACATCCCGGAGTGGGCCCGGCGCTGGCAGCGCGCGATGTTCGACCACGGTTGGTTGTCACCCGGCAACCCGCCGGAGTTCGGGGGCCGCAACGCGACGATCCTGCAGCAGTACGTCCACCGCGACGAGCTGTCCAAGCGCCGGATCTACCAGAGCTTCAACCCGCAGGGGCTCGGCATCATCGCCGCGTCGCTGCTGTCGTTCGGCACCGACGAGCAGAAGCAGCGCTGGGCGGTTCCGATCCTGCGCGCGGAGATCACCGCCGCGCTCGGGATGAGCGAACCGGGCGCCGGATCGGACCTGGCCTCGCTGCGCACCTCGGCGGTCGCCGGGACGGACTCCGGCGGCGACCACTTCGTCGTCAACGGGCAGAAGGTGTGGACGTCGGGTGCGCATCATGCCGATGTGATCCTGACGTTCGTGCGGACCGACCCGGATGCGCCAAAGCACAAGGGAATCAGCGTCCTGGTCATCCCGACCAACGCCCCCGGAGTGGTGCGCCGGCCGTTCGCCTCGATCTGCGGGGTCGACGACCTCGACTTCAACGAGGTTTTCTTCACCGACGTGCGGGTGCCCGCGGAAAACCTGGTCGGACCGCTCAACGGCGGCTGGGGTGTGGCCAACGGCTCACTGGGCCATGAGCGCACGCTGCTGTGGCTGAGCTACGCCGACTGGCTCGAGCAACTGATCAACGACTTCACCCCGGTCACGCCGCAGGACCGCGACCGGTACGCCACGCTGGTGATGGATACCTATGCGCTGCGCGCGCTCGGCTCGATCGCGCTGTCCCGGGAGGCCCGCGGCGAGCAGGACGTGGCGGCGTTGTCGGTGCTGAAACTCTTTGGCTCCGAGGCATTTCAGGATGCGGTCGGGTATGCGCTGGAAGCCGCCGGCCCGGATGGGCTGGCGCATCCGGCGTCCACCGCGCCGTTCGCGCCGTTCGGTGAGGACGCGACGAGCACCAGTTGGTTCGAGCGGTACGCGCGCAGCTTCGGCGGCACCATCGCCGGTGGCACCTCGGAGATCCAGCGCGGCATCATCGCCCAGCGCGTCCTCGGCCTGCCGCACGCTCGCCGGTGAACCGGTTACAGCTCGGCCAACCGGGGGACCGACTTGCGGGCACGCAGCCCGGCACCGGCCTTGCGGCTGAGTTCCTTTGAGCTGCCAAGTAATCCGTCGAGCACCAGGGCGCGTTTGACGTGCACATGCAGGCCGTGCTCGTCAGTGAAGCCGATGCCGCCCAACACCTGCTGGCAGTGTTTGGCGGCGATCAACGCGGCCCGGCCCGCGGCGGCCTTGGCCAGTATCGCCGTCAGGTCGGGGCTGTCCGACGACGGCAGGCTCAGCGTCGCCTCGGCGCCCTCGATGGCGACCAAGGTCTCGGCCAGTCGGTGCCGGACCGCCTGGAACGACGCGATCGGCTTGCCGAACTGCACCCGGTCCAGCGCGTGCTGACGGGCCAGGGCGAGCATCGCCCGTGCCGAGCCGACCAACCACCAGCCGACGGCCTTGCGGGCCTCACCCATCCGCATCAGTTCACCGTCGGGCACGACGCGCAGCGGCAGCCCGTCGAGTGTCGCGTCGCCGGCATCCGAGCGGCTCCACACCACCCAGCCGCCGCCGGCATAGGGCATCGGCGGCGTTCCGCCCGGCTCGCCGCCGATGGTCTCCAGCAGCACATCGTTGAGAACCGAAGCGTGCGAACCGGTTTCGCCCAGCAGCCGGAATACCAGGGGGATGGCGAGATCCGGAACGTCGGAGAGCATGTCGGCCCAGCCGAGATCGGCCAGCGCGGCGTCCAGTTCGGCCCCCGAGGCCGACAGCATCGCCTTGCGCAGTCCGTCTTCGAGCAGCGCAAGAGCGTCGGTATCCATGCCTTCAAGACTGACCGTCATCGTCATTCCTTACCGAGTCATTCCTTGCCGAGGTCGAGCAGGCGGCGGGCGATGATGTTGCGCTGAACCTCGGCGGTGCCGCCGTAGATGGTGGCCGCGCGCGAGTACAGGTACTCGGTGCGCCACGGACCGTCTTCGAGTTCGATGACGCCGGGCAGCAACTCCCGTGCGGTGTCGTAGAGCAATTGCTCGGCACCGGCCAGCAGCACCTTGTCGACCGAGGTGTCCGGACCCAGCTTGTGCCCGTCGGCCAACCGGTGCTGGGTGGCCCGCGATCGGCACCGCAGGGTGTGCAGCGCCAGGTACACCTCACCGAGTTGGTTGTCGATGGCCGCGCCCTGATGCGCGACTTCCCCTACGAGAGCGTCGAATCGGGAGTACAGATAGGCGATGCGCTGCCAGAAGCAGGTCGAACGCTCGTAGGGCAGTAGATCCATCGCCAACCGCCAGCCGTCGCCGGGGTTGCCGAGCATCCGGGAACCGTCCACCACCACGTCGTCGAAGTACACCTCGCAGAACTCGTCGACATCGTGCATGGTGTGCAACGGGCGCACCGTGATGCCGGGGGAGTCCACGTCGACGAAGAACGCCGTGATGGCTTGATGATTCGGTGTCGAGGCGTCTCCCGTGCGGGTCAGCAGGATGCACCGGTGCGAGAACTGGGCGAAGCTGGTCCAGACTTTCTGTCCATTGATGATGTAGCGACCCTCCGCGTCCTGAACCGCTCTGGTGGTCAGCGACGCCAGATCGCTGCCGGACCCGGGTTCGGAGAATCCCTGGCACCACTGCTCCTCGCCGGACAGCAGCTTGGGCACCATCTCGGCGGCCAATTCCGTTGTGGCGTAGTCGATCATCGTCGGCGCCAGCACCTCGAGCATGGAATAGGGCCCGGGCTCGGCCAACCGCCGGCCGACGACCTCCTCGCCGACGATGGCACGCAGCATGTCCGGGCCGCCGAGGCCGCCGGCCTGCTCGGGCCAGCCGTAGCGGCTCCAGCCGGCGTCGTAGAGGGCACGCATGACGCGGGCGAACTGCGTCATGTGGCCCGCCAGCGAATGATCCTCCGGCGGGGTCAGGTCATTGTCGTCGAGCCAGGCCCGAAGCGCGCTCCGGAACTCGGCGGGGTCGTGGAGAGTTGTGGTCATCCCGCTTCGGGCCTGCCGATCGCATGCGGCCGGCCGTGGTCGTGGTCGCCGCTGCGCCGGATGAACGTCATGGCACGGGTTTTCAGCCGCCAGCCGTCGTCGGTGCGGACATACGTGTCGCGGTAGTACCCGATGCGCATGTCGTGCTTGGAGTGCTCGATGAAGCACAACGGCTGGGTGCCCTTGGCGGTGTCAGTGGTGTCGTCGTCGAACTCGACGAGCGCGGTGCCGGTCATGAAAAGGCCCTTGGGAGCGGCGTCGACGAGCACCGGGAAGCGATTCAGCGTGTAGGTGTCGCCGAATGCGCTGTAGGTGCCGTCCGGGGTGAAAACACTGGTCAGTCCGTCGATGTCGCCCTGGGTGATGGTGACCGCGTACTTGGCCAGCAGCTGCTGGATCTCGACGAGATCCTCAGTTCGGGTTGGCTTCGGCGCATTCATTCTTGAAAACCTTTCCGCCCTTCATGACGAAGTTGACGTGTTGCGTGACGGTGATGTCGGCCAGCGGATCCCCGGGC
>WBZP01001619.1_pt1 | contig 27234 bp, 23 predicted proteins | sample 5204301 | NCBI WGS metagenome assembly WBZP01 (sample SAMN12412401, study PRJNA552823) | activated sludge metagenome | isolation source: activated sludge from nitrification reactor of wastewater treatment plant... | place: USA: Pennsylvania | collected 2017 | reverse complement strand
GCTTGCCCCCTACGTATTACCGCGGCTGCTGGCACGTAGTTAGCCGGGGCTTCTTGTGAAGGTACCGTCACCTCGTACGGGTATTAGCCGCAGAGGCTTCGTCCCAACTGAAAGAGGTTTACAACCCGAAGGCCGTCTTCCCTCACGCGGCGTTGCTGCGTCACGCTTTCGCGCATTGCGCAAGATTCCCCACTGCTGCCTCCCGTAGGAGTCTGGGCCGTGTCTCAGTCCCAGTGTGGCTGATCGTCCTCTCAGACCAGCTACCCATCGAAGCCTTGGTGAGCCGTTACCTCACCAACAAGCTAATGGGCCGCGGGCCCATCCCGTTGCGGAAGCCGAAGCCTCCTTTCCTCGAAGAACTGATGTTCCAAGAGCACATTTGGTATTAGCCCCGGTTTCCCGGGGTTGTCCCAATCAACAGGGCAGGTTACCCACGTGTTACTCACCCGTTCGCGGCTCTGCCCCGGGGCAAGCCCCGGTTCGTCGCTCCACTTGCATGTGTTAAGCACGCCGCCAGCGTTCGTCCTGAGCCAGGATCAAACTCTCCGTGAAGGTGCTTCAGCAGAGCTGAAGCATGCACCGAACCGCTTCGCGCTTCGGTGGTGCCGAGCATCGCCCAACACCGTGAACCGCTACGCGCCTCGGTGGGTGGGATCGCGGCTGGAACCGCAATCCCGGAGAGGTTGTCATTCCAAACGAGATGCGACGTACACGTCGCGTCTCAAGAATGACGGGATTTCTTTCTCAGACCGCCACGCATCCGAGGATGCCGGCGGGTCGAACCTGGACGCGCACAACGACACCCGGCTGGGGTCGTGTGTGCGCATGCTGTTGCGTTTTCAAAGACCGTCGCGCCCGTTTCGGGAAGGTGATGCCTTCTCCTGAGGACGCATCAGCAGGGCTGATGTGCGCGTCAACAGAGCCGACGTGCACAACGACCGGAGCCGATGTCCCGCTCAGCAGCACAGGGCCGCCGCGCGGACCGAGGATCATAGCAGCTCGGCGTCAGCCCCTCCGGAGCCTCACGAAACGCCGCTTGCCCGCCTGCAGCACACGCCCGTCGAGCTCGCTGAAATCGACGTCGAACCGGTCTGCCGCGACCGGTTCCCCGTCGAGGCGCACCCCACCCTGCTCGAGCAGGCGCCGCGCCTCGCCACGCGACTGCCCGAAGGCATCGGCGATCAGCGCCGGCAGGTGTACGCGCCCGCCGTCGGTCGTGACGGCGTGCTCGGCGATCTCGTCAGGCAGGTCACGCTCGACGAAGAGGCGGTCGAAGGCGGCCTCGGCACCCGCTGCCGCCTGGTGCCCGTGGAAGCGGGCGACGATCTCGCGCGCGAGATGACGCTTGCGGTCGCGTGGCAGCGTTCCGTCCGGAGCCGGGGCAACAGCGAGCAGCGAGAACCAGCCATCCATCGCCTCGTCCGGAAGCCGCATCGTCTTTCCGAACTGCTCGGCCGGCGCCTCCGTCACGCCGACGTGGTTGCCGAGCGACTTCGACATCTTCTGCTCGCCGTCGATGCCGACGAGCAGGGGCATCGTCAGGATCGTCTGTTCCGGAAGGCCGTAGCTGCGCTGGATATCGCGGCCGAGCAGCAGGTTGAAGGTCTGATCAGTGCCGCCGAGCTCGACGTCGGCCTCGATCGCCACCGAGTCGTAGCCCTGAAGCAACGGATAGAGCAGCTCGAGCACGGAGATCGGTTTCTGCTCGGCGAACCGGGCCGCGAAGTCCTCGCGCTCGAGGATCTGCGCGACCGTCGCCCGCCTGGCGAGGGCGAAGAGTTCGTCGGCCTCCATCGCCAGCCACTCGCCGTTCCGTCGCACCTCGAGCAGCTCGGGGTCAGCACGCAGGACCGTGAACGCCTGCTCCTGGTACGTGGCTGCGTTTGCGTCGATCTCCTCGCCCGACAGCGCCGGGCGCGTCTGTGATCGCCCACTTGGATCGCCCACGCGGGCCGTGTAGTCACCGACGATCAGAACGACGCGGTGGCCGAGCTCCTGGAACTCGCGCAGCTTGCCGAGCACGACGGTGTGGCCGAGATGGATGTCGGGCGCGGTCGGATCGAGCCCGAGCTTGACCCGCAGCGGCCGTCGCTCCGCGGCTGCCTTCTCTAGCTTCTGCTCGAGCCCGCCGGCCGGCAACGACTCGTGTGCGTTGGCCGTCAGCTGCGCTGCGATCTGCGAAGGGGTCGGCATCAGGGCCAATGCTAGAGTCCGGTCCCGGCGCCGGGCGTCCAGCCGCCTGCAGCGCCCGAGCCCGTGCCGGACCGCACGGGCACACCGAGATGAGCGACGCACCCGCATCGTCCGAGGCCGCAGACAGCGGCTCCGCCGCCCCGAGACCGGGCGCGAAGGCGCGTGTGCGGATCAAGAAGCGGCGCGTCCTCGCCGTCGGCATCCCGCTCCTGGCTCTGGCCGGCATCTCGCTCGTCTTCGGGATGATGATGGCCGTCGCTGCCGACCTGCCGGCGCTCGAGCAGATCCCCCAGGTCGCCAAAAGCAAGAACTCAATCCTCTATGACGTCCAGAAGCGCCCGTTGACGACGCTGCGCTCGAACGACGGTCGCGTGCTGGTCTCATCACGCCAGATCTCCCCGAACCTCAAGAACGCGGTGATCGCGATCGAGGACGAGCGCTTCTACAGCAACGCCGGCGTCGACCTCCAGGGCATCGCCCGCGCGTTCTACCAGGACGTCATCAAGGGCGGTGCGGTTCAGGGCGGCTCGACGATCACGCAGCAGTTCATCAAGTACGCACGCAGGGCTCAGAACGACCGCACCCTGTTCGAGAAGGCGCGTGAGGCTGCGCTGGCCTTCCACATGACGAGGAACTGGTCAAAGGACAAGATCCTCACCGAGTACCTCAACTCGATCTACTTCGGCAACGGCGCATACGGGATCGAGGCGGCGGCCAAGACCTACTTCGGTTCGGTCCCGGCCAACGCAGGGTGCTCACCGCGCAAGAGCCGCGCCTGCGCGAGCCTCCTGACTCCGGCGGAGTCGGCGATGCTCGCGGCGATCATCGCATCGCCGTCTGCGTTCGACCCGATCGCTCATCCGGTGGCCGCCAAGCAGCGCCGCGACGTCGTCCTGCGGAAGATGCTCGAGCAGGGCAAGATCGGAGTCGCGGAGTACCGCTCGGCGGTGCTCGAGCCGGTGCCCAGCCAGCTGACGCTGCCGCGCCTCGAGACCCCGGAGGGCAGCGAGTACTTCGTCACCTGGGTGCGCCAGAGCCTCGTCGACCGCGTCGGCGCCAGACGCGCGTTCGAAGGCAACCTCCGCGTCCGCACGACGCTCGACCTCGACATGCAGAAGGCAGCGGAGCGCGCCGTGCAGTCGCAGCTCTCGTGGAGTGGAGGGCCGTCGGCCGCGGTCGTCGTGATCGACAACTCCAGCGGCGAGGTCCGGGCGATGGTCGGCGGACGCGATTACAACGATCGCCCGTTCAACCTCGCCACACAAGGCCAGCGCCAGCCCGGATCGTCGATCAAGCCGTTCATCCTCGCCGAGGCACTCGCTCGCGGCTACAGCCCCGGACGGACCTACCCATCGAGAAAGCGCGAGTTCAAGGTGCCTAACGGGGGCGGTGAGTACTTCGTCGTCAACAACTTCGACAACAAGTACCTCGGCTCCGCGTCGATCGCGGACGCGCTCACGTTCTCCGACAACTCGGTCTTCGCTGCGCTCGGCATCGAACTCGGGACGAAGAGCGTTGCGGCCCGCGCCAAGCGGATGGGGATCCGGACCCCGATCTCGACCAACTACGCGATGACGCTCGGTGGCCTCGAGCAGGGCGTGACGCCGCTCGACATGGCTCACGCCTACGAGACCTTCGCGACCGGTGGCAACCGCATCGAGGGGACGCTCGGAACCGCAAACGGCGGTCCGGTGGCGATCGACTCGATCAGCAAGGTCGATGGGGACGGCAAGCTCGTACTGATCGAACGCAACAAGCGTCGCACCGAGCGGGCGCTGTCGGCAGGGGCCGCGCAGACGGCGACGACGCTGCTCACCGGTCCGGTCCGTTCGGGATCGGCCAGGCGCGCGCAGTACGGCGGCTTCGCGGCCGGCAAGACCGGCACGACCGAGAACTCGGGCGACGCCTGGTTCGTCGGCTTCACCGAGCGGTTCACGATCGCCGTCTGGGTCGGGTACCCCGATGGACTCAAGCCGATGCTCACCGAGTTCGGCGGCGACGAGGTGACAGGCGGCACCTTCCCGGCGCTGATCTGGCGTGCGTTCGTGCTCGAGGCGAACCGGATCCTCGACGCGCGCCGCGCGAAGCGCGACCGGGACGCCGCTGGGGACGGCGGCGACGGTGACACGACGACAGAGCCGCTCCCCGGCGAGGGCGGTGCCCCGGCCGACGGCTCGCCGACATCGACCGAGCCGTCGACGGACACGCCTGCGAGCCGCGACGGGACCGGTCAGGACTCGCCCGCGCCGAAGGAGGCACCGGCGTCGAAGACGCCCGCGACACCGAAGCCGGCTCCTGCTCCGGCCCCGTCCCCTGCACCAGCGGCGCCGTCAGGCGGGACCGGAACCGGCGGCGGCGCGGCCGCGCCGACCGGCTGAGCCACAGTTCAGTGTGGGCGCGGACGGGACACGTCCGCACACCCGGCGATCGCGAACCGCCACGGCAGCTCGGTCGCCTTCGTGATGCCGACGCGCGTCCCGAAGACGATCGGTGGCGGTTCGCCGGTACGTGCCGAGATCAGGACAGGCCCGCGGGCGAGTGAGCTGCCGTTGTGCGAGAGCCCGATCCCGAGTGCCTCGGTCAGCTTTCCCGGACCGTTCGTCAGCTCCCTGCGGCTCCGGCCGCGGCGCCGCACGGTCATCAGCTCGATCCCCTGGCCCGGGATCAGCGCGCGGATCAGGACGGCTGCGGCGACGCCCTCCGGTTCGCAGACGGCGTTGACGAGCGCGTGGATGCCGTACGAGCGGTAGACGTAGGCCGTCCCGGGCACCGCGAACAGCGTCTCCGTGCGAGCGGTGCGGCCGATGAAGGCGTGGCAGGCCGGCTCGGAGGCGTGGTACGCCTCGGTCTCGGCGATCGTTCCCGACGTGTCGCCGAGACGGAGTGTGCAGCCGATCAGATCGCGGGCGACCTCGAGCACCGGCCGGTCGTAGAACGCCGCCGGAAGACCGGACCCGGGCTCAGCCGTCACCGACCCGTTCGCGCGCCAGCGCGAGCTGCTCGCGAACACGGGCAAGTGCCGTGCCGCCCTCGGAATCCTTGGACTCGAGCCACGAGGACTGGGACAAGACGGCGCGCGCGTCCTCGCCCAGCGCCGGAACCGCGACGTCGGCCAGCGAGCGCCCCGACTCGACCGCTTCGCGCACGAGGCCTGCGACGATCCCGTGGCTCTCACGGAACGGCGTCCCGTGCTTGACGAGCAGGTCGGCGAGGTCGGTCGCGGCGATCAGCTCGTCGGAGGCCGCAGCGCTCATGCGCTCGCGGTCGAAGCGCGCGCCCGCGAGCATGCCCGTCGCGGCGGCGAGGCAGAGGCGGAGCGTGTCGACGGTGTCGAACAGATGCTCCTTGTCCTCCTGAAGATCCTTGTTGTAGGTCAGCGGCAGCGCATGCATGACCCCGTGGAGCGCGTGGAGGTGCGCAGTGATGCGCGGCGCCTTCGCGCGCAGCAGCTCAGCGGCGTCCGGGTTCTTCTTCTGGGGCATGATCGAGCTGCCCGAGGACCACGCGTCCGGAAGTGTGAGGAACCCGAACTCCGAGCTCGACCAGAGCACGATCTCGGCGCCGAGCCGTGACAGGTGGGTGGCGCAGGTCGCCGCGGCGCTGAGGTAGTCGAGCAGGAAATCGCGGTTCGCGACCCCGTCGAGCGAGTTCGGGCTGACGTCGCTGAACCCGAGTTCGGCTGCGACGGCGCGGCGGTCGGTGTCGAAGTTAACTCCGGCGAGGGCACCCGAACCGAGCGGCATCACGCTCGCGGCACGCTCGGCTGCGGCGAACCGCTCGCGGTCGCGGAGCGCCATCCAGCACCACGCGAGCAGGTGATGGCCGAGGTAGACCGGCTGGGCGCGCTGGAGGTGCGTGTAGCCGGGGAGCGGCCAGTCGATGTGCCGCTCGGCGACCTCGATCGCGGTCAGGCAGAACGCGGTCAGGTCGCGCTGGGCGGCCTGGGCGGCCTCGCGCGTGAACATCGCGACGTCGGTGACGACCTGGTCGTTGCGCGACCGCGCCGTGTGGACACGGCCACCCGCCGTGCCGACGAGCTCCGTGAGACGCCGCTCGATCGCCATGTGGATGTCCTCGTCGCCGTCCTCGAACGGGAACGTCCCGTCCTGCAGCTCGGCCTCGACGAGATCGAGCCCGCGGTGGATCTCGCTGACGTCCGCCGGCTCGATGATGCCCTGCGCGCCGAGCATCCGTGCGTGCGCCCGGGACTGCGCGATGTCCTGGGGCCAGAGCCGCCGGTCGAAGCCGAGCGACGTGTTCATCTCCGCGAACGCGGGGTGCTGCGGCTCAGAGAAGCGTCCCATCGGCCGCGGAGTCTAAGGGGCGCCCGGGGAGCCGTCCTGGAGCGCACCGAGGACGCTGAGCACGCGCTCCAGATCCGCGTCGCTCATGCCGCTCCCCGACGGGAGGCAGACACCGCTCGAGAACAGTGCGTCGGCGGTCCCGTCGAGCCGGCTCCGGCAGCCGGCGAAGACCGGCTGCGCGTGCATCGGCTTCCAGAGCGGGCGGGCTTCGATGTCGGCTCGTTCGAGCGCATCGATCACGTCCTGCGGACCGAGACCGGCCAGCTCTTCCTCGACGGTGACGCACGTGAGCCAGTGGTTCGGCTCCTGGCCGGGGGCGACCGGCGCGAGTTCGACGCCCTCCCACCCCGCCACTAGCTGCGCGTACCGGTCGTGGATCGCGCGGCGGCGCGCGATCCGCGAGTCGAGGCCCGCGAGCTGAGCCCGTCCGAGCGCGGCGAGAAGGTTCGAGAGCCGGTAGTTGAATCCGACCTCGCGGTGCTCGTAATGCGCCACCGGATCTCGCGCCTGAGCGGCGCGGGAGCGTGCCCGGCGGGCAACGTCCTCGTCGTCGGTCACGAGCGCCCCGCCACCGGAGGTCGTAATCAGCTTGTTGCCGTTGAAGCTGAGCGCAGCGGTCGCGCCGAAGCTGCCGGCAGCCCGCCCGTCGCAGCGCGCGCCGATCGCCTCCGCGGCGTCCTCGATCAGCGCGACGCCATGCTCGTTCAGAAGCGGCTCGATCTTCCGGTACTCCGCGCACTGCCCGTAGAGGTCGACCACGATCGCCGCCTTCGGCATCGCGACCCCACGAGCGGCGCGAGCTGCGAGCTCTTCGGCGAGCAGCTCGGGGGACATGTTCCAGTCGGAATCGCCGCTGTCGATGAAGACCGGCTCGGCGCCGACGTACCGGACCGGGAACACCGAACCGGCGAACGTGAAGGTCGAGACGAGCACCTCGTCGCCGCGGCCGACGCCAAGCTCGACCAGTGCTAGGTGGATCGCTGCGGTGCCGCTCGAGAGGGCGACTGCGTGCTTGCGGCCGCTGGCGTCTGCCAGCTCCTGCTCGAAGGCGTCGAGCTCGGGCCCGACAGGCGCGACCCAGCCGGAGTCGATCGCTGCCAGCACCGCCTCGCGCTCGCCGCCGCGCAGGTCAGGAGCGGAGAGGAAGATCCGGCTCACGGCTCGGGCCCTACCGCTTCTGCTCGGCGAACTCGAGCGAGTCGACCAGCGCCTGCCAGGAGGCCGCGATGACGTTCTCCGCCACACCGGTCGAGCCCCAGACCGAGTCGCCGTCGGATGCGTCGATGAAGACGCGGGTCGTGGCATCGGTGCCGTGGGCCTCGTCGAGAATCCGGACCTTGTAGTTGACGAGCTCGACGTCGGCGAGGTGCGGGTGGGCCTGCACGATCGCGGCGCGCAGCGCGGCGTCGAGCGCGTTGACCGGCCCATTGCCCTCGGCCGTCTCGACGTAGCGCTCACCGTCGACGACGACCTTGACGGTCGCCTCGGTCTCGGTGCGGCCGTCCGGACGCGACTCGGCGATGACCCGCCAGGACTCGAGCTTCACGAGCGGCCGGTAGTCGCCGGACTCGCGGCGGAGCAAGAGCTCGAACGAGGCGTCGGCCGCCTCGAACTGGTAGCCCTGATGTTCGAGTTCCTTGACCCGGGCGAGCACGTTCTGCGCCTGCGCGTCGGTCAGCTCGATCCCGGCCTGTTCGGCCTTCTCGACGACGGTGTGCTTGCCGGCAAGCTCGGATATCAGCAGTGAGCGCTCGTTGCCCACCGCCTCGGGCTCGTGGTGCTCGTAGAGCGAGCCGTCGGCTCGCACGCCCGCGACGTGGAGGCCGCCCTTGTGCGCGAAGGCACTACGGCCGACCCATGGCTGGTGCGGGTCGGGATTCCGGTTGAGCAGCTCGTCGACCATTCGTGCGGTCGTCGTCAGCCGCTTGAGCCGCTCGGCTCCGACGGTCTCGTAGCCCAGCCCGAGTTCGAGATCGGCGATGATCGTGACGAGGTTGGCGTTGCCGGTCCGCTCGCCGATCCCGTTCATCGTGCCCTGGACCTGCGTGGCGCCCTCGAGCACCGCCGACAGGCTGTTCGCAACGCCGCAGCCGCGGTCGTTGTGGCAATGGATCCCCAGCTCGGTCTCGGGCAGCTGCTCGCGGACGTGACGGACCGCCTCGGTGATCTGATGGGGCAGCGAGGATCCGTTGGTGTCGCAGAGGACGAGCCGTTCGGCGCCTGCGTCGCGCGCTGCCCGAAGGCATTGGAGTGCGTAGCCGGGGTCATCGCGGAACGCGTCGAAGAAGTGCTCGGCGTCGTAGATGACGTGTTTGCCGCCGCCTGTGAGGAACGACAGCGTGTCGCCGATCAGCTCGAGGTTCTCCTCGCGCGAGACGTGGACGATCTTCTCGAGGTGGGCAGCCCAGGTCTTGCCGACGATCGTGCAGACCGGTGCGAAGCACTCGGCGAGAACGACGACGCCGGGATCGTCAGACGCCTGCACGCCACGCCGACGGGTCATCCCGAACGCGGCGATCCGAGCGTGCTCGAGCTGCTCGGACGCAAGGAGGCCGAACAGCTCGGCCTCCTTTGGATTGGAGGCCGGGAAGCCGGCCTCGATCAGGTCGATACCGAGCCGGTCGAGCGCGTGTACGACACGAACCTTCTCGGCAGCGGTCAGCGAGAGCCCTTCCCCCTGCATGCCATCGCGCAGGGTCGCGTCGTAGGTCTCGATTCGCGTCACGCGGGCCCGGCCACCGCGTAGTGGTGCGCAGGGACGGGATCGAGCCACTTGCGGTACTGCTCGTTGCGTCCGTGCAGCGCGTCCTCGAACGCGGCCTGCACCACCTTAGTGACCTGCCCGACGGACCCGCCGCCGACCGCATGGCCGTCGACCTCGCGGATCGGCGTCAGCTCGGCGGCCGTGCCGGTGCAGAAGAGCTCGTCTGCGAGATAGAGCTCGGAGCGGGCGATGTCGCGTTCGACCACCTTGTAGCCGAGGTTGCCGGCGACCTCGATCGCCGAGCGGCGGTTGATCCCGTCGAGGATCGATGCGGTCTGCGGCGGGGTGTGGATGACCGAGTCCTTGACGATGAAGAGGTTCTCGCCGGTGCCTTCGCAGACCAGCCCACGCTCGTCGAGCAGGATCGCCTCCTCGACGCCGGCGCGCTCGGCCTCGAGCTTCGCGAGCACCGAGTTGAGGTACTGGCCCGACGCCTTGGCGTGCGGGATCAGCGACTGCGGGCTGATCCGGCGCCATGAGGAGACGGCGGCGCGGATGCCGTTCTGCTTGCCCTCGTCGCCGAGGTAGCTGCCCCACTCCCAGGTCGCGATCGCGACCTCGACCGGTGCGGCAGACGGGTACAGCCCCATCGTGCCGTAGCCGCGGTAGACGAGTGGCCTGATGTAGCAGGCACGCAGTCCGTTCCTGCCGATCAGCTCGAGCGTGGCCTCGCGGATCTGCTCGCGCTCGAAAGGGATCGGCATGTAGTAGAGCTCGCAGCTATTGAACAACCGGTCGAGGTGCTCGGGGTGACGGAAGATCGCCGGGCCGTCCGACTCGGTGTCGTAGCAGCGGACGCCCTCGAAGACCCCGGTGCCGTAGTGCAGCCCGTGCGTGAGGACGTGGATCTTCGCCTCGTCCCACGGCACGAACTCGCCGTTCATCCAGATCAGTTCGGAAGGCTGCACGACTCTCCTAGACGTTGAGTGCGGCGCGGACGGCCGCGGTCGCTTCGGCGGTCCCGGCGGAGCCGCCGAGATCGCGCGTCCGCAGGCCATTCGCGAGCGCACGATCGACCGCGGATTCTAGGGCCGCGGCCTCGTTCTCCAAGTTCAGCCCATGCCGGAGCATGAGTGCTGCGGACAGGAACATCGCCAGCGGATTCGCCGCCCCCTGCCCCGCGATGTCAGGCGCGGAGCCGTGAACCGGTTCGAACAGGCCAGGTGCGCCGTCCGTACCGAGCGATGCCGACGGGAGCATCCCGATCGAACCGGTGAGCATCGCGGCCTCATCGCTGAGGATGTCGCCGAAGAGGTTCTCGGTGACGATCACATCGAAGCTCGTCGGGTTCGAGACGAGCTGCATCGCCGCGTTGTCGACGAGCAGATGCTCGAGCGGCACGTCGGGGAACTCGCTGTCATGGACGCGGACGACGGTCTCGCGCCAGAGTCGGCTCGTCTCGAGGACGTTGGCCTTGTCCACCGAGGTCACCTTCGTGCGCGCCGCCTGGAAGGCAGCGCGCACGATCCGCTCGATCTCCTCGGTCGAATACGCGCAGAGGTCGGACGCGGTCGTCTCGGTGCGGGTCTTGTCGCCGAAATAGATGCCGCCGGTGAGCTCGCGAACGACGAGTAGGTCGGTGCCGTCGATCACATCTCGCCGCAGAGGGCTCGAGTCGTAGAGCGCCGGGATCGGCTTGACCGGCCGGAGGTTCGCGTAGAGGCCGAGCTCCTTGCGCAGACCGAGAAGGCCCTGCTCCGGGCGGGGCTTGCCCGGGTCGGTCGTGTCCCACTTCGGGCCGCCGACTGCGGCTAGCAGTACGGCGTCCGCGCTCTTGCAGGCCGCGATGACCTCGTCGGTCAGGGCGGTTCCGTGAGCGTCGATCGAGGCGCCGCCGAAGAGGTGCTCCTCGAACTCGATGCCGGGAACGAGGCCGGAGAGGATCTCGGTCGCGGGCGCGAGGATCTCCGGGCCGATCCCGTCTCCGGGCAGGGTGACGATGCGCGGGCTCATGTGGCGCTGGACGTTAGGCGATCGCTGTCACGGCGGCCGCGACGGTAGAGAGCGACATCGCAGTGAACGAGGCGATGCTCACGCCACGGAACAGCACGTGATCGCGGACTTCGGGACGGAACGCCATCGGAACGAACAGCGCCGGGTTGACGATCGTCCCGGCGACGAGCAGGACCTGCCAGACCGTGCCGAGCTCCGGCACGGCAAGACCGACGGCGATCAGGATCAGCGCCATCAGGATCCAGTCGATGTGCGCCTGCCGGAAGCGCCCGGGCGCCCGGACACCGGCTCGCGAGAGCCACTCAGGACGCTCGACGACGACCACCATCAGCCAGCCTGAGAGCGTCGCGAACGCAAGGTAGGCGACGCCGGTCTGCGCGACCCAGCTCAAGACGCGCCGGCCGCGATCGCGATCGTGTCCGGGCCGCGGCGCTGGCGCTCGGCCTCGTAGGCGTCGATCTTCTCGGTCTCGTGCAGCGTCAGGCCGATGTCGTCGAGTCCGTTCAGCAGCCGGTGCTTGGTGTCGGGATCGATCTCGAACGAGGCGCTGCCGCCGTCCCAGCGGACCTCCTGCGCAGCGAGATCGACCTGGCAGTGCCCGGCCTCGGCGATCGCCTCGACATCGCCGGCCGCGAGCTGCACCGGGAGCATTCCGATCTTGGTGCAGTTCGAGCGGAAGATGTCGGCGAACGACTCGGCGATCACGACCTTGAAGCCGTAGTCCTCGAGCGCCCACGGCGCGTGCTCGCGCGATGAGCCACAGCCGAAGTTGCGGCCGGTCACGAGGATTCGGTTGACCGGCAGCTCCCAACCCGGTTCCTTGGCCCAGTCGTAGAACAGGAACTCGCCGAAGCCGGTCCGTTCGACCCGCTTGAGGAACTGCTTCGGGATGATCTGATCGGTGTCGATGTCATCGCGCATCAGCACGGACACCGGGCCGGTGATTGTTTCGAGTGGCTGCATGACTAGTTCCAGTTCCTGATGTCGACGAAGTGGCCGGCGATCGCCGCGGCCGCAGCCATCTGGGGTGAGACCAGATGCGTCCGCCCGCCTGCTCCCTGCCGGCCTTCGAAGTTGCGGTTCGAGGTCGACGCGCAGCGCTCCTCGGGGTCGAGTTTGTCGGGGTTCATCGCCAGACACATCGAGCAGCCGGCACCGCGCCAGTCGAAGCCGGCGTCGGTGAAGACCTTGTCGAGACCCTCGGCCTCGGCCTGCGCCTTCACCTTGACCGAGCCGGGCACGACCATCGCGTACACGGAATCCGCGACCTTGCGGCCCTGGATCATGCTCGCGGCGGCCCGCAGGTCGCCGATCCGCGAGTTGGTGCAGGAGCCGATGAACACGCGGTCGAGCTTGATCTGCTCGATCGGCGTGCCGCCTTCGAGGCCCATGTAGTGCAGCGCGCGCTCCTCACCCTCGCTCTGCGGCTGCGGCACGACATCCGTGACCTGCGCGACCTGGGCCGGGTTCGTGCCCCACGAGACCATCGGGCTGATCTGCGAGACGTCGACGACGATCTCCTTGTCGAACTCGGCGCCCGCGTCGGTCTTCAATCCTGCCCACGCCGGATCGACCTCGCCACCGTGGTCACGGACCCACTCGAACGTCGTCTCGTCGGGAGCGATCATGCCGGCCCGCCCGCCGCCCTCGATCGTCATGTTGCAGATCGTCATCCGTCCCTCCATCGAGAGACCCTCGATCGCCGGGCCGGCGAACTCGACGACGTGGCCAACGGCGCCATCGACGCCCATCTGGCCGATCGTCGCGAGGATCAGGTCCTTGGCGGTGACGCCGGGCCCCATCTCCCCCTCGTAACGAATCCGCATCGACTTCGGCTTGCGCTGCACGAGGCACTGCGTCGCGAGGACGTGCTCGACCTCACTCGTGCCGATCCCGAACGCGAGCGCGCCGAACGCTCCGTGCGTCGCGGTGTGGCTGTCACCGCAGACGATCGTCATCCCGGGCTGCGTCAGGCCGAGCTCCGGCCCGATCACGTGGACGATGCCCTGACGCTCGGAGCCGAGGCTGAAGACCGGGATCCCGAACTCGGCACAGTTCTTCTCGAGCGTCTCGACCTGGGTGCGGCTGAGCGCATCCTTGATCAGCGCGGCGGTCGGCGTGCCGTCGGTCGGCACGTTGTGATCGGCAGTCGCGATCGTGCGGTCGGGACGGCGGACCGTGCGCCCGGCCATCCGAAGGCCGTCGAACGCCTGCGGGCTCGTGACCTCGTGAACGAGGTGCAGATCGATGTAGATCAACCCGTCCTCGACCTCGTGGAGATCCCAGATCTTGTCGAACAGCGTCTTCGGCACAGCTAGCTCCTTCGCAGGCCGGCGCTGACAACGGCGAGCAGAACCGCGTCCTCCGGTCCGTGGTTTTCAAAGTGGTGGGCGAGGTCGGCGTCGAACGTGACGGTGTCGCCGGCCCCGAGCTCGTAGGTCAGGTCCTCGACCGTGAGGACGACCGAGCCGGACTCGACGACCGCGATCTCGCGACTGCCGGGCTCGTGCATCGGCGGGTCGCCCTCGCCGCCGGTGCGGGCGCCCGAGCCGAGGACGTGCCTGCTGACCTCGGCGCGCTGGCCTGGCATCGGCGAGGTGAGGACCTCGAACCGGTGGCCCTTCGCGCCCTTCCCCGACCGGCGCTCTCCCGCTCGGACGATCGACACCGCCCCGGCCTCATCGAGCCGCAGCAGCTGGCTGAGGCGCAGTTCAAGTCCGTCGGCGATCTTGCCGGCGACCGTCAGCGTCGGTGAGGTCTCGCCGCGCTCGACCTGGCTCAGCATCGGCGCGCTGACGCCACTGCGGTCGGCGAGATCGCGCAGCGAGAGGTCCATCCCCTCCCTCAGGGCGCGGACCCTCGGCCCGATCGCGATCGCCTGCTCCATACGGACGTACGTTATCACGTACAGCCCGTCCACGCGCTGGGGTCGCGGTTTCGCGCCCGGGCGCGCCGGGCAACGAACTGTCAGATCCGTGCCGGTCGGATCGACTCGACCGCACTCAGCACAACAAGCAATTGGGGAGGAACTCCATGCGATTCACACTCGGAGCGGTCGCGACCGGACTCGCGGCGGCCTGCATCGGTGCGCCGGCCGCCACCGCGGCCACGATCAACGTCCCGGATCTCCAGGGCGATTTCCGCGCCACCAACTCGACGGTGACGATGACGCCCGACGGCATCCACTTCGGCACTTACGCCGACGGCGGCAACCTCGGCGGCACCGCGATCACCCATCTGTTCGACGGACAGCCGCTGAGCGCGATCACCGGTCTCTCCTACACGTTCACGTACCGGGCACTCGGCGAGCCGACCGATGGTGCGACCTACTGGTACTCCGCCGCGCCGTACCTTCGCGTCTTCCTCGATACATCCGGTGACGGCGCCGTCGACGAGGACGTGATCCTCGACCCCGGCTATTGCACGAAGGAGCAGGTCGCGCAATCCACGGACCTGACGTTCCAAATGGTCGGTAACGCCCGCCTGCGCTATTCCGACGACGGCTGCGACTCGCTCGCAAACCAGGCAACCTGGGCGAGCATCGTCGCGGCTCATGGGAGCGAAAAGATCGTCGGGATCCTCGTCAGCCAGGGCTTCAGCGTCGGGAACGACGTCTCCGGCCTGCTGCGGAAGATCACGCTGAACGGCGACACGTACCTGTTCGGATCCGCGCTCCAGGGCCCCAGCGGACCGGCAGGCGCCGCGGGCCCGGCCGGTGGCACCGGCGCAACCGGCCCTGCCGGCCCCGCCGGCTCGAACGGCCAGCCCGGGCAGACGGTGACGATCATCCAGCAGGTCCCGGCCACGACTGTGACCGCTACCTCGGGCTCGCAGTGCCGCGGCGACTCGCTGCGGACGCTCCGGATCGCTCAGCGCAAGGGCTGGACGTTCGTCAGCGCACGGGCCGTCCTTCGTGGCAGGAGCCTCAAGATCTCGGGACGGACCATCAGCGTCGACCTCCGCGGGCGCTCCGAGTCCAACTACAACGTCGCGGTCGTCGCGAAGTACAAGCGGAACGGAGTCATCAAGACGGTCCGCACGCAGCGCAACCTCTCGGTCGTCTGCGCGTAGGGAGGCACTGCGGTCGCGCTCGCTCCTGCGTCCTGGACGCGGGAGCGAGCGGCCGCGTCCGCCGCACGGAGCCGGCACGTCCGTCCGTGGGGTACGGCGCGCCGGACCGGCGACCTGCCTACGATCGGCAACCGTCCTCGTTCAGCACAACGGAGATCCTGCTTTGCCCTTCCCCCGCCTCGCCAGCACCCTGATCGCCGCGATCGCAAGTGCCGCCGTAATCGTGACCGCTGCCCATGCGGCGAGCAAACCGAAGACCGGGGCCTACAAGGCGGCTAAGGGTCAGGTCCAGCTCGGATGCAGCGTCACCGCCTACACGACGCTCCGGGGCCGATTCGTCTCAGCGACCACGGCCAAGGGCGTGATCCGGCAGGAGACGATCGTCGCCGGTTCGGTCTGCGACACGCTCGAGCTGAAGTTCACCGCCAAGCGAAGCTAGTCAGGGCTTGGCGGTCGCGCTCGCTTCTGCGTCCACGGACGCCGCCGCCCTGGCGGCCGCGTTGCCGAGCGCACGTACGTACGCGATCGCTGCGGCCTCGATGATGTCGGTCGCGACGCCCTGCCCGGCTCCGGTGACGCGGTCACCGCTCGCGGTGTCCGACAGGTCGCTGCGGATCGGCGACCCGTCGGCGCCGAGCTCGACGACGACCGTGACCTCGCCGAGAGCGTCCTGGCCGCCGGTCACCGCGCCGACGCGGAACTCACGTAGACGCACGTCTATCCCCGTGGCGGAGTTGATCGCACGGAACGTGGCGTCGACCGGTCCGTCTCCGGAGAACTCACCGTGGACGACCTCACCCTCGGGCGACCGGACCGAAACACTCGCGTGCGGCGGACGAGCGCTGCTGGCCTCGACGGCGTACGAAACGAGCTGCCAGTCCCCTCCGGCGCTCTCGCGCAGCTCGTCGGTGACGAGCGCCTCGAGGTCGAGCGCCGATACGTCGCTCTTGCGATCGGCCAGCTCCTTGAAACGTGTGAATGCCTGGTTGAGCTGCTGGCCGTCGAGCCTGTAGCCGAGCTCCTCGAGCGCCGCCCGCAGGGCGGCGCGGCCGGAGTGCTTGCCGAGGACCAGCTTGTTGTGCGCGAGGCCGACCGAGCGCGCATCCATGATCTCGAACGTCTCACGGTTCTTGAGCACGCCGTCCTGATGGATCCCGGACTCGTGCGCGAACGCGTTCGCACCGACGATCGCCTTGTTCGGCTGCACCGGGTAGCCGGTCAGCCGCGAGACGAGCCGGCTGGTGCGGGAGATCTCGGTCGAGACGCCGGCCGTGTGCAGTCCGAGCTGCCGGCCGCGTACCTGCAGCGCCATGATGATCTCCTCGGTCGAGGCGTTCCCCGCACGTTCGCCGATGCCGTTGACTGCGCACTCAATCTGCCGCGCCCCGGCCTGGGCGCCGGCGATCGAGTTGGCGACGGCCAGCCCGAGATCGTTGTGGCAGTGCGTCGAGAGCACGGCACCGCGCAGGTCGGCGACCAGCTCGTAGAGGCGCGTCAGAAAGGCGGCGTACTCCTCCGGGACCGCGTAGCCGACGGTGTCCGGGATGTTGATCGTCGTCGCACCCTCGTCGAGCGCGATCTGAATCACCTGCGCGGTGAACTCGGCCTCCGAGCGGGTCGCGTCCATCGGCGAGAACTCGACGTCGTCGCACAGCTCACGCGCCTGCGAGACGGACGCGCGGACGAGCCCGAGCACGTCCTCGCGCGTGTTCTGCATCTGATGCTCGATGTGGATGTCGGAGGTCGAGCAGAACGTGTGTATCCGTGGGCGCTCCGAGTCCTTGACCGCTTCCCAGCAGCGGTCGATGTCGGCCGGAACCGCGCGTGCGAGGCCGCAGATGACCGGTCCATGGACCTCGCGCGCGATCGTCTGGACGGCCTCGAAGTCCCCTGGAGAGGCGATCGGGAAGCCGGCTTCGATGATGTCGACCCCGAGCCGTGCGAGCTGCTGCGCGATCTCGAGCTTCTCGGCACCGCTGAGCGAGATGCCAGGCGACTGCTCGCCGTCTCGAAGTGTCGTGTCGAAGAGGCGGACATGATCCTTGGGATCGTGTCCGTCGGAGGTTTGCTGGTTCTCGGGCATGGCGTGGTTCCTCGGTTCTTCTCGCTGTCTGGGACTCCTTCGGCTGGTTCGCGGCTTCAGGCGGCCGCCACGCGCAGATGCTTCCCCCTAGCGGGGGAGGAGGAGAAGAAGACCGAGGGGGGCCAGCGAGGCCGAGGGCGTCATGCGGGTTCCCAGCCTACCAGCAGCTATTCGTTGCGGACGACGAGCACCGGCCGCTCGGAGAGGTGCAGGAGCCGCGACGGCGTCGAGCCGATCAGCACGCTCTTGAGCGGTCGCTCCCCGTAGGAGCCGACGACGATGTAGCGGGCGTCGGTCTTGTCGGCCGCCTCGACCAGCGCCTCGGCAACCGAGCCCTCGACGACGACGGGCCGGACCGTGACCCCGGCGGTCTCGCCCTCGCTAACCGCGTCGCCGAGGATCTCGTGCGCCTGCGCGAGGATGATGTCGTCGAGATCCTTCATCTCCGTCGCGAGGCGGCTGCGTTCGTAGGCGAAGACCGCCGTCACATCGCTGCCGAGCTCGCGGCCGAGCCGCAGCGCCTCGGCGAAGCCGGCGTGCGAGCCGGGCGTTCCGTCGTATCCGCAGACGAGCATCTCAGTCCTCCAGGTCGCTGGTGTCGGTGGTCGCTGCCACGGGCGTGACGACGCCGTCGAGGAAGCCGGGCGTTGCGACCTCGGGCTTGCGGCTGAAGAACGCCGGGCTCGACGCGAAGCGCCACACGAGCATGATCACCGCACCCATCAGCAGGAAACCGAGGCCGATGACGAGCGGCACGCCCAGGCCGAACACGGCGCCGGATTCGGCCTCCGCCGGATCGGAAAGGTCGATACACGACTTGACGAAGACGTAGAACAGCATCGCTGCGCCGAGCAGCGGCGCTACGCCGACCATCAAGAAGTTGCGCACCGACTTGGTCAGCTCACGCCGGTAGTAGATGACGCAGGCGAGACCGGTCAGCCCGTAGTAGAAGCAGATCATCAGGCCCAGAGCCGCGATCGAGTCGTAGAGGATGCTCTGCGAGATCAGCGTCAGCAGCACGTACCAGGCGATCGCGAGAATGCCGAACGTGATCGTCGCGACGTGCGGCGTCTGAAAGCGAGGGCTGACTTCGCCGAGCTGTTTGGGGAACGCGCCCTGGCGTGCCATCGAGAGGTAGGTCCGGGCGTTCGGGAGGATCGTTGTCTGGCACGACGCGGCGGCCGATGTCAGGACCGCGATGATCACGATCTTGTCCCAGGAGCCGAAGACCGAGGTCGCGAGCTCCGACAGCGCGTCGTCCTTGTCGGCGAGTGCCGCCGGACCGTTGTAAGCCTGGGCGGCGACGGAGACGATCACGTAGATCAGAACGAGGATGATCGTCGCCAGGACCGCCGCCTTGCCCGGAGTGGTCGCGGAGTCGGTCGACTCCTCGTTGACGGTCACAGTCGAGTCCCAGCCCCAGTAGATGAACACGGCTATGACCACGCCGTTGACGAGTGCCGATATCGAGTCGATCGCGAACGGGTTGAACCACTCGAACGTCGGCTTGATCGCGTCCGGTCCGGCGTCGCCGCCGTAGACCTTGACAATCGCCACCACTGCGAAAAGCAGAAGCGTGATCAGCTCGGCGCCGAGCAGCCCGACCTGCGTCGCCGCGCTGAGCTCGATGCCGATCACGCAGATCCACGTCATCGCTGCGATGAAGAGGACACCGAGGACCGTGACCCAGAACGTCGACGGGTCGTCGTTGCCGAAGAGGATGAAGGTGTAGAGGCCGGCGATCTCGGCGAGGTTCGCCATCACGATCGTGCCGGCGACAGCGATGCCCCAGCCGCCCATCCAGCCGAGGTAGGGACCCATCGCGCGTGTCACCCACGTGAACGTCGTGCCGCAGTCCGGGTCGGCGCGGTTCATGTAGTAGTACGCCGCCGCGATGAACAGCATCGGCAGGAACGCGACGATCATGATTGCCGGCGAGCTGACGCCGATCCCAGCGATCCCGATCACGAAGCCGAGGCTCGCCGCGAGCGAGTAGCCGGGCGCCGTCGACGCGACGCCGATCACGACGTTCGAGACGAAGCCGATCGCACCGGTCTTGAGGCCCTTCTCCCCCGCCGCCGAACCCCATTCCGGGCCCGGCCCGGCTGCATCAACCTCTGTGGTTGCCATCGGTTCCTCCTACCGCGCGGACGACTGAGCGGGCCGACTCTCGCACCATTCACTGCTCAAAGGCAAGGCCCGCAGCAGACCTCGCAGCCGGACGGCGGCGTCAGAGGTCGACGGCACGGCCTTCGATCGGCCCGTCGCCTGCTCCCGCAAGCTCGGCCAGAACCGCATCTGGAACGGTCCGGTCGGTCGTGACGATCATGACCGCTCGGTCGGCCCCGCCGGGCTGCTCGTCGCGGCGACCGACCGCTGCCGACACGATGTTGACGCCGGCGTCACCGAACGTCTGGCCGATCCGGCCGATGACGCCGGGTCGGTCCTGGTAGCGGAAGACGGCGAGGTGCTCGTCGAGCTGGACGTCGAACCGCTGGCTCCAGGCTTCGAGCAGATGCGGCCGGTGGCGGCGGCCGAACGTCGTGCCGACGACCCGCTCGCGGACGTCGCCGCAGACCACCGAGACACGGACGAGGTTCTCGAAATCGCGCGCCTGCGCGTTCTTGGTCTCGACGATCTCGATCCCGCGCTCGGCGGCGATCTGAGGCGCATTGACGGCGTTGATCTGCTCCTCGGTCTTGCCCGAGAGCGCACCGAGCAGGGTCGCGGTCGTCAGCGGCCGCGTGTCACGCTCGGCGATCCGGCCGAGCAGCTCGACCTCGACCCGGTCGACCGAGCTGCCCTCGGCGAGCGTCATCGCCAGCCGGCCGAGCGACTGGCAGAGCGGCAGGAACGGCCCGAGCACCTCGAGGTCCTCGGGCTTGATCGCCGGCACGTTCACGGCCGTCAGGACCGCCCCGCCTGTGAGCGCGGCGACGACCTGCTCGGCGGCCTGATAGCCGGCGCGGTCGGTCGCCTCCGCGGTCGAGGCGCCGAGGTGGGGAGTCACGATCACGTTGGGGCGACCGAAGAGCGCGCTCTCGGTCATCGGTTCCGAGCGGAACACGTCGAGCGCGGCGCCGCCGACCTTGCCCGAGTCGAGCGCGGCGACGAGATCGTCCTCGACGATCAGCGGCCCGCGAGCGACGTTGAGGATCCGCACACCGTCCTTGCACTTGGCGAGCGCCTCAGCGTTGAGCCAGCCCTCGGTCTCCGGCGTCTTCGGCAGGTGCAGCGTGATGAAGTCGGCCTGTGCGTAGATGTCATCGCTCGACTCGGCCTTGTCGACGCCGAGCGCCTTGTAGCGCTCGGCTGAGACGAACGGGTCGAACCCGAGAACACGCATCCCGAAGCCCTTCGCGCGCGTCGCGACGAGCTGGCCGATCCGCCCGAACCCGAGCACGCCGAGCGTCTTGCCCTCGAGCTCGACGCCCGACCACTTCGAGCGCTCCCACTGACCCGCGCCGGACAGCGCGCCGTGCGCCTGCGGGATGTTGCGGGCAAGCGCGAGGAGCAGCGCCATCGTGTGCTCGGCGGCGGTGACGACGTTCGACTCGGGCGCGTTGGCGACGACGATGCCGCGCTTGGTCGCTTCGGGGACGTCAACGTTGTCGACGCCGACGCCGGCGCGGCCGATCGCCTTGAGGCTCGTCGCCTTCGAGAGCAGATCGGCGTCGAGCGTGGTCGCCGACCGGATCAGGATTCCGTCGTAGTCGCCGATCCTGGCCGCGAGATCGAAGCCGTCGATCTCCCCCGCGACGTCGACGTCGAAGTGCTGCTTGAGCAGATCGATGCCGGACGTGCCGATGTTCTCTGCGACGAGCACCTTTGTCATGCGATCTCTCCGAGCGTGTAGTCGATGCAGGCGGTGAGCGCCTCGATGTCTTCGGGGTCGATCGCCGGGAACATCGCGATCCGGAGCTGGTTTCGCCCGAGTTTCCGGTAGGGCTCGGTGTCGACGATCCCGTTCGCCCGCAGCGCGGCGGCGACCGCCGCGGCGTCGACGGTCTCGTCGAAGTCGATCGTCGCGACGACGTTCGAGCGCTGCGCCGAGTCGGTGACGAACGGCGTCGCGTGTCGGTGCGCCTCGGCCCAGCCGTACAGGTGCGATGCAGAGGCGCCGGTCCGGCCGGTCGCGAACTCGAGCCCGCCGTTTCCGTTGAGCCATTTGAGCTGAGCGTCGAGCAGTATCAGCGTCGTCAGTGCCGGCGTGTTGTAGGTCTGGTTCTTGACGCTGTTGGCGAGCGCTGTCGTCAGCGACAGCGACTCCGGGATCCAGCGGTCGCTGGGCTTCGCCTCGCCGATCTGAGCGATCCGGTCGAGCGCCGCGGGGCTGACAGCTGCGAGCCAGAGCCCGCCGTCGGACGCCAGGCATTTCTGCGGCGCGAAGTAGTAGACGTCGGTCTCGCTGACGTTGACGTCGAGGCCGCCGGCAGCGGACGTCGCGTCGATCAGGACGAGAGCGTCGCCGCTCGGACGGGTGACCGGCGTTGCGACGCCGGTCGAGGTCTCGTTCTGCGCCCAGCAGACGACGTCGCAGCTCGGGTCGCTAGCCGTGACGATCGCGGCGGTGCCCGCCGCGGCCGTGGTCACGACCGGCTCGGCGAGCCAGGGCGCGCCGGCGGTTACGGTCGCGAACTTCTGGCTGAACTCGCCGCAGGCGGCGTGATGGGCACGGTCGCGGACGAAGCCCGCGGCCAGCGCGTCCCAGAACGCCGTCGTGCCGCCGTTCCCGAGGATGATCTCGTAGCCGTCGGGGACGTTCAACAGCGAGCGAAGACCGTCACGGACACTGCCGACGAGGTTCTTGACCGGCGCCTGCCGGTGGCTTGTGCCGAGGTAGCGCTCGTGACGGCGCAGCGCCTCGATCTGCTCGTGCCGCACCTTCGATGGCCCACAGCCGAAGCGGCCGTCTGTGGGCTTGATGCTCTCTGGGATCTGGATCTCTATCGCGCTCGTCATTGGGCCTCGTGTCCAGCGCTTCGCGCTGGACAGTGCGAGAACGGTCCCCGTTCTCGCGGGATGGGGAACGGGAGTGCCCAGGCGCGCGGCGGTCTGCCCCGTCGCTTCCCGGTGGTGAGCTCCACCCTGGGCGCCAGTCGCGACGGGATGTGGAGGCTAGCGAAGGACGCGAACCCACAACCCGAGGGAGCGATCGTGATCGCTCGCAAGGACGCAGGCCGCGACGCGTACCAGCGGTACGCGAGTCGGCCGAGGACGCCGCGAGCGGCCGCGAGCGCCCCGACGCTCAGGCGAGCTCAGCGTCAGAGATCCAGTCCATGTGGGACCGAAGCTCCTTGCCGACCGTCTCGACCTGCGTCTTGGCCTGCTCGTCGCGCATCCGCTTGAAGTTCTCTTGGCCGGCGTTGTTCTCGGCGATCCACTCGCGCGCGAACGTGCCGTCCTGGATCTCGCCGAGGATGCGCTTCATCTCGGCGCGAGTCTCGTCGTTGACAACACGCGGACCGCGCGTGTAGTCGCCGTATTCCGCCGTGTTCGAGATCGAGTAGCGCATGCCGGCCATGCCCTTCTCGTACATCAGGTCGACGATCAGCTTGAGTTCGTGGAGGCACTCGAAGTAAGCCATCTGCGGGTCGTAGCCGGCCTCGACGAGCGTGTCGAAACCTGCCTGGACGAGTGCCGAAGCGCCGCCGCAGAGCACTGCCTGCTCGCCGAACAGGTCGGTCTCGGTCTCCTCTTTGAAGGTTGTCTCGAACACGCCGCCACGCGTGCAGCCGATGCCCTTTGCGTAGGCGAGTGCGAGCGCTTTGGCGTTGCCGGTCGCGTCCTGGTGGATCGCAATCAGGCCCGGGACGCCTGAGCCCTCGGTGTACTGGCGGCGGACGAGGTGGCCGGGGCCCTTGGGCGCGGCGAGCGCGACGTCGACGCCGGCCGGTGGCTCGACCTCGCCGTAGAGGACCGAGAAGCCGTGGCCGAACAGCAGCAGGTTGCCCTCGGCGATGCCGTCGCGGACGTCGGCCTCGTAGATCTCGCGGTGCTTCTCGTCGGGCACGAGCAGCATCACGATGTCGCCCTTGGATGCGGCGTCGGCGACCGGGAGCACCTCGAGGCCGGCGTCCTTGGCCTGCTGGACCGAGGCGGAGTCGGGACGCAGCCCGACGACGACGTCGACGCCGGAGTCCTTGAGGTTCTGCGCGTGGGCGTGGCCTTGGGACCCGAAGCCGATGATCGCGACGGTCTTGCCGTCGAGGAGGGTCAGGTCTGCGTCGTCGTCGTAGTACATGCGGCGGCGCAGTCTAGAGAACCTCAGGTGATGCAGACCTCGTCGTAGCTCCGCTGGTTGTTGCTCTCGTTGCTCTCCGCGACCGCTCCTGCCGCGTCGGCGACCGCAACGCGGACCGGCTCCTCGCATGCGCTCGTGTACGGCACCTTTAGCGACGCGCCCTGCGCGAGCGCCGGGATCGCGAACGTCCCGTGGCCGGTCACCGACACGCCGAACGGGCCTGCTGCGCCCGCGCCCTGGTTCGTCACGACGAAGTACCAGTTCGCCGCGTCCCCGTCGTAGCCCATCGCCGAGATCACGAGGTCGGGTTTCGGCGGATCGGGTTTCGGCGGATCGGGGGCCGGCGCGGGAGCGACCGGAACGACGGCGACCGGCTCTGCGAGTGGCGGCACGATCGGGGCGGCGACCGGATCGATCGTGTCCACCCGATATTGGATCGAGGCCTCCTCCCCGTCGCCGAGCCGTCCACCGAGCCTGTTCCCGCCGGCCACCCAGCGCCGGATCGTGGCGGCCGGCGTGTAGAGCAGGGCGTGGGTGCGCCGCATCCCGAACGGGTCGATGTCGCCGTGGTCGTCACCCCCGTACGGGCCGTAGTCGTCGTCGTAGAGGTCGAATGTGATCGGGATCGCGGTCGTGCTCGGGTTGCTGGGCCGGAAGTCCGGGGCCGTCCATGCGCGCCGTTCGTCCTCGAGCCAGCGTTCGATCGCGTCGCGCGCGTAAACGACGCGCCCGTTGACCGTCAGCTTCACGCCACGCAGCTTCCATCCACCGGCGACGCCGTCGGGCGACTTCTCGATCCTGACGGTCCTGATGTCGGCGACGCGGAGGCCGGCCTTGATGGCCTCGTCGACCGGGACGCTGTAGGTGTCGCGGTCGCCACGCTCGAAGTCGTTGTAGAGGCGCTTGTCGAGCGAGAACCGCTGCCTGCCGTTGATCCGCAGGTAGACGTCGTCATCGGTTCCCGCGTATCGCGCCGAGCTGGTCCTGACCTCGACCTGCATCGACACCACCGGCTCGAAGTAGCTTGCACCGGCCGGAATCGCCTTGATCCACTCATACGGCGCGTTCGGCAGCGGGAAGTCGTAGTTGTCGTAGCTGTTGATCGTGCCCGATTGGTAGCGACGCTGGCCGCCGATCGTCGCGCGGGCGTAGAGATCGCCGTCGTCGGGGCCGACGTCGCTGAGGTCACGCGAGCGCGTCTTCATCACGCGAACGCGCACGAACCGCGTCGTGCGCTGGAGGTCCTCGCTCGAGACGATCGGCATCGCCTCGCCACCCGGGTCCTTGACCAGCTCGACGATGCCCTGCTGGAACTGCTTGCGGAACGTCGACTTCGGCCAATCCTCGAAGTAGTGCTTGTTCGCGGCGCGGAGCTCGAGCAGGTTGCCGCCCGGGCCGTTGCGGTCACCGCACACGTTCGTCGACCACTGAGGGTTGCAGGGTTCGCCCTGGCCCTGCCAATGCCCGGAGTGGGCTCCGATCCAAAGAGCGCCCCAGAGGTCGCGGTCGAGCTGGGATCCTCCCCGGTCGCTCCAGGCCTGCGCCCGCCGCCAGAGCCCGTCGTCGGTGATGAAGGTCCTGATCGAACGCAGCCACTGGCGGGTGGCGAAGTACGCGGCGATGTGAGCGTTGTCGTAGCCGGGCCGTCCGGGCCAGTCCTTGTTCACGCCGCCGACGACGTTCCTGTTGCCATCCTTGTTCCAGCCGGCGTGACCACGCGCCTCGTGTCCCGGAGTTCCACCCGCGTAGATGTTGTACGAGCGACGCGTGGCCTCGTCGACGTCGAACCACGTCGGCGTGCGCCCGAACGCAAGGCTCGGCCAGTCCGGCCCGTCGGCTCCCTGGAAACCGAGCGCGTCGACCCAGTTCGTGTGCGAATAGAAGTCCTGCAGCTCGTGGAGACTCATCCCGATCAGCGAGAGGAGGCCGCGCGGATTGCCGGTCTGCTTGGCGAGCAGCGCCTGACGGCCGACCGCGCGCCGGAGCCTCGCCCATTCGCCGTCGAGGCCGCTCGCGTTCGCGAACGTGTCGAACCCGGAGTCGAAGTGCGAGTCGACCGCCGCGTCGATGACGTCCTTGGGCCAGTGCTCGCGGTCGCCGTAGGAGAAGGCGAGGATCTCGTTGATCGTGTCGGCGTGACCGGAGTGCGGGACGGCACTCGCGTTTGAGTACAGGTCGACGAACCAGTTGTTGACAACGCCGATGTCAGCCGCGGTCTCACTGAAGCCCTCGGCGATCATCGCGTCGCGCGTGATGTCCGAGTGCGGCCCGGTGTCAAAGGCAGCCGCCGGCGCCGCACCGAAAACAGCGATCGAGACCGAGAGTGCGACGGTCCGGATGGCGCAGCGGAGCCTCATCGGCCGACTCTACGCCGGGTCTCGCACGCGGTGCAATCGCTAGTGGAAGCCGACGCGCGCGAGCGGCTCGATCAGCTCGCGTTCCTCGTAGGAAAGGTGCGAGAGCAGCGCGTCGCTCATCTCGTCGACGGCGCGGCGGACGTCGACGAACGCCGACGCGTCGCCGGCGAAGCGCACGAGCGCGGCGTCGATCGCGTCGACCGAGGCCGCGATGACCTCGTGCTCGGCGAACAGGCACGTCAGCACCGGACCGAGCTCGGGCGCACGTTGCTCGAGGTGCGGGAAGACGCTCGCATCCTCGAGCGTGTGGTGGCCGGTCAGCGCCCGGCAGTACTGCATGCAGATCGCGCCGACGGTCCACGCGTTCTGGCGGACCGTCATCTTCGCGAGGTGCCCGCGTGCGGCCTGCGCGTCGATCTTGCCGCGTTCGAGCTGCGCGATCACGTCGTGCAGCTGCGTGAGCTCGGAGCGCAGGGCGTCGTGAACGTCGATCAGATGCTGGCCCTGGGCCTGCTCGACCGGCGTGTAACGACGCCCGGGATCGGGCGCCGGGCCGGTCGGTCGCGCTGTCTCGTCGAGCAACGGATCGCTCTCCGAATAGCGCTGCTCCGGTGGCGGGGTCGGGCGCGGTGCAAACGGTGTCAGCTCGTCGGTCATCGCTCCGCCAGATGCTCGGCACCGACGACGGCCTGGAGCTTCAGAACGTGCCCGAGCACGCGCCCGATCATCGTCTCGATCTGGCCGCCGATCAGCGGCACGCGAACCTTGATCTCGGCATCGACGGCTTGCACCGTCTCCGCCCCGCGCTGCTCGAGCGTGACGGTGCCGCGGACGTGGAGCGGGGTCCCGGGGACCGTCACATCGAGGTCGGCGTGATCGTGAGAGGTCCAGCGCTCGACCTGCCGGATGTGCAGCTCCGAGCCGATGAACTTCTTCGCCACGCCGGGCAGACCGTCGGCTGGCTGCCTGGAATCGACCGTGGCGACGACAACACCGTCCTCCTCGGTCCTCGTCGCATCGACGTCGTGCGCGCCGGCGCGCTCAGCGACGGCCCGGCGGAACTTCTCGTCGGCGAGCAGCTCGGCGACGTCATCGAGCCGGCCGGGAAACACGATCTCCTTGTGGAAGCGCACGACCGCTTCCTACCAGGCCGGGGAGCGGAGATCACAGACGGCGCTCGTGCCGGGGTCGAGCGCGGCGCCACCACCATCGAATGTGGTCGCCGCCACGTCCGGGCTGACCTGACGGTTCTCACCGGCGCTGAC
>WBZP01001618.1_pt1 | contig 27245 bp, 20 predicted proteins | sample 5204301 | NCBI WGS metagenome assembly WBZP01 (sample SAMN12412401, study PRJNA552823) | activated sludge metagenome | isolation source: activated sludge from nitrification reactor of wastewater treatment plant... | place: USA: Pennsylvania | collected 2017 | reverse complement strand
CGGGGGAGCAGCGGAGCAGGGGAGGAAAATCCCCCCTGCTTCCCTGCTCCTCTGCTCCCCTGCGCTTACAAACTGCCATTGCCGTACTTGCCTAACACCAGGCAAGCATTCTGCCCACCCAGGCCGAACGAGTTCTTCAGGGCCACGCGGATGCCGGCCGGGCGGGGCGCGTTGGGCACGTAGTCCAGGTCGCACTCCGGGTCGGGCGTCTCATAGTTCCACGTCGCCGGGATGATGCCGCGCGCCAGGGCCAGCGTGGTAAAGATGGACTCGATTGTGCCCGCCCCACCCATGGCGTGCCCCATTGAAGACTTGGTGCTGCTGATGGGCACTTCGTAGGCCCGCTCGCCGAACAGCCGCTTGATGGCCAGCGTCTCGGTGGCGTCATTGACCGGCGTCGAGGTGCCGTGGGCGTTGATGTAGGACACGTCGCCCGGGGTCAGGGCGGCGTCATCCAGCGCCCACTGCATGGCCCGCACCGCCCCCTTGGCCTCCGGGTCGGGCGCGGCCACGTGGAAGGCGTCGGACGACGAAGCGTGGCCCAGCACTTCGCCGTGGATGCGCGCGCCGCGGGCCAGGGCCGTCTCCAGCCGCTCCAGCACGACGACGCCCGCGCCTTCGGCCAGGATGAAGCCGTCGCGGTCTTTGTCAAACGGCCGGCTGGCCCGCTCCGGCGCGTCGTTGTAATGGGTCGAGAGGGCGCGCATGGCCCCGAAGCCGGCAATGGCCGCCGGGTGGATCAGCCCCTCGACGCCGCCGGCGAACATCATGTCGGCCGCGCCGCGGCGGATGGTCTCGGCCGCCTCGCCGATGGTCTGCGTGCCCGTGGCGCAGGCGGCCACGGTGGCCCCGATTGGCCCCGTGGCCCCGGTCATCAGGCTGATGTGGTGCGAGGGCATGTTGGCCAGAAACATGGTCATGGCGAACGGGTTGACGGCCCGCGCGCCGCGCTCGCGGTAGACGTCATACTCCTCGAAGGCGCGCTCGATGCCGCCGACGGCCGTGCCAATGTGTACGCCGGCGCGGTCGGGGTCGGGCACGCGCTCCGGCAGACCGGCGTCGGCCAGGGCCATGCGCGCCGCGGCCACCGTCAGTTGCGAGGCGCGCGACATGCGCCGCGCCTCCTTGAAGTCCATGTGGTCGCGGGGGTTGAAATCCTTCACCTCACCGGCGACCTGGGTGGCGAATGGGCTGGGATCGAACTGCGTGATGCGGCCGATGCCGGAGACGCCGGCCAGCAAGTTGGCCCAACTCTCCTCGACCGAGTGGCCCAGCGGGCTAATCATGCCCAGGCCGGTGATGACGACGCGCGGGCGGCCGCGCGCGTCCAGCAATGAATCGTTCATGTTATTCCCTTTTAACGCAAGGGGCTAGGGGTTAGGGGCTAGGGGCAGCCCCTAACCCCTAGCCCCTGCTTTGCGTTGATCTCTTTATCTCCCCAGCCGCTCAGCGATGGCGGCGACGATGCCGCGCTCGGCCACGCGCCGCGCCTGGCCGATGGCCTGGCGCATGGCGTAGGCGTTGGAGCGACCGTGGGCAATGATCACAACCCCGTTGACGCCCAACAGTGGCGCGCCGCCGACTTCGTCGGGGTTGAGTTGGTCGCGCACGCGCTGGAAGGCCGGCCGAACCAGCAGGCCACCGATCTTGGTCAGGGTGCCGGCCATGATGTACTTGCGAATGGTATCGGACATATAGCCGGCCACGGCCTCGGCCGTCTTCATCATGATGTTGCCGGTGAAGCCGTCGGTGACGGCCACGTCGGCCGCGCCGCGCACAAACTCCTTCGGCTCGATGTTGCCGACGTAGTTCAGCCCGCTGGCTTCCATCAGCGGGATGGTCTCTTTGATGAGCGAGTTGCCCTTGCCCTCCTCTTCGCCGTTGGAGATGAGAGCGATGCGCGGTCGGGCGATGCCCAACATGCGCTCGACGTAGACGCTGCCCATCTGGCCGAACTGGAGCAGGTACTCCGGCTTGGCGTCGGCGTTGGCCCCGTTGTCAATGAGCAACGGCTTGCTCTCGATGGGGAAGATGACGCCCATCGCCGGGCGCAACACGCCGGCGATGCGCCCCACGCCCGTCTGCCGCAGCGTGGCCACGGCCAGGATGGCCCCGGTGTTGCCGGCGCTGACGAAGGCGTCGGCCTCGCCCGCGCGCAGCAGGGCCAGCCCGGCGTGCATCGAAGAGTCGCGCTTCTCCCGCGCCGCGGCCGAGGGGGAGTCCTTCATGCCGATGGCCTCGCCGGCGTGGCGCACCTCGATCTTCAGCCCCTTCGTGTCTTGCGCCGCCAGCACGGCCTCGACGCGCGGCCGATCGCCGACCAGCACGATCGAATCGCCGAACTCGCGCGCGGCCATGACCGCCCCGGCCACATCCGGCCCAGGGTGATCGTCGCTGCCCATTGCATCAACTACAATCCGCATAGCCCGCCTGCCTGTCATTAGGTTAGCGGGGGATTTTAGCACAGAAGTTGGTAGTTGTCGGTTGGTAGTTGGCAGTTGTCGGTGGTCGGTGGTCGTTAGTCTAGCACCCCCGCCCCCCTCCTCCCCCGCTCCCCTGCCCCCCGCGCGCTTCCTCACCGAACAACCGCCACCAGAGGCAGCGGCACAAAGCAGAGAAAGAACAGCGCCAGGGTGAAGATGGCCAGGGCGCGGCGGCGGGGGTCGAGGCCGGTGATGTCCTCCAGCGGCCGGGCGTGGACGCGGCCGAAGGCCAGCAGCAGGAAGATCCACAGCCCCCAGGTCAGCGCCGGCGCGCCTTGCAGCCAGGAGAAGGCGACGATCAGGGCCAACCCCAGAATGGTCGGCCACAGGAAAAGGCGCGAGCGCTCGCCGAAGAGAGAGTAGGCCACGTGGCCGCCGTCCAATTGGCCGACCGGTATCAGGTTCAGCCCGGTGACAAACAGCCCCACCCAGCCGGCCCAGGCGACCTGATTCAGGAGAACGTCAGCGCCGTTGCCGGGCAGGATGCGCCCAAAGACGACCAGCTTGGACAGCAGGTAGAGGATCGAATTGCCTTCGAAGGTGGTGCCGGGGAAGCTGGATACCAGATCGGACGTGGCCAGACCGATGAGCAGCACCGGTACGGCGACAACAAGCCCGGCCAGCGGCCCGGCCGCGCCCACGTCGAACAACGCCCGCCGGTTGCTGACCGGTCCGCGCAACTGGATGAACGCCCCCAGCGTGCCGAAGTACGACCAGGGCATGGGAATGAAGAAGGGCAGCGTGACGGGCACGTTGTGGCGGCGGGCGGCGACGTAGTGGCCCATCTCGTGCGCGCCCAGAATGAGCAGGATGCTGAGGGCGAACGGCCAGCCGCGCCAGATGTCGCTCAGCCGCGCCATCGGCTCCAGGCCGTAGGACGCGCCGACGTAGAGCGTCGAGGCGATAGTGAGCAGGAGCAGGACGAGATTGATGATCCAGCGCGGGCGGTGCTGTTCAAAGACGACGGGCAGGGCCACCAGGGAAGCGCGGCCGTCCGCCTCGTTTTCGGTCAGCGGCGTATAGCCGTGGCGCTCGAAGCGGTGGCGCAGTTCGTCGAAGCAGTCGGCCGGCGGGCGCAGGAATTGGCCGCGGAAGCGGATGTGGCCCTTGGCGGGATAGTCGAGCGTCGTGTCGCTGACGGCGAACAGGTCGGCCACGTCGCGGCGCAGGGCATCCACCCGTTCATAGAGCTGCGGCTCCAGCGCCGGCGACGAAGGCTCTTGCATGAGGGGTCAGACCTAGACGGCGGGCGGCTTGTCGTCGGCGGTGGTGGCGACCGGCTCGGCGGCGACCGGCTCGGCGTCTTCGTCGTCGCCCCAGTTGACGATCCAGATGCACGCCCCGGCCACCAGCGTGGTGATGAGCAGCAGCCAGAACCACTGCATCGGCAGCAGGCCGACGTCGCGCGCCTCGTAGATGAGGATGGCGTTCATACCGACCGCCAGGACGATCCAGGCGGCCAGGCTCGAATGGCGGAGGACCCAGTTCTTGATGCCTTGCATGAGGTCATTACTATAGCGAGATTGGGCCAGAAATGCACGTGGTTGCCGCGCTGGGGAGCAGGGGTGAAAACTCCCTCGCCCTGTGGGAGAGGGTTGGGGAGAGGGCATTGCCCCCTCGCCCTATGGGAGAGGGTTGGGGAGAGGGCGCTGCCCCCTCGCCCTGTGGGAGAGGGTTCTTACTCCCCCCCGCTCCCCTGTCCCCCTGCTCCCCTGCTCAACAAAGTCCACGCCGCAACAACCTGCTCCTCTGTCTCCCGCAACAACCCATCGGTGGTGATGACCACGTCGGCGCGGGCGATCTTGTCCGCCTGGGGACTCTGGGCATCAATGCGCGCCGCGGCCGCGGTCTCACTCAGGCCACGGCAAACGCGCAACCGGGCCATCTGTGTCTCGCGGGCGCAGGCCGTCACCCACACCTGGTCGCACAGCCCCGCCAGCGGTCCCTCCAGCAGCTTGATGGCCTCGATGACGATGACCGGCGCGTCGCTGGTCTGCACGCGCCGGGCGATCTCCGTCCGCACTGCCGGATGCAGGATGGCTTCCAATTGGCGCAGGCGCCTGGGGTCGTCGAAAACGATGCTACCCAGCGCGACGCGATCAATGCTGCCGCCGGCGCGGCGCACGCCCGGCCCGAAGGCGGCCACGACCGCCTGTTGGATAGCCGCGTCGGCCGCCAGCAGTTCGTGGACGACACGGTCGGCGTCAATGGTCAGCGCGCCGCGCTCGGCGGCCAGCCGCATGACAGCCGACTTGCCCGTGGCGATATTACCCGTCAGCCCGATGATCCGCCGGCTCATGTGTCAGCGCCTCCCATTCGTCGAATAGCCCTTCCAGTCGCGCCTCGGCCGCCGCGTATTCGGCCGTCAGCCGCTGCAACTCAGGGTAGTCCTGGGTCGCCGCCGCCCGTTGCAGCGCCTCGCCCAGCGCGGCCAGCGCCGCCTCCGTCTCGTGGATGCCCCGCTCGATGCCGGCCACCGTCTCGGCCCGGCGGCGCTGCTCGTTCTTGCTCAGCCGGGGCGGCGCGGCGGTGTCGCCGTTGGCCGCCGGTGTGGGCGCGGTTGGCGGCGGCTCGGCCGTCGTCTTGCCCGACCGCGCCGCCAGGAACTCCTGATACGGCCCCCGGAACACCTCCAGCCGCGAGCGGCCGGCCTCGTCCTCTTTGAGTTCCCAAATCTGACTGGCCAGCCGGTCAACCAGGTAGCGGTCGTGGGTGACGAGGAGAATCGTGCCGTCGAACGCCTCCAGCGCCGATTGCAGAATCTCCTGCGAGGCGATGTCGAGATGGTTGGTCGGCTCGTCGAGCAGCAGGAAGTTGGCCTGCTCCAGCACCAGGATGGCCAGCGCCAGCCGCGCCCGTTCGCCGCCGCTCAGCGTGCCCACCTGGCTGAACACGTCGTCGCCGCGGAAGAGGTAGCGGGCCAGGTAGTTGCGCGCCTCGCTGATGAGCATGTCCTTGTGGCGCAGCAACTCGTCGAGCACCGTCGCCGCCGGGTTCATCGCCTCCTGGGCCTGGGCGAAGTAGCCGATGTGGAGGCTGGCCCCCAGCGACAGCGCGCCGGCCAGCGGCTCCAGTTGGCCGAGGATGACCTTCAGGAAGGTAGTCTTGCCCGTGCCGTTGGGGCCGATGAGGGCCGCCGTCTCCAGCCGGTGCAGTTCCAGGGCGTCCACGGTGAACAGCGGCCGGCCGGGGTAGCCGACGGTCAAGTCGGTACCGCGCAGGACGATGTTGCCGCTGCGGAAGGCGGAGTTGAGCCGGAAGTTGACCACCGGCGGCCGGGCCGGCGCGGGCAGCGCGCCGATGGCCGCTTCCAGTTCGGCCAGTGTGGCCGCCGGCCTTCGCAAGTCCAGCTCGCTGACGATCTGGCTCCAGCCCTTGCTGCTCAGGTCGCCGATGGCCCCCAGCCCGCCGACGCGCACCGCCTCCACCTCGCGGCTGAGGCGCGACAGCTTGCCCCAGGCCATCTGCGTCCGCTGGCCGGAGATGTTGCGGCGGATGAAGTCCAGCTCCTTGGCCGCCCGCTCCTGGAACGCTTCGTAGTCGTGTTGCAGCCGCTCCCAGCGATCCTGGCGCTGCATCAGGTAAGCGCTGTAGTTGCCGCGATAGCTCTCCACCCCGCCGCGGCTCATCTCCCAGATGGTCTTGGCCACGCGGTCGAGGAAGTAGCGGTCGTGGCTGACGACCAGCACCGCGCCCGGCCAGGTGTTGAGCGTATTCTCCAGCCATTCGATGGCCTGCACGTCGAGGTGGTTGGTCGGCTCGTCGAGGATGAGCAGGTCGGGCGCTTCCAGCAGCAGACGGCCGAGCAGCACGCGCGTCTTCTGCCCGCCGCTCAGTTGCGACAGCGGTTGGCTCCAGGCCTCGGGCGCGAAGCCCAGCCCGGTCAGCACCATGCGCACGCGCGTGTCGTACTCGTAGCCGCCACCCATCTCGTACTGCGTTTGGAGGCGGCTATACTCGTCCAGCGCGTCGGGCGTGTCCATCGCCTGCTCCAGTTGGCGCAGCCGCGCCTCCATCGCCCGCAGCCCGGCGAAGACGGTCAGCATCTCATCGTAGACCGTCTGCGCCGCCGACTCGCCGATGAAGGCGTCGGACGACTCCTGCGACAGGTAGCCGATGCGCGCGCCGCGGGCCACATGGACGTGCCCGGCCGACGGTTGCGCCCGCCCGGCCAGGATGAGCAGCAGTGTCGTCTTGCCCACGCCGTTGGGGCCGACGAGGCCGATTTTGCCGTCGCGGGGGATGCTGACGCTGACGCCGCTGAAAACGTCGAATTGGCCAAACGATTGCCCCACGCGGCTTGCGTTCAGAATTGCCATGCGGGGATTATACAGTTGTCAGTTGTCAGTTGTTAGTTGTCAGTCAGAACTGACAACTAACAACTGACAACTGACAACTATTCCCCTGCCAACTGCCTCTCCAACTCCTCTGCCTGCGCCCGCGCTTCGCTCCAGTTGGACAGGCGGTAGTAGCGGATAGCCGTCTCCAGGTCGCCCTGGGCGGCGACGATGCTGGCGGCGTGGGCGCAGCCGTTGGCCCCAGGGTCGCCATTGTGGCAGGCTTGCAGGAAGGCCTCCAGCGCGGCGGCGTCATCACGGCCAACGAGCAGGTCAGCCAGGCGCAGCCAGCGCCGGCCATCGCGGGGGTCGAGGGCCAGACCGCTGCGATAGAGGGCGATAGCCTCATCAGGGGCGGCAGGGGCCAGCAGGGCGGCCAACCAAAAGTGAGCCGCCGGGTTGTCGGGCTGGGTGGCCAGCGCCCGCCGGGCCAGCGCCTCGTCGTCGGCGGCCAGCACGGCCATGTAACCGGTGTACTCCTGGGCGCAGCCCAGCAGCTCGGCCCAGACGGCGGCGCGGCGGGCCAGATCGCCGGTGGTCTGATGGACCAGCCCCTCATACCAGCCGGCGCGGCAACGGGCCGCGGTCAGCCGCGCGGCGGCCTCGGGCGCGGCGCGGCCGGGGGACAGCAAGGCCGCGCCGGCCAACTGCCCGGCGCGGTTCACCGGCCAGGCGGCGGCGGCCAGCACAACCAAGAGGGCCACGGCGGCCAATCCACCGACCAGCGGCGACCAGCGTCGGAACGGCTCCACCGCCGGCCCGCTCGGCGTCGTCAGGGGCTGGGCATCGGCGTGGCCGCCCATGACCAGGCCAAAGAGGAACCACAGGGCCACGCCGCCCAGCGTGCCCAGGGCTACGGCGTCGGTCAGGCTATAGAGGGCGTGGGCCGTCAACGCGCCCAGCAACCCGGCCGCCCACAGCCGCGACAGCGAGCGCGCCGGGCGAGCGCGGGCCAACCCCAGCGCCCCGTCCGCGGCCAGGCCCAGCAGATAGACGAGCAACAGCGCCCCGGCCACGCCGAAGTCGAGCGCCGACTGCAAGTAGAGGTTGTGGGCGTCCTCGATGGGCAGCACCTCGGCCGGCGGCGCGAGCGGATAGACCAGCCGCGCCAGCGCGCCGAACGCACCCAGCCCCATGCCCCACACCGGATGGTCGCGGATGCCGTCGAGCGCCTGCCCCCAGATGCCCAGCCGTGGGCCGATGACGCTCTGCCAGGAGTTGGCCCCGGCAAAGACAAACCAGTCGCGCAGGGGGGACAGAAGGACGACCAGCGCCAGCAAGACGACCACGCCCAACCCGGCGGCCAACGACTGCCAGCGCGGTCGCGCCCCGACGATGAGCGCGACCAGGATGCCCACCGTCACAGCCGTCAATCCGGTGCGTGACTGGGTTAGCAGCAAGGCCGGCAACAGCAGCGCCACCAAGAGCAACAGCACTCTTGACAACCGCCGCCGCCGCGTCCACAACGCACCGCCGGCCAGGGCCACGGCCAGAGGGATGATGAGCGTCAGTACGCCGGCCACCTCGTTGGTCGGCAGGCCGCCCTCCAGCCCCAGAGGCGCGGCCAACCGCCCGGCCCAGGAGAGATAGAAGAGCTTGTCCACCGAACGGATGGTCAGCGGGGTAAGGACGGCCAGCGCCCCACCCAGGGCCAGGAAGGCCCACGTCGGGGCGTTGAGCCGCGTCGGCCGGCGGCCGGCGGCGCGCGTCCGCGGCGGCCAGTGGGCCACGGCGAAGAACAGGGCGATGGACCAGGCCAGCGTGGTGACGCGCGGCCAGGTGGTAACCCAGGGGTCGGGGCTTAGCCACAGGGCGGCGGGTAGAAAAACGAGCGCCAGCACGGCCACCGGCCAGTTGAACGGCGTCGGCCGCGCCGCGTAGCCCGTGCGCGACCAGCGCACGACAAAGGGCACAACCAGCAACGCCAGCGCCACGACCGCCACGGCCCGCGGCGCCCAGCCCGTCGCCAGCAGAACGGGGGCGGTCAACGCCAGCACGGCCGCGTCGAGCAGGCCCGGACCCAGGTGGAAGGCGCGCGACTCAGACATATGGGCGAGCGGCTTGTCCATGATCCCCTCGTGTGGCCGGCCCGTTGGCTGGAGCCGGCGGGGCGAGGCGAGCCGTTGACTTCGCCGCGGTTATGGCGTCGGCGGCGTCAACGTCGGCGCGGGAACCCAACCGGGCGGCGTGCGCGTCGGTTCAACCGGGCCAACCCCCGGCGGCGTGCGCGTCGGTTCAACCGGGCCACCCCCTGGCGGCGTGCGCGTGGCGGCCACGGTCGGGATGACACCGGGCGGCGTAGACGTTGGCCGTACACTTACCGCCGTCGTCGCCGTCGGTCGCACGGCCGGCGGCCGCTCGCCGGGCGTGTCGTCGCCGGGCGGGTCGCCCGGTTCGGGAACCAACGGCATCGAGGTCGGGTTAATGATGATCACCGGGAAGGTGGCAATGGGCAAGACGAGCGGCGGCCGGCGCGTCGGCGGGACGGCCACGACCGGCGTGGGCGTCATCGGAATGGGTGTCGGGCTGGCCAGCAGGACGATGACCCCCACCGGCGGCAGGCTCAGTTGCGTGCCCGGCGCCAGCTCAGGCGCGGCCAGGCAGTTGGCGACGATCAACTCCTCGGGCAGGATGCCGCGGGCCGCGGCCAGTCCCTCGACCGTGTCCCCTTCCATCGCCACGTAGGACACCCACCAATCGGGGGCGTGGCACTCGGCCGTCGCCACCGCCCCGGCGAAGAGGGCTGTGGCTGTGGCGGCCACGCTGTCGGCTTCGGCCACGGCGGTGGCCCCGGCCTCGCCGCCGGCGGCAGCGGCGTCGCCAGCGGTCGCGGCCAGGGCGGTGGCTGTGGCTTCGGCCGCCGCGCCCACGGCGACTGAACCATTGCCGGCCAAATCGGTCGTGGCCGCCAGCGTCGGCAGCGTCACCACCGTGCCCAGGGCCGTCGTCGGGCTGTCGCGGCCGTCCAGAAAGGTCAGCCAGGCCCAGCCGGCCAGCAGCAGCAGGGCCAGCAGCAGCACGCCGAGCAGCACCGTGCGCCCCTCGACACCCTCGCGGCGGCGCTCCGGCTCCGGCGCGGGGCCGGGGTCGGTGGCGAAGTCGGGGAAGTCCGGTTCGGCCAGCGGCATGGCCGGCGCGGCGCGGCCGGCCCCCAAGGCCATGCCCGCGCCCACGGCCATCGCCGGAGCGATGGCCGAGCCGGCGCTCTCGGCCGGACGGCGGGGCAGTTCGGCGGCCACGGCCGCGCCGCCCAGGGCGAGCACGGGCGCGGCGGCCGCTTCGCCCTCGGTCATGAATTGCCGGTAGACGGGGCAGCTTTCATACTGGAGCGATAGGCAGTAGTTCTCCTGATGGATGGAACTAATGGGTATCGGGAAGCGCGAACGAAAGCAGTGGTTGGCTTCCGAGGGGAACGCCAACGACGTGCCGGGATCGGCCGGCGTGCCCAGGAACGGGCAATGACCGGGCGTGCCGCTGGTGTTTCCGGCCGCGCTGGGGCGGCGGATGAGTGGTGGCCGATAGGGAGCAGCGCTACGTTGCATGGTACATCAATTCCGTTACAGCAGTTCCGTTACAGTCTCAGGACACGACCTCTTCGCCGATCTTGCCCGGCTTGCCGCTGAACATGGTCGCCAGTCCTTTGCCGGCGCGACGTGTGTCGCCGGCGGCCGCCGGCTGCTCGGCCGGCGTGTTCTCGATGGAGTAGACCGTGTCGTTTTCGTAGCGGTAGTAGCCATAGTAGTTGGCGTTCTTGCGCGGCACGCGGTTGAGCACCACGCCCACCACGTGGGCCCCGGCCCGGTTCAACTGGGTCAGCATCGCCCGCGCTGCCTCGGCGTGCGTCCGGCCGGGCTGGATGACCAGCAACACGCCGTCCACCTTGGCCGACAGCACCGTGGCGTCGGAAACGACGAACGGCGGGCTGTCAATGATGACCACCGACGCCGACTCGACCAGCCGGGCCAGGATTTGGGCCATGCGCGCCGAGCCGAGCAGTTCCGTTGGGTTGGGCGGCAGGCTGCCACTGGTGATGGCCGCCAGGTCTTTCACCTTCGAGTAGCGGGCCACGTCACGGATGTCCATCTGGCCGCGGAAGACGTCGCTCAGGCCGATCTGGTTCGACATGCCCAGGGCGCGATGGACGCGCGGCCGGCGCAGGTCGCCTTCCAGCAGGATGACGCGCTTGTTGGCCTGGGCCATGACCGCCGCCAGGTTGGTGGCCACGGTCGTCTTGCCGTCGCCGGAGCCGGGGCTGGTGATCAGGATCGTCTTGAGCGGCTTATCCACGCTGGCGAACTCCAGGTTGGTGCGCAGGGTGCGGAAGGTTTCGGCCATGGGCGAGCGTGGACTGGAAGTGACGTAGGGCATACCCTCGCTCTTCTCCATCGCCGCCTCGTTGACCACGTAGCCGACGACCGGCAGGCCCAGCACGTTGGCCACGTCTTGCGGCGTCTTCAGCGTGTCGTCCATGTACTCCAGCGTGAACGCCAGCAGGCCGGTGGCCAACAGACCCAGCACCGCGCCCATGATGACGTAGCGTAGCGGCCCGGCCTGAATGGAAATGGTGGACGCCACCGCCCGCTCCACTTGCACCACGTTGGGCGTGTTCTCCAGGCGGGCCAGACGCACGGCCTCGTAGTTGCTCAGGAGCGTCGAGTAGAGCTGGCGGTATAGCTCCAGATTGGCCTGCTCAATGTCGCGCAGGTTAGTCGAGGCCACGACCGCGTCTTCGCCGGTCGGCAGGTTGAGCAACTCGGTGTAAGCGTCCTGGGCCAGGTCAAGCTGGAACTGCTTCTGGGCCAGCAGGGTGCGCTTCTCATTCATCAGGTTGCGCTGTTCCAGCGTCAACGGCGCGGCCAACTGTCCGGCGATGGCCTTGGGCGTCAGGTCGTCAATGTCCTGCTCCAGCACCGTGATCTCGCCCAGCAGGCCGTTGATCTGCTGCTCTAGCTCCAGCTTTTGCTGGGCGATCTCCTGCGTCTGGACGCCGATGGACTGCTCCGAACGCTGCTCGATTTGCGTCTCCAGGTTCGACAACTCCTGCTCGATCTCCGCCACCTGGGCCTGAAGACTCTCTTCAGAGGAAGAGAAGCGGGACGTTTGTAGAGCCTCATTCTGCTCGATGAGCACCTGGACGAGGGTATTGGCCATCAGTGCGGCGCGTTCGGGGTCGGTGTCGCGGATAATGACCTGCAACAACCCCGTCTCGCCGACGCGATCGGCCCGAATCTGGCCCGGCCGCAGGGTCGCGCCGACCTTCTGGCTGGTGGCGTCGAGGATGGGCTGGGTGAACAGCAGTTCCAGATAGGTGTCGGCCATCTCCTTGTTGGCTTTCAGCGTCGAGGAGGTGGACGTACTGCTGTTGCGCACCGGCTCCATGACCAGGATTTTGGCCCGGGCCTCATACTCCGGCGTCTGGTAGATATTGATGACGTAGCCGATGCCACCGCCAACAAGGACGCCGATGGTCAGGAGCCACGCCCAGCGTCGAATTAACTGAAAGATGAGTTTAAGTTCCATAGCACTACAACCTGCTGAGACAGTCTTATTCCGCTACAGATTACACCCATTGCGCCGATCCAGGAGGAAAAAAGAGGTGAAAAATGGGCGGCTTGGCGCGAATTGGCCGCTCATTGGGCCGCATTGGGCCGCATTGGGCCGGCGCAGGCTAGGCCGGGGCCGGCTCTGGCCGCGCCACGGCCAGCGCCTCGGCCACCGCCGCCACCACCGTCTCCACGTCGCCCAGCGACAGACCGGGGTAGAGCGGCAGCGTCACCTCGCGGGCGGCCACGTCCTCGGTGACGGGCAGCGCCGGCCCGTCGTCGCGCCGGTAGTAGCTGAAGCGGTGTACCGGCGGGTAGTGGATGCTGGTCTGGATGCCGCGGGCCTTCATCTCAGCCATGAAGCGCGGCCGGTCGGCCCCCGGCGGCAGCAGCACCGGCCGCAGGTGGTAGGCCGGCGCGCCGCGCGTGACGGTGTAGGGCAGGGTCAGGTCGGGCGCAGCGACCGGCAGCAGGGCGCGATAGGCCCTATCGAGCAACCCTCGCCGCGCGTTGTTGGCCGCCAGCTTGGCCAGTTGCGCCCGGCCGATGGCGGCACGGATCTCGTCAATGCGATAGTTGTAGCCGGGGGCAACGACGTCGTAGCTGAAGGCGTGGCCGCGGTGGCGATCCCAGGTCAGCGTCGTCATGCCGTGGGAGCGCAGCAGCCGCAGCCGCTCGGCCAGTTCGTCGTCGTCGGTCGTCACCATGCCCCCCTCGCCGGTGGTCATGTTCTTATTGGAGAAGAAGCTGAAGCAGCCGACGCGCCCCCACGTGCCCAGGGCGCGACCGCCGAGCGACGCGCCGGGGGCGTGGGCCACATCTTCGACAACGTCCAGGCCGTGGCGCGCGGCCAGAGCCATCAATGCTCCCATGTCGGCGGCGTGCCCGGCGTAATGGACGACGATGATCGCCCGCGTGCGCGGTGTGATCCGCGCCGCTACGTCAGTTGGCGACAAGCTGGGGTCGCCGGCGCTGGTCACGTCGGCGAAGATGGGCGTCGCCCCGGTATAGCGCACGGCGTTGGCCGTGGCCACAAAGGTCAGCGAGGGCACAATGACCTCGTCGCCCGGCCCCCAGCCCAGAGCCAGCCCGGCCAGGTGCAGCGCGGCGGTGCAGTTGGTGACGGCCAGGGCGTGGCCCGCGCCGGTCAGCGCGGCGAAGTCAGCCTCGAACGCCGCTGTCACCCCGCCCATCGTCAGCCAGCGGCGGCGCAGTACGTCGAGCACGGCCGCCTCTTCTTCCGGCCCCAAGTCAATGTCGGCCAGGGGAATACGCCACAATCCGTTCGCTTCGGCCATGACGCTACGCTCCCACCGCCACGCGCGGCGCGGCCGAGCCGTTGGTCGAGGCCACCAACGGCGGCTCCGGCGGCAGAAAGGCGTCGCGCAGCCGGTCGAAGTCCTCGATGGCCCGCTCGTAGTCGTCGGCCCGACCCAGGTCTTGCCAGTAGCCGTCGAACGGGAAGCCGGTGACGATCTCCCCGGCGGCGATGAGGCGCTTCACCAGGTCGGGGAAGTCGAGGTAGGCGTTGCGGGGGATGAACGCCAGCACGCGCGGCTCGAAGACGTAGATGCCCATGCTGACCATGAAGTCATAGGTCGGCTTCTCGATGTAGCCGGTGACGTGGCCGGCGTCGTTCTGCTGGATGACGCCCAGGTCAATGTAGACCTGGCGGCGGTGCATGGCGATGGTCGCCGCCGCGCCGCTGCGACGGTGGTGGGCCACCAGTTCGGCCAGCGGCAGCGTAGTCAGCACATCGCCGTTGGACACCAGGAAGGTGTCGTCCAGCCCCGGCACCAGCGACAGCGGCCCGGCCGTGCCCAGCGGCGCGTCCTCATAGCTGTAGCGAATGTCCAGGCCCAGACGGCGGCCGTCCTGGAAGAACAGGCGCAACAGCTCGGCCAGATGGCCGACCGTCAGCACCGCCTCGTCCACCCCGGCGCGCTTCATCTGGCGCAGCAGAATCTCCAGAATGGGCATGTCGCCGATCGGCATCAGCGGCTTGGGCAGAATGGTCGTGTAGGGCTTCAGGCGCGTGCCTTTGCCGCCGGCCAGGATGACTGCTTTCATCATAACCCTCCCAGACCTCTGAGGTCTCAGAAGACCTCAGAGGTCTAAACCTCGTACCGCCCCACCCGATAGAAATCGAGATGAGCGCGAATCCATTCGACTGTGGCGGCCAGTCCGTCATCGAGCGACCACGTGGGCGACCAGCCCAGCAGCCGCCGCGCCCGCTCGTTGCCCGACAACAGGCGCAGGACTTCCGACTTCTCCGGCCGCAGGCGCTCGGCGGCGGTGGCGATGGTCACCGGGCGGCCGACGAGGGCGATGACCCGCTCGGCCAGTTCGCCGATGGCGATGTCGTCGCCTGTGCCCAGATTGATCTCCTCGCCCAGCACCCCCGCCGACAGCCCGGCGCGCAAGAAGCCGGCCACGGTGTCGGCCACGTAGGTGAAGTCGCGCCGCGTCGTCAGGCTGCCCAACTGGATGCAGTCGGCGGTCAGGGCCTGGGTGATGATGGTTGGGATGACGGCGCGGGCCGACTGGCGCGGGCCATAGGTGTTGAACGGTCGCACCGTGACCGCCGGCAGGTCATACGAGCGATAGAAGCTCTCCACCAGCTTGTCGGCGCCGATCTTGCTGGCCGAGTAGGGTGACTGCCCTTGCAGCGGGTGGCTCTCGTCCATCGGCGTGAACTGGGCCGTGCCGTAGACTTCGCTGGTCGAGGTGTGCACCAGCCGGCCGACGCCCTGCTCGCGGCAAGCCAGCAGCACGGCCAGTGTGCCCATGAAGTTCGTCTCGGCCGTCTCCAGCGGGTGCTGGTAGGAGTAGGGGATGGAGATGATCGCCCCCAGGTGGAAGACCACGTCGCAGCCGGCCACGGCTCGGGCCACGGCCGCCCCGTCGCGCAGGTCGCCGGCGACGATCGCCAATTCGCCCAGCACGTCGGCCGGCAACTGGCGCAGCAGCCCGGCGTCGCCGCGCGAGTTATAGCGCACGAAGGCGCGCACCGTGGCCCCGGCCCGCACCAGGGTTTCGATCAGGTGACTGCCGATGAAGCCGCCCGCGCCCGTCACCAGGACGCGCTTGCCGGTCCATTCGCTCATGTTGGTTTTGGCACTCCTTACGATAGGTTGTAGCGCGAGTTGCCAACTCGCCTCTTCTAGGCGTGCAGGCGAGTTGGCAACTCGCGCTACAAGGGCGCTTCCCGTTGGCGGGCCTGAATCTGCTCGCGCACCGCGTCCCAAGCTTCGGCGGCGATCAGGCCGTCCAGTTGTGTCAGCCAGCCATCCAGTTCCGGGCCGCCGGGGGTGGGCAGCGGGGTCGTGGCCTGCTCCGGCAGGGTGTTGGCCAACCGCGTCCGCAGCGGCTCCAACACGTCGGGCAAGACCACCGTCTGCGCGCCGGAAGCGCGGCAGACTTGTAGGATGCGCTCGCGCTGGTCCGGGCGGATGTTCTCGATAGCGAAGAGGATGAGGCCGATGTCGTGCTGCCGCACCAGTTGCGGCAGGTCGGCCGTGGGGCCGAGCACCCGCAGGCCGCCGATGCGCGCGCCATACTTGCGCGGCGCGTCGTCCACCAGGCCGATGATGGAGTACGCCTGGCCTAGCTCCAGCTTGCGCAGCAGGTAGGCGGCCAGATTGCCGGCGTCGCCCGCGCCGACGATGAGCACGCGCTCGCCAACGGCCGACGACCCACGGCGCACGTTCATCCATTGTTGCGACAGACCGGTGATGAGGCGCATCCGGTAGCGCAGCAGGGTAAACCCGGCAAAGGCCAGCGCGCCGCTGACCACGATCAGCGCCGACGGCAGCAGCCGGTGGCCCAGATAGGGCACGGCGATGGCCCGCGGCTGCCACAACCAGTTGCCGGCCAGCAGCAGCAGTGTAGTCAGGCCGGAGGAGATGGCCAGGGTGATGGCGTCGCCCATCTCGGCCTGCGCCCAGACGACGCGGCCCGCGCCTAGCACGGCGTTGACCAGGCTGAAGCCGAGGGCCATGGCCAGGGCCACGCCCACGGCCAGTCCGGGGCCAAGCTCCAGCGGCCCGTTGCTGCGCCAGATGACGCCGGTGGCGGCCACGGCGGCGAAGGCCACCAGGCTATCGAGGACGAACCAGGAGAAGTAGCGGCTGATGAAGCGGGCTAGCGGCCCCCAGAACAACAGGTGTTCCGGCACGCGCCGCGTCTTCAGCCGCGGCACGACGGCCAACAGCGTCCAGAACAACACGTCCAGATCGGTCAGGAAGGAGCGGTGGTGGACGTAGACGAGGTCGAGCCGCAGCTTGCTGGGCAGGATGACCTTGAGATACTGCTCAACGACGTTACCGGCCTGCAACATGCTCTCTTCGTCGCGGTAGAGGACGGACGCCGGGCTGGTGATGCCGGGGCGCACCGATAGGAGAACCTCGCGCACGTCGGCCGGCCAGTGGCGCACGAAGTCGCTGTCCTCTGGCCGGGGGCCGACGAGACTCATGTCGCCCTTGAACACGTTCCACAGTTGGGGCAGTTCGTTCAGCTTGGTATCGCGCAGCCATTGGCCAAAGGGGGTGATGCGCGGGTCGCCCTGGCCGGTGACGCGCGGGCCGCGATAGCTGTCGTTGGTCTCGTACATCGTGCGGAATTTGAGGATGTCGAACGGGCGGCCGTGGCGGCCGACGCGCTCGCCCCAGTAGAAGATCGGCCCCGGCGAATCGCGCTTGATGAGCGCGGCGATGAGGACGAAAGCGGGCGTGAGAAGAACAATACCCAGCAGCGCCAGAGTGACATCGAGCGCCCGCCGCGCGGCGCTGTCCAGCGTATGCCGCAGATCGCCCAGCCCGGCGCGAAGCTTGGCGTTGACCACTTGCTGCGAGGCGATACTTTCGTTCATAACTCACCGATACGGCCGGATGGCTACCAGATAATGGGTATTAAAGAGTCCTGTCGCTTCCAGGGCCAACGCCCCGGCCCATGAGAGCGGCACGAGGCGTCTGGACAACGGCGGCGCGAGGGTAATCCGTTCAAATGAGTACTGGCTATTCGGAAAGTACCTCCGAATCTCTGGCGGACGAATCCCTCGTGTTTGCCGGTTGAGTGGGTTAAGCCAGAAGTCGTACCAAAGGATCAGACCACCTGGCTTCAAGACCCGTCGCATCTCGTTAGCGACAGTATAGCAGAGGGCCTGATCTAAAATCGATGAAAACATCGTGAATTGTAGGAGCACGTCGAACGACTCGTCGCCATAGGGCAGGTGGCCGCCGTCGGCGCAGGTAACAGCCACGTGGGGCAGTCGCCGGTGGGCGGCGGCGACGCGCTCGGCCAGCAAGTCGGTGCCGTGCAGCCGTTCGGCGTCGGCCCCATAGCTCAGTAGCTCCAGCAGCACTCCACCCGACCCACAGCCGACCTCCAGGATGTCGCGCCCGGCCAGCGGCCACAGCCCCTCGCGCCCCAACCGGCGCACGATGGCCCGCTGCCGCCCTTGAATGGTGAACAGGTGCGCCGGGTCGCCCAACGAATAGGCGGCGCTCCCGCCCCGTTTTTCGGCGCGCTGGGCGTAGATCTGGTGAATGCGCTGCTGGTCAGACATGACGAGTGACGAGTGACGAGTTTAGAGATACGAGATACGAATTCAGAGCGTCCAACTGACCCACTGACCCACTGACCTACTGACCCACTGAATACTGCCCCTACACCACTTCGCTCCATACTCCCTGCGAAGAGTCAAACGACAGGCGCACCGTCGTTCCGGCGGCCACGTCGCGGCGGGCGGCCCCGTTGGCCAACTGGATGTTGCCACCGGCCACTAGGGCAAAGGGCGTGGCCGCGCCCAGGCTGATCGTGCCGCTGAAGAGCGGGTCGGCCGCGCCGTCGTCGCTCCACCAGTGGATGTTGGCGATGTCGGCCGCGCCGCTGACGCGGTAGGTGTCGTAGTTGCTGCTGACGACCGTCGTCGGCGCGGCCAGCAGGTCAAGCGGGGCCGGGCCGGGCACGGGCGACAGGCGGGCGTAGAACGGTGCTTGCGGCACGTCGACCACCAGCAGCGGGGCTGAGCTGGTCCAGTTGCCGATGCGGTTGTTGCCGCCGCTGATGCGCCCGCGCCAACTGCTGTTCGGCCCCTCGCGCACATACAACAGGCTGCCGCTGGTGATGCCCTCGAAGGTGCAGTGGTCAATGACCAGCGAGGTGTCGGCCGCCAGGCTGTCGTTGGTGATGAGGCAACTGATCAGGCCGCGGTCGCCGGGCACGCGGCCGTGGAACCGGCAGTTACCCACTGTCGTCTGGCCGTTGTCCACCTCGATGACGACGGCCTGCGAGATGGCGTCGGGCCGCACATAGAACAGACAGTTGCTGATGGTCGTGGCGTTGGCCGGTCCGCGCCCTAGAGCGATCATCGAGCCGGATCCCTGATGGTAAAACTGGCTGTTGGTGATCGTGGCCGTCACCCCGTCGAGGCGCAGGTCAATGTAGGGCAACACGTCGCGCTTGGGGGCGAAGATGCAGTTGCGCAGCGTCACTTCCCAGGGCGTCGATTCGATGGCCGCCACGAAGGGGCTATTGCTCTGGGCATCCCGGTTGTTGGTGAAGTAACAGCCGTCAATGTCCACGTTGGAGCGGATCTGGATGCTGTTGGGGCCTTCAAAGAGGCAGTTGACGATCTGCGGCCGTGGTTGGGTCGTCGGCCCGCTATAGGTAATGATCCCCCGGCCGGTGCGCGGCCCAAACCAGCAGCCAACGAAGCGCTGATACTCCGGGTCGCCGTCAACGGCCGTGCCCTGCAGGTGGAAAGACCAGTGCGGCGTGCCGTCAAAGCGCGTGTTTTCGATGTGAACGGAGTTGTGCGGGTGGCAATAGACCAGGTGGGCTTCCTCGCTGTCGTGGAAGTAGCTGTCGTAGACGTGCAAGCGCTTGTGGCCGTGCTCCGGCGTCCACATGGCGACACAATAGTTCAACTGCGGCGTGAAGTCGCAGCCGCGAATGGCCAGAAACAGCTCGCCCGTCCCTTCGCCCACACTTGAAGCCGTGGTGATGACGCAGTTGGTGAAACCGTCGATGTCCACCGATTCGATCAGGCAGGTGTGGTCCACTGGGCCGCTCTCGAAGAAGACACCCTGAAACTCATACCCCTCGGCGAGGGCATCCTCTTCCAGGCGCAACTCGGCCATGTAGAACCGGACGCCATTGTGGACGTAGAAGGCGTAGAAGTATTCGCTCTTGTCGGTTGTCGGGATGCTGAAGCGCAGCAGCGTGGTCGTGCGCCCGGCCCCGACGATGGCCAGATCACCGGCCACGTCGAGGCGGCGGTGGGCGTCGTCAAGTTCGATGCGATAGAACGACGCCGGCTGGGGAATCCACAGCGGCTTGCGCTGCTGGATGGCCGCGTCGATGGCCGCCTGAAACGCCGCGCGGTCATTGGTGACGCCGTCGCCGCGCGCGCCGAAGGGTGCGGCGGTCACGTCTATGACCCCCGTTCCCTGCGCCTGCGGCGATAGGGCCAGCCGCCCCAGCCCTAGCCCCGGCGCGCCGCTCAGCACCAGCCCGGCTGTCAGCACCCCCGCGCCGTGTAGAAATTCGCGCCGCGAAAAGTTCAGTCGTTCGTCGTGCTGTGGATCGTCCATGTTTACCTCTCTTCTCTGACCAGTTGTTCGTACCAACCGGCCTGTCTTCCCATGTTGACCGCCAGTTCGCGCTGCTCCAGAAAACCCTGGCGCGCCGCCACGCCCATGCGCCGGCGTAAGTCGGGATCGGCCAAAAGCTGGCCGATGCGCTCGGCGGTCGTCGTCGGATCATTGGGCGGCACCAAAAAACCGTCCACACCGTCGCGCACCGCCTCGCCGATGCCGCCCACGCACGTACCGACGACCGGCGTGCCCATCGCCAGCGCCTCGACGTTGACCACGGCCAGCGCCTCGGCCCGGCTGGGCACCACGACCACCGCCGCGGCGGCCATGCGTGCCAGCACCTCGGCGTGGGGCACGGCGCCAACAAAGCAGCAGTGGTCGGCCACGCCCAACTCGCGGGCCAGCGCCTCGTACTCCGCCCGCTTCGGCCCGTCGCCGACAAAATCGACCCGAATCTGCGGAAAGTGGGCCAACAGCCCCGGCAGGGCGCGCAACAGCACGTCCTGCCCCTTGGCCGGCAGCAGCCCGCCGACGCACAGCACGCACCATGGGTCGCGCCCTTCGCCATCAACTTCGTCCGGACGCGGGTCGCGCAATAGCAGCGGCCAGACGCTCACCTTATCGCCATCGAGGGCGTAAACCTGGCGCAAATCCGCGGCTGCCGCGCCCGACACGGCCACCACGTGGCTGGCCAGGTCGTAGACCAGCCGCTTGCGCCGCCGCAGCAGCCCCCGTCGCCAGGGCGGCAAATCGGTATTAAGATCGATGGTGCCGCTGACGGTGTGGTAGTACACCACCCGCGTCGGCACGCCCATCGCCCGCCCGACGACGGTCATCGTGTTGACCGCGCCGAAGTTGGCAATCAGGCAGTCCGGCCGGTAGCGGCGCACCAGTTGGCGCATGAACAGCAGATCGCGCGCGCCGGTCGGCCGGGGCGAGGGCCACGTGTAGACGGCCGGGTTGGCAGCGTGGTCTTCGGCGTCGCGCTTCTGGCCGTCGATCAGGAACACCACCCGATGCCCACGCGCCACCAGTTCGTGGCCCAATGCCTTGAAGTGGTTGGCGACCATAACGTCGTGCCAACTGGTGCCGATGAAGTAGCAGTGGCCAGCCATATGATTCGCCCGTCAGGCGCTGCGGGCCACTGGCCGCCCCTCGGCTGCGCCGAAATAGCGCGCGAAGTGGACCAAGCCGACTAGAAAGCCCAGGCCATAGCTTAGGTGCAGGATGGGGTGAATGATCATCAGGCGCGGCGCGTGCCGTCGGCTGAGCGATAGCGAGGCGAGCGCGTTGACCAGCAGGTAGAGCGCCGCCACCGCCCCCAGCAGCCCCCAGAACGGCCGCCATACCAGCCCCAGCACAGCCGATCCCAGCAGCCCGCCCACTAGAGCCGGCGGCGCGAACTGCCGGGCGCGCATCTGTCGCGGGTGTTTTTGCATCACGCGCACCTTCCAATAGCCGTACTGATAATACTGCCGCCAGAGCGAGCGCAGGCTGCTGCGGCTGTAGTAACGCGAGCGGATGTTGGGCGTCAGCAGGATGCGCCCGCCGCTCTTGAGCAGGCGGTAGTTGTACTCGTCGTCCTGGTTGCGGACAAGCTCCTCGTCGAACGGGCCGAGGCGCTGTAGCGTGCGCTGAAGATAGGCGGGGAAGGCCACCGTCTCCACCAGCAGCGCCCGGTCGTTGATGGTGCGGAAGGCTGAGCCGCCGACGCCAAACCACGAACTCATGGCCAGGGCGATGGCCGCGGCCTCGTCGCTCTCGGCCACCGTCTCGATGGGGCCGCCCACGGCCTCGATCGGCGCGCCTTCGTGCCCGGCCAGAAGATGCTCGACACAGAGGCGCACGTAGTCGGGGGCGATCTCGCAGTGGCCATCCACGCGCACGATGATCTCGCCCCGCGCCTGGCGGATGCCGATGTTCAGTCCCGGCGGGACAATGCCGGCCGGGTTGTCCAGCAGGCGCAAGTTGGGGCGCGTGGCGGCGTGGGCCAGCACCGCCTCGCGCGTGCCGTCGCCCGACAGGCCGTCAACCACTAGAATCTCCAGCCTGTCGGCGGGGTAGTCCTGGGCCAGCACCGCGCCAAGGCTACGCTCGATGTAGGCCGCCTCGTTGCGGACGGGCATGATCACGGAAACCAGCGGGTCACCTTCCATACTCTAAGTGTACCGAGCCAACCGCGATTGCCCCGTGTAAAAGGCGTGAACGCCCTGTGAGGATTGGGTAACGTTGTAGCGCGAGTTGGCAACTCGCGCTACAGCAAAGAGGCGAGTTGGCAACTCGCGCTACAGTGAAGAGGCGAGTTGGCAACTCGCGCTACAGTGAAGAGGCGAGTTGCCACGTTACCCCACGCGCGCGTAGCGCGTAGTAGACCGCCGGCAAGGCAATGAACAACGGCCCCATCAACGGCAACATGTAGCGCAACAGGGGCACAGCGGTCATAGTCATGGCCCAGAAGTAGGCCACGATGAGCCAGTTGCCGGCCAACATGCGCCGCACGTCGCTCAGATTCGCGCCGCCCAACGAGCGCCGGCCCACAAAGACGGCGGCGTTGCCCCCCAGGACGAGGAGCAGGTAAACGGCCTGCAAGGCCAGCGTCGGCCCCTCGAAGGTACGGCTGTCGATGCCATACCAACTGCGGCCGGCCTTGATCAGCGTGAATTTGAGGAAGGCCAGCGGCTCACGCCGCGCTTCGTCGAGGACGACGCCCAGCAGCGCCCCGGTTGAAGTCATCTCGGCCCGGCGGCTTTGGTAGGCGTGCATCAGCTCGGCCACGTCCTCGGCCACGGGTACGTCCTGGCGATACTCCTTTTCCACTACCAGGAAGGTTAGCCCGTCCTTCAGCGTCACCGTGTCGCCGCTGCTCAGAGGGATAATCGTCCCCGTCGCAGCGTAGACCGCCCCCAGCCACGGCGCGACGACCAGCGCGTTGCCCAGCAGCAACAGCGCCGCCAGTCCCAACCGCCCCGGCCAACGCACCGGTCGGGCCAGAAGCGCCACCAGCACCGCCAGCACCACCCCCAGCCCCAGCGCCGCCGGTCGCACTAACATGGCCGCTCCGGCCAATGTACCGGCCAGCAGGTAGAGCGGCCAAACCCGCGGCCGGCGCAACACGGCCAGCCAGAAGACGAGCAGCGTGGCAAAAAAGAGGGGGATGAACGGCACTTCGCTGTTAGGCTGCTTGGTGATCCAAAGAGCGAACGGGTAGACGGCCCACACCGCGCCCACAGCCAGGGCCGCCCACGCCGGCCACACCAGCCGCGCCAGCCCGTAGAGCAACAGCACCGCCAGCCCGGCACACAGCAGCCGGAAGGCCAACAGCGTCACATCGTCGCCTAGCCCAGCCACGCCGCCCACCGCCCACGCCCCGGCCAGCAGCAGCGAGAAGCCCGGCGGGTAGCGCGTGGCTAGTTGGCCCGTCTCGTCGGTGATACCGCGGCCGGCCAGGATGGCCCGCGCCACCGGCTCGTAGTGGGCCAGATAGTCGGTGCTCTGGTTTTGGCGATACTCGGCCGGCAACACGGCCCAGAACAGCCCCGCGGCGGCCAGCGCCAGCAGAAAGAGCGCCGCCACCAGTGCCCCTTCGCGCCGTCGGCTCATTGGCCCCTTACCTCGGTCGCCGGCCGCGTCTCGGGATCGACCAGGCACAGCACTTCGCGGAACTTGCCGTTACCGGTGCGGGCGATGGCGTCCGTCTCTTCCAGCACGTACTCCATCGGCCCCACGCGGTCGCGGATGCGGCCGACGAGCGCCTCGCCGTCGGCCCGGCGATAACCCGGCGCGGGCACGACGCGCACCCGAATGCGATCCCAATCCTCCTGCACGATCTGCCCCTCGTAGATGGGCAGGTCGGTGTCGAAGACCATCGTCAGACGGCCGATGGCGCGACCGTTAAGAGTGTAGATGGTGTCATCGTGTCGCCCCTCGACGCTACTCATGAGCGGCAGCGCGCGGCCACAGGCGCAGCCGTTGTCGGGTAGTAACGTCGCCCGGTCGCCGATGTCGTAGCGGATGAGAGGCATGTCGGCGTTGAGCAGGCCGGTAGGCACGATACGCCCCGTCTGGCCCACGGGCGCGGGCCGGTCGTCGTCGGCCAATACCTCGACGTGGCCAACGTCCGGCCAGAGGTGCATCCGCCCGGCCCCGCACTCCCCAGCCGCGGCGGCGATCTCAGCCATGCCATACGTCTCGCGCACCGGGCAGCCAAAGGCCGCTTCGATCGTCCGGCGCTGATGCTCGTAGAGCGGCTCGGCGTTGGCGATGACGACCTTCAGCGGCGGCGGCGCCAGCCCCCGCTCCACCATCACCTGGGCGATGCGATGGATGCCCGATGGGTAGCCCAGCAGGTAGCTGATCTCGTGGCGCTTCATGGCCTCCACGTAGGCCGGGATGTTGTCCGGGGCCAGGTGGAAAGCCGACAAATAGAGCTGGTGCAGCGCCCCGTTCCACACCCAGAAAGGCGGCTTGCGGCGCTCCACCGGAGCGACCAGCTTGCCGCCGACGATGGCCCAGCGATCATCGCGGCCGACGCCGTACCAGCGGCGCGAGCGGGCCTCAAAATAAGCGAACCAGGTGCGGATCGTCTCCCGGCTCAGCCAGACGACCAGCGGCTTGCCCGTCGTGCCGCTGGTGTGCTCAGGGAACATCGTCGCCACGTCGCAGTCGTCGGCCACGAAGGCGCGCGGGTTATTGCGCAGCGCGTCCTTGGACAGCAGCGGCCAATTGGCCAACACATCCCAGGCGGCGCGGTCGCCGTCGCGGCGGCGGCGCTGCCACTGGTCGCGGTAGTAAGGCACTTGGGTGGCGGCGCGCTGCAAGACAAACGCCTGCCGCTCCTCGGTCCAGGCCCGCCACTGGGCCGCCGTCCACGTGTCGCGGGCCAGAATCTCTTCGACCTGAGCCGCTACGTCCGCACCGTAGCGCCAGCGACTTAGATAGCGCCCGCGCGCGCCGGCGGCCACAACCTTGGCCGGGTAGGGCAAGCGATGATAGACCTTCAACCAGTCAGGCATAACACACCTCATCGAAAAGGGTTTCCCACTGCGCGTGTACGCTCGGCCAGCCGCACGACTCAGCCAGGCGGCGGCCGTTGGCCGACAGCGCCGCCGCCAGCGCCGGCTGGGCCACCAGGCGACGCACGGCGGCGGTCATGGCCGCGGCGTCGCTGTCGGGCACCAGCAGCCCCGTCTCGCCGTCACGCAGCAGATAGGGCAGACCGCCGACGGCCGTGGCCACCACCGGCAGCCCAAACGCGCCGGCCTCCAGCACGCTGACCGGCATGTTGTCGACGTGGTTGGTATTCAGGTAGATATCATGGGCGGCGAATTCGCGCGCTTTGTCCTTCAGGCCCAGGAAGCCGGGGAAGCGTGTGGCCTCGGCCAGCCCCAACTCGGCGGCGCGAGCGATCATAGCCGCCTGCAGGCCACGCTCCTGGCCGGCCATCGTCAGTGTCGCCGCCGGGTGGGTGCGGCGCACATCGGCCAGCACGTCGAGAGCCATCTGCGGGTTGTAAAGCTCCTGGAACGTGCGCATCCATAGCAGGCGCGGGGCGACGGCCGCCCGGTGGCGGTACGGGTAGGCCGCGATGTCCAGCACGTTGGGGATGACGCGGATGCGCGCCGCCAGTTCGGGGAACCGGCCAAAGACATGGGCCAGATAGGGCGACGGCGCGACGATGGTGACCAATCGCCCCAACACGCCGCGCACCAGCCGCGGCTTCTTCTGCGCCAGATCGGGCAGCGCCCCGCCATGCAGCACGCCCACCTGACGCAGGCCCAGGCGGCGACACAGCGCGCTGGCCACATCGGCAATGGCGAAGCCGTTGCCGCCATAGACCTGGTGGATGACCAGATCGATCTGGTCGCGCCAGGCGACCAGCGAGCGCAGCGTATCGGCCAGCCGCGGCAGCCGGGCCGGGATGTGGGACGTGGCCAGTACAGAGTAGCCGGCCTCATGCAGCAGCCCGGCGAGGATCTCGCCCTGGCTTGTGACCCAGCCGGGATTGACGCCCAGCATGGGGCCAACGAAACAGAGGCGCGGCCGGGCGACTTTGGCCGGCGCGATAGTTGAGAACGGTGGTGGCTTAATGTTTAACGTGTCCATTGCTATGTAGGGGCGACAAAAGCGGCACGGCCGGCTGCGGCGCGGGCAAGTCAATGTCCCAGACACGCGCGAACAGCCGCCGCACGGCGTCTTGATAATGGCGATAGCTGAACTGGCCCGCGGCGGCCACGCCGGCCCGGCTGGCTGCCTGCCAGGCGTCGGGGTCACTGGCGTAGGCCATGACCGCCTCGGCCATGCCGGCCACATCTTCGGGCGGGCGCGTGGCCCCCGCGCCGGCCGCGGCCAGGATTTGCGGCATGCTGGAAACGGCGCTGGTGATGGGCACCGCGCCATAGGCCATCGCCTCGCTCAGTACCTTGGGCCACCCCTCGGACAGTGACGGGTGCAGAATGAAGTGGGCCGCAGCGTCGAAGCGACCGACCTCGGCCGGCGACACCCAACCGTGGAACGTCACCCCGCGCAGTCCCTGCTCGGCCGCCCATGCCTCATAGCGCGGTCGATCCGGCCCGTCGCCCAGCACGTGCAACTGGCAGGTCACCCCCTGCTGCTGTAAGGTGGCCACGATTTGTAGGGTACGGCCCGTGCCCTTGGAGTCGTTCAGCGCGCCGACGGTGAGCAGCACCAGCGGCGACGACAGTCGCTTATCGGCCGCCGCCGCCCGCCCGGCAACCAGTTCGTCGTCGGTCAGCGAAGGATTGTGAAAGCTGACCACGTGGGCCAGTTGGCCGGGCCACTGGCCGTTGACCGTGACCACGCCGCGGTGGTGGTTGGCCGCCAGCCAGCGGCGCTGCAAAGCGTAGGACCATGGCTCGCCGCCGCTAGGCTGCCAGTTACCGGCGTACTTCACCCAGCGCGGCTCCGGCCGCCGCGCCGTGCGCAACAGGGCCAGCGCCAGCATACTGATGTTGGCCGGGCAGCGCACGTGGACGGCGTCGGCCCGGCCCAACTCGTCGCGGATGGCTGCGACGTAGGCTGGGTAGAGGCGGGCCACGTCGAGCTTGGCGCGCAAGCTTTCGCCGCCGGCCGGCTCTACTGGCCGCAGGCGTAGGCGCGGCGAGGTGTAGGGCAAGGCGCTGCCCGGCGCGGCCTCCCCGTAGACCGGGGCGACGTGGACGACTTCGTCGAACAGTTCCGCCAGATAGTCCAGTTCGCGCACGGTCGGCCCCCAGCCGACGTGACGGCCGGCAGCGCGATAGTGGGGGGTGTGGGAGATGATGAGTA
>WBZP01000162.1_pt3 | contig 27254 bp, 24 predicted proteins | sample 5204301 | NCBI WGS metagenome assembly WBZP01 (sample SAMN12412401, study PRJNA552823) | activated sludge metagenome | isolation source: activated sludge from nitrification reactor of wastewater treatment plant... | place: USA: Pennsylvania | collected 2017 | reverse complement strand
GTAGCGTTCTCCGGTAGTTTGCCTGCCACGCTGTGAATCTTGGTGGTTTCCAGCGCTTCCTGCAGGGTAAGCGGTGGCAGGATCGTAGGCAGCCGTTTGGCCAGCATGGTTTTACCGGCACCCGGCGGACCAATCAGGATCGCATTGTGTCCGCCTGCGGCCGCGATCTCCAGCGCACGTTTGATATTTTCCTGTCCTTTTACATCACAGAAATCAACATCCGAATCGTTTTGCGCATAAGCAAATTCATCCCGGGTATTCACGATCACCGGTTGCAGCGTGGTTTCATCTTCCAGGAACCGGATGACCTCGGTAAGATGACTCACCCCGTACACTTTCAGGTTATTCACCATCGCGGCTTCCCGGGCATTCTGTTTGGGTACCAGTAATCCTTTGAAATTTTCCTTGCGTGCCTGGATGGCAATGGGCAGCGCGCCTTTGATGGGGCGCAATTCGCCGTCCAGACTCAGCTCACCCATGATTACATAGTCGGCCAGTTTTTCAGGATGGAGCAACTGCTCACTGGCCGCGAGTGTGCCGATGGCGATGGGCAGATCAAAGGCGGTACCGCTTTTGCGTATATCCGCCGGGGCGAGATTGACAATCAGGCGGGTGCGGGGCATGAAAAAGCCATTGTCCTTGATGGCGCTCTCCACCCGCAGTAAACTTTCCTTAACGGCATTATCGGGCAGTCCAACGATGACGGCATCCGGTTTACCCTGGCTGTTAATGTTGATTTCCACCGTAACGGTGATGGCATCCACGCCATAGACGGCGCTGCCGAATGTTTTTACAAGCATCGGTATTCAGTTTGGTTGTTGGGTTAAGTGGAACAGGCGTTCCTTGCGCTAATATAGACAAACTGTATGGGAACTGCAACAGGCATTGATCAGCCGATTTCCTGCATCTCCACCAGCCGGCTGTAAAAGCCATTGAGCGCCATCAGCTGATCATGCGTACCCCGTTCAATGATCTCTCCCTTCTGCAGCACTACAATTTCATCCGCATTACGGATGGTGCTGAGCCGGTGCGCAATCACCAGGGAGGTGCGGTCCTGCATCAGGTTCACAATGGCGTCCTGCACCAGCCGTTCGCTTTCGGTATCGAGTGAAGAAGTAGCTTCATCCAGGATCAGGATCGGGGGGTTACGCAATACCGCCCTTGCGATGGTGAGGCGCTGCCGCTCACCGCCGCTGAGTTTGCTTCCCCGGTCGCCGGTATTGGTCTGGTAACCCGCCTCCTTCTGCATGATAAAATGATGCGCGTTGGCAATCCGGGCTGCCTTCTCAATATCCTCCATCGTAGACTGGCTGCTGCCCAGGGCAATATTACCGGCAATGGTATCATTGAACAGGATGGGTTCCTGGGTTACAAAACTCATCTGCTTCCGGAGGGACTCAACCGTATAGTCCCGGATATCCACCCCATCAATGAGGATAGCCCCTTCCGTTACATCGTGAAAGCGGGGCAGCAGGTCGGCCAGGGTGGATTTACCAGCACCCGATGAACCCACCAGCGCCACGGTTTTACCCTTTTCAATAACGAGGTTGATATTCTTCAAAACCCTTTGCTCACCATACCCGAAGGATACATTCCTGAATTCAATACGCTGCTGAAAAGTCTTCAGTTCCTGTGCACCAGGTTTATCTGCTATCACTTCCTCCGCAGCCAGCACTTCCTCTACGCGCTGAATGGCGGCGAGACCGCGCTGGATATTACTGAAGGTGTTGGACAGATTTTTAGCCGGGTTGATCAACACACCGAATACAGCAATGAACGGAAAGAGATCGGCCTTCTGCAGATCACCACTGTTGCTGAAAACCAGGTAGCCCCCGATGAAGAGGATGCAGCAGAGAACGGTAACACCCATGGCTTCGGTGAGCGGACTCGCCAGATCACGCCGCCGCGACATGGAGTTGACGATGCTGTAGAGTTTTGTATTACCCCGGTTGAATTTATCCAGCATGTCTTTTTCCGCGGTGAAAGCCTTTACCACTTTCATGCCACCCAGGGTTTCTTCCACATGGCTGAGGTTTTCGCCGGCAGCAATACTATATTCCATTCCCTGCCGCTTCAACCGTTTGCTCAAACGCCCTATGATCAGCGCAGTCAGCGGAAGCAGGAAAAGCAGGGCCAGGGAAAGTTTCGGGCTGAGGTACACCATGTAGATGAGGTATGAGAGGATGGTGAGCGGGTCCTTGATCAGCCCTTCCACCGCCATCACCACGGAGGCATAGATTTCCCCGATATCCCCGATCATCCGGTTCATCAGGTCGCCCTTGCGCTGCTCACTGAAATAGCCCAGCGGCAGCCGCAGCATTTTTTCGTACAGGCGTACCCGGAAGCCAGACATGATTTCGTTGCGTACCGGTGCGGATATATAAAAGGAGAGATAACGGAAAGTGTTGCTGAGCAGGCTGCAGGTTACAATCAGCAGGCATACCACACCGAGTGCAAATAAAGAGGAACGGGTTTCCTTGATGTGCTGGATATAACCTACGAGGCTGCCCACCGCCCGGGAATCGATCGGCACATCATTGTTGCCGTTGATGATAAGCTGCATGAAGGGAGAAAGCATACCCAGGCTGGCTGCCGAAAAAAAAGTGGCCAGGAGTGAAAAGCTGATATACACCGCCATCTTGCCTTTGGGCAGGTGTATGTGCCGGAATATGCGCCAGAATCCTTTCATGGTTTGGTAACAGCCGCAAATGTACGCAGATTCACCCGCTCACAATTGTTTCAGCATCTCCACCACGCCTTCATTCTTGAGGATCAGGTAACCCAGCCGGTCGTTGCTGATGCCCTCTTTCAGGTGGTAATTGAAGCGCAGCTGGTCGTTGACCACGGAGGTTTCAAAATAATTAAACAGGATATTGGGGTACTGCTTCAGGGCATCCCCGATTTCATAGAGGTGGGTGGAGAGGATAAAGGCGCTCTTGTCCATTTTCAGCAAACCTTCAATCACTGCCGTGGAGCATTTCATGGCATCCTGCACATTGGTGCCTTTGAAGAGTTCGTCAATCAGGATGAGCCAGTTCCGGTGATCATTGATTTTCTGCACCGTTGCCTTGATACGCTGCACTTCATTGTAGAAATAACTTTCGCCCTTCACGAGGTTATCCATCACATTGATATTACTGAGGAGGCCATCGAAAACACTCAGTTCCATGGACTGTGCCGGTACCCCCATTCCAATGTGTGCGAGGAATACAGCGGTTCCCACCGATTTGATGAAGGTGCTTTTGCCGGCCATGTTGGCGCCGGTGAGAAAAAGAAAATTCTTGCCAGGCTTTAATTCAATGTCATACGATACCGGTTCGCGCAGCAGCAGGTGATACAAGCCGGTGGCTTTCACCAGGGGCTTACGGTCGCTGACAAACCGGGGAAAGACCAGCCCGTAGGACTGTACCGCCATCGCCATGCCGTACCAGGCATCCAGCTGGTAGTATTTATCAAGCAGATCAAGCAGGCCGTTTTTATAGTGATAACGCAGAAAGTGAGCGAGGGATAAAAGCTGACCTGCCGGCAGGTCTTTGGGTTTATGAACAGCATCGAGTTCCCGGAAAGCCGGTTTGTCCAGCATCTGTGCCGCATCTTCCAGCAACGACTTCAACGGATCAGGCGTACCGGGTTGCAGTAAATCATTCACCAGCTGCCGCATACCGGCGATAAAATCGACAAAATGTTCCGCGGAATATCGTACAAAAGAATGATCAGCACTGTGCAGCACCTTGTACAGGATGGCACTCAGCGGAGAAGGCGTGGAGGGAATTTCATCAATGGTGGCTGAATAGAATTTCTCAATCACCATCACCGTGCCATTGGTGATGCGCGGGGCCCATTTCCCCGATGCCTGCATGATCCACTGCAGGCTTTGCTGCATACCGGTGATCTGTTCCGCCGTTGCCAGCGGAGTGCTGAAATGCTGCAGCAGTTTCATCCGCCCACCCCCTGTACGGCAGTGATTGATACGGCTGAATACCGAGTATTCCTCATCTGAATGCAACACCGACAGGTCGGTCAGCGTGGTTTTATCAATTTCCATGTATCCGCGGATTAAGAACGGTCAAAAACGAGGCGTTGTCCCTTATGAGATGCATCCACCTGCCCGTTTTCATACACCCTGCAGCCGTTTACCCAGGTACCGGTTACCGATTCGGGAAAATGAAATCCTTCCAGCGGGCTCCATCCGCATGTAGAAAGTACGGCACTGCGATCCAGTGTAAAAGGCTGTTGAAGATCAGCCATAACCAGGTCGGCATAATATCCCTCCCGCAAAAAACCCCGCTCTTTTACCTGGTAAATCACCGCGATGTTATGGCACATTTTCTGCACCACTTTCTCCAGGCTGATACGCCCCTGCTGCACGTAGTACAACATCATGGGCAGGGAAAACTGTACAAAGGGTACGCCGCCATGCGCCTGTTCATAAGGCACTTCCTTTTCACTCAGCAGGTGGGGCGCGTGATCGGTAGAAACGGAATCAATTACATCCTCATTCAATGCCTTCCAGAGCGCCTCGCGGTGATGCGGCGCCTTGATGGCGGGATTACATTTAATTAAATTACCCAGGCGTGCATAATCATCACTGCTGAAATGCAGATGATGTACGCACACTTCTGCCGTTATACGTTTTTCCGCCAACGGCATCATATTGCTGAAGAGCTGCAGTTCATTGGCGGTAGTGATGTGCAGGATATGCAGGCGGCTGTTATATTGTTTGGCCAGTTGAATGGCATACAGCGATGATTCAAAACAGGCAGTCTCATCCTTGATCACCGGATGATCGGCCACCATGAGGGGCCGGCCCAATGCCCGCAAAGCCGCTTCGTTCTCCCGCATGATGCGTTCATCCTCGCAATGCGTGGCAATCAGCAGTTCAGATTCCCTGAACAGGCGGTGGAGGGTAACCGGGTTATCCAGCAGCAGGTTGCCGGTGGATGAACCCATGAAAATCTTAATGCCACATACGTCTTTCCGTTTGTCATTGGTACGCAGTGCTTCCTCCGCATTGTCATTGCTGGTACCCATATAAAAAGAATAGTTGGCCAGTGAGGATTGTGCGGCCAGTGCAAATTTCTGTTCCAGCAACTCCTGGCTGAAAGTGGGCGGGATGGTATTCGGCATATCCATGAAAGAGGTAACGCCTCCGGCCACCGCAGCAGCTGATTCGGCGGCGATACCTCCCTTGTGGGTAAGACCCGGTTCACGAAAATGCACATGGTTATCAATCACGCCGGGCAGCAGGTGCTTACCGGTTCCATCCACTTCTGTTACCGCATAGGGCACATCAATCACCGGCGCAATTTTTTCAATGCGCTCACCCCGGGTAAGCAGATCCGTGACGATGGTTTTGCCTTCGTTCACCAGCCGGATGTTTTTGAAGAGGTATTTTTGCATATCTTGACACTTATAACTGAAGCCTGCAGGCCGGAATCATTCCCGGCTGGCCGGCCCCAATGACTATATCATGCAAATTATTAAAAGCTGCTGCATCCTCCTGTTTTTTATTTCTCCCCTTTTCCTGGCTGCACAATCCACCTATCTGCAGCAGGGTGACAAAGGCTACCTGCTGCTGGAAAGACTGGAGATCAAAGCACGCACCAATGCCCAGCTGAATTTCTCCGGTATGAAATACCTGAACCGGCAGCTGGTAACGCGGGAGGCGGAAAAGATTGACAGCATGAGCAATGCAGACAGCAACGGTATAAAGTTATCTGCTATAGACCGCTATAACCTGCGCAGTTTTTATATGAACAACAGTGAGTGGGTAAGCGGTTCCCGGGAGGGATTTGCCAGCCGCAAACCGGTACTGAAACATTTCTACACCACGCCGCCCAACCTGTTTGAAGTGCACAGCAAGGACTTTTTTATGGCTGTTAACCCGCTGCTGCAGGTACACCTGGGATCAGAAAGCGGCAACAGCGAACGCATCTTCCAGAACACCCGCGGTTTGATGGTTCGCGGACGCATCGCGAATAAAATCGGCTTCTTCACTTCCGTAACCGACAACCAGGAACGGGGACCCGGCTTCTTTCACCAATGGGTGAACAGCTACCGGGCGGTACCGGGCGTAGGTTTTTATAAAACATTTAAACGCACAGCGGTGGACTACTTTGATGTGCGGGGTTACTTCACCGTGAATGTGGCCAAATACATTGATGTGCAGTTCGGGCATGATAAAAACTTCATCGGCAACGGGTACCGCAGCCTGTTCCTGAGCGACTGGGGCAACAGTTACCTCTTCCTGAAACTGAACACCCGCATCTGGAAACTGAACTACCAGAACATCCTCATGGAACTGATGCCGCAGTTTGTAAAGCGTTCCGACGCCGTGCTCGACCGCAAATACCAGGTGATGCACCACCTCAGCATCAATGTGTCGAAATCAGTGAACATCGGCATATTTGAAGCCGTTACCTTCGGCCGGCGCAACCATTTTGATTTTCAATACCTCAACCCCATCATTTTCCTGCGCCCGATTGAAAGCGGCAGCGGCAGCGGCGATAAAGCCAAAGTGGGTTTCGACTTCAAAGCCAATGTGGCCGGCAAATTCCAGTTTTACGGCCAGTTGCTGATTGACGAGTTCGTGCTGAATAAACTCCGCAACGACAAAAACAATTTTGTGAACAAATACGGTTACCAGCTGGGCGCCAAGTATATTGATGCCTTTGGTATTGCCAACCTTGATCTGCAGGTGGAAACCAACCGGGTGCGACCCTTTACCTACTCACACCGGGATTCACTTTCCAACTATACCCATTACAACCAGCCGATGGCCCATCCGCTGGGCGCCAACTTCCAGGAGTTCATTGGTATCCTGCGGTACCAGCCCGCTAAGAAGTGGTACGTGTACGGAAGGGCCATGTATTATTACCAGGGACTCGACAGCGCGGGTTTCAATTTCGGGGGTAACCCTTTCCGTAATTATGATGAGGGCAAACCGCTGAATGATCCTTCCAATCCCTCGGCCGGGCAGCGGGAGAGCGGCTATTTTGTGGGCAGCGGACTGAAAGGCCAATGCCTGAATGCCCTGCTGCAGCTGAGTTATGAATGGAAGGAAAATCTCTACCTCGACCTGAGCCTGCAGCACCGCACTTATAAAATTGCGCAGCTTAACAGCAATACCAGTAATACACTGATCACTGCCGGTATCCGCTGGAACATCGCCAAAAGGGTGTACGATTTTTAAACCTCCGCGTCAAACCAAACCGGCGTTTCATCATTCCAGTCGCCGTTATAATTAATGGTGAGCTCTTCGCCTTTTTCCACCGCCCGAACGGTTTTCACCAGCATGGTATGGGCTTCGAAATCCATAAAGTACTCGCAGTTGCTGCGGTAACTGTGGTTATACACAGGTATAAGCCCCAGCGCCATAGCATATTGTTTTTCTTCAGGCCCCCATTTAAAAATATAATCATGCAAGGGTGTTTGGTCCAGCAGTGACCGATGCTGCCCCTCCATGACAATGACCGGCGCCAGTTCAATCACGGTATCGGCGGCGATGGTCCGGCGGGTGAATACACCGCGTCCCTTCGTTCCGGCCGGGGCAATAAACAGATAACTTTTATGCATGGGGTATTTAAAGTAATTTCGTGAATGATAAACTTATCTCATAACTCATAACTCATAACTCATAACTCATAACTCATAACTCATAACTCATAACTCATAACTCATAACTCATAACAGATCACTAAACTACAAAACTTCCCTTCCCGCCGCCCATCCGCATGTCATTAGAAAAAGAAATAACGCTCCAGGAGCAGTTCCAGGAACTGATCGAAACAGAAGACAAGCTGCAGATCAAGGATTTTCTGAATCACCAGAATATCAGTGATGTGGCGGAACTGATTTATGATAACGAGGAGTATGAAGCGCAGATCATCGGCCATTTGTCAATGCACCGGGCGGCCAGTGTGTTCAAGATCCTCGACCTGCCGGTACAGAAACGCATCATCCACGAACTGCCGGCTTTTACTACGGCTGAACTGATGAACGAGTTGCCGGCAGATGACCGCACCGCTTTTCTGAGTGAACTGCCCAGCAGCGCCGTACGCGAACTGGTAAAAACCCTTAACCCCGAAGAACGAAAAATCACCCTGTCACTGCTGGGTTACCCGGAAGGCAGCGTGGGCAGGCTGATGACGCCCGATTACATTTATGTGTATGAAGACAATACCGTGGAAGAAGTATTGGCCACGATCCGCAAATATGCCCGGGGCAGTGAAACGATCGATGTGATTTATGTGATCAATAAAAACGGGGAGCTGCTGGACGATATCCGCATCAAGGATTTTATCCTGGCTTCGCCGGAGAAAAAAGTAAATGAACTGATGGATGGCCGCTTCATTGCCCTGAATGCGGAAGATGACCAGGAAGTGGCCAACGAAGCATTTAAAATGAATAACCGGGTAGCCCTGCCCGTGGTGAGTAAAAGCAACAAACTGCTGGGCATTGTTACCATCGATGACGTACTGTGGGTGGCCAATGAAGAATTCAGTGAGGATATCCAGAAGATTGGTGGTACGGAAGCGCTGGATGAACCCTACCTGGATGTTCCGCTGCTGAAACTGTTTAAAAAACGGGTAGGCTGGCTGATCGTACTCTTCCTGGGAGAAATGATCACGGCTTCGGTGATGCAGAACTTTGAAGATGAAATCAAGAAAGCGGTGGTTCTGACGCTTTTCATCCCGCTGATCATTTCCAGCGGAGGGAATACGGGTTCACAGGCATCCACCCTCATCATCCAGGCCATGGCCGTAGGCGAAATAACGGTTGCCAACTGGTGGCGGATCATGCGGCGAGAAATCATTCAGGGACTGATGCTGGGTGCCGTACTCGGTATCATCGGATTCACCCGGGTGGTGGTATGGGGTCATATCATGCCAGGTATTTATGAGGGGCAGGATACGCTGGTAGGCTTTACCGTTGGGTTCTCCCTGCTGGGTGTGGTGCTGTGGGGCACGCTTTCCGGATCCATGCTGCCTTTGCTGCTCAAACGACTGGGTGCTGACCCTGCGGTGAGCTCAGCTCCCTTTGTGGCAACACTGGTGGATGTAACCGGGCTGATTATCTATTTTTCAGTGGCGTATATTTTCCTGCAGGGCATTCTTTTATAAGAACCTTTTTTGGGTGAGCCGCTTTTAAGAACGGCTCACCCAAAAAAACATACATCTTGAACCTGAACTTTCACGATATTTTTCAGCATACCTCCACCGCAGCCTTGCTGGTGATCCGGCAACAGCCGGAACAATACCAGCCGGAAGCTGTGGCTGCCGCCGAAGAATTACTGAAAGAAAGAAACATCACGCCGGAAGACCAGGTGGAAGCGGATGCGCTGATGAAAGAAAAGGAAATACCCGTTTCACCCCTGGCATTAAAACTAACTCAATACCGGCAGCAAACTGGCGAACTGCTGGATCCCCTGCTGCGGCCCCAGGCAAACGTGCCCGCGCAGAAATGGCTGAATATTCTGCTGCTCCTCATCGCACTGAATTATGGCTGGGTGCTGTACCGGGCCATTCAAACCCTCCGATACTGGTGGGAAGTGGACGGCGAAACCGTGGATGTCTTCCTGCTGTTTACCCTGCTGAACCTTGTTTATATCCCCCTGCTGTTTTACGGCCTGCTGAAAAAACGCCGGTGGGGATGGGTGCTCCTGTACGCTGATCATATTTTTGTTTGCATCACCCAGCTGTACCAGCTCACGGTACTGCTGCGCTATCCGGATGATTACTGGGTCAACAGCAGCCAGCTGCTGTTGCTGCTGCTCATCCGTGTAGCTTTTGTCTTTTTCCTGGGCAGGGATAACATACGGGCGCTGTTCAGCATATCCGGGAAACTTCAGCTGTATACGGCCCTGGTGGCAGCAGCAGTTGCCATTCTCTACCTGCTGGCCCTGGAGTGGCTGTAATGAACAAAAGGTCTCCAGCCTTACCCCTGCTTATGATCTCCCGCACAAACCGGTTGCAGGCAATTGCCTAATTTGCCTTTTAAACAGAAAAACATGAAACATTTCATTACCGGCCTCCTGCTGATGGCCTGCTCCTTTACTGCACTTGCCCAGGAGGTGGAAAAACCCCAGGGCCCGGATCCTCAGAAACCGGTGCAGGTGGTGGAAGCTTCCTGCGGACAATGCAACTTTAATATGGAAGGTGATGGCTGCCAGCTGGCGGTGCGTATCAACGGGAAACCTTACTGGGTGGATGGCACCAGCATCGATCAGCATGGCGATGCCCATGGAAAGGATGGCTTCTGTAATAAAATCCGAAAGGCAGAAGTACAGGGCATCGTAACGAACGGCCGCTTTATGGCTTCGTATTTCAAACTGCTGCCGGCCAACAGTCCAAAGAAAAAGAAGTAAGGATTATTCTACCGTAAGGGAGAATGAAATCATCCGGGAGCTGATCTTATCCACGTTGCTACTGAAACGCAGATCGGGATTGCGGCTGTGCAGGTTGGCAAGCCCCCAGTTTACCCTGAGCTCGGGCGTCATTACAAAATAGGGGAAGTAGATATGAAAGCCGATGCCGCCTTCAATGCTGTAGTCGAAAGCTTTCAACCGGATCAGTTCTTCCGCATTGCGTTTGTTGGCGGTGGAGGCCAGGTCGTAGTCAACACGGCCACCCGCGGTAGTAAACACTTTTAAATTGCCGATACGGTCGCTGCTGAATTTAATGAGCAGGGGCAGGCTCAGTGTAATGGACTGCACTTTTTTCTCTGTGATGGGTGATTCAGAGAGAAAAGGGTCGAACTTATACATGGAATAGGAAAACACCTTTTCACTGAAAGTGAGGTTCAGCGGGTAAGTGCGGATATCCCAGTGTTCGCTGAGGTTGAGATTCACCAGCCAGGCAAGGTTAATACCGGTATTGTTCACGCTTTCAATCACCGCGATGCTGTCGTTCAGCCGCGGGTTCAGAAACTGGGGATGATGCGTGAATTTAAAATGCGAACGGTTCAGCCCGAGGTTGATGCCGAAATGATAGAGTTTACTGTCATGGTCGGGCAGATTGAGATCGGCCACCCGCTGGGCAGACAGCGCCGCGGGACCGGCAATCGCCACCAGCAGTATGTACATTATTTTTCTCCGCAATAGATGCTGCATATTCCTGCACTCTGGGGTTTACAATAAGTGTTCCGGAAGCCCAGACCATCTAAAATCCGGGTAAAATGGCTGCCTTCAGGAAATTTTTGAATGGATTCGTCGAGATATTGATATGCATTGCGGTTTTTGCTGAATAATTTCCCCATTCCCGGGGCCACCACTTTCATATACAACTGGTAGAACTGTTTGACTACGGGTGCCTTAGGCTTGCTGAACTCCAGCACCACCAGTTTACCCCCGGGCTTCAGTACCCGCCGGATTTCAGCCAGTCCCTTTTCCAGGTGCTCAAAATTGCGCACACCAAAGGCCACCGTTACCGCATCAAACGTATTATCCGAAAATTTTATTGTTTCACTGTCGCCTGTCAACAGCTCTATCCGCTGCCGGAGGCCCAGTTTGTCTATCTTTTTACGGCCCAGGTCCAGCATCCCTTCGCTGATATCAATGCCGGTTACTTTCTCCGGATTCAGCTGGCGGCAGGCCAGGATCGCCACATCGGCCGTACCCGTAGCCACATCCAGGATCTGGCGGGGTTGCAGGCTCTTAAGTTCCCGCAATGCTGCCTTGCGCCAGCGCACATCAATCCCGGCACTCAGAAAACGGTTCAGGAAATCATAGCGGAACGCAATGTTGTCAAACATATCCGCCACCTGCTCCTTTTTGGTGAGGGGCGAATCCTGCACCGGCACCACCGCATCATGCTCATATTTTGCCATTGCGACAAAGATAACGGGTTTCCATTTTCCGGAATTTGAATGTTGAAGGGTATTAACAGGGATTTAGGAGGGGAGAATAAAAGTTTAAGGTTGAATAGTTTAAGGGTTTAAAGTGTAGGTGCTTTGAATAACGACAACTGTTGTTGAATGAAACATTGTTCAGTGGATTGAGCGATTCAACGATTATTTTTGTGTATGCACATCAAGAAAGCCCAGTACCTCATCAGCAGCCCATCCTTCGATAAATGCCCGGCTCCCCATCACCCGGAGTTTGCGTTTATCGGACGCAGCAATGTGGGTAAATCGTCGCTGATCAATATGCTGTGCAACAATGCAAAGCTGGCTAAAATTTCCGCCACCCCCGGTAAAACCCAGCTCATCAATCATTTTGAAATCAGCAGTGCACCGGATGATAAACCGGGCAGCCGGGAAACACGCTGGTACCTGGTGGATCTTCCCGGTTATGGCTTCGCCAAAGTAAGCCTCAGCAGCCGGCGCCGCTGGGAGCAGATGATAGAAGGATACCTGCGGAAAAGGGAAAACCTGCAGATGATCTTTGTGCTGATTGATGCCCGGCACTCCCCGCAGAAAATAGACCTGGAGTTTTTGAATAAACTCGATGGCTGGGGCTTGCCCACCACCCTAATCTTCACCAAGGCCGACAAAGAAACGCAGGCCGTGGTGGCAAAAAATGTAAAACTGTTTCTGGATACGCTCCGGAAAACCTGGCAGTTTCTCCCGCAGCATTTTGTGAGCAGCGCCATTAAAAAAACAGGAAGAGACAAAATCCTCTCGCTGATAGAAGAATTGTATACCTCGGAATCCTGAGGTGAGATGGTTGAAAGTTGAAGGTTGAAAGTTGAAGTGGCTCCTTAGAAAATTCTTCCCTTATTACTCCTCAAGGGTTTATGTATAGCGTACTAAGCGACGCAAGGCAACAGGTCGGGAGACCTGCGCCAGTATTAGATGGTTGAAAGTTGAAGGTTGAAGGTTGAAGTGGCTCCTTAGAAAATTCTTCCCTTATTACTCCTCAAGGGTTTATATATAGCGTACTAAGCGACGCAAGGCAACAGGTCGGGAGACCTGCGCCAGAATTAGGAGCCACTAACCGTAAACCACAAACTGTAAACCGTAAACAGCCAACAGCCAACCATCAACACCTAATTAACGACTTTATTCGCACAGCTGCTGCTGGCAAAGGCTTCCGGCTTGGCTTTGAATGCAAACCCCATCCCCAGGATATAACCCATGGCTTCCCGCAGGGCTTCATTGCTTTTAAAGGAGGGGTTGGTGTTGATGTCGGCATGCACTTCCATGTCCACATCATACACGGTAAAGAGATCACAGAGTTCGTAGGCAATCTCAATGCTTTTAGCCACTTCCACCAGCATCCGCTCTTTGATGCTGTACTGGTGCAGGGTTTTTTCATTGTGGATGAACATGAAACCGCCGCGGCCTTCGCGCAGAAAAACGATCACGGTGGCAAACTCGGTTTCACGCCCTTTTACCTGGCTGTCGGTACCGATGCAAACCTTCAGGCGATGGCCTGCTTCGGATTCTCTTTTGATGGCGGCCTCCACTGCGTCCTTAATGGGGAGCTGCAGGGGGTCGCCATTGAATTTTCTCCATAACATAAAATGAGGTTTCTGTAAGTTACGGAGATTCGTTGGGAGCGGGTACAGAACAGTTATCCACGGACTGTCAATTCACGAAAATTTAATGCCAGGCATATAATAAGAAAGGCGGCCAAAAGGCCACCTTTCTTATTACACATGAACTACTTTGTTAAACTTTACATCTTTAAGACCCGTACCGTTTGCCGGAAGCCGCAGGCATCCACCGATAAAATATAGGTTCCTGCCGGCTGGTTGCTGAGCGGTATCCACCGGGTTCCGGCAACCGCCCTTCCCTGTAATACCCGGCGCCCCTGCAGATCGGAAAGGAGGTATTGAAAATCAGTCTCCGACTGAACACGTATATCATTGGTTGTCAGTGTGGATATACGCAAATCAGGTGCCGGTTCCGGTAATTTCAGCCGCAGGGTGGCGGAGTGGCTGATATGGCCCGAACGGGTGATGACCTTGAGCCGGTAATAAGATCCGGCCGAGCGGACGGGGAGCCAGCTGAAACGGGACTGCTGCAATTCCAGCGACTGCAGATCGCTGAAAGCGGTACCATCGGCGGAGTTTTGAAGAATGACTGCCTGCAGACTTTCATTGCATTGAATACGCCAGTGAAAGCTGTGCTGAAGGCCTTCCAATGTACCATTGAAATCCACCTGGCAGAGGGGCAATACCCCAAATAATCCGCTGAGGGTATAGGCGCCCAGGCTGCTATAGGCACTGGCATTGCTGTTGCCCGTACCGGAAACAACCAAATAATATTCGCCGGCGTTCAAAACCGTATCGAGCAACACTGATAACTGATCTGCGGGATTATACACACCGATCAGTTCCTGCTGTTCGTTTAACAGCTGCAGTTCAATGTCCAGTCCGGCGCCTTCCAGCCCGTTACCAATATGAAAGGGAACCGCCCCGATGTGGAGGTTGCTGTTCTGCTGCAGGCTAAAGCGAAAAGCATCCCGGTCGCCGGGCGTACCGATGATTCCCTGTAACTGCAGGTTGCTCAACGGAAGCTGAAATGCCCCACTGCCGGCATCATTGGAAAAATCATCGGCCCGGTATCCAAATCCGTTGCGGGTGGTGATGATGGAGAGATTATCCTGCAGGTTCGAACAACCCTGCGGAGTGGGACCATTATTCCAACCGCTCATATTGCGGTAATAGCTGTTGCCCATGATCGGCGCCCAACCGGTTTCACCCGTGCCAGAACCGTCATTATAGGTGGCCGTGAGCGCACATCCGGCATCGTATTTCGACTGGTGTGCCAGCCCGAGCGTATGTCCTGCCTCATGAGAACAGCATTCTGCAATCATTTTCGGATTATTGGGGCCCAGCTTATTGCTGAATACAAAGCAGGGCGTATCATCGCCCCAGGTGAATGATCCGGTGTATGACACCCCCCCTACCCCTGCAAAAAAACTGGTGGGGGTAATGATGACACGCATGCGCTGGTCAGGCGGCGCTGACAGAAACGTTTCCAGGTCAGTGGTGATATTGATGTCAAACGGTCGAAAGTCTTCTGACACCCGATTGAATACCTCACCGATTTGCTCCGGCGTGAGGGAAGCAGGTGTACAATCCAATACATTCCCGTAATTCCATACAAGGCTCTGCACGGTTTCCCCGTCAAAATCAAGGTAAATAGCCGCTGAGGCGGAAGGATGGCTGTTGAGCTTCGGCACCCACTGGGCACCTGCTGATAAAAGCAGGAGCAGTGAGGCAAGCAGGCAGGTGATGATTTTCATAGGCTGACGTTGGAGTTGGCTAAGCGTTAGTGACTGCAAACAGGCATCAGTTCATCGGTACTGATTTTACTGAAACGGTAGGTGCCGTCTTTCTGACGGTTTAGCAGGTAACCGTCTGCATGCCGCGGACTCATCACCTGCGCGGCAAAAACGGGCTGGTGCTGCGCATCATACCGGCGCGTAACTGAAAGGAGGATATGATCAAAAGCCGGAAGGGTGATGCCAACTGTTTCCAGCTGGTTGTACTTACTGATCCGGTGCGTTACGGTTCCTTGCAGCCGCAGATTTCCGGGCAGTTCCAGTAAGGCATTTCCGCCTTTGCCGCTATTGAACAACTGATTGAGCTGTTCTGCGGAACAGGTAAGTTGCTGCGGATAAGAGTCAAAAAGTGATTTCTTGGAAACGGCGGAAGATTGTGCGCTGACGTACAATGCCATGCATACACAGCAGGCTGTCAACACTATCCGTACACAGTGTTTCATACCAGGATGGATTGGATGGATAAAAACCGGGCTGACCGGCGCTTTTGTTTATGATCAAACGCCGGAATACCCCATTTTATTGCGCAGCAAAAGACAGGGAAAATGAATCAACCGACAGGAAGGTATTAATCGATGTAAAAGATTTAAAACCAACACTTTGGCAGTGTATCAGTACTGCCCCGAAGCCAGCATCACCAGGGTACAGGCCTCCTGCACATCAATGCCGCGGGCAGCGGCTTTTTCCATAAGCTCATCATTTTCCGTACTCGGATTGAAAATGATCCGGCGGGGATGCAGGGAAAGAATGTAGTCGTAATATTCCTCCTGCCGCCGGGGATTCAGGTAGAGTGTCACTGTATCAATATCTTCCAGGGCCTGCTTTTCGGTCATGATCGGGGTATCGCCGATTTGGCCGGCGCGGTTGCCCAGCGCCACCACCGGGTAGCCATGTGCCCGCAGCCGCTGAACGGCCAGGTAACTGTACCGGTCGGGGTGCTCAGAGGCGCCAAGGACGAGGGTTTTTCCGGAAGGCATGGAGGATGGGGGTTGAGGGATCAAAGGTATGGGATTCTGAAAGGTTCAAAGTTCAAGGTTCAAAGTTCAAGGTTACCTCCGTGAGAAGGCTCATTGGAACATTCATCATCATCCCCTCTGTTTACTCTGCGAAATACTCTGCGGTCTCTGTGGTTAAGGCTTCACACAAAGGACGCAACGAAGACAAAGAAACAACGGGAGCATTTTTTCTCATTTGCACATTTGCATATTTGCACATTTGTCACATTCCTTCGTGTCCTTTCATTTTCCTTTGTGGCCTTAGTGTTTAATCATCAGCACATCATCAAATCACCAAATCATCAAATCACTTTGTGTTTCTTTCTGCCTTAGGGCCTTCGTGGTTCAAAATAGTGGGCGGATGACCGATGACAGTTGGCGGGAAGAACATTTTAAGGAGTTTCATTCGATATCTTTTTCCTTTGCGTTCCTTTCTCCACTCGCGCTGTCAGTCCGTTAGGAATTGTGACCTTGAATTTATCGTAGTGCCAACCGCGGGACGTGTCTGCCGATAGCCGAAGATGATTAATGATGTACAACTCAAGTAAACTTATACTGCCCCACTTTTGCAAAAATTGTCTGTTAGTATTCGTTTTTGTAAGTAGTTTCATTAATAATTCTTTCTTCAATAAGTCTATAAATAAGTTCACCTGCAAATAATCTGTCGTAATAGTTAAAATCTCTTGACAAAGTTGATTTTAATAACTCGGTAATCCTTGTATCATAGGTTTCAAAGGATTTACCTTTGTATTCAATAGTCCATGGGAGGCTAAATAAAGTTGAATTTTTGCTTGTAATTTTTAGGGTGTCCGATTTGTTGTTGACTACATTTACTATTAAGTATGGCTTATTGTCGGTAAAGGAAAATGGATAGTGGTGATATTCTTTGTAAACATTATCTAAAAGTTGCTGATTTAGTGTATCAATTGTCTTTTTCGGGCTTAAAAACAAATCGTTATCAATGTTCAACAAGTAAGAAAAGTCTCCACCCCAAATTTTTTCTTCCTGCCTTTTAGCTTTTAACTTATTATAGAAGTTAAAATAATCAGCAAAATCCTGCTCCGTGAAATTGAAAGATTGAGCTACGGGTTTCTTATACTCTTCGAAAGTTTTAATAATGTTAGTCAAAGCAGAGAATGATTCTGGTTTCTTAATCTTTATCCATTTTGAATTTTCCTTGTACAAGGCAATGGGCATACAGCCACCAGACATTTTGTCGAAGTCGTATTTTACTGCCTTAATACTAGTCAATTTTATTTTGGATGATAAAAATGAAGCTGCGTCTATCTTATCATTTCGTAGTGGCTGAATTAACCTGCTATCTTGAGGCTGAACATAAGTCTCTAATATATTTAGCTTAGAATCTAAAACATACACCTTATTTCTAATACTGTTTATCTGAACAGTTTTTTTTGATTGATCTACAGAAAAATCGCTTGCAGGAATATTGAAAGTTTGCCAGTCAATATGATTAAATTTTGAATAATATATGTGGCCATTTTGATTTATGAGTATAATTGAATCAATAATTTGAACTTTATCAATTCTATTCCCTGATGAATTACTTGTAATGCTGAATTCATTTTGGTCAAGTGGCGAAGGAATTTGTTTTGTGGTTAACCAATTATCATTTGTTGTGGCAAGCCCATTATGTAGTCCACCAGCTATACCGTTGGAAGAATCGGTCATATAAATCGAAAGGACTCTGTTAATTGGATCAAAGGGCCTTGGTTTTACTGTCCAAGTTGTGCCATAGTCATTTGAATAATGAACATATTCATCAGAGCCACCCATCCAAACCTTTCCATCTTTTTGAAAATGAGTAGTGTAAATCCAAGCGTTACCTTTAAAATAGTTTTTCTTCCAATTATTTCCTCCGTCAAAGGTTTGAAAGATTACATTCTTTGGTGTATTGGAATTTGAATTATCCGCCAAGTATCCAGAAATTAGAATAGTATCTTTATTAAATGACATTATGTTGTCAACCTTATCATATTCAGTTAGAGTGAATTTCATTTTCAAACTATTTACAATCATAGCATCTTTCGAAACTGACTGTCCAATTAAATTATTGAGACCTACTGTAAATGTCAATAAAAGTATGAGGGTCTTCATAAAATGGCTACTAACTTCTTCCTTTGTGTTCCTTTCATTTTCCTTTGTGGCCTTAGTGGTTAATCATCAGCACATCATCAAATTACCAAATCATCAAATCACTTTGTGTTTCTTTCTGCCTTAGGGCCTTCGTGGTTCAAAATAGTGGGCGGATGACCGATGACAGTTGGCGGGAAGAACATTCCAGGAAGGCCCATTCAACATTCAAAATTCATCATTTAAAATTCCCTGTTTATCATTCCCTGTTCATCATTCCCTGTTCATCATTCCCTATTCCCTACCTTACCAGCACCACCGTTCCCTTATGTTCACGGAAACGGGTACCATCCCGGAAATAGGAACAGGTGTACACATAGGTACCCGGGGGCATGGCTTTCCCTTTATAGGTGCCGTCCCACCCGGCAGCAGGATCACCGGTGATGAATACAGGCTCGCCCCAGCGGTTATACACTGTTAACTGAAAGCGTGTAAGTGTAAACGTGGTCAGAATTCTGAACCGGTCATTGCGGCCATCACCGTTGGGTGAAAAAGCCGAAGGGAAATAGGTATAACAGTCGCTTAACTGCACCCGGATATCATCGGAGGCCGTGATGCAGGTACCCGATACCGTTACTGAATATAAACCCTCGTCAGATACCGTAAGGGTGGAACCGGTACTGCCGTCAGACCAGCGGTAAGTGTCATAACTGCCAGGTGTAAGCGTGAGACTCAGTCCGCGGCAAAGCGTAGTATCCCCACCCAGTGCAGGTTGCACAGGTGTTATCACGTTCAGTTCCAGCGTACGGATACTGTCGCATCCATTCGCGGCCACCAGGGTATCCACATAGGTACCCGTTTCCGTATATCCCAGGAACTGCTGCCCGCTGCATATGCTTTCCCGGAGGAAAGAACGGCCCAGCGGCAGCACGGTGAGGCGAAGGGTGCGGATACTGTCGCAGCCATTGGCAGCGGTAAAGGTATCCACATAGGTACCCGTCTGGGTATATCCTTCCACAGCGGTGCCCGCGCAGATTGTCTGGCTAAGCAGGCTTGCGGCCAGTGGTTTCACGGTAAGGATCAGTGTACGGATACTGTCGCAACCGACAGCAGACAGCAGCGTATCTACATACGTTCCGGCAAGGGTATATCCGAGGTAGGATTCCCCGCTGCAGATGGTTTGGCTGAGGGTGGAAAACTGCCGGGGCTGCACTGTCAGGATGAGCGTGCGGATACTGTCGCAACCGGCAGCAGACAGCAGCGTATCCACATACGTTCCGGATACGGTATAACCCTCCAGTGATTGTCCTTCGCAAATGCTTCGGTTTACCACCGTTCTTATTCTGGGTATAACCGTGAGCGTGAGTGTACGTATACTGTCGCAACCATTGGCCGCCACCAGGGTATCCCGGTAAGTACCGCTGCTGCTGTACCCCAGGAAAGAGGTTCCCTCGCAGATGGTCTGCGTAAGGATGGAACGTGACAGGGGCAGCACGGTGAGGTCCAGGGTACGGACACTGTCGCAACCATTCGCCGCCACCAGGGTATCCCGGTAAACCCCGGATGTGGTGTATCCCAGGTAATCGTCTCCCTCACAGATGGTTTGGGTAAGACTGGAAAACGACCGGGGCCTGACAAAAAGATTCAGTATCCGGATACTGTCGCAGCCGGCATCAGAAATAAATGTATCGGTATAAACACCCGGCACACTGTATCCTTCCGCTGTTTGTCCCTCACAGATCGTCAGGTCAACCGTGGCTTGAACTGCAGGCAACACCTGAACGATGGCTTCATTACTGCTGACAGGCTGCACGCAGGCCAGGCTGCTGGTTAAGATACACTGCACCCGGTCTCCGTTTGAAGGTGACAACAGGGTGAAGGTATCTGTGCTGGCGCCCGCAGGCTGGCCATTCAAAAGCCAGGAGTATGCGGGATCTGTTCCACCATTCACCGGCGTGGCAGTAAACAATATATTCCCGCCGGCGCATGTCACCGGTACTAAAGGCTGGATGGCAACAGAGGCAACCGTGTTATCGATGCTCACTGTAAGCAGGTTGGAATTAAAACTGCCAGGGCATCCGGTATTGCTGGTCGTGATGAGGCATTGTACCTGGTCGCCTTCGGCAGGTGTCATAAGCGTGTATACATTACTGTTATCACCTGTCACCAATCCGTTCAGCCGCCACTCATATACCGGGTTGGCCCCCGCGTTCTGGGTGCTGGCAGTAAAGGTTACCGGTGTTCCCGGGCAAAGGGGAAAGGCCGGCTGGCTGCTGATCTGCACGGTGGCAGCGGGCAACGGCAGTACGGTCACGGTAATACTGTCGGTGGAAGCGCAGGCCGGGTTATTATTAAATCCGGTTTGTACGTAATATTTAACTGACTGAGGTGTACTACCGGTATTGGTAAACCCGGCGGTGGGGTTGGCGATATTGCTTGCGCTGAGTCCGGCTACCGGCGTCCAGCTGTACACGTACTGGCTGTTGGGAGTGGTACCCAGCTGCAGGTTGCTGCCCGAACAAACCGTGGTATCCCTGCCCGCATCTGAAGGCGGCATATCGGTATATATAATCACATTGCGGATGGAATGGTTATCGGTAAGTCCTCCGGTGCTGGAAGTAAACCCCATGTACCCGGTAAAATTAAACAGCTGGAAACCGGTAAGGTAGAGGGTGTTATTTACATACACTTCGATGGTACCGTTGTTGTACACAATTCTTGCCCGGTTATACACGGCCGACCGGATGAAATTCAGATTGCCACCTGAATTGAAGAGTGTAGGCTGACTCCAGCATTCATCATAGCCCACCCCCCAGCGGATCTGGATTTTGGGCATTTCGCTCTGGATCCCCGCGCAATTGGGATACTGATCAAAACATACTTTCAGTCCGTTGGCCGATCCGGGAATACCCATACCTCCGCCACTGACAAAACCGGTGGGGGGAACATCGAGGAAACAGAAAGCAATTCCATCCGCGCCGGAACCATCGAACATCCGGAAATCAAACTCCGCCACCCATTTATTGCAGATGGAAAGATTGATGGGCTGGTTAAAGAACAGGGCACCGCTGGAAGTGCCGGTAGCCGGACAAAGAATAATCTCACTGTTGTCTGTAAACAATATGTTACCTACCCGGGCCTGCCCCTGCAGGTTCCAGCCGCTGGTGTTGGCCGGGCTGCCGCTGATCTGGGCAAAAATGTGGGTCTGTGCCTGCAGAGAGATCATACCTGCATGGCAAGTAAGCAGCAGCATGAAAAATAAACGCCTGACGCTATAATGCGTTTTGCCGGTTGAGATGATTCTTTTCACTGAAAAGTGAATATACTGAAATAAGGCGGGAAGCAGGGAGAACGTTGAAAGTTCAAAGTTCAAGGTTCAAGGTTGGCTCCGGGTGAAGAAGGTTTAAGGTTTAATGGTTTAAGGTTGGCTCCGGAAAAAAGTTCCAAAGGTTCAAGAGGTTCAAGAGGTTCAAAAGGTTGGCCTGTGAGAAGGTTCGTTGGAAAACTCATCACCATCCACTCTGTTTACTCTGCGAATCCCTTTGCGGTCTCTGCGGTTAAGGGTTCACACAAAGGACGCAACGAAGACAAAGAAACAACGGGAAGAGGTTCATTGGCACATTTGCTTAATTGCACAGTTATCGGGAAAGCATTTAGGCAATGCTGGGTTTAGGAATCCGTCCGCCTGGTGCTGTCAACCCTTTAGGATTAGTGAACATGATTAATTCGTGATGCGGGGCATTTCGGTTTGCCGATAGCTGAAGACGATTAATGATTTTCTGCTGAAGTATGCGCGCCCGCCTTCATAGCGTGTATGCTGTGTTAGTACTATGCCTTATAATGCCAGAATATAATTCTGCCAATTACTCAATAGTTCAGCCTCTGTAATTTTTAAGCTCGAAAGCATTTCTGATTTTTTATTAAATGGCAGTAACTCTTTTAGTTTTTCCCTGCCATATTTATAGTCGATATACATTACAACTGACCCAGACAGTCCATATTTAATTTTTCCCGTCCAGAAATTGTCCAATGTTTTCGGAAACGCATTTTTGGCAACAGCCTTTTTCACTTCGGTGATTCGTAATGAATCACATTGTCCCGATGCATATGTAGCTAAGCCTTCTACAAACCAATCAACTCCTTCTACATTACTAAAATCAGGGCTAATATTTAATTGACCGTGATAAACATGAAATAATTCATGGGTAATCAACTGTTGAGTCTTTGTTGTTTCTAAATAACTATGTTCGCAAGATTGCTTGTCCCAAAGTAAGGGTGAAAGCATATCTAATTTTTTACCCACTCCACTGGCAACCATCCAACATTCAGATTTAAACGTTGGCATATTCCAATCTTTTTGCCATGCGCTGTCCAAAGATTGTCTTGATGGATGAATAAATACGTCAAACTCGTTTTTATATGAAGATTGGAAAAAAATATTTACAGCTTTTATTCCATTCGCAATTAATATACTGTATACTTTCTTATTTATACTATCACTTGAAGTGTAAAGCAAAGTATATCCCTTGTGTTTCTCTGCAGTCCAATTTTTTTGAAATATTTGCCAACTAATTAAAGACAAAATAAAAAGTATGAAATAAAACGGTTTCATTATTTATTGTTTGAATCGATTTGACAAGGCGGCTAGCAGCTTTACGCTAATAAATTCCTTCGTGTTCCTTGTTCCTCCTTTGTGAGCCTGGTGTTTAAGGTTTCACACAAAGTACGCAACGAAGACAAAGAAACAACGGGAACACTATCCTTCATTTGCACATTTGCATATTTGCACATTGATCACATTCCTTCGTGTTCCTTATTCTTTCTTAGTAATCCTGGTGGTTAAAGTTTCACGCAAAGCCCCCAGGGGACCTGGTTCATGCTACTCCAGGAACCGCTCCCGGATTTCCGGAGTGGGCATCATACAGGCATCCCGTTTCCCAAACCAACGGTACCGGTTACGTGCAATGAAATCATACACCCCATCGCGGATAAAACGGGGAATGATGAGCAGTCCGTAACAAAGCGGCCATCCGCCGCGGAGGTAGCGGCAAACACGCAGGGCGGCGGTGGAACGATGATATAAACGTCCGTTCTCAATCAATAAGAAAGACTGCATATCTGTTTCCGGCCAGCCGTTTTCCTTCAACAGCTGCTGACCCGCTGCTGACTGAAGCGGTGCAAAACGGAGTTGCTTTTTCCGGTCGCGGCGGAGCGTAAAATTCACAGCGCCATTGCAGAAATTGCAGATACCATCGAAGAGTATAACAGGATGCGTGGTTAAACCAGGTAACATATTTCAACCGCAAAGTTACCGGAAACAAAATGGTTGCCTGCACGGGTATAAGGCGGGATAATTGACTGCATACAAAATGCCGCCTGCAGGCGGCATCCGTTAAAAAATTCAGTATACCTCATCCCGCATTGGCCATCTCCTGCATCATACGCAGGCGCTCTTCAGGAACCCAGATGGTCTGGGATTCCTTCCGGTCGGGGTAGGTATAATTCACCTCGTACCGCCGTGATTCATCATTGAGATTGAGGATCACAGCCACTCCCGCAGGCTTGTACTCGGTGTCGAGCAGGATAACTTGCTGGCTTTGGCGAAACTTCATATGCTGATAAATTAATGGGTCGATACAGGAAAAGGCACAGTGGGTTCATCAAAGGTACCGGGTGGATTTTCGCAGGATGGATTTGGAATGCTCATCAACCTCCAGCATAATGCATGCCAGTTTCACGATCAGTAAATTAATTATTCGTCAGAAATTCGGGGCCGGAGTAATCGACAACTTACGCACATGTGGAAAAACAAAATGCCGGCCATCTGAAAAAATGGCCGGCATTTTGCTTGCGGAAATCTTTTATACCAGCATGGTAACCGGGTTTTCGAGAAATTTCTTTACGGTCTGCAGGAAAGCGGCCCCCACTGCTCCATCCACACTGCGATGATCGCAACTGAGTGTTACTTTCATAACATTCACCACTCCGAAGCCCTCTCCTTTTTTCACGACCACTTCCTTGATCCGGCCCACAGCAAGGATAGCACTGTCGGGTGGATTGATGATGGCGGTGAATTCTTCAATATCCATCATGCCCAGGTTGGAAATCGTAAAGGTGTTGCCACTGAACTCGGCGGGCTGCAGCTTTTTATCCTTGGCCTTGCCGTAGAGCTCTTTGGCTTCACCGGCAATCTGTGCCAGTGATTTCTGGTCGGCAAAGCGGATCACAGGAACAATCAGTCCGTCGGGCATTGCCACTGCTGATCCAATATGAATGTGATGATTCTGGCGGATGAAATCGCCCATCCAGCTGCTGTTCACATCCGGATGTTTGCGCAGCGCCATGGCGCAGGCTTTGATCACCATGTCATTGAAAGAAATTTTTACAGGACTGATTTCATTCATCGCCGCGCGGGCGCTGATGGCATTGTCCATATTGATTTCCATCGTGAGATAGAAATGCGGAGCGCTGAACTTACTCTCTCCCAGCCTGCGGGCAATGGTTTTCCGCATCTGCGAAAGTGAAATATCGGTATACCCTTCTGTTCCCACCGGAGCTGCGGCTGTTGCAACAGCCGGCGTTTTGGCCGGGGCGGCTGCAGCAGCAGGTACGAAACTGTCGATATCCTTTTTAGTAATCCTTCCGTTATCGCCTGAACCATTCACCTGGCTGAGATCAATCCCTTTTTCGGCTGCCAGCTTTTTAGCCAGCGGCGAAGCTTTGATCCGGCCATCCGTTCCGGCGGTCACCGGTGCGGGGGCTGCGGCGGCAGGTGCGGCAACGGGAGCGGCTGCTGCCGGGGAAACAGCAACGGCTGCACCGGCACCTGATTGTTCAGCAGCTACATAAGCAGCCACATCGGTACCGGCCGGGCCAACAATCGCAATGATCTCGTTCACTTTAGCCGCTTTGCCGGCTTCCACCCCTACATATAATAAGGTACCTTCTTCATAACCTACAACTTCCATGGTAGCTTTGTCGGTTTCCACATCCGCCAGTACATCATCGCTTTTTACAAAATCGCCCACTTTTTTATTCCAGGCAACAATTTTTCCTTCCGTCATCGTATCACTCAGCAGCGGCATCCGGATGACTTTGGCGCCGGCCGGCAGAACGGCTGAGGCTGCCGCCGGAGCAGCTGGTTCGGAAGGTGCGGAAGCGGGTGCCGCAGCCGGAGCAGCAGCAGCGGGCTTATCCAGCAAACCGGAGAAATCCTCGCCCTCTTTTCCAACAATAGCGATGATCTGGTTGACTTTGGCTACATCACCAGCCTGTACCCCAATATATAATAAAGTGCCATCGGCATATCCATTCACTTCCATCGTGGCCTTATCGGTCTCTACATCCGCGAGCACATCATCGCTTTTCACCTTGTCGCCCACCTTTTTATTCCAGGCCACAATCTTGCCTTCCGTCATGGTATCGCTCAGCAGTGGCATTCTGATCACTTCAGCCATATTTGAAAATTTCTAAGTATTTAAAATGAGTGCCGAAATTAATGCAAAAAAAGCAAACAGGAGGTATTAGAATTATTACTCCAGCTCCAGTTTCAGCCTTTCCTTGAGTTCCCGAACGAGGGGGTAGGCCTCCGCGATTTTCTGGTACTGCTGGCGCCGGGAAAGCGACTGTTCCGGAGCTGCCGCTTCACGGGGTTTCTCCTCCACCAGCACCTTATAGGTGAGGGTGCGGTTATTGAACCAGCGCTGCAGGTGTTCGATGATGAGGGACCGCTGGTTTTCGATGAATTTTTTCTGGAAATCGCTGCTGGTCAGGATACCCGGCGTACCATCCTCATTTACCCGGAGTTCTGCATCGGATAAATTGCTCAGTACGGCAGGATTACCATTATTGTTCCGAAGTTGTTCCAGCAGTGCAGCCCAGGCCTCCTGTAAGCCCGGTTCCGTAACCTCAATGGGCGGGGCTTCCCGCCGGCGGCTTTGTTCAGCTACCTGCTGCCGGAGTTTTTGTAAAGCTGCCAGTCCCCGGCCAGCGGGTACAGTCGTTTCTGAAGCGGGTGCAGTTGCCGGTTCTTTTGGAGCAGGAGGGGTTTCAATAATGAGTTTGGCGCCGCTGACCGGGGCCTCCGGTTTTGGCGGAACAGGACGTGGCAGATCTTCTACAGCCGATGCCGCTTTATATACCGGCAGAGCCTTGAAGGATAGCGTACGAACGCCCTCAGTTAATTTTTTTTTTTGAATGGAACCGCTGTCGGCCACCAGTTCCAGGGCCTGTTGCAGGTAACAGAGCCGGATCAGCGTGAGCTCTACATGCAGCCGCTTGTTGCGGGCCTGTTTGAAGCCGATTTCGGCCTCATTGAGTACATTCAGGGCGCTGACCAGCCATGCTGCGGGCACCTTTTCAGCAGTTTGTATATACTTCTGTTTAAAATCTTCGGCTACTTCCAGCAGCAGGGCTACCCGGGGGTCACTGCTCACGAGGAGGTTACGCAGAAACTCAGCCAGGCCATTCAGTACCGTATCCCCCTCAAAACCTTTCTGGTTGATTTCATCGTACATCAGCAGGGCGCTGCTCAGCTCCTGCCGGAAGAGAAAATCCTGCAGTTTGAAAAAATAATCTTCATCCAGGATGTTCAGGTGTTCCAGCGTGTTGGCATAGGTAACCTGGCCATTGGTGAAACTCACAATCTTATCCAGGATGCTGAGTGAGTCCCGCATACAGCCTTCGCTTTTCTGGGCGATGACATGCAGGGCTGCTTTTTCGGCATGGATGGATTCCTTCCCGCAGATTTCCTGCAGGTGATCCACCGTATCTGCGTTGGTGATTCGTTTGAAATCGAATATCTGGCAACGGCTGAGAATGGTGGGCAGAATTTTATGCTTCTCGGTGGTAGCCAGGATGAAGATCGCATAGGGAGGCGGTTCCTCCAGCGTTTTCAGAAAGGCATTGAAGGCACTGGCGCTGAGCATGTGCACCTC
>WBZP01001617.1_pt1 | contig 27272 bp, 16 predicted proteins | sample 5204301 | NCBI WGS metagenome assembly WBZP01 (sample SAMN12412401, study PRJNA552823) | activated sludge metagenome | isolation source: activated sludge from nitrification reactor of wastewater treatment plant... | place: USA: Pennsylvania | collected 2017 | reverse complement strand
TCCAGCATCGAAACGGAAACCCGCGTCCGTCCGAGGAGCATCAGAGATTTTGTTGGACTCTGTGCAAGCCCGAGCGCCGCGCCGACGTGAATCCCTAGCGCGTCAAACCGTGCGCAGTCACCGAGGAGGCCGCATGGAACCCCTGAAGCAAGTGCGGACAAGGTTGGCGATGCTGAATCCGCATGCGCCCGGCCCGAGCACAAGAAGCTCAGCAGAATCGAAAGGACAATGCTGCTCCACCGCACGGCGCGCACGGTAGGCAATCTGCGATGCGTCAGCAAGTCCTGCGACAGCCAGCGGTTCCGTTCGTTGCGTGCAGATTCGTCACTTCGTCTCCTACGCAGCAGTCCACGCAACGAAACGACAAGGTCTGTTCGGTTGCGTTACGAGACACGCGTTGCGTTTGAAGTTCCGTGCAGTGCTCCGTTCCTGCCAGGTCCACAAGCACTCACTTCGGTATCTGTCTCAAACGCGAACGGAACGGCCCCAGCCGAACGCAGACTGCGGCTCGCGAACGGCTGATCATCCACAACGTCCGGCACAACGTCCAAGGACTCCGCTTTCGCCGCGACTTGGTGCCAGACCGACAGCAAATGCGCGTCAACCCGATCATCAAACGAGCATCAACCGAACGTCAGCTGGACATCTACTGAACGTCTACTGAACGTCAACAACACATCAACGGAACGTCAACGCAACCGCAACCGAACGTCAACGAAGCGTCAACAGAACAGCAACGGGTCATCAACCCGACAATCGATTTCCGTCGAGAATACACGTACAGAGTCTAGAGGAGATGGCTCCGGAGGCTGGTCTGCTACTCCATCTTGGCGCGTGTACTCACTCCGCGCTGCAGCACTTTCGCGTGACGGCCCGTGACGGATCTCGCGTCAGCCACTTCACTGGACCGCGTGATGATCAACAAACGGATCGCGTTGCGTTTGGGGGCCGCTGCACGCATCCGTGTATGCTGCACCTGCGCGCGGGACCATTGCGTTGCGTAGACGCACGAAGGTACGATGCACCATGGACAAAAAGTGTCGTGCGTGCGGTAAGGGACTCCCTGACGGGAGTACGGTACGGAAGGTCTTTTGCGACAATGAGTGCCGGATGAACTGGCATGCGGAAAAGCGAGCAAACGGAACGCCCGGCAAACGGAACGCCAAGCGTTCACAGAGCGCGAAGAAGGTCCACGCAACGCAACGCACCACTGACGCAGAGGCACCTACAGGTACCCGTCAAGAGTCGCCTCGGATCGCAACACACCGGACACGTCTTCCCATGGAGCAGCAGCTCCTTTCGCAGGCGCCCGCGCGAGCCATCGGCTATCGGCTGGTGCTCTCGCCGCAACCGCACGACGAGCTGCCGCGGCTATCTCCAGCAATCGGAGTAGACGGCACGCTCTCGTTCTGGCGGTTGCATCCCTTTCAAGCGCCAAACGATTGGCGGCTCGTGGATGGTGCGCTGTACAGAGTCCTATGGGTGGGGGAGTCAGGGGAGATTGTGCAACCGATTGATGAACGCAAGCTCCCCGGACTGCGATTCCACCTGCACCAATGTGATGCAGACAGAGTCCCTTCTGAAGCGATTTCAGGAGATGAAGCGAATCCGACAGCGCTTGCAGAAACGGCTTCCAACGCGCTGATACAGCCGACTCCTTTCGTCGAAAAACCGGCAACAGAGGTCGCAACGTCGGAGCCTAAGGCGAGTCCGATAGAGACAGAAAGCATCGAGGTTCCGATCGAAGTGCAACGGCTTGCGGCGGATCTGGAAACGCTCGCTGAAGAACTACTCGCGATCTGTCTTGAGCATCGACAATGGCGGGAGGCGGAGCGATCCAACAATGCGATTCCCTCACCGATGCATGCGCAGCGAATCGATCGGAACTTCACACTGGCCCGCAGGCTATCCGACGAAATCAAGCAGCGCCCGATCCAGTTCCTTCTGCTCTCTGCTCGCTGTTCCTGCCTGCTTGGGAACTGGCTTTGCGACTTGATTCGAGCCCTGTGTGACCAGCAGCGTGGAACGGAAGCACTGGCTCTGTACGAGTCATTCCGAACGACACTTGGCGACGCGGCGGCAGAACAGATCGCACCACGTTTGGGGGTACTGCTTCAATCGCGCCAGTTGGAGGAGGCGACACGCTATGCGCAGCAGTGTCTTCAGAACGAACACGCAGATGTGGGAACACTGGAACTGTGCGTGCAAATTCTTCGAGAAAGTGGGGACCGAGTTTCGGCGGAGCGAGCTGCCCGGCGGCAGTATCATCGTGCGCTGCGTTCTTTCGATCCCATTGATCTCAAATTCGCGGCAGGAACGCTTCACAGCCTCCTCATCGAAAATGGGAAGCACGAGGAAGCGCAAAGGCTTGATGAGATGTTTGGTGAAAATGGAGTGTTCCAGCGGCCTAGCGTGCGGGGTACTTGCCCTCCTGCGCAGGCACCCGTGGAATCCCAGACATCACAGCCGCCAGCTCAGCGTCCTCGCAATCAGCCACACATCGCTCCTCCCAAAATTGGAGCGAATGCAGACTGTCCGTGTGGATCCAAGAAAAAGTACAAGAAGTGCTGCGGAAGAGGAACACAGCCAAGGGCGTAACGTGTGAATCAGTACCTGAATGTAGTTTACGGTCTTGTCGATCGACATATACAGATCGACGTGAAATCGGCGTCCTCTGCGATGGATTATACTGGAACATATGTTGGAATACATGCCGGAGCGAATGCCGGATCACTGTATGGAGCGCAGTGCGGATGACTCAGCGGTTGACCCTGTGGATCACCATGCAGATCACCTATCAGATCACCTTGCAGATCCGCACAGTCCTCCGCAGTGATGATGAATTATCAAGCAAAATCTACGCCAAAATTGATTTCCATTGAAGATTCAAATGGTTATCCTTTTGTCAAATCACAATCATGATTCTTCATCCGCACAGTGATCCGCGCGATGATCCGCAATGCGCTCCGACATGTGCTTCGGCCTATCGCATGATCACATCTCAGTTGTCACGGTGCGGGTCCCCCTACCCTCCGACGCTTTTTCCGTCGGTCCCTACAGCCCGCCGAAAAAAGGTCTACGGTCGGCCCACGCCTAGTTTTTCCGTCGCTGAAGTCATTTGTGACCATGCGAAAGGCTTCGGCATGTGCTTCGCATCGTGGAGCACGGGCTTGCGCTTGGCCATTCAAGACAAAGCGCAGCCTGTCGTTTTGCGTCAACCGTTCACTTGGTCGGTTCCAAGTACGCGCGGATTTCGTTACAGGACACTTCTTGTTTCCTCTCAGCAGAGGTCTTCATTCTCTCTTTGGCATAATCGATACAGTTTCTTTCACCGGAATCGTCGGCAGCAAGCAAGAGCATTGGGTCGCAGTCAGTTCGTATCAGCCGCAGCTCTTCTTTTGTGAAGGTCTGGGGTCCAACATTCTCCCAGCTCTTTCGGCAGCTTGATTCTTGCTGGCATGTCCGAAAAAACCAGCTCATGGATTCCGAAAGTGAAAAGCCTTTGCTGGCTTTCTTGTTCTGTAGGTGTAGCGTCATACCAAAGAGCCTATCTCTTGACAGACAGATTGTTTCATCTGTGTGCTGGTAGTCGGGTTGTGCGAAGATCTTCGACAGATCATCGACATGCATAAGATCCCTTTGGGTCTTCAAGGAAAATCCACACTGCCTCGCGAACGAGTCAGCCAGCCTATTCCTTGGCACGCACAATGGGCTGTAGGTCTCTGTCATGGTTTCTATCTTTGTTTCTCGTTTGTTCAGACCAGTGTCTAGGCATGCTGTTGTCTGAAAAACAAGAACGCACAGGACTGCTTGAAAGAAGTATGAGCGCATCGCCTTCTCCTGTTCAGTGATCACAAGCATCTTGGATGCTTATCTACATGGATAACGTAAGCATCGATTCGCAACAGGCGAGGGTGTACGCGATATTTTTTCGCGTCAGGGGGCTGGGCGGAGCCGCTCGTGGCTGTACGGCGGGTCAGACGGTAGGTGCCGCGCTCGCTGCGTGCTTACAGAGAAACCCGGCGTAGGATGCCTTTTTCGACGAACAGATCGAACTGACGGCTGATCCTTTTTGCGAGTCTGGGGTCATCGATGAGCACGCCTGCTTCGATGTTCCGCTGCTGCGCAGCCTCGGTGAAGTTGGCGGAGGTCAGCAGCATGAAGCGGCCATCGACCACGACGGCTTTGGCGTGTAGGACGGCTCTCTTTTTGGTCTCTGGTTCCAAGGAACGCGGATCGTAAAACAGTTCAGGAAGTCGCTTGCCGGGCCAGACGTGTTCGCGGATTCGGTCTGCAAACTCACGCACCAGCGTCGATGTTGGCGTCTTGTCCTGGTGCTTGCGGTGGATGTTTGCAAACACGCGCACAGTCAGCGCGGGCTCCGCATCCATGCGCGCAGCCAGCTCACCAAATAGCGCTTCAGCCTTCTTTTGTTCGTCCAGTGCAAAGGTCGAAATCAGGACAGTAGAATGCGCACGCCGAAACAGCTCTTGGACCACCACCGACGTATCACGCGCATCGACGGCATCAAGTTCAGGCGGAGACCATACAAGCTGCACGCGATCCGACATTCTCTGTCCGGCTTCGCGCTCTTCGGCCAGAAGTGAAGCGATGCGGGCGATATGACGCGCGGTCATTCCCTCTCGCTCCAGTTCTTGGATCGCGGCCCAGACAGCATCGAGGTGCGGCTCGGGAACGTGCGGGGCCAGGGCTGCGCGTGTAATCGGACTGCCCAGCCGACCGGCGGCGAGTGACTCGGCCAGTCCCGCGAGCGCCGAGCGTCCCAAGGTGCGCAGTGGGTGACTCATCCGCGCTCACCAAAAAATGAAGCGGAAGGGGTTGCCGCAGTAGGAACCACCAGCGCGCGATCGAGCAGCTCGTTGCGTCGCTCACAGCTCGTCTCGGCGATGAGCAAGCAGCCGTGACAAGCCGCACCATGCAGAAAGCGCTCTTCATGAGGATCGGCGGGATCGTGCTGTGCGCACACCGGATCGTTTGAACACAGACGACCCAGTTCCAGTGCTCGCTCGAGGTGACGTCCGATGTTTTTTCCCATCTCGACCAGACCGCCCAGGCTTCCTTCCGAACCGGGCGTTCCGGTGTACAGCAGGATTCCGTACCCGGATGATCCTTGATAGATCCGCTCGCGAATGGAGCTGGCAGAGTAGCCGCAATCGAGCGACAGCGCCGTGATCAAAAGATGCGCCAGCGAGTGCAGCATGATGTACGGCAGACCGACAAACCCAGGCTTTTTGTCCCCATCAATCCCTTTGCGCCGCTTCCATTCCTCAAATCCGGCTTGAAGCTGTGCGGCGCGCGCTCGCACTTCGGGACGCTTCTGCCAGGCCTGGATTGCACCTGCGCCAAAGGACAGAAACACGCCTTCGCCGCGATTCTGGTTCGCAGGCAGCCAGGTCAATTCGCGCGACAGCGGGGCCAATTCCACGTCGAGATCCAGCTCTCCGTTGATATCGGGCAGCGGCGCCTCAAAGCGTGTGAAGCCAACCTGTGCAGACACTTCGCGCAGACGATGAATCAGCACCAGCCGATCCAGCTTTCCTTCCGCAGCGCGTGGGACTTCGCGGATCGGATGCGTGCGTGCGTAGAAATCGCCTTCCGGCTTGTCCTCTCCCAGCGTCTCTTTTTGCGCCAGCAGCGTCTCAATCTCGACCTGTCGGATTCCTTTTTCAACCGGGGACGCTTTGTCCAGCCGTCGCTGAACTTCGACCCATACCTCACCGTCTGTAAATCCGTCGAGTGCGGCCTTGACCTTCTCTTTGCGTCGCTCCCGGTGTAGTTCGTCTTCGTTTTCGCAGTACTGAAGATAATCTTCCCACACGCGATCGATGGCGCTGCGCAGCGCTTGGTCGTTATCGGGAAGAGAGATCACGCTGACTGTCTGCGAAAAGTACGCATTCGATGCAGACCGGGTCAGGAGGCGGTTGGGCTTGTCGCACTTTCCTTGCACCCGAGGACCAAGCCACAGACTGCGCCCGCTACACCATCCCAAGACCGATCCATCGCGGATCGTCGCTTCCGACAACGGCCGACGCTGGTTGCCCATCCGTTCATCGCGAACATAGATCTCTGCGAAGTCGTTTCCTGCGCCGCCTTCGTCCAGCCACAGGTCGCCGGTCCGTTCGGTCTTGTAGTCACGGCGCACGAATCCGTACCAGTCGATGTCGCTGATGTGACCGCGCACGCAGGCTTGGACAAAGCGCACCGGCACGACCGGCTTGAGCTTGCGATCGCGGGTCAGGTAGTTCTCTTTGACCAGCCGGTCCCACGGAAGAAGCGGCCTGGTGCGGTAGATGCGTCCATCTGGAGCGCGCCAGGTCTCATCGACTTGGCCCAGAAACCAGCCCGGAAACTTGAAGACATCGATTCCCGTGTGTGCAGCACTTGCTTCGCCCGAATCGACAGGTGGTGCAAACAGCTTCAGCTCGGGAACGCCCAGCCGCTCGCTCAGCCAGGCTTGCAGTCGCTCTTCGTAGATGCGCTCTTTGTCACCCTTCCAAAAATCCAGACCGCCAATCAGGACCGAGCAACTGGGCAGATCAACCATCGCCCCCGGACCAAACGTCGTCAGGATCTGACTGCGCCGCAGCTCTCCCGTAGGAGGAATCTTCGCCTTCATTCTGCTTCCTCCGCCACCAGCACACCGTCGGGATTTCTCAGCCACAGGTTCACGGTCGGCTCGACATCGCGCAGGCTGCGGTTGGCCTTGAACTGCTGCGCCTCCAGCGTCTGTTTGGCAAGCTCAGGGTCCAGCGGATCGAACAGCAGCGGCGGCGCGACACCGATCTCTTGTTGGTACTGAAGGTCGCCCTTCTTGGTCGCGATGGACTGCCACGCATCCAGCAGTCCGTTTACGCGATCTTTTACCTTCTGGCGCAGCGCTTCGCTTTCTTCACTTCCGAGCTGCGCATCGTGACCTTCCGCGCGACGCGCCAGTACGTCGGCGACATAGTCCAGCTCGACGCGGTGTTTGTTGATGGCCAGCGCACTGCGTGGTGCCGTCATTCCCGCATGACCGAGCCGAGCCAGCGCCACCGTGACCGCAGCAATTCCGCGATCGATGGCGCGCGGTGAAAACGGCGTCACGCTGGTGGCTTCGACGGATCGATAAAAGCTCTCGTGCCACGCACTGAAGCGCTCGTAGTGGCTGCGGTCGCGCGGACGGTAGATGTTCAGCAGCGTGACCACAAGACCGGGACGCGATTCATCACGACCGACGCGGCTCGTGGCCTGGATGTATTCGGATGCGGTCTTGGGCTGCCCCAGCACCACCATGAGACCCAAGCGCGTGATGTCCAGACCCACCGAGATCATGTTCGTCGCGAGTGCCACATCCACGTGCTCTTTGTCACCGTGAAACAGCTCGAGGCGCCGCTTGGTGTCCGCCACCTCATTCGTATGGACGCGACTGGTCAGCTCATGCGGTTCGGCCCAGTGCGTCCTGTTGCGAAACAAGCTGCTCGATTCACCGACCCGTCTGCGCCGGAAGTCATAGTCCACCAGCCGCGTCTTCACTTCGTCTTCAAAAATCCGACGGCTACCGCCCAGCTCGCGCAGCGAGTTGAAGTAGCCGAGCAGCGTCATGTACGGGTCGGCGGGGTTGTCCGGGTTCTTTTCCGCGCCGTGGTCTTGCCACGCCTTTTGCGCCGCCGCCATCAGCGCCAGCGCGGTGCGCAGAAGCACAACCTTCACATTCCGTCCCTGCGCAGCGATGCCCAGGTAGGTGCGCGGGTTCTGCACGTCTGTGCCAACCGTCACGGCAAAAAAGGAGTCGCGGCGGTCCGGCCCCGGCGGCGGAAAGACCTCGACGGCGGTGCGTCCAAACAGCGCGCGAATCTGTCGCTGCGCACGACGCACCGTGGCCGTGGATGCGATGATCTTGGGACGTGGCGCGTCTTCCACAAGACGGCTGCCAGCCAGCGCATCAATCGCCGATTCATACAGTCCCACCATCGTGCCGAGCGGTCCCGAGATCAGGTGCAGCTCGTCCTGAATCACCAGATCCGGCGGCGGCAGCGGTGCCTTGAGCGGAGCCCCCCGTCCCGGTCGCGCTGCGCCATAGAATCCATCGGCATCGTGACGCGCGACCTTGCCAAACAGTCCGGCGGTGTCCCCCACCCACGGCAGGTTGGCAAACTTATCCACCGTCGCAATCAGGAAGCACGGTAGCCGTCGATAGATCGGCTCATCCACCGACAGAATCGGAATCCCCCGCGCTTGACGGCGACTGTGAAACGCGCACTCGCGATGGACGCACATCACCCGCAGGTCGGTCGGCTCGTCGGGATTGGGCAGCAGCTTGAAGCTGTCCTTTTTGAACTTCCAGCCGCACCACGGACACTTTTCCAGCGGTATAGGTGATGGATGGCGCCCCGAGTCGTTCTGAAACTCGATGGTCTTTGCGCGTGCGGAGTAGCGGTTGTTGTCACCCTTTCGACCCATGTGATTGGGCGTCGCGGTCTGGCCCACCCACAGCCCCAGCTCAAACGGCCACACACCCAGCTTTGCGACATCCTGTTGTCGCTCTAGCTCCAGCGCGCAGACCAGGGTCGCCGCACGGCCCAGCTGATCCAGCGTCAGAAGACGCAGCGTGTAGCGCATCAGGACCGAAACGCCTGCCGACTGCACCGATGGATCACGCAGCCGTCGCAGCACAATCGCAAACGCGGCCAGACCCAGATACGCTTCGGTCTTGCCACCGCCGGTTGGGAAGAACAGCAGATCGACGATCTTGCGGTCAGCGTGCGAGGGCTGCGCGGTGCCGACCAGATTCATCAGGATGAACGCGAGCTGAAACGGTCGCCACGTAGGCGGCTTGTGCGACGCCGGGGGAACGTCCGCGCGATCGTGGGACAGACGCTGCCGCATCGCGGTCGCGCTGGCGCGGTTGGCCATCCGGAATGCCTCGAAGATGCGTGGATCCGAAAGCGCATCGAGTCCGGCCACAATCCGTCCATGCACCTGCCGCGCACGCTTGACAAGATCCTGCGCGACTTTGTTGCGCTCCACTTCGACTGGGCTCTGCGCGACGTTGTTGCTCGCCGTTTCGACTGGGTTCCTGGCGGCTTGTTCCGAAAGCCAGCTTGCGTAGGTGGTCAGCATCGGACCAACCATGTCGCGGATCGCCTGCGCCGTCGGGGCCGCTGCCAGCGCTTCCATCCCCAGCTCGACCTTTTGTTCGCGCAGATCCCGCGCCACCACTTTTTCGACATCGGCGGTCGGCATCCACGATGTACGGACCTCTCGACAGCGACCGGGAGCGTCTTTTTCCGCCAGCGCCGAGACGTTGTGACCGACCGCGTACTCGACGACATCGCGAAACTGGAGATCGGCGATTTTTTCGTCGTCGTCTTGGCTGCCCTGACCGTGCAGATCAGGACGCGCAACAAACGGAGCCAGCGTGTGCAGCGATAGCTCGGGCTGAAACACATACGCCGCATCGCGCACGTCATCCGGGGCCGCCGGACGGTTGTTCACCACGAACACCGAAACCGACCGCGTTCCCGGTGGCAGCAGCCCATGGTCGCTGACCGTGCGAATCGACACCACAATCGACAGCGCATCAAAGCCGGGCAGACCGACCGCTGGCTGGGTGCCATCCGTGCCGGGCAGCGAAATCAGCCGCTCGGCTTCGCGAGGGATCCGGCGCCACTGGCCCCGACCGGCTCGCTCGGCGGGGGCTTCCGCGTCGGTTTCTGCATCGCGGCTTGGCGATTCGGCGGGCGCTGCCACCTGCGCGTAATCGGCCCACTTGAGCTTCACTTGGATCTGCGTCGTATCGGCAGACACCAAGACGGACAGACCCATCGACGATGGAAAAAACGCTTTGCGCGCCGACGCTGTCTCGGGAGCGCTGTCGTCATCGGCTTCGATCTTGCGGCCCGCTTCGTCGATCGACTCGTCGGCATCATCATCGGCGCGCTGACTGGCCGGTGCCTCATACGGAATCAGAAAGCCGGTCAGATACCACTTCGACGGAGCAATCGGCAGAACTTCCTCGGCATAGCGCGCATGCGGCGGATAACCGGGACGCGGTCCCACCAAATCGAGTTGAAGTGCCGAGATGATCTGAGCGCGCACATCCTTGGCGGTGGTCATCCGTCCTCTCTCTTTCCGGAAAACAGGCTGAGCGTTCCTTCTGGCACCGCCTTCGCGGCCTTCCCAGTCTTGGCAGCCTTTGTGGTCTTGCGCGGCGCTTTGGGTTTGCCAGCCGCTGCTGGGACGACCGCATCGACCTTGCCATGCAGACCGGCGATGACTTCTTCCTGATACCGCTGCTGGTTCAGATCGAGCAGACGCGCCAGCACTTCATCGCGCACCGCATCGGGCCAGCGCAGCCGGAATGGTTTTTTGCGACGACGTGAGGCTTCCTCTTCCGATTCCTCTTCTTCGTAATCGAGCAGGAACTCGTAGCGCGTCGCGACATCGGCAATGCCATAGGCATCGAGCACCGCGCGATCCAGCTCGGCGTGGAGCGTGCGCAGCGTTTCGATGTCGGGATCGTGCTCGCAGGGATCGTGAAAGCGGTTGTAGGTATCGGTCAGGCCCTCATCGCGCTTCTGCATAAGAGTCGCGCGAAAGTCATAATATTGCTTCCCCACCGCTTCCAAGCGCGCATCCGCTTCCCATCCCACCGGAAACGGAAACGTCTCAAAACAATCGGATGGCGTGTAGCGAAGTCGATCTTCCAGCGACGAAGCAAAGAACCGCGCCCAGACTTCATGAACACGCGACTGGACCGCTGCAAACGGAGCGTACCCCGCAAACGGAAGCACAACCAGCCCTTCCGATGGAACGACAGGAGTGCGCACGAATGCAAAGCTCATGTATTGGCTGACACGACTGATTACCAACACCCGATCCAGTCCGGCGATGGCGGAATAGAGCCCCGGACGATAATCTGAGTACTGCCACCATCGCTGCCACTGGTGCGCGCGTTTCAGAATCATGCGCTCTGGCTTAACCTTTTCCTCGACGATCTTCATCAAGTCCGGCCAAGCGCGGGCTTCCTCTTCCGTTAGCTCGCCAAAGTTGATCACGTAGCGGTGGTGCGCGTGGGTCGGGCTGCTGTTCAGCTCCTCGCCACCCAGGTACGGAAAGATCCGCTGCTGGTTGCGCGGATCGCGGGCCATCAACTCTCGCATCGTTGCCAGCGGGTTGGCTGCACCGCTCTTGTCGGTGTCGTCGAACGTGAAGCCCATTCCCAAGACGTAGCTGCCAATGAAGCTCTTTCCCTCGTTCGCTTTCAGGACGTGGGGATCTTCGCTGCTGCCGCTGTGAAACAGGAATGCGGTGATCTGCGGCACTTCGCGACCGTCCAAGATCTTTGGTGCGGGCGCGCAGTCTTTCTGGATGTGAACCACGCTGACGATCACAGCAGCCAGCCCCGGCCACTTGTAGCGACGGGTCGCGGCATAGATCTGACCGCCGTGGGCACAGATCCAGCGCAGACCGCCACTTCGAGTGTCACCTTGCGCAATCGTGTTGGTGGCAATCAGTCCCAGCGTGCCAGACCGTCGCAAAAGCCCAAACGCGCGGCGGAAAAAGTGCGCTGCCAAGTCGGCGTTGCTGCTGCTGTCGGCATGAACACAGGTCAACCAGTCGCGGTATCCGTCGCCACAGTTTGTACTAATGCGCTTGCCGCCCAAAAACGGCGGATTCCCAACCAGGGCATCGAAGCCGGGACTTGCTCTGCGGAAGACCTCGGGAAACTCGATCTCCCAGTGCAGCGGCAGCACCGCTCGCTCGCTTCGGTGGAGATCATCCACCAGCGCTTCGATCTCGATGCGGTCGCCGCCTTGTTTCCACGCATTCACTTTCGCGAGATACGCGCGGCGCAGCGCGTCCCGATCTTTGTCTTTTTCCGCGCCAAAGTAGGCCGCGATGCACAGATCGCCGATGACCCGCACGTCATGGACGACATCTTCGGCCTCTTTCCACAGCGCGCCCCGCTGGTCGTAGTCGCCTTCATCCAGCGCCTGTAGCTGCTGCCGCCAGCCGCTCACCACATCAATCGACGTCGCGATTCCTTGAAACAGCGGACCGAAGTCCTGCTTAGGAGGCTCCCAGTGAAACGCTCCGATCTGCGCTTTGGTCAGCCCGACCAGCGAGTCACCATGCTTGAGCGCATGATCCAAAAACGTAAACGCATGATCGCGCGCCAGCGTCACCAGCCACAGCGACAGCTTGGCCAGGTTCACCGCGAAGCGATTTTTATCGACACCATACAGGCAGCGCTGCGCAATCAAGCGGCGTGCGTGAAGCAGCGGATCTTCATCCAGAGGCAGCTTTGGCATCGATCCGTGCGCTTCCCACGCCGACAAAAGCGCCGCCGCGAGCTGACGACAGGACTCGACCAAAAACGCGCCCGAGCCCATCGCCGGATCACAGACCTTGATGTCTAGGATCTGCTGCGGCGTAGGCCGTGGTCCCAGCGCTTCCAGCACCGGACGCAGCGTGGTGCGGACAATTGGCTCGGTCAGCTCTCGCGGGGTGTAGTGCGAACCGGACCGCCGGCGCTCTTCCCCTGGTTGCAGAAACAGAGCCCCCGGCGGCAGCGGATGTTCGGTCTGCGGAGCCACCTTGCGACCCAGCGCCACCACGAGATCTTCGACGGTCTTTGATTCCTTCAGCGCTTGCACACCGGACGCCGAAAGGTCGCACTCTGCTTGTTCTTTCAGCCACGCAGCCCGCCGATTCGCGGGCACAGCCAGCAGCGCATCCAGATCGATCACAATGCTCTTGGGACGCACCGCAAGCGCGCGGCCCGGCAGCGTGCGCACGTCAAAGCCCATCATCGATTCGTAGACCGAGCCGACTTGTTCCACGTCAAGCGCGCGATACGACAGCCGCTCGCCATCGAGCAGAAGCAGACCTGACAAGATCCGCCAGATCACGCCATCGGGAACGCGCGGTGGCTCAAACGAATCGTGCAGGACGCGCAGCGCACCCGGCGGTCGTCCTTCCAAAAACGGATACTCATCGGGATTGAAGAGCTGTCCGTGGCGCGTCGGCAGGTGCAGCCCACCATGCGCGCCGCCATCGAAGATCATGCGGAACGTGGACAGCAGCCAGGCATACGCGCCAAACCGCTGATCCATCGTATCGGGATAGCGACCCACGTCTTCGCGCAGGCGCTCGAACAGTCCCCCAATCGAGTAGTTGCGCGTGTAGACCGGATCGTCGGGCAGAAGCCCTTGATCTTCAGCGTACAGAAGGAACACCAGGCGCATGATGACGGTCAGAAGACCGCCGTAGATATGCTGAGGATCACTGCGCGGCAGATCAAACAGGACGCGACCGTGCGCGGCTTCATCGGCGGACTGGAATCCGCGCAAAAGCTCCCACAGCGCGCCCAGGACTTGCTCGGCCAAGCGATTGGAGACTTCGCTCTGGTGCTTGCGGCTCGCCTCAAGCAGATCGAGCAGGCGCTGCTTGTCGGGCGCTGAAAAGACCCGATGCTCACACAGCAGCATATGCAGCGCGGCCACAAGCGGCCTGCCACTGACGGTACACATCTCGGCAATCGGGAAGCCCATATGTCCCGATGACTCACCGCGCGGCGCATACACAAGTCGTAGCTCATCGCCGTTGAGCAAAAGACCCGTCGCCGTTCCGGTGTCACGCAAAAGGCGCTCCAAGCGAGCCTGCGGACTGGCTGGCCATCCGCTGCGCGAACCTTCCAGCTCGGGACGCGGCTTATCAAGCGGGCCGCGATCCACCACTTGCACCAGCATCAGCACCTTGCCACCTGCCATCGCATCGACGACGGCGTAGGTCGGACGCAGCGTCTCGCCATATTCGGGCAGCGGCACCGCCAAGCAGTCCGGCAGCGGCGGTCCGTCCGGCGACCCGGCCAGATCCGAAGCCGACCAGCCCAGCACTTCGCAGGCAAAGCGTGGGAAGTCGAGCAGCACCGGCTCTGCATCGGAAAACACAGACGCGGGCCGCAAAACGACCGCTTGCAGCGCCTGCTGAATCGGAACCGCATTCCTATCGAGTACAACCTGCGCTTTGCTGAGCGCCGGGGGAGACACCACCAAACCGACCGGCTGAACCAGACCCAGCCAGGACTTGTGCGCGTGCAGTTCGGGATCGAATTTCGGTAAGGCCATGGGTTTCTAGCTCGACAGCGGCCAAAGGTAGACGATGCCCACCGGCTCAACCCGGGTGGCGCGCACGACATAGCTTTTGCGAATCCGGTCCGGCTCGGCTTCCAGCTCTTTGGCTATCTGGGCCAGTCGATCGACCCAGTAGCGTCGGTCGGCAGCAAGCTGCCTCTCTTCATCGGGATTGAACGCCAGTCGGCCTTGGCGTGATGCCTCTTCGATTTCCTCCTGCCGCTGCTGGATGCGCGCGCGCTGCGCTTCCAAAATGGCGGCCATGTCGCGTGCTTCGGTGTCGCCGCGCCTTGTTAGATCACGACGGGCTCTATCGACCAGTAGGGCGGCACGCCGCGAAAGGTGTGGGGTTAGCTCGGCGACATCGCGCCCGGCGCAGGCACGCAGCCGCGCTTGCAGGTTCGGCTCGGATTCACGCAGGTGAGGATGAGCCAGCGCTTCTTCGACCATGCGGAGCACATCGGCCTTGTCCCCTTCACCCATCGGTCGCAGCGCGCCGTTCCGTTGCTCGATGGGCAGCCACTCTGTCGCGGCAGCCAGCACTTCATCGTGCAGCCGCGCCCCGCCATCGCCAAACAGGGACAAGCGACCCAGCAGCACCGCGTGGGGCTTCGCTTCCACCGTACGCAGCACGCAGGCGCGACGCAGATCATCATCCCGAAAGCCCTGCGACAAGAATCGACCGAGCAGCCGCTGAACCACCCGGTGTTCCAAGTGAAGGTGAACCACTTCTCCATCGAGGTTGCCGGGATCGCGAAATACCACCGGACGAATCGGCGCTTCTCGCCGCCACTCTGCCGGGGTCTGTCCTTTTTTGCGCGGAACCCGCAAGGTATCGAGCGTCGTGGCCCAGGTTGGATCCGCGCCCATTCGTTCGTGTAACTGCGGAAGCAGCCAGCGTGCGCGGTCGGGATCTGCGGCAGCCTCTGCATCATGAGCCGGGGTCAAGCCAGCGGCGCCCACCGTTTCCAGCGATGCAGAGAGCGCATCGCGAAAGTGCCGGTCGTCCAGCCCAATCCACTCGCGGGACCGATCGAGCAGCGCGCGCAGCTCGGTCAGCTGTTTGTCCAGGCGCATCCGTCGCTGTTCCGCATCTTCGGTTCCTATCTCGATCTGCATCGTGCGAACGCGACCTGCGGAAGATGCTTCGTCTCCGTCAGCACTGTCGATGGCCCTGGTCAGGTCATCGATGCGCTCGTGCTCGATGCCACGCGCCAGCGCCTGATCAATCTGACGCTCAATCACCGGCGAGAGGCTGCCCAGCTCTTCATGGATTCGGCGCGTCTTTTTCACCAACACATCGAGCACGCGGTCCTCGGCTCGCTGCGGCAACACAAAGTACATGCACCGCACCTCGTCAGCTTGCTGGAGCTTGCGGTCAATCCGTCCATTGCGCTGCTCGATGCGTCCTGGGTTCCACGGCACATCAAAGTGGAACAGGTCGGCACAGTTGTTCTGAAGGTTTACACCTTCACGCGCCGCGTCGGTGGCAATCAAAATGCGCAGCGGATGCTTGTGCGGGTCGGAGTTGAACGCAGCCTTGATGGCCTCGCGCCGCTCTTCCCCGATGCCACCGTGGAATGTGGCGATGCGCTCCGCAGCGCGCGTAGAACCACGCAGCTTGTCGGCCAGTAGCTGCTGCAAGTAGCGCTTGGTGTCGGCGTATTCCGTAAACAGAATCACCCGGCGCGGCAGCCAGTCCGCCCCCTCTTTGCCCAGCTCTGGACACTGGTTCTTCCGAATCCAATCGAGCAGATGCTGCACGCGCGGATCGATGTCGTAGCGCCGCTTGCTTGCGATGCGCGCCATCTCTTCAAGAAGCGCCAGCTCGGGACCGAGCGCTGCTGGATCTGTCTGCGACTGCTGGGTGGCTGCGACCATCTGCGCGTCTTCTTCACGCTCGACATCTTCTTCGGGCAGCTCGGCGCGCTCGTCATCCGCATCGGGCGTCATCGCAAGCAGCTTCAGGTTGCGCGCATCGATCGACGGAGCCTTGTTTGCCGTTCCCAGCATCGAGCTTCGATGCACATCCAGCGTGCGCACAAAGGCCTCAATCGAGGACAGCAGGCGCTTTTGAAGCGACATCACCACCAGCATTGCCGATGCTTGCTGCGACTTGGATGCACGGGCCAGCCGCGCTTCACGAGCCTTTCTGTACTGCTGAAGCAGACGCGAAAGCACAAGCTCGGGCGCATCATCAGCAAGACAATCGATCTCAATGCGGACGACGTTGCGCTTGGGGAACTTCTCTCCGATGGCACGCAGATCCGACTTCAGCCGCCGCACCATCACTGCATCGCGCAGCTTGGCATCCACGGGAACGCCACGAACAAAGCGCTGCGGATCGAGTAGCTCGAGCAGCGCCGAAAAGCTGTTGCTGTGACCATTGTGTGGCGTAGCAGACAGGAACAGCTTGTGCTCAAACCGTGGTGCCAGGTCACGGACTGCGCGCGTCAGCTTGGAATCGATCGCGTACTTGCCTCCGCTCGCTGGCGCGACGTTGTGCGCTTCATCCAGGATCAGCAAAGAGCCGCTTGCGAACTCTCCCAGCCAGTCACGCAGCGGGGCCGCATAGAACTCATCTCGAATCAGCGCGTGCGACACGATGAAGCGGGTGTGCGTCTTCCATGGATTCACCGCGTACCCGCGCTCTTGACGGACTTGGGATACGTAATCGCGGTCGTAGATCACAAAAGGCAGTCCGAAGCGCTCCTCCATTTCATCGCGCCACTGACGAACCACCGATGGAGGCACGCAGATCACGACCCGTCGTACCTTTTGGCGCATCGTCAGCTCGCGCACGATCAGCGCCGCTTCGATCGTCTTGCCCAGGCCCACGTCGTCGGCGATGAACAGGTTGACGCGCGGCATCTGAAGCGCCATCCGCAGCGGCTGAAGCTGATACGTCTTGACCTCGATTCCGGCGCGATACGGAGCCTGAAACAGCTTGGCATCCGTCGCCGTCACACAGTTCCAGCGCAGCGTATGCAAGTACGCGGAAAACAGCCGAGGCTCGTCGAATCCACGACTGGCAATCCGTTCCCAGTCGGTCCCGCTCAGCAGCCGGGCGTCGATCTCACGCTCCCACAGCACCTCCAGCGGAGCGCCTTGGGAATCGTCTTCAATGCACGACAGGGAAACCAGCGTGCTGTCCCCGGGCTGCGGCGGTGGAAAGACCCCTTCGACCAGATACTGCCGAGAGCGAACCCGGACGATGTCACCAATTGAAGGAATCATGATCTCACCGCCGATGGAAAGATGGGCAGAGAGAAGCAGGTTCGGAAACAATCAAGCGCTGACACGACGGCACCGTATCACCACCGAAGCCAGCAGCGAAAGGATCGTGTTCTACTCGTATTCTATCTGTGCCATCTGCCGCATCGGACCCGACGGTTGCAATGCTCGCCCGCATCTTGATGCGCTGCTTGCTGCCGAAGCCTTCGCGCCTGTCGTGACTCCGCCAAGCAGTCTCTCGGCGGAGCTATCCTCCTTCTTTCCGAGCACCTCGCTACCATCCCCGATCGTTGCAGGCTATCTGTGACGTTTCAGCGTGGCGGACCGACCGGCCCGAAGCGTCCTGCGGCCAACGCTCATGCCGATTCCCACGCCGACCACAGCGAGGACAGAGAGCCCAGCGAAAAAGACGGTGTAGGGGATGTGGCCCCACAACATCCCGGCTTGTCCGGCGAGCCAGAATCCCAGCGCGGTTGCGCCGTACCACGCGCCGATCCAGCGTCCTTCGCGCTCGCGTGGGGCGAGTCGCAGCACCAGCGACGGTCCGAGCGCGCCGACCAATAGCTCTGCCACGGACAGCAGCGCAAGACACGCGATAAGCCATCTCAAACCCACCAGGGAGCCATCCGAACCCAGCCAGGCCGCGACAACCATCGGAACGAACGCAAGGCCGGTTGCGGCCATTCCCAGCGCAATTTTGATGCCTATTTCTGGTCGCCCAGGCATTCTGTGCAGCCGCGACAGCACGCGAGCGAGCAGCGGCGCAATCCCGAGGACCAGCAGCGCATGCAGCGACACGACATAAGGCACCGGCATTTCCCAGTCGAGCAGCCGACGGTCGCTGTGATCCTGCGCCCACAAAAGCAGCGTGCTCGACGCCTGCATGTGCGTCACCGAATAGATCAGCGACAGCAAACACAGCCCAAGGAGCGTCGCCAGCGAGCCCCTTCCGTCGCGGTCTGTGGCCGAAATCGGGCGTGACGCGGCTCTCTCGGCACTGCGTAGCTTGTTGGACTGTGTCCGCAGAATCAGCCACGCGACGAGCAGGCTCAGCGACGACAGCGCAAACGCAGCGGGCCAGCCAAGCTGGGCGCGCACCGTCTCTCCCACGACGGGACCGACCACCGCGCTGACATTGACGAGCAGATAGATCAGCGTCAGACCCGCGTCGCGCAGATCCGGGGAATCAGCCAGGATCCTCGTCGCCAGCGCTTGTGGTGCCGACTTTGCAGCCCCCGCACCGACGGCAATCAGTGTGAGTCCAACACCAAACGGCCAAGCTCCATCGGCAAGAAGCAGCGCATAGCCGGTCGCCGCGACGAGATATCCGACGGCAGCGATGCGCACGACGCCCATCCGTCCGTCCGTCGCAAACCCGACGACGAGTGGCGACAAGTACGTGGCTGCGACGAAGCTCCCGAGAACGTCCGTCGCCTGCGCAGCGGACAGAGCGAATCGCTCACGCAGGTACATCAGCAGCAAGCTGGTCAGTAGAAAAAAGCCAAACCGCTCACAAGCCACCGACGCGGACAACGGCCAAAAACCAGGCGGATACAGACGCATAGACGCACTCCTTTTCGGTGCGCCGAGCTTCGTTTGATGAGTCTGGTATGGCGAGTCGCGAACAGCCAGGTAAGGACTGTGTCATGGACGGCGGTAAAGAAGGGGTATGTTGCAAGGATCGAAGTGTTCGGAACGCGCGCACTTCGTCGGAAAATCAGCGCATCCGCTGGTAAAGCAATAGCAATCGAGGGTGGTATTCTTCTGCATAGCGCCAGTGCGCAACGGCGCGCCATCCTTCCTGAAGCATTGTCTCGTCGAGCTGCTCTTGATCGTAGCGCTTGAGATACGCGATCGAGAAGTGCTTGACCTCTCCGCTGTTCATCTTGACGTTGGCGCGAATGTCAGCCGCGTAACTGCCGGGCACCGGACACGCGGCCAAGTCGAGCACAGACTTGATCGCGGTACTCTTGAGTCCAGGGATGTATCGTCGGAGCAGCTCGCAGAACATCCGGTCCTGCGTGGACAGCGCCGCAGACATTGTTTCAGCGGCAGGACGACCAGCCAGACGGCGATCCTTGCGCAGAATCTCTTCCGGATCTTCTCGCTTCGCCATGGTCGCAGGCACATTCAGGAGCAGGAAGTCTCCCGGTGCGAAGCCAAGCAAGCTGTTGCGGACAAACAGAATCTCGTTTTGCAAGTTGGCGAAGGTATTGCCGAACATGCAGACGATGCGTCGCCGATGCGAGCGCTCCGGAGCATGAAGCAGTGTCGTATAGCGCTGCAAGTTGTGGAAGTTCCCTTGGATGGCGTAGACAGAAACAGAAGCGCGATCGGCCAGCGCCTCAGCGGCGTGACGGTAGGCCGTGCAGCAGAGCGGCTGACTGATGTCGAGCAGATACAGACGCAGGTTGCGATTCCTATGATGCTCAAGGAGACACTGCGTCAGACGAACCTCGTCCTTGCCATCGCCGCAGCCAAGTCCAATCACATCGAGTCCCACCGGCCCCGCCAGCTCTGCGACGCGCTCCGCCACTCGATCCATTGGCATCAGCATCCGCGAGAGGGTGTAGACCTCCTGCTCAGCAATCGAACACCACGCCGCCGCGCTGCTCGGGTCAAGATACAGGTACGTTTGCTCCAGATGCCCGCCGCGCCCATTGAGCAGCATCGTCAGCTCGTTATGAAGCTTGAGCGCGTCGTATTCCGGCGTCAGCCAGCAGTTCGGCGCAAAGTCCTGAGCCCGATGTCGCCGATCCACGATTTGTTCACCAATCGGACTTGGGTCAATCCGCAGCTCGGCCACAGACTGTAGATGCATGATCGTCGTGCGCGTCGGAGCCCGTCGGCCCGTCTCCACATTGCGGAGCGTGCTTTCCGAAATCCCTGCTCGCTCTGCCAGGATCGTTCGTGACAGACCAGCAGCCTTTCGTCGTCGAACAAGGTCAGCCCCCCAAGCGCGCAGCGTGGTGGCCTCGCTGCTCTGTGGCTCGACAATCCCAGCCGCAAGGTGGAGCTGCTCCAGTGCCGTCGGAGGAGTTTGTTCATCCTGCTCTCGTTCTGCACGCGGTAGGTAGTTCCGCAGCGTTGCCATCGCCCGCTGCACCGCCGCACGTTCAGTCGGTGAACCACTCTTGCCAAGTCGATCCAACACCTGCATCGTCCTCGAAAAAGCAATCCGAACCGGGATGCTCTCAAACTGTTCCACGACATTCTCCTCGCTTGCCCGAGAGCTAACACACATCAGACGACACGCAAAGCGTTTCTCGTCGCTGATAGCGAAGCCATCCGTTTCAATTCTGCTTGTCTGTCTGGCTGTTCTCGAATTCCTGTTCGGAGTGAAGGAGGAGCGTCCGCACCAGCGACGGATACCAAACCCGGCCATCTTCCCTCGCAAATCCTTCCATCGTGAGCCGCACTCCTATCTCCTTCAGCGTCATTCCTTCTGCTCGCAATTCACACGCGCGACGCGCTGCGGACTGTCTGTCTGTGTTCTGTTCCAAGAGCTTCGCGACCTGCGCCGGATGCCACTTCCCACCGCGCTGCGGAGTCAGTTTTTCTTTCCACAGACGCTTCCCAATCTGCTCAAGACTCACTCCTTCCATCCGCAGTTTCTGCGCAATCTCCGTCGCTGCTTCAGGATCGTAACGGCGCGGAATGTGCGGTCTGTTTCGCCGCGCGATGTGCATTCCTTCGCGCTGCAACATGATCCACACGCGGTTCGCTCGCCACGTTCCGTTTCGCCGCGCAGCGATTCCTTCCGCGTTTAGGAGTCCCGCAATCTCCGCAAAGGAGTGCCCCTCTGTTCGCAGATTCTTGATCCGCTGCACCACTTCCTGTTCGTTAGGAATCGGCTGTAGGAGTCTCCGTCCGTGCGCATCTGTATCGTCGCTGAGCGCGTATCCGTAAGGCGCTGGACCTAAGCGCACGCCTTGCGATTTCAGGTGCCGCAGCGCATCGCGCGTCCGTTCTGAAATCATCTCGCGTTCAAACTGCGCGTAGTTCGCCAGGTTCATCAGCACCTGTCGCAGTAGGGCAGTTGTTTGGCAGATCTGCCTTCACTGCGTCGCATGACAAATCGAGCTTCATTTCCAAAGCAGAGTTTCAGACTGCTGTTTGGAAGGACTCTCTGTATGGAGGAAGCTTCGACGAGAAGTCTCAGTTTCCTCGTGCGATGAAACTGGCACGTCGGTTGCAGTTCTGTCCTTTCAGGACAATCCTTTGCCGAGCACTGCTAATGAACGCACCATCGGAACCTACCGCGTCCTGCGCAAGCTGGGTGAAGGTGGAATGGGCTCTGTCTACGAAGCAGAACATCTGGCTATTGCACGGCGCGTTGCGATCAAAGTCCTGCATCCCAGCTATTCAAGTGATCCAGAAGCACTGGCACGCTTTTACAACGAGGCTCGTGCCGCAAATCTCATCGATCATCCCAGCATTGTACAAGTCCTCGACTACGGGCAGCAGGAAGACGGCAGCTTCTATTTCATAATGGAGTTGCTGAAGGGAGAGACCCTTCGTAGCCGGATCGAGCGAAGCAAAAAGGGGGTCGGTATCTGCATAGATGAAGCGTTACGGATTGGACGCCAGCTTGCATCCGCGCTCGCAGCGGCTCACGGCTGCGGCATCGTCCACCGCGACCTCAAGCCAGAGAACATTATGCTGATTCCGGACCCAGAGGCGACGGATGGTCAGCGAGTCAAGATTCTCGACTTCGGGATTGCCAAACTAGCCCACTGGGTAGACGCCGCAGAGGTTCGCACTCGAACCAATATGATCTTCGGAACCCCAGCGTATATGTCTCCTGAGCAGTGTCGCGGGGCCGCTCTGGTAGATGAGCGCGCAGATGTGTACTCACTGGGGGTTGTCCTGTTTGAACTCATCGCAGGACAACGACCTTTCATCGGAAGCAGCGCCGGAGAGTACATGGGACAGCATCTGTTCTGTGATCCGCCGTCCATTGATGCGTTCGTTCCGAACATCCCTTGTGAGTGTACGGAGCTGATGGCGAGGCTGCTCTGCAAGAATCGAGAGTCGCGTCCGCATATGTGTCAAGTGCTAGCACAGTTAGAGATCCTGTGTAGCGCCAGACGCGGCGCTTTGGCCTCTGTGAGTCAGAGCATCAAGCTGGTGATCGAGCATGAACCAAAGACCGTAGTCCCAACCAGCACTGCACTGCACCAGCAATTGACCAGCGCCGCTTCATCCAGCCTACAGGCTCCTTTGCTTCAGGCTGCATCCGCCCATCGAGTGTGGCGGTATCCAATTGCGCTGGTGGCAGTGGTCTGCACGGTCCTTGGCGGATCTTGGTGGGGTCGCATTGGCAATGGGTCCTCGGTTCAATGGATACGACCACCTTCCGCAATCATCGGTATCGGTCTGCCGGACTTCGGCGTCCAACAGAGTCCGGGATTGTTCGTGAAGCCGGCGGAACAGCCTCTTCCTTTGCTTGCAGTCGATTCTCATGTCATGCCACCACAGAAGAAGCACATCGAGCGGACAGCCGCTGCGGCCGTGCAGACAACTGGCCGACAGGCCCTACGGAGTACTTCGTCAGCCAGTCATGGATCGCGAAATCAGACGGCTGCTGCTCCTCAGAGTCCTCGCATCCGCCCATCTAACGAGGTAGAACCCCATGAGATTCTGGAAGACTGACAGTGCCTGGGTTTGTGCGAAGCTTCTTGTTGTCTTTTCGCTTCTGCCGTCAGCAACGGCAAGTCCAGCAAAGCGAGTGACGCAGACATCGAGCACGCGAAAGCTTGATCTGGGAGCGAATGTTCCAGCGGACTGTGCGGCAGACCCAATCTGTCGCGAGCTGATGGTTCGAGCCCATGCATTCTCGCTTGCCAGTCATCATGAGCAGGCGCTGGATGCGTATCAGGGTGCGTATGCACTCCATCCTTCCGCGCTGCTGCTGATGAACATTGGCCGATTGCAGTACAAGCTCGGTAGGCCTCATGAAGCAGTGAGTTCGTTACGTCGTGCACTCGCACAGACGCCTGATTCGGAGGCAGACAAGCGAACGAGAACCCAACGATTTCTTAAGGAAGCCGAGGAGGCTGCGGCCAGAACGCCTCCGCCCGGAACCACCATTGTCACGGTCACTGCGCCACCTACTCCGAAGGAGCACATCCCTGTGTATAAGCGCTGGCAACTCTGGACCGCAGTAGGAGTGGTGGTCGCTGGTTCCGCCGCACTTGCCATCGGGCTAACCGTCCGCAATCCGTTCGATCCAGGCGAACGTCCAACCTACGTTCTTGAGCCTGCACTCACCGTGCACATTCCATAAGGAGCGCGTAATGAAGATCTTCAGTCTGTCTAGCGTGAACAACCTGGGATCGGTCCTCATCGGGATGATCTCCTTGCTGATGACCAGCGGACCAGGAACCGGCTGCGGACAGGATCGTGGCATTCCTGTTCTGGTCACGATCCGTGCGCCAGCCGAGAATCTGCCGAGTGCCGAGCTCACCGCAACACTGAACGGTGCTCGCTTTGCAACCATCAAACCAAATCATCCAACGTCGCCGTTTGTGCTCTACTTACCGGCGGGCTCCAGCGGGCAGCTTGATCTATCGGTCGCGGGAAGAGACAGAGATGACTGTATAAGCGAGGGAAGAACTCAGCTCGCCGTCGTCTCAAATCACGAAACAGTGCTGGAGGCTAACATTGATATTGACCCTCGCGTCTATCCGCAGTGCAAGCTGACGGTCCAAGTTAAGGGGAGTGGGATCGTCACAGATGAAGCCGGTCTTATCAGTTGTAGCGGCCTTACTGACAAGCTCTGCACCAAGATGATTCGCAAACGGGAATCGGTGAAGCTGCGCGCGAAGGAGGGAGGAATCGACAGCGACTTGGATGAATGGAGCGGCGCATGTTCCTGTACATCCGATGAGTGTGGACTCGAGATGAATGGACCCAAGGATGTTGTGGCTTCATTCCATCAGAGACGGTGTCGCTCTGACGGTTCGTGCGAAGCAATGCAGAGAACGGAGGCGGAGCCTCCAGCGGGATGGTTGTTTGGCCCGAACGCATGGTGGGCCGTCAAAAACAAGAACCAGGTGATGCTTGGAAGCGCAGACAGGTGGAATCAAGTGGCCTTGCTGCCGTCACCTGCCTATGCAATGTGGGACACTCAGAATTCTGTCTGGATTATCACCAGTGACCGCAGGATCTACAGTTGCAAGCAAGGTCAAGGCTGCAAAGACGTCAGTCCGGTAGCTTTTGCCGCAGCCGAGCCAGCTACGCTTTTTAGTGTTGGCGGCAGTGACAAGGGCAGTGCGTTTTGGGCTGTGGACAAGCGCTTCGTCCACCGCTGTGACACAGCGAGCTGCAGATCCGAGCCGCTTCCACCTATTCGAAGTGAAGGCCCAGCCAGTAAACCCAAGATTCTAACTGGCTTCCTGAGAGGCGACAACGTGATCCTTGCAGGCCAGACGGCTCAAGCTTGCAGCAGTCTTGGCCCCAGTGCGAGCTGCCACTACTTCATGCAAAACTGCACAACCTGCATGGCATTCGTCATACCGATAGATGCGCCCTGCCAGCTTGGGTCGCAGATTCCTTTCCGACTTGAAGGAAGAGGAGACTTGGCGATGTGGTCACAGATCTCAGAACGGTTGCTTCGCCTGGACGGTTCCTCCTACTCGGTTGTGGCCAAGCCAAAGAACGGAGACTGCGAGTTCTTTCCTGAAGCGGTTCAGACGGGAATGCTCGGCGATCCCAAACAGTTCCAAGTGCTCGTGGGAAGAGATGGAATGATTTCGTTCCGCCCTGTCAAAGGAGGCTGCCAAAAGCAAAATGGAGCTCTGCCAGGGATCACGCTTCGCGCGGCGTGGGTCTCTGGAACTGGCGATGCCTGGGTGGTGGGGGACCAAGGGACAGCCTACTCCTGCCCACCAACAGGCGCTGGCTGCACCAAGCAGCCGCTTAGCACCACGGAGGATCTCGTCCAGATCCGTCAGGAAGGACTGCGCCTGTGGGCACTGTCGCGAGGCGGAAGCGCATTGTCTCTCAAGTAGATTCCGTCCGTCCGCTCCCCTCGCCGCGCAGCAGTCCGGTCTCGCCAGATCGCCTGTTGCCGGTTGAAAAATGAGTTCCGGGCACGCCGGATCGGCTGTTTCAGCCGCGCATGGCCGTTTCGGTGGCTCGCTTGCGACCGCGCGGGGCGGACGGTGGGGCCTGGTCGGCGCGGACGTCGGCGAGCAGTTTGTCAGCCGGCTCATCGCTCGGGTCCTGCGGCACCAGCTCCCCGAAACGCTTTGGCAAGGATGCTCCGATCCAATCGGCGCATCAGCTCATGCAGCGTTGTTACGGCGGCAGCAGGCATTCGGTCTAATGCACGGCTAACTCCATCAAGCAACTCACAGATCGGCGACTGTCTTGAGGTAAACAGTCTGGTGCTGTCGCCGAGTCCAGCACCGCCCAGGCGATCAGTTCCCGGACAATGCAGCCGAAACCGCCTCTGACGTTCCAACCTCACGTCGATGATCCCGTGTTGGGATGGCGAAAGCCGATCGCCTTGGTTCCAGACGTTCGAACGCTATCCCGGCGGTATACGTGGGGCAAGGGGATATCTGCCGTGGGATGAGCGTACAGGGTGAGCAGGGCCAGGAGCATGCCGGGAAGGCGTTAGGTCGGCTTGGCGTCGGTGGGTGCGGTGAGTTGCCTCGCGGCAGCGTGACATCGGGACAAGAAGCGCTCAACCCTCGGGCGGTTGCTGTTGTGCGGGGCACTCGGCGCGGCCGGGCTCGGTTCCCGCAGGTTACTTGGTGACCGGGTCGAGCAGCTTGATGATCTCGGCATGCTCCGGCTTCGGCGGCTTGGCCTCTCTCGCCCGAGCAAGTGCCGTCTTGCCATCAGAGCTTTTCCGACTGGCGTCGGCACCGGCCGCTAGCAGCGTGCGCACCGCATCGACATGACCCCGCGCTGCCGCCTCAAGATTGATCACATCCCCGCTCTGTCGAGGCGGCTTGGAAGCCTTGGAACATGGTGAGGAGGGTTTGGTATCCGCGGTGTAGGACGAGCCAGCCTGGGGGGCCGTTGTGGCGGAAGTGGCCGCCGAGCGAGGCGATGGCGAGGAGGGCTTGTCGGACGGTGGGATGTTCGGGAGCGGTGCCGCGCGGCCAGACGCGGCGGAGGAATCCCAAGAGGTCGCGCGGCAAAACGGAATCGGCCGGGGAATCCGGAGCTTCGCGTTCCAGATAGCGCATCAGAAGAAGTGTCCAGGCGACGGGAATCGAGAGTCCCAAGGCGATGAGCAGAGTCTTGTGGCTGTCGAGCTGCCGCGACTCGAAGGCGCAGCCAGTCTTCAGCGCTTTGAAGAATTCTTCGACGAGCCAGCGGGTACGATAGTGGTCCACGTGACATCTTGTCCACAAAGGAGCACGACTGCGGCTTCTTCATCGACACCAACCGCTCGGATCGCCCGGCCATCATGATCCAGCGAGACCGAGAGTTCCGAGCGCTTCGGACGATGTCCATCACCACCAGCCGGATCTACGTACCCCGAGAGGTACGCGACGAGGCCAAGAAGATCCTGTCCTCACGGCGCACTGCTGAGTAGCCTGAGCGGCGAGTCACCAGCTGTCCGTCAAATTTCTCTTTGAATCAGGTAGCAGAGCGTCCTCGCTTCGGCTGCTCACTGGTCCGTGGCACCCGATGTACATCTCTGTGCCATCTCTGACTTCGCGGCCTCGCGCGTTACATAGTCCTGCCACCGCACCGCCGCCTCCGTCAAGCTCACCTCTGCCAGCGCATATGGCTTGCGCTTCGTCTCGGGATGCGCCCACCGCACGACGCACAGCAGCACGTCCCCGTGCCTTCGCACGTCAAGAATCGTCCACATCCGATCCTTCGGGTCCGTCGTTCGCAGCAGAAACTCGTGCGCCTGCCTCTCCCCCGGTT